>Ga0209603_1000102_pt1 | contig 106704 bp, 60 predicted proteins | sample COGITO_mtgs_1206_FD_184812 | JGI IMG/M metagenome (GOLD analysis project Ga0209603, IMG submission 184812) | Pelagic marine microbial communities from North Sea - COGITO_mtgs_120607 (SPAdes) (version 2) | ecosystem: Environmental > Aquatic > Marine > Epipelagic ...
GTGTTCTTCATTCATTTGTGGTTGCTTCCTCAATTTGATCAATAGTTGCTTCTTCTTCGTCAACTTCGTCGGTATTTACCACAGGAGCAATTTTTTCTGCGTATTCCGACATAATCAAATCAAGTTTGCCTTCTTGCATCCATGCTTTGCGATATTCAAGAATTTCCTCGCCTGCTAGATTAATATACTTGAGTCGATTGCCTTGCTTTGTCAACAAGCCTTTCTTCTCAAACAATTCAACTAAACCACTGTACGGGTTCATGCCAGTCTCATAAGGAATCTTAACCTGCACACCTTCAAACGGTTTTGCATAGCGTGTCTTCATTACTTTACAACCAGCACGGATGCCCATAACTTCTGAAATCTTATTGCCGTCTTCGTCCTCTTTAAGTTTCAACTTCTTCATTGCAACAACAATACTTGATGCATAGATAAAGCCTGAGCCACCACTAATCTTGTCATCTGGGTCAAACATATCTTGCGATGCATATGTGTGGTTAGTACATACTAGTCCGACGTTCAATGAGCCGATCATGTTAACAGTATTACGGACTAATGAAGTTAGTGCTTTAGGCTTACGACCCATATCACCTTTCATATCACCCTTGTTAAACTGATCAACATCAGTAGGTGTTAGCAACATACCCAAACTGTCAATTACAAACAATACTTTAGGACGATCTTCTTCATCCATTGCTTTAAAGTCTGTAATAAATGTTGAGATAGTTTTTGCTACATCATCAATCATTGACATGTTAAGTTTAAGAAGTTTTTCTTCACTTGTGTCAACGTCAAGAGCCTGTAGCCAGCTCTCATCAAGTGCGTTCTCTGAGTCAATTAGTACTACAAAGATGCCTTGATCCTGTGCGTGTTTTACAATGTTACCTGAACAGAAATACGATTTGCCTGCTCCTGATTCACCTGCAAACACAGTAACCTTACCTAGCGGAACACCTTTGTGAAAGTCTCCTGAGATAAGATAGTTTAGTGCATATGATCCTGTTGAAATCCAATCAGTAGGATCGTTAAATCCAGCACTCATGCCTGAGATACTTTTAGTCAAGTCCTTGCGGAACTTGCTAACATCAAACGATTTAGCCATTAAATTCTCCTAATAAATCTGTAAAGTAAAAAGGGTTGCTCTATTAAAAAGCAACCCTTTTCAGTTGTTCTTACCCTTGACGTGCTCTAATCATTGCTAGAATGTCATTTGCATCACCACCAGTAGCTGCTGCTGCCGGCGCTGCTGCTGCTACTTCTTCATTTGATTTAAAAGGAACATCCTCTACTACTGGTGTTGCTTGAGTAGTAGGTGGAGCACTTTGACTTGTAGCAGTTGCATGTACACTTGGCTTTGTATTTGGATCGCCTGTACGTGCTGCCATTCCTGCTGGACGGAAGTATTGTCCCCAACGATCTGCATCATATGCTTCGCCGTCTACTGATGCTTCGAACATTTCTTGCATCACTTTAACTTCAATCTCACCTGGCTTCTTAGGTAAGAAATCGTTGAGATTAAACAGTCCATGTGTATTTACTGCTGCCATCTCTGCATCACCTAGCGGACGATCTCGACGTGCCCAGTTAGATGTTGAATAGTCTGCATAACCGCCTTTTGATGTTTTGTTAAGACGGAAGTCTACACCAGCAGTATAATCTGTTGGCAATTCTTCCATATCTGGATCCATAAGTGCTTGTTTAATGATCTGGAAGATTTGTGGACCAATAATAAAGCGTCGAATTGGATTCTCAGGTGCTTCGTCATCAGTAAGTGGATTGTCTGTTACAAATCCTTGGAAGATATATGAACGCTTCTTCCAGTATTTACGACCCATATCTTCTAGTGAAGGGTCTTTAAACCAGCCACGTACTTCTTGTAGGATAGAACAGCTATCGCCATACATTTCCATGCAAGGTACTTGAACTTGAACAGGTTTACTACCTGTATCTCCTTTTACCCCTGCAAATGGTAATTTGATCATCAAACGTTCGACCCAGAAAAAAGTATTATCTGGGTTACCGTCTGGAAGGAAACGTAGTGTTGCACTGGTTCCTTCTTGCATATTCCAAAATGGGTAAATTGGGTTTGGACCTTGTGGTCCTCTGTTGCCGCTTGCGCCGGCTTCTTGTTCTTTGAGCTTTGCTCGGATTTCTGCTAATGATGCCATAGTTAATGCCTCCTATAATGTTGCCTATGTCTTTGTTGTTGTGCCTTTTGTTTGCAGCACATATATATACTATACACGCTACAAACGGTTTTGTCAAGTGATTTTTAAATTAAATTCCAGATAATTTAAAAATGTCACTTTGTTCGTTGTTCATACGTTCGTGTTGTACAAAAGTTTTATGTACTTGTTCAATAAACGAATGAGCAGGTCGAACATACTCGTCTCCATAGTCTTTTTCAACCATAGTTAGAATTGCTGTTTCCCCTTTTGGGAATGATCCTGTTTCTCTATCGTAATACGATAGAATAAATTCACCTAGTGGTGTTTTTGGCTTTTCAGTAGCCATCTGTTGTTGTGGTGCTGCATTTGTTTCTGGTGGACATTCGTCTACATCTGCATTACAGTTACAATGTTTACAGTCTGGTGGACAATCGCAATCTTCTGCTTTAGTATCACTTCCGCAACACTTGTCAGAACAGTGTGTGTCTCTTTCTGCTTCGTTTGCTTCACTGAACTGACCCATAAGTCCTTCCATTGCATCTTCTAAATCTGCTTCTTCTTTGGGCTGTTCTGCCTTACTATGTTTCTTTGCGCTTGAGTCGGCTATAAGAGCTGATTCATCTACTAAGTCATCTGGACCTAGTTCTGTTGCCTTTGTTGCTTCACTTACTAGTTTATAAATGTACGGAAATATATCTGACAGTTCTTCATTAAATAATTTAATAGTTAATTGATCAGTCCAGTTTTCTGCTACATCTACAGGTACTTCTTCCATTACAACTGTCTCAAAATTTGCAATTGCTTCTGCATAGTAATTTGGCTTTTGAAGTGATTCAATTGTCTTTTTAACGGATTTCATACGTGTTGTTACTGCATCCATATAGCCTGAAAGTCCTTCTGCCATTACAGCAGAGCGGCCCATATATGTTTTAAATTTACGTAACTTTGCCATTTCTTCTGATAACCCAGTAATGTGTTTTCCAAAGTCATCATACGCATTACCGCCTTCAGCAACATGTCGAGCCATTGCTCTTGCTGCACTTAAATGCTTAAATGGATATAAGAAACGTTCGCCTTCTGGTGACTCTACATAAATCTTTCCAATGCTTCTATTACGCCCTGTAGGCGAAGTTTGATCAATGCTTTCATTGTGTTTAATAATTAGTCTGGCTTCTCCGACATCTTGATAACTTATCTTAGATGTGCCATATAATTTTGATTCTGTCATGTTATCCTCTCCGGCATTTTTTGCTAGAAATCTATAGTCTCTTTTTTGTAGATTACTTTTTGTAATATCTCTTGTATCGAAATTTAATAAACGTTTTTTAGCAAACTGTCTTAGTTCTCTTAAGAAACTATACCAATCATTTAATTCTTGGTCGTTTTCTCCAGCAAGTATATCAGCACCGTGCATTACTACTAGCCCGTCTTTCTCATCTAGACTTAGACTTACTTTACCCTTGCTTTTATAATCAAATTCAATAAAACGTGCTTCGCTAGGATTATTTGTAATCATACCTTCTTCAGTGCCAATAGTTACACTTGGAAAGCGACCTCTAATCTTCGCAAATAGTTCTTCGCTTATTTTTTCTAAGTTTTGCATAATGTATTTATCAATAGTTGGTACTTATAAAGATTGGCATTGGCGCTTCGTAATCTTCAATATCTTCAGCTTGTGTAAACGAATTATATATTCTTGGATCCCAGTCTTTAAGAACTGCCATCATTCTAATACAAAGCAAAGTAGCACTAATAAGATCATCTGTTTGTCCTAGTTTTGCATTGTAACTTGATCCTGTTGCAACATAGTTTTTTAATTCAGATATAAATGGTTTACTATGTATAATCATTTTATCATTTTCTATCATTGTTTTTAATCTACTACATGCTGATATTTTTGTACCGTGTGTAGTATTAAAGCCTTTTCTAAATTTACGCACATGGCCTTTACGTATTGGTTCGCTTACAAATAATCCAGGTATATTTTCTTCACCAAAATCGTTAATAACTATTAATGCAGCTTCACCTAGCCCATTATTTTCTACACTCCAATAGATTCCATTTTGATTATTAGTTTCTTGTACAAGGTAATTACATATATCTGCAAGAACTCTTATTTGTCCAGGTATAGCTGTAGTATTATGTTGCCATTCGGCTACCTGTTCATAGCTAGGCAATTCAAATACTTGTATAGCTGCATTATCACCTCCTGTTCCCATTGAAGGGTCTAATGCTACAGCATATGTAAATTCACCTGATGGTTTTTTATACCAACGTGTTTGCCCCATATTTACAAGTGGCTTATTGCCTTCCATTACTGAAAGTTTTAAACTATTAATTAATGTTTCATCGTATACTAAGAATTCACAACCGTATTCACGTCTAAATTTTTCTTCACCAATACGTCCAAGTTCTTCTTCTTTCCATTGTTCGTCTCTATCCGGATGTTCCCACCAATCCGATCTAAAACTATGAAATCCATTTCGACCAACTTCTTGTTCATTGCCATGTTCATCAAACTTATCTTCTGCTTGTTTCCATATAGTAGCAAATGTATCTTCGTCACTGTTTGGTGTGCTTGTAATAATAGCACGACCACCTGTTGCAAGTGTAGGTGATATCGAAGTCCAAAACTCTTCCGCAATATTAGGTTGCACAAATGCAAACTCGTCACAGTATAATAGCGAGATACTCATACCACGTCCTGTGTTGCCTGTAGTTGTTTGACTTACAATCCTACTACCATTTTCAAACTCTATGCTACCTTTGTTGTAACTTGTAACACCTGCTCGAATATGGTCTGGACAGCTTTCATATACAAATCTTATACGTGACATAATCTCTTGCGCACCTGTGTATTTGTGTGCAGCAATAAGCACTGTTTGATCAGGAACAAACATAGCATACCAAGCCAAGTAAATACTAGCACAAGTTGTCTTACCTGTTTGTCTAGGCATCATATTAATATTAAATCTGTAGCTATGATAACTGTTCATTAATCCTAATTGATATTCGTAAGGATCGTACAACAGCTTGCCTTGTACAGGATGCTGAATGTAAGCAAAGTTTTCAGCAAAATACAAGTACCCAGTATCTGGGTCCATGCATTTCATAAGCTCTTCTATTTGAACTTCAGTAAATGTTTCTTTTTTATTCGCCTTTTTAATTAAGACGCCATCTAAACTTGTCGACATAATGTATTTACTCAAAAGAATAGCGCCCGTAGGCGCTATTGAGTACTCTGGGGGGTTTAATCACACTTGCATGAACCTGGTTCACCACGCTTCTTACCAGCAACTTTTGTACAGCCTTTCCAGCACTTCTTGTAGATTTCGCTGTTGCCGTGACGCTTACCTTCTGGTAAGTTTGCTAATTCTTTTTTCTCGGAAGCAGTTAACATTGCATTACCGCACTCGTTACATGTTCCTTCTTTCATTTCATTTAAAGCATCCCATAATCTTGCTTTAATTGAATCTTCTAGTGCCATTGGATTGTCGCCATCGGCTGCTTTTTTGTATGCTTTCTTTTCGCGGTTTAATCCACCTGACAAATCTTTTGTCATTGTTTGTGTATCTGCATACTCTTCGTCTGGCTCGTTAGCATAATCGTCGTCTAATTTATGTGCTGTGTCTTTGTTCATTTTTACTGGGTGCATTTTTCCTGATCCTGGAGGAAATTCAAATTCACTTTTATGTGCTCTTGCTGCTGCCGCTGCTGCTTGATTGTATGCATTTTCGTCTACTTCTTCTTCACCTACTTCTTCTTCAGCTCTGTTTACAATACTAGAAAAGTTTTCCATATCTGTACGCATATCATTTGCGCCTTTTAATGGCATTGGAGGCATCTCTGGCATGTCGTCTGGCCCTACTGTATGCGCATGATCTGCACCTGCTGCACCCTTGACAATATCTAATAGTCTTCCAACTTCATCTGCGCTATCTGCGTTCATTGAAATATTCATAGAAGCCATTTCTTTAAGTTCTTTTTTTTGTGAATCAATACTGTTCATTGATTCTATTATTTTTTTCATGTCCATAATTAACTCCCCATAACACTTTTAGTGTTTTCTGTTTCAGTGATGTCTGCTGACTCTCCTGCTGCTACGCCATCTATTGGACTATGATCGTTGTCTTTACGAGCAGTTTCTAATTCTTTTAACAAGTCCATTACACGATTGTCGCCAACTGATTCTTGAGCGCTTTCGCCGCCCATATCATCTTTGCCTAGAATTGCTTCATATGGCTCGTCTTTCTTTTCTGCTTGATACTCTTCGGCCATTTCATTAGGATTGCGCACTATTATATGTGTTTGTGGACAACTACAACACTTACTAATATATTCTTGCATTACTTGTGATGTTGTTGGATAGTTAACTTCTGCTTCAAAGTAAGTAACTTCCATATTTTCTAATTGTGGGAAATCTAATGGACGTTCTTGTATTGGTGTTTTTTTACCTGTAGACAAATTTGCTAAATTATATTTTTCTAAACAAGTTTCTAACATATCAACAAAGTCTTCAGGTAGTGGTCCTGCAACACCTATTTTAAAAGGATAACTTTTTTTTGATTCTGTTAAAAATTCTATAAACGATTTCATTGTCTGATTCCTAATGCTGTATGTTATTTATCATTATTAATGCCTTTGATGCGTTCTAAGAGACTATTTCTATCAGTAACAACATACCCTTCACCATTAACTATGTCACCATCTCCTGGTGATATGTCTCTATCCATTTTTTCTTTTTTAAGTTGCAATTCGATCATTTTTAATTTTTTATCCATCTTAGCAACTTTAGCATCTAATGATGTTTTTAGCATACCGCCAGCAACTTCAAATACTCTACCACTATAACGACTTTCAACATTCATACCTAAATCCATTAAGTCTTCATATGCACTCATTGCTTTATCAGCAACTTCGTTAAGCTCCTTGTCAGCCATTTCACCTAAGCCTTTAACAGCAGGTAATGCACTTGCTATTTTATCAAATTCAGCAATATCTCGTAATGTAGATTCTTGTTCTACTACTGCTTTAGATGATTTAGATTCTTGTTGTGACTCTTCTATTAATTCTTTCGAATCAGGTAAATTTAAAAGCTCTTCTAATTTTTTGGTCATTTAACTTCCATTATATGCTACTATTATTTATCGTTTACCATTATGAAAAATATCATTTTCTGTAACTACTCTAAAGAATATACCTTTTTGTTTACAGTATACTCTTGCTGCTTCCCATTTAGCTTGATTAAGAATAAAACTTGCTTGGTTATGTTTACTACGACCAAGTTTTTCTTTAATTGCTTGGTTTGCAGGTTTAACTTCTATTAATTCAACTTTTTGTTTTCCATTTTTGTCAGCATATACAATAAAAAAATCTGGGACATATATAGTCTGTTTACCGGTTAGTGGATTTCTATACGGAATTTTTATAGCTTCACTTGCCCATTGACTTACACTTGCATGTTCATCGCAAAATCTCATAAACGCAAATTCCCAACTGCTTCGATATGTTGGCGTTCTACCACCAACGTATTTGGCAGGGTTTTTAAGATTAAATTTACCTTGAGCAAATCGTCCCATTAAACTATTATGTTTCTAGACTCTGTAGTGTTTATTATAGTATCTGTTTTAACACCTAGCTCGCTAGTACGTTGTCCGTTAGCATTTATAACTTCTAAAACAACTTTACTTAATACTGGAGATTCAACTGAACCTAATGTATCTAGTAATTCGAATATTTTAATGTTATCTAGTTTAGCTTGTTTTAATAAAATTGCCGAAACACTTGCTGCTGACTGAGGTGAAAATCCTCTTTTTTCAAAAAACGCAATAGTAGCATCAACTTGATTACTTGGAAATGACAGTTGTTTTGTAAAATAATTATCAAAGTATTTTTTTTGATCTTCCATAATTTCTCCTATACAGTATTTAACGCTGTACTTGCTAATTTTAGAATTTTTGGATTATCAGCTCTTAACGCTGTGTACATTTCATTTAAATAATAATCTTTAGAAGTAGTAGTAAGAGATGCATAATTAGTATTACTAGTTGTAAGATTATAATATTTTTCTACAGTATTATTTCTTAAGGTAACATTTTGATTTAATATGTTAATAATATGATTATTATCATAAGTTCTTAAATTTGTTTTATTTTGTACTGCTGCTGTTGTTTGTTTTGTATTTTTAGGACTTGAGAAAAATACACCATTGATACCAATATTATCTTTATTATTTTGTTGATTAAATATTGTTTCTAATCCGTTAGGACGATGCCCTTCTAATGACAAGTCCCTAGTGTTAGTATATGCATCTAAAGTTTCGGTTAGTGTATTACTATATGACGGATTGTGTTGTGTATACATTTTATCTTCAAATTTCTTAGATAAATTGTTAACCATAGATCCTGGACCTTCGTTAAGTGTATCACTATTATTACCAATGAAACTTTTTTCTTGATCGTAATGTTCAGGTGTTGCAAATCCTTTAGGTGCACTACCTTCTACAATATCACCTGTTTCGTATTTTACAGCTTCATACTGTAATTGCATAGTACTTTCTAATACTTCACTTCCTGCACTTGCATCAACACTATCATGTTGCCAGCCTGTAATCTTTGGCATTATTAAATGTGCAGTGTGATGAGTGTGTCTACTTAATTCACTTATGCTTATACGTGTAAAAAAAGGTTCGTCACTGCCGTTATCTAATCCGTATTTTTTTGGTCCTAGTGGTTTATAAACATTATTGGTTGGATATAAACTTTGACTATCAGCAAAATAATAATCATAATATGCTTGCCACAATCTAGTAGTAACACCTTCATTGTCATCGTGGAATCTAATCACAACTGGTGAATAATCTAGTCTTGTATGCACAATTTTTTTTCTATTATATTGTTGTTTTGTTTCTGTTTCTATATCAAACTTAGGTAAGTCAGCATACTTAGCAAGTAAACTTATTTCATTGCCATGTTTTTCTACAAAGCCACCTGCTACTGAACTATTAATAGTAAAACTTACATGATATAAAAATTTATGTTTAGGAGCAAGTCTATAAAAATTATCTACAAATGTGTGACTGCCGTGCCAATAGTCAGCAAATGTAACTTCGCTTTGATTATTAGTTGATCCGTATTTGGTTGTCTTGTTTGCCATACTAATATTTATCTTAATTATTAAGTGGGTATATAATAAAAAAGGAGCCCTAAAGCTCCTTTTAAATATTAATTGTATCAGTTTTAGTTAAACTGTACCTGATCCTGTAGATAGCGATCCGCCGCCTGTTGGAATACTTTCAGCTGATATACCACCGCCTACTGTTTGTATTGCATTATCATAACGTATTGCTAAAGTAATTTGTACTGGATCGTTTGTTGAATATGCTAATGTATTATAGTTAGCATTCTGTACAAAACAACCATATAGCTCAAATGTGTCTAATACATTAACAGCAGTATTACCATTGCCGCCATCTAAAACTTCAATTTTTGTTGTAAATTTATAGTCAATGCCTGACGGTGCACTTGACTGTTCAAAGAAATCATATTGCTTTTGAATCTGTTCACCTACAAGTTTTTGAACGTTATTGTTTACGTCTTCACGTAAGTTAAGCGTAATTGCTTCCCAAGCAGGCTTACCTGCTAGGTATACACGTGAATTGTAAACTGGAAGTTCTATTTCTTCGAAATTTACTGTAGGACGAGTTACATCAATAACTTGTTTTGTTAACTCAGTTGTTGCTGATCCTAGTCCAAAGTTAGTAAGTGACACTCTAAAGCGGTACTGAAGTTTTGGCATCAACAAACCTTGTGTTTGATTGCCGGTTCCGCCGTCTAGTGGCACTGTAATTTTTGATAGTGTTGAAATTGCCATATTTTACTCCTGTACACAAGTATTTATCATTTGTAGGGGATTAAGAATTAACCCCCTACTTAATGATTTTAAAGACCTGCGATCTCTCCTGTATTTTTCAAGCGTAGTGGAATATAGATAAATTCAACTGCCTTGATTGGTTCAATTGCAATGTCTAAGTATAGCTCATTACGGTCAATTCTAGCTGGTGTGTTGTTTGTTTCATCACATACAACTAGATAATCGTTAAGTGCTCTTAAACCTGTAAGCTCTAACATTAAGCTCTCAGCTGCTTGTTTAATCTCATCACGTGTGATTTTATCATTTGGTTCAAAGATATAAGGTTTAGCTAATTTGTTAAGCTGACTTCTTAGATAAATTACAAGTCTTGCAACGTTAATTCTATCCAATGCACTTGCATTTGCTGCACGAGTTTTTTGACCAAAGTTAACAAGTCCTGCACCTGTAATAAATGTAACTGGGTTAACTCTATTACTATACAATGTGTCTCTTTGACCTTCGTTTAGTGCTACTGCAACAAATTCACCTTCGCTACTAATGTAACCAGTTGATGTTGCGTTAGTAATGCCGCCACGTCTTGTACCTGCTGGTGCAAACCATGGATAAGCAACTTGATCACTTAGTGCAAATGTACGTAGCATCATGTGTGAAGCAGGAACAACAACATTGTTACCAAAGTTATCACTGCTAAATCCGCTTGGATAGAACACAGCCATGTACTCATCACTGCTTACTAGTCCATCGTCATTATCTTCAACTGCTGCTGCAACGTTTGTTGCCCAGTTGTTTAATGATGTTGCATCTGGTGTTAAGCGCATTGGACTATCACCTAGTACAAATGCTGTTAAGCCTCTGTCAAAGTTTAAACTTACCATTTCACCGATTAGTTCTGGATATCCAGGTGTTGCCATTAAGTTAAACAGTCTTGATTCGTCATCTCTGATTTCATCGTTACTATTAACCATTGCTTGTAATGCTTGTACAACAACTTTACGCTGTGCATGACGTCCAAAGCTACCTGAACCATCTGCTTGATTACCTGATTCTGTAACCCAGCGGTGCTCATAATAATTAGTCATTACTGCATCACTCATACGTGGATTTGTAGTAGTTGTATCAATTGCATTACGTACAAATTTCTTAACATTAAATCCACTTCTGCGTGTATTCCAAAGTACCATACCTTTTGGATAAAGTGCTGGATCTGGAGCATCTGGATCTAGATAGTCACTAGTTAACATTGCATCCATTGCACCTGCTACACTATTTGCACCTGCTGTTGACCAGCGAGCGTCTGCAAATAATACACCATTTTCAGTTGTTTGGTCTGCACTGTCTAATGCTACCCATTTATCTGTTACCCATCTGTAAACTTTTGGATAATTTTCTAAATCAGCTGTGCTAATCCAAATGTCATTATCAACTAATGCACTCTTACTAGTATCATTTTGTGTTAATGGCTCACTAGCTGCAACAATTGGTCCTGTTGCATTAGTGCTTGAATACACGTTATGATAACCTCTCCATGTAGTACCGTCATGTACCATCATGTCTACTTCATCAACAATCGAGTTGTACCATAATGTACCGTCTGCTGTAAGTGCCTTTGGCGCTGTTGCAGAAGCAGTGTATGTTAGTACTTTCCAATTTGAAGCAATAAAGTATACAGTTGAATCTTCAGCTGTATTATCATAAAGATTAGATGTTGTTCCTGGAACAAAACCAGCTGCTGACAAAGCACCGTCGTGGTCAACAAAACGAATTTCGCCACCTAATGCATGTGTAACAACAACTCTATTTTGTGAGTCAACACTTGCTGTAACATTTGTAAGTCCTGCAGAGTTAATAGCAGCTGCCATTGTTTCAGCATCTGTTGCATCATTTAAATATGTTGCTGATACTTCAACTGCTGCACTTAATGCCGCCTGGCCTTTTACACTTTCCATAATGTCAAAGCGATGAGTTGCTGCTGGAATACTTGCTGCAATAATACTACTAGTTATTGTTGTAGCACCACTTACAGTTCTAGCCATAATTTTAAAGTTCGCTTCAGTTTGTGTAACTTCGCCAACGTTGTACTGTACATATGTTGTGCCAGCTGCTAAGTTTGCACCGCCGCCTGCTTTATCCATATTAAACAATGCTGTGTGGTTATCTGCATATAATGGAGCAGTTGCATCTGACCATAATTGAGTTGTTGCATTATATTTTTTAACTGACCATTTTGCACCACTATTAGGTTCTGTAGTTTTAACCCAAATTGAACCTGTTGGACGTGGTGTTGTATCGGTACTTTTCCATTCAGGAACACTTGTATGTGCTGATACACTTACTGCTGGTGCAGCATGTGTGCCTACTAATCCTAGTGTTGCGCCTGATGTACCTGTTGTATCTGAAATTACAACATTTACTCCTGTAGAATAAATTTCTAACACACCATTAACGGCTGCTGCACTAATTCCAGCAATAGAAAGACCATTAATATCACCTGCTAAACTTGAAGGAGTTGTGCCTGTTGTTGTTACAGGTACAGTATTAATAGTAATTGTATCGCCTGCTGAATGAGCCGATGCTGTTGCAGTTACAGCAGCATGGCTATTTTGCCAATCGTCTGTACCTACTTCAACCCATGTGCCGCCTGCATTTTTGTACCATAATTTATTAAGTGTACTAACTGCTACAATAGCATAGTCACCTACGCCGCCTACTGAGCCTTTTGGTGCTCCGGGTGAACTAGCTGAACCAGTAACTTTTGAAACTTCAGTAATAACAATCGGGGTTGTTACACTAAATGATTGTCCGCCTGCTGTTGTTTTAGCTGCTCCGTTCCATGTAAAAATACCAAACTTAGTATTTGTCGTGTCAAACCACCATGTTCCGTCTGCTGGATTAGAACCTGGTGCTGTTGCACTTCCTTCTAGTTCGCCTAAATCTAAATCTGCACGGACTACCCATGCTCGGTTTGCAACACCTAAAAATGAGTATGCTGCCTGTAATCCGTATTCGTTTAATTCACTACCGTGAATTGGATTATTATTTGTATCTGTATAAAATAGTGGATCTCCAAAGGTATCTGCAAGATCTCGTTGACTTGTAATTAAATAAGCCTTTCCCGAATTTGCTTTTTGAGTACCTTGCGCAACACCAGTGCCACCTGCATTGGTTTTATTTTGCTTTGATGCCACAAATATCATTGGTACGGTGCCTGGTTCAGATGGGGTATAGAACGACTCGTCTATTACCTTAACTTCTACACCGGGTGATGTTAATGCCATTGCGTTATCTCCTTGAAAGTAAACTTTACAAATGTATTTAGTCAAGTCGAGGTAAAATATACCTATTATACGCTATAAAAAGGGGAGCAAAAGGTGTAAATATAGTATGAGACCATTATGTATATGCGGAATGCGGCCTGCTGCTGTAAATTATAAAAAAGATAACAAAACATACTATCGAAAGAAATGTGAAATATGCAATAAACATGGCGGAATTGGGCATGGTATTCCTAAATGGAAATTGCGTGGATATACAAAAAAAGATACATGTGAAAAATGCGGCTTTGCTAGTAAAAACAAAGAGCAATTTAATGTATACCATATTGATGGCAACTTAGATAATTGCAAGTATAATAACTTAAAAACTATTTGTGCTAATTGTCAGCGTGTTTTACAAAAAGAAGGAATTAAGTGGAAACAAGGTGACTTAATAGCAGATTTTTAGGTTGACTTTTTTTGTAGTTTTGTTATAATATAATAAATTAAAGGAGCACTTATGATAGACTACAAATTTAATGAAAAAAATTATATAGACGAATTCCAAGCATATATTGATAAGACATATGATGGACATTATTCTACAAATAAATTTCAATCCACTGAAGTTATTATTGATAGAGGAAATGGTACTGGATTCTGTATGGGGAATGTAGATAAGTATTCAAATCGATATGGTAAAAAAGGTGAACGTGATGATCATCGTAAAGATCTAATGAAGATTTTACATTATGCACTTATACAATTGTATGTGCATGACAATGATCTTTAACCAATTGTAAAAGAATACCCAGTGCCGCCTGCAACTGCCATAGATATTTCTTGCTCTAGTTTATCCAGTTCGCCTTGTGCTTCTGCTTTTAATGCATCACCGTTAAGAGTGCTTCCGCCTTGGGGTCCTGCAATAGTAGCAAACTTTGAACGTGCTTCGCCTAGCATGTATTTGCATGTAGCAAGGGTATAACTTTTAATCCATTGTATTGCCATATAGTCGTCGATAAGTTGCTCATCACCGCGATAGTTATAAACATATAACATTAGACTTTCTTCTGCTCTTGGGCGCTGTAATATTGTAAGTTTCTTAGCTTGCGAATTCCATTTAAATTCAATAAATGATCCAAACATACGTCCTACTAATTCTTGATATTGACTGAACATATCATACGTTGCTAAACCGCCCATGTTAGAACTTGCTAATAGGTATGTATTTGTATATGCCATATTAAATGGTTCAAATAATGTGCCGCCGTCACCGCCTCCTGTACGTGAACCAATTGAACGTCTAAAGATTTGACGAACTTCTACTACTTCTCGTGGTAATATGTATTCGTTTTGATCTACAACTGTAGGTAAAAACATATATGACTCTTCAACAGAATGATCGCTGCGTTGTCTATAACGTGTTAACGCAGTTTTAAGTGCAGTGTCGTAATGAACAGGATCGAGTTCCACATCAACCATACCGCCGCCTAACATAGCGTATACATAATCATATATTTCTTTTTTCTTAGTAGTTAAATCAGCCATAAATATTCTCCACATAGTATTTATCGTATATAACACATATCGATAAATATGTATATGCCAAGATTAAGTTTATACAAACCAGAAAAAGGCAAGGACTTTTATTTCCTTGATCATACCATCGGAGAGATGTTTACCGTCGGCGGTACTGATGTTCACATACATAAGTATATAGGACCAGAAAACACATCCGAGGATGCAAGTACAGCTGATCGACCTCAATACGATGTTGTAAAAGAAACTAATATACAAGACCTATTATTTCTAGAAAATAGAGATAGAAAGTATGATCCTGATGTTTATCAAATACGAGGAATTTACAATGTACAAGACATTGACTTTGACCTAAGTCAGTTCGGACTATTTTTACAAAATGATACATTGTTTATGACAGTGCATATAACTAGCAGTGTTAAATCTATTGGTCGGAAACTTATGTCAGGTGATGTTATTGAATTACCTCACTTAAAAGACGAATATGCACTTAACGATTTTGATGTTGCATTAAAAAGATTTTATGTTATTGATGAAGTTAGTAGATCAGCAGAAGGATTTTCACAAACTTGGTATCCACATCTATATAGGTTAAAACTAAAACAGATATACGACGGTCAAGAATTTAAAGAGATATTAGATTTACCTGCAAGTGAGGATAGCGACAACACATTACGTGATGTTTTAAGTACGTTTGAACGTGAAATGCAAATTAACGAAGCAATAGTACAGCAAGCAGAAGCAGATTCACCGTTGAGTGGATATGAGACAAGTCATTTGTATACTAAAAAAGTAGCAGAAGACGGAACAAATATCATTGAGCAAAGTTTTCCATCTGATGTACCTGAAGTAGTGTCTGAGCGTATTACAGAAGAAGGTGTTAAAGACGACTATGACGGATACCTTATAGGTGATGGTCTAGCACCTGATGGAGAAACGTTTGGGTTTGGTATTAATTTTCCATTAAATGCTGCTACCGGAGATTATTTTTTGCGCAATGACTTTTTACCAAATAAACTGTTTAGATATAATGGATCTAAATGGGTTAGACAAGAAGATAGTGTACGAATGACATTATCAAACACTAATTTGCGTCAAACACAAAAAACATCATTTATTAACAACACAAATACAAGTACAATAGGTGGCGATGTTATAGAAGAAAGACAATCGTTAAGTAAAGCACTTAGGCCTAAGGCGGACAATTAATGCAGCATTTTTATGATGGACAAATAAGACGTTATCTTACGCAAATTATTCGATTAATGAGTAATTTTCAATATCAAGACAACAAAGGACAGTTTACTAATATTCCAGTAATGTATGGTGATATGACTAGACAAGTATCTAGTATTATCAGAGATAACTCAGAGAATAAAATACCAAGTGCGCCGCGTATGTCTGTGTATGTTACAGGTTTAGAAATGGACCGATCACGTACTAGCGATCAAAGCTATGTAAGCAAAGTAAATGTACGTGAAAGAGAATATGATCCAGCTACAAATACCTATGGTGAAGAACAAGGTAATGCATATACTGTAGAACGTATTATGCCTGTACCATATATACTAAGTGTTAACGTAGATGTATGGAGTACTAACACTGATCAAAAACTTCAGATTTTAGAACAACTTTTATGCTTATTCAATCCTAGTTTAGAAATACAAACTACTGATAACTATGTCGATTGGACAAGTTTAAGTGTTGTACACTTAGAAAACATAAATTGGAGTAATAGAAGCATTCCAGTAGGTGTTGATAGTGAAATAGATGTTGGGTCGATTAGTTTTACAACACCTATTTTTATTAGTCCACCTGCAAAAGTTAAAAGATTAGGCGTTATTACAAATATTATTACAAGCATCTTTAATGAAGAAGCAGGTGTAATCGACTTTGGTGAAGCAAGGCCTACACTCGATGCATACCAAAACAACCCGTTAGGGTCTACAAGTGAAAATAGAGACGGCGATTCACGTAAGGCTATTAGAGGCGATACAGATGCATTAGCTAATGTTAACTATAATAATTATAATATTGTAATTCTTAATAATACTGCATTAATTGTTGAAGGTGCTACTGTTGGTGAAATTGACTGGCAACCAATGTTTGAACAATTTTCTGGTCCTTATAGATCTGGTATAAGTAAGTTATTCTTAAAAAGATCTGATATTAATGGTGATGTTGTTGCTACATTTACATTAGATCAAACAAATACAAAACGTTTAATTTTAGATTTTGACGAAGATACATTACCTACGGATACTATCATTACTAGTACATTACAAAATAAATCAAAAATTGATTATATTATTGATCCAACAAATTATGACCCATCATCTATAAAATCTAGTGGAGTTAGACTATTATTACTATCAGCAATTGGACCACATACTGGCGGACAAGGCCCAGTAGCTTGGCAAAATACAGACACAACGTATCTTACAGCTGGTGCAAATGATATAGTAGAATGGGATGGCTCAAATTGGACAGTAGTATTTGATGCTTCTGCAACATCTGATATTACATATACATCAAATTTAAATACCGGAGTTCAATATAAATTTAACGGTGTAGAATGGGTCAAAGCATACGAGGGTGAATACCAGGTTGGCACCTGGAGAATTGTACTTTAAAATATATACTGTATGAAAACAAATATAGTATGTAGTGGAGCACTTTTCTTTTCTAAAGAAACTGAACGATTTTTACTGTTGCATAGAGCAAATGGTAAAAAAAATAACCTTTGGGGATTAGTCGGCGGCGGCAATGAAGAAGGCGAAACTCCGTTTGAAGGTTTAAAACGAGAAATTATTGAAGAAATAGGAAGTATGCCGCCTATTAAAAAAACTATTCCTCTTGAAAGTTTTGTAAGCAATGATGAAAAATTTCATTTTCACACATATTTGTGCTTAGTAGAGCAAGAATTTATACCTATTTTAAATAATGAACATAACGGTTATGCATGGGTTTCTTTCGGTATGTGGCCAAAACCTCTCCATCATGGACTTAAAAATACCCTTCAAAGTAAAGTAAATCAGACAAAATTGCGCACAGTTTTTCAAGTAATATCTTTACTTGACGAAATTTAAAAAGAATGTTATAATAAGTTATGAAAGTTCTAGTTATAGGCGATATTATAATTGACAAATACATCTATGGATCAAGCCATCGCTTGAGTCCGGAAGCACCTGTGCCTGTAGTTGCACAAGATCGTATAGAAGAATCTATTGGTGGTGCAGGACTTGTTTATAAAAATTTAAAAAGTCTAGGCGTAGATGTTGATCTAGTTGATATTTTTGACAAAGTTAGCGTAAAAACTAGAGTAATTTGTGACGGTCATTATGTCACACGCATAGATGACGATTATTATGCAGACGGAGAACAGTTTCTTCAGTATATTTTAACACAAGATTTTAGTGATTACGACTATGTAATATTAAGTGATTACAACAAAGGCGTGTTAACCAAATCTTTAAAAATCATCGAACATATTAACCAGTTTAATTGTCGTGTGATTGTAGATCCTAAAGATCATGCAACACATTATGAAGGTGCTTGGTTAGTAAAACCTAACGAAAAAGAATTTCAAGAATACTTCCTTAACTGGCAGGGTAATATTATTACTACTCGAGCAGGTAAAAGTGTTATTGCTAAAATAGATAATGAAGTTTATGAAGTAGCTGTAGACAATGTCGAAGTTAGTGATGTAACCGGCGCCGGCGACTGTTTCTTGGCTGCATTTGTTTATGCCCTTACAAAAGATTACAATTATAAAAAAGCAATCGAACTTGCTGTACAAGGATCAACAGAAAGCGTTAAGCATGTTGGTACATACATTCTTACAGAAAAAGATCTAAAGAAAAAAGTAGTGTTTACCAATGGGTGTTTTGATGTACTACATAAAGGACACCTTACACTGCTTAAACAAGCCCGTAGCTTAGGTGATAAACTTGTAGTAGGACTAAACAGCGATACTAGTGTAGCACGACTTAAAGGTGCTAATAGACCATTTAATGATGTTAATACACGTAAAGAACAACTAGAACTTATTCCATATGTAGACCAAGTAGTAGTATTTGAAGAAGATACTCCTTACAATCTAATTAAGGAATTACAGCCAGATTTAATTGTCAAAGGCGGAGATTATACTGTAGAAGAAATAGTAGGACACGATCTAGCACCAGTACATATTGTTCCTACTGTACAGGGTCATAGTACCACAAGAATTTTAGGAGATTTAGATGAAAATATTAATCACGGGGTATAAAGGTTTTATAGCCCAAAATTTAGGTAGATATTTACACAGCAAAGGTCACGAAGTAGAAGGATTTGACTGGATACCAAATACTCTTCCTGCTGTTGATTTTTATGATCAAATTATTCATCTTGGTGCTATTAGTGAAACAACATGTACTGATGTTGAAGCAGTAATGGATCAAAATTTAGACTTTTCAACAAGATTGTTAGGATTATGCGAAGCGCATGGAACTAATTTAATGTATGCATCTAGTGCTAGTGTATATGGTCCTTTAAAAAATTGTAAAGAAACTGCACCGTGTTTACCTAAATCACCGTATGCCTGGTCAAAATATCTTTTTGATCGTGTTGTAACTTCAGCTGATATTAGTAGTTTTGGATGTAGAGTGCAAGGATTTAGATATTTTAACGTATTCGGCGAATACGAAGACCACAAAGGACCTCAGGCTAGTATTTTTCATCAATTTCGTAAACAAGCATTAGGTGGGTGCATTAAACCTTTTGTAAATTCTGATAATTACTACCGAGATTTTATATATGTTGGCGATATTTGCAAAATTACCGAAAAATTCTTAGATATTGACGAGAGTGGTGTATGGAATGTAGGTAGCGGTCATGCAGAAAGTATTGGCGCGGTGGCAAAATTCATGGCCGAACGCATGAATGTACCTATAGAAGAGGTAGAAATGCCAACATCACTACTTGGTCAGTATCAAGAATACACATGTAGTGATAATACTAAACTTTTAAACACAATTGGGGACTTTAAGTTCACTACACCTTATGAATGGATGGAAAATGGCAACAAGACTTGAAGGAAAAATAGATAAAGGTTGGGGATTTGAAATAATCTGGGCAACAAATGACAAATATTGCGGTAAAATTATGGTTTTTGAGAAAGTTGGTGCAAAGTTCTCTATGCACTTTCATCGAGAAAAGGACGAAACATGGTTTGTTAATAATGGCCGCTTTATTGTTCGCTGGATTGACACAAAAACTGCAAAAATGAATATGCAAGAGTTAAAAGAAGGCGATACTTGGCATAATCCACCGTTGCAGCCACATCAATTAGAATGTATTCAAGCAGGAAGCTCGATTACCGAAGTTTCTACAGCCGATTCAGTTGAAGATAATTATAGAGTTTTTCCAGGAGATAGCCAAACAACTATGCCTGAGCCTCTCCCCACTTTAGAATAACATTTCCTAAAATAGGCACACCGCTAGTCTTACGTATATTAATAGCAAGTACATCAGGACCATTTGGAAATGCACCTCTACCGCCTAAACTTGTATTTGTAAGCTCTTTAATTGGTGATAGATCTAATTCTGAACGTTCTCCAGGCACAGCAATAAACTTAAAGATAGTTTCACCAGGTTTTGCATAAGCTGCTTCAGTAAGATTAAATGTAACAGTGTCGCCAGCAGTAAACGTACTTAACGCCGCTTGGTTTAATTCAACCACTGAATATGCTGTACCGTCAAGTGTTACTGCCTCTACCGAAGATATGATTGTACCAGCAGAGAAGTTTGTATCAGATACATCAATAGGAGTACCTGTTGTCGCACCTGTTGCTGTAAATGTAAGTGATGGAAATAGTAATTTTGTAGTTACTCCGGTTGGTGCACTATAAGTAAAGTTTGTTGTGAAGTTGTAAGAGCTACGACTGGTACCTCTGCTTATATTAATACGATCAGCCAGGTGATATCGTTCGCTATTGCCAAAGTAAGCAGTGCCAATGTTGCGTTGAATAGTTGTTACAACTGTATTGTCTCGATATATGTCACGGCCTTGGCCATCTGTGCCTGTTACTGTCATGCCTGGTTCAATAGCTAGATTATCAGCACTCTTAACATAGATATATGTGATATTTCTATTATAAACAGATGAGGTGCCTTGAATTGTTACATCTGCTGCAACAGTTGCAACATCTTCTGTTACAGTAGCTCCAACTCCCCAGTCAATCCCAGCACCAGAAACAACTTGTGCAAAACTAGGCTGTCCACCTTCAGCTTGTGTATTTAGTGATACCCAATTAACGCTGCTCGGACTAGTAGGATAGTTTTGAGGATTTAAAACGCCTTCAACAATAACACCACCTGTATCAGTAGCTCCTAACGGATCACTAGTAACCTCAATACCGTTCAGTAGCAACTGTGCTCTATTTAGTAGCTCTCTATCTCCAAGGTCGCCTGTAATAGCATTTGATACACTTGGTGCTAGTCTAATTAAAAATGCTGTTTGTCTTGTTGTTGATAGTTCAACACCAGTTGCAGCATAACTAAAAATATAACCTCGATCTTCATCAAATCCGCCATCAGTAATAAATGCAGATCCCCAATGACTAATAATTGGAGTTATTGTACTACTTAAAATTATAACTCCTGTTCGTCTACCATGTGAAGCAGCTGGACCTCCTGTGTATGTACGCTGTGCGCCAGCTTGAAAATTAATCAAACTAGTTCCTCTTGTGCATCCAGTTAAAACATTGCCATTTTTTCCTGTATACGTAATAATTTCATTATCTATATATAATGTAGCACCTAAAGCTGGAAAATAAGATGCGTCTTCTAACGTAATAGATGTTTGTGTATTATCTATTGTGTCGGCTAATTTTCCGTTAGGGCCTTCGTTTGTAACTTCGTAACGCACGGGTAAGTTACCTGAACGCATAAACGCTTCTGTGTTTACGTTTGAGTTACGCATTCTGTGACAGAATACAAAGTTACCATTAGAGCCACGCATCATAAAGTCAATAAATCCAGCACCATACCAACTATATTGAATTCCAATCATTTGCATTTTCGATATATCAACATCATATGCACTTTGACCAGTTCCGTCCATTTTATCTAGATTAAAATTTTCTTGTCTAACTTTTTTATCTTTTACTAAACACATTTTAGCATTAATTGCTGGTCTTACACCTCTGTAATCAGGAGTTAGAGACATTTGTGTTTGACTGTCGATATGAGATATGACATGAGTCATGCCTTTTAACACAACTCTGTCGCCTGTTTTTAATTGATCTTTAAATCTAGTACCTACACCTGTTACTAGATTATCTTCTGGGTCAACATTTACAAGACCTGCAACTTGAAACGTGCTACTTCTTTGAACAACATTTAAACTATCACCGTCATATTCCCAAAAAATACCGTTTTGGTCATCAAATGCACCTGCCCTCACAGTAGACCCGTGCCAGCTTTTAACTGATATTTGACAACTATCCGATAATACAGGAAGTCTAGAACCTAATTGTGTAGTAGCAGTAACTTTTAATACTCTTTCATTTACTACATCTGTTACAGTATAAATTCCGTCATAACCGGCAGTTTCGACTCCAAGTAGTTCAATAACTCCTCCAACTTGTAATCCATGGTCAGCATCATCAATTTCGATAGTAATTAATGATCCAATTGTTGCTCCTGCTGCTGAAATACTAAGAATATCGTAACTTGGAGCAAATAAAGCACCAGTTGTATACATAATACCTTTACCTGATTGATAACGAATATAGTTTTTACTCTGACGTATAGCTTGCGCACCGTGTTGTGGGCCGCCTGTACCTAATTGTACACCGCCGTCATAAGGTCTGTGTACAAAGAAACTATCTGGGCGCAAATATACACTTCCTGAAATAGCATCAGCATTATCAATACCGGTGTCAATAGTACCAGCTGTTCTTGCTTGGTATGTTATTCTTGAAGTAGTAGGAACAGTTGTTGCAATAAAAGACCCAGCAGCTAAATTATGATTATTTGCACCTCCGTCGTCACTTGCAACAGATACAATAAGTGTTGCGCCAGGTACAATACCGTGTGGATTTGTAAAATCAATTTCGATTGTTGCTAATTGTTCAAATGCTATCGAAACTCCTGCTGCTAACGGTGCTGTTAATACTTCTGTCATAGTAACTGTGCTATAAAATTCAAGAGCAGCTGATGATGTAACTGTACCGCTTATAGATGTATTAGTAATAGCGCCGGTGGCATCAATTCCTTCAACTACAATCAATACATCATTAACACCGCCAGTACCTCCAACATCACCGCCTGGTACAAGTAGTGTATTACCTATCTGATAACCAGTACCTCCCTGTTGAACATTAGAAAGAACATAGTTACTAACAGTTCGTTGTATACTAAATTGTGCTCCGTTACCAACAAGTTGAGCATAAAGTCCGATTAGTGCAGTATACGTTCCGCTTCCGTTTCCTCCTGTACCGCTTACAGTAGTTCCTGTTATGCCGCCGACGCCGTTAACTGTTGATACTGTAATAGTAAAATCATTTGCAGGAGAATCTCCGCCTAATTCACTACCTGATATTATTATTACATCTCCTATTTTATAATTTTCACCAGGACTTGATATTAAATCTAATGAATATACAGTTGCAGTATTTGTAATATTAAATGAAGCACCAGTTCCGGCATCATTTACTCCTGTTACCGCTGGTAGTAATTCAGTATTTAAAGCTACTCCTGAAATGTTTTTATCTGTAATGCCACCATTGCCATCAACTTGTGAAACAGTTATAACTAAATCATTTGTAGGAGTTGCGCCGCCCAATGCAGTACCTAATATGTTTAATGTATCACCTACTACAAATCCTGATCCTCCACCAGTTATATTAGCACTATATGTTGTTCCTACTCTTGATACTTGGAAAAATGCGTTTATACCATTTCCAGCAGTTGTATATGGAGCATTATCGTAGCTTGCAAAGCCGTCAGTAGCTGTACCAGTTTCAGATACTGTTAAAATTTCACCATTTAACCCTACAGAATTTACTGTTATTGTTACATCATTGACAGCATCGCTACCACCTAATATATCACCTGTTATAATTATAGTGTCACCATTACTATATCCAGAACCTCTAAGATCTGACGGAGTACCTGTAATATTTGCACTTGTAATAGCACCACTTGCATCAACACCTGTAACAGATATAGTAGCATCGTTGACTAAAGTTGTACCTCGCAATGAAATACCTGGAATAGTAATTACACTACTAGTTGTAAAATATTCGCCTCCGTTAATAATTGATATTGAATAAGATCCTGCACTTTCTGTAATAGTTGCTTGTGCATTTTGACCGTATACTGATATTCCTGTTTGGCTGCTAAATGAATAAGAATCAAGTCCAGTTCCTGTAATTGATGCAGTTGTAATATCACCACTTCCGCCAATTCCTGTAATTGTTATTGTAGCATCATTTGCAGGAGAACTGCCGCCTAACTCAGTACCACTAATTACAAATGTTTCGTTAGTAACATAATTTTGTCCAGGATTTGATATTTGAACACTGTAAGCAGTGCCTGCTTGGAAAATTACAAATTGAGCATCAGTACCAGTAGCACCAGCATATGTTGCAATAAACGAAGAATATGTAGCATCTTTAGCTGCTGCTGTTCCGCTAGAAGAAACATTAGTAATTGCTCCGGAAACACCATCTACACCTGTTACCGTTAGTAAGCAATCATTTGTTGATGAAATACCTGTTAAGGACGATCCATCTATAATCAGCTGATCACCGATCTCATAATCTGTACCACCGAATTCAATTATAATACTATACGTTCCTGAAACTGCATCTACTGTAAATAATGCACCTGTTCCTAAAGGTGGCGGCACTGCTACATTTACAGTTTCGTTTAATGAAGATGTTGCTACACTATATGTATTATTAGTTTTCGTAACATCAAAAAATGCTCCTGTTCCTACTCCTGATTGCAATTGGCCAAATACGTTTGTAAAAGAACCATCTGCAGGAGCTGCTGTGCCAGTTTCAGTAAATGTTAGAATTTCTCCACTGGCGCCGACTGTAGAAACACGTATGTAAATATTATTAGCAGGATTTGCACCGCCTAATAGACTACCAGATAATTCTAAAACATCGTTAACTACATAGTCAGCTCCGCCATTGTTAACACTAGTAGTGTACGATCCTGCAGATCTAGAAACATCAAATGTAGCGCCAGAACCAAGAGTTGCCGACAATAGATTTGCAGAAAGATCTACATATGTAACATCAGACCCAGCTCTATTAGCAGTTAATGGTCTATCTAAAAATACTTCTTGTCCGGAAATATTAGTTACAATACCTGCGCTACCATCGCCAAGATCAATTGCCATGCCGACAACAATACCGGATGTATCAATTACATCGAAGCTATTTTGACCTTCTGGAACATCTTCTGCAACTCCAGCTGTAACTTGTACACCGGTTCCGTTACCAATAGAACCTGTTACTTGTGATCCAATAGGTACACTATATGGTAGAGCGCCCTGTTGTACAAGCGGAGCACCTAGTTCCGGTATAGTGCCGTTGACTGTTATAGTGTCAGAACCGGTAGGATGTGACAATGATGTTACAAAAGTACCAGCACTACCTTGACTTGATATTTTAAAAGTAGGAGAGCCAACTGCTGCACCGGTATAAAATCCAGCTTTTCTTAATTGCGTATAATATGTTGATAGTACTTGACCATTACTAGTCCCAACTTTTGATTTTGCATAATATGTAAAACTAGTAGAAGTTGGAATAGTAGTTACAACAAACGAACCTTCAGCTCGTCCAATTCCTAGTGCAGTTCCGCCTAACCCTTTAATTGTAAAAGGGTCACCTGGATTTAAAGAATGAGGTGAAGTTGTTGTTACTGTAATTAAACTTGCGCCAATTCCCGATGTTGCGATTGAAGCATCAGTTACAACGTCTATAACATTTAATTCTGTTCCAGGAACTTCGTATATACTAGGATACCCTCTCTGCATACCAATTGCCTGCCATTTAGTAGGCTGTAATCCGTACTCAAAGTCAGCATCAAGCATCGACTGTGCATTTGCAACTCTTTGTCTTTCAATAGCATCAGTACCAAAATCAAACGGGCGTGTTATAATTTCTGGTGTCTCTATAAAAATTTGTAATCTATCAGTAGAAGAATGAGTTGCTGTACTAAAGTAAAGTTTAATACTTGTAATTGTATCAGCTGTTTGACTAAAGCTGCTAAATTCCGCTTCAATCGCCGCATCAACATCAGAATCTTTAAGGAATTCAACATCAGCAATTTTGCCAGGGTCGTTAAAGGTGTATATTATTTCACCTTTAGTAACATTTGTTATTAAAAGAATGTCTTCTTCTCTATATCTACCTTGGACACGTATTGTACCTAATCCGTTTACTTTTTCTGGTAATGCACTAGTTCCGTTTTGTATTACATTAGTGAGTAAAGTTCTTAATGTAGTAACTGAACTAATTACTCCAACTTCAGCAGTCTTTGAAAGATCAATTACTTGTGATGTTCTTACAGGATCCTGTCGTGTAGTAAATTCTGTGTTTTGTAATATATAATCATTTATTAAAGTTTCAATAAATTCGTGTGTTTCAACTTCTGGTAATCTACTACCATCTACTTGAGGAACACCTTTTTTCCAATAAAATGATGATACTTCGTATGTTGACTTATTTCCAGTGTATCTTATGTCGTGCAAATATGCATCTATCACATAGCCTATATCTCGTTCGCATTTATATTCATTATATGTATATTCAGCAAACGCATACCCATATGTATCTACAGGAATACTATCTAAACCATTAACAACTGTTTGTTTAGCAACAGTTATAAAATTTGTTATTTTTGATGTAACACCTGTTTCAGCAGCTGATCCCGCCTGTGCTTGTATTATTTCTGTTTGCAATACTGGAGTTTTTAATATGTTTTGTAATACATAATTATTTACCATAGCTTGTAATTCATCAAATATTAATTGCACAGCTGCTCTATTACCAGGAATTACCGAAGTTTCATCATCCCATAATAGTCGTATTGCACTATTAGTATTAAATGTACCACCGTATTTAACATCGTATGCCAGGCCATTAACTAAATCAGTTAAAATAGTATTCCAAAGCGTTTCATCGTATGTAAATCCGTAGAATGGAGTAGATACTGCATTAACTAATGCAGAGGCAAATGTGTGTGTACTAGTATCAGATGATATACCAACATTTATAGTAATTGATGTTGCATCAACTGATGAAATTTCTATAATATTATGTGCATAAGGATCATTACCGGTAATATTAGAAACACCTGATTCTCTTGGATACGGATGAAGAGTTGAATTATTGTCTTTTGCACAAGTAAATGTAATACCACCGATTGCAATCTTAATATAATCACCTGGTGAATAAGAGTGTGCGCCAATTGTTATATTTAATACTCCAGTTGTAGGAGTATATGTAGCATCTGAAGGAGTATATGAAGTTTGCGGCGCTGCTATTTCAGTTTGAATCCACTCCTTTAACTCTCTTTTAATAAAAGATTTATTGGCTGCAAGTTGTCCAGAGGCATTAGGATTTAAATCCTGGGCAGTGTCTAATGCAATTCTATAATTTATATATTCTACCGCTTCGTCTTTTATATATTCTTTGTTCGAGGAGATCATTGAATATGCTTCTGGTACTACATTTTCTAAAACCCCTCTTCCTGGGTTAAAAATATACGTTGAAATCTTCTTTTTTGCCATGTTTTATGTTCCTAAAGCAATTGCTAATGCAGTAACGTTTTCGTCTACATACCGTTTGTTTGCTATACCGGTAGTTGTTGTTGGAGCTTGTGTAACAGATGCAGTTGTAAATACAGCAGATCCAGGAGTAGTTGCACCAATATTTATGCTATCTAATGTACCCGAGGTAGCACTTAAGGACGTAAAAGCTCCGGCTGCTGGTATATTATTTCCTATCGATATATTGTTTAATGACCCGGTTGTACCGCTATCTATCGTTGTTATTCCTGATCCTCTAGCAATTAAATTTATATTATTGTTTTGCGGTCTTAAATCAATTAATCCGGCTGTTGAAGTAATTGCTGGTGCTGTGATCGATAACCCTGTTATGCTTCCTGAATTAGCAGAAATAATTACTGATCCTAAATCACTTGGCTGCAATCTAATATTAGCATTTGATCCTAATGCATTTATATTTCCTGCTACTGTTAGTGTATTAAATGATCCGTTACCTGTTATAACTGGATCCGAAATAGAAATCATACCGTATGGAGCGCCAGACGAATTTGTGTATCTTAGTTCTGAAGGAGCATCAATCGGAACATCAAATGTAACAATACCAGTATTTTTTCCTTGAGCTGAACTACCTGTAACTGTTACATTTTCTGTGCTTGTATGACTTAACCCTGTACTATAAAATGACGAGCCGTCGCCGTTAGCTACATTAAAAGTTAAAGCCGATAATGATAAATTTATAGTATATCGTGTGCCTCTTAATAATGCAATCTGAGGATTATCAGGATCATTTGATGTTTCTCTAAACTGACCTGCACCTGATTCCGAAAATGAAAAATCCGTTTCAGTTTGGTCTTCAGCTGCGATAGTAAAAGAAAGAGACCGAGCAGTAATGTTACCCTGGTCGTCTACAATAAATCCTGTACTTTTAAAACCATATTCTGATTCAAACGGGTTATAAGTTATTGGCATTCAATACTCCTTACAGTATTTATCTTTTAGTAAGGAACCAATAAATTTTGATTTTGAAAATAAAATGCATTATATACTAATTTGCTATTTTTATTATCGTCTGATGTAGGTGATGCTTTTAAACTGACATATGAATCATTTACAGTAGCACTTAGATTTACAATATCGTTTCCTAAATTAGAACGTCCAAAAACTGATAGTGTTGCTTTGTCTAATGATGCTACTACTAAAACTTTAATTATTTCTTTTTGAGTAGTATTTAAATCTATAAAAATTGTATATTCGGCGGCTGTAAAATCACCTAGATAAAATCTATCAAATTCAGTTTCTTGCGGAATTGATACCCAAGGACCAGTTCGACTTAATTGTGTATCGTTTTTTAGACTTATAGTATTTTTTCTACCAACCTGTAAATACTTGTCAATAAATATTGCCATTTACAATTCTCCTTGTATACTATATTTATTCACTAGTACAAGTAATCAATGTTTTATATTCTGGTAGATAAAGATAGTTAATTTTACTTTTACTTAATGTCCATAATGCATCTTCGAGTGTTTCAACTAGTGGCTCGCCACCTAAATTAAAACTAGTATTAAAGATAATTGGACACCCTGTAGCGTCTTTAAATGCTTTTATAAGGTTGTAATAATTTTCATTTTGCTCTCTGTTTACAGTTTGTATACGACAAGTGCCATCTACATGAATGATAGCAGGAATCTTTTCTTCGACGCCTGGCTGACAGTTTACCGCATACATCATTGTAGGCGAACTTTCCATGCCACGTAAGTCAAACCATTCGTGTACATCTTCTTCTAGTATACTACCTGCAAATGGACGGAAGTATTCCCTATGCTTTACACTATTAACAAAGTCTTTACCATTAGGGTCAGTTGGATCGTATAAAATACTTCTATTACCCAATGCACGTGGACCATTTTCACTTTTACCTTGAAATATGCTTACAATATTTTTATCTGTAATTAACTTTATAACATCTTCGTTAGTTGCTGATTGTACTGTAGCATTATATTTAGATGCTATTTTATTAATATCATCAGATGAATATTGATAAGAGAATCCTTCATAAAGTGTTTCTTTTCTTTCACGCACATTAGTATCTCTACTAATGTTATACCATTGTAATAGTGCAGCACCCATTGCTGTACCGCTATCATTAGATACAGGCTCTACATATATTTCTATATCTTTATCTAAATTATCTAAGTAATAATAATTTGCAACACAATTTAGTCCGTAGCCTCCACTAATAACAACTTTATTTTGTCCAGTCATTTCTACTGCTTTGTGAATTAATTTTAAAACTTGTTCTTGTGTTTGTGTTTGCACTGCATATGCAAGATCTCTTCTATTTTGCAATAATGTTAAATCTTGACCTTCTTCGCCGCTATCAGATAATTCTAGATAAACATCTTTATTTATATATGCACCATTTGGATAAGTAGGAATAATTAAATTTCTATTGCTCACATCACCGTAGGCAGTTTCATGAAATAATGATGGAATGTTATTGTTAGGTTTACCATAAGGAAATAATCCCATAGTTTTACCTGCTTCGATAAAATTCCAACCACAGTATTCTGTTACTGCTTCGTATGTTTTTGTAATTCCGGCTTTTTCAAATACATAGGCTTCGTGAGATTCGTTGTCATTAAATATTCCGCCATCAATATTAGTTGCAAATTTTTCAACAGTCGGGCCTGTAGTTCCTATGTTTTTTCTAATTGTTTGTATATTGTTAGGATACGAACAATTAAAAATTGTTTCAACTTCCCAAACTACATTATCTCCCATATTAATAAATGTACCTGCACCGTCGACTACTACGCCTGCTGCTGTATCAAATCCGCTACGATAAAATGCACACGCAGCATGTAATTTATGATGATAAGAACTCATATCTATTACTTGAGGATGGTCAAACGGATTTTCTTTCCTACTAATTAACCCTAGTTTTCTAGCAAGCCCAGTGTATACATCATCACCACTAAAATCTATTCTTGATGCTTCTGCTAATGGTTGGGTATGTGCAATAACTAGATAGTCTATTTTATCTGTATATTCTAATATTTTATACATTCCTGCAAAAGGGCCGCCGTCATATTTTTGACGGCTTAGTCTTTCTTCTTCTATATTAAATATCACTTCGCCGTCTTTTAAAAGACATACACTACTATTATGTCCTCTAGCAATAGCTGCAATCCAAATAGAATCTGTTTTAATCATTATGCTGCATCCTTAACAACCGGTTTACCGTTCCATTTTTTTTGATTTTTAATACACGATTCAACAATAACATTTTCTATTTTCTCATTCATACGCATAATACCTTCATTCATTCTATCTGTATATTCATCTACAGTTATACGAATTGGACTGTAAATTTTAACATCATCGCCCATATCTAATATATCAAAATATTTACAATTAGGGTAACTAACATTAATGTCAAATGTACTTCCTAATACTATTGTTGTCGGAACATTAAGTGCGTATGATAAATGCTGACCGACACTATCGCACCCTAAAAAATAATCAGATTGGTTAATTATAGCAGCCCATTCTCTTAAAGATGCACCTTGAGGGATTGCAATAGGTTCCTTAATATCATATTCGTCAAACTGTATACCTATTTCAGACATAAACACTACAGCGAATTTTTTTGAAAGTTGTTTAACAATGCTTATAACAGACTCAGGTTCAAAGCTTCGTCCAGTAGGATCTATAATCATACCTTCTTCATTATGAATTCCTCTGCCAAATGGTTGGAATACTATTATCTTATCTTTTTTTGTTTTTTCTTTTATTTCTTTTATAAGTTTTTGAGCAAATACAGTTTCTTGTTTTCCCAAATATATTTTAGGTTGAGGCAAGTCTCTTAAACCTTTTTTATTAATTTCTATATCATATGCTTGGCCAATGCTACATTTTTGATTATAGTATTCCCATACTCTGTACGGTTCAGGACTTAATAAATTCATATCTTTTAATTTATCTTCAAATAAATTTTTATGCCATGTATCGTATGCACGTTTATGTAGTGAAGGATGCCCTTTGTAAAAATCAGTGCCTCCTTCACATACTATGATAAAATCATCATTTGGATTTTCTTTTTCAAATAATTCTAATGCAGGTATACTAGTAATTACTCTACCAGCGCCACCGTTTATAAAAATTGCTGTATTTCTGTTGGACATAAAAATACCTCCCTATGAATTATTTATAGAGAGGTATTTAAGATTAGTTTAAAAGTGGTTACTCTGGGTCCGGAAGTTCATTTCCTGGAGTAATTTCATCATTAGGATTTTCAGGAACTGTAGGAAATCTAACCTCCCAAGGTTCATAATCTGCCCAAGTTGTAGTAAGATTTCTTAATGCTGTTCTATATTCTTCCCATGGACTTTTAATTGCATCCGGAATATCTTCTCTAACTCTTGCATCAGACCATACTAATAATCCATCTCTCGATGCTCTAATATCATCCCATGTTTTTAAATCACGTTCCCAAACATAAGACCAAGTTTTAGTAGCAGCATCATACGATACCCCTTCATTACGATACACTTCATGTGGCGGTAATGGATCGTAATCTCTAAGAGAAGTACCATCTGGTAATTCCCAAGATCTCGTCGGTGCGTTGCCGTCAAAGTCTGTAGCTATTAATGTTGCTACTAAAGGATCAACAGTTGGGTCAACTTCTACTTTTATTTCAGTAGGTACAGGATTAAATGTTTCACCATCTGTTTCTACTGTTAAATAATTTCTTGGTTCTAAAGTACCGTCTAGACTATCAACAAATACCCATAATCTATCTGGACCTGTATAAGTCCACGATGCATTAGTATAATTTTCTAAATTAGGCTCACCGCGTTTGTTAGGTGTTTTATAGCTAAAATTTACACTTATTGTTGTCATTACTAATCCTATCTAAATATTAAATATACTTGGCCGCCGGCGCCCGGTGTTCCACATTGGCTAGTACAACCGCCTTGTGTATGCGATGTCATACCACCTCCGCCTGGAAATGTTCCGAAGTAACATCCTGCGCCATATCTATTCATACAGCAACCATTTTCAAACATACGTGTATGTCCTGTCATTGCAGGTCCTGGATTAACTTCATATGTGTGCTGATAACACCAATTGTTACCGAACACATATGATAAATTTCTTGGATGTATGGTACTAGTTACTCCGGTACCGGCAACATTGCCGCCTGTTTCTTGACAAACACGCTGACATGTGTAGCAATTGAACCCATTACATTGCCAGTAGCCATGACATCCGCCACATGCTATAACACACCATGCACCAGGTTTACAAACATATGAGTTGTTGCCATTTTCGCAACTACTGTAGCTTCTACAACATGTTGAACCAGCTGCGCATATAGTAACACTATCACCAGCTGAAACCGGTGCATGAAATTCTACATAACCACCTGGACTGCCACCGCAACCATATGTACAACAATAGCCACCTGCGCCAGCGCCGCCGCCTGCCCAAACTTCTCCACTTACGCCTTTAACACCAGTCGGAACTGTAAAAAGACAGCAAAAGCCGCCATTATTACCTGTATCAATGTTAGTGTTAAACACTGTTATTTCTGTAGGAGTCTGTGCGCCACCTGCATCGTATCCGTATAAATATTCTCTTAAATTAGCCATTTTACATCCTTACTCTGAAGCAACATACAATAATTGTACCATACCTGAACCGCCGGGAGCACCACAGTATGTACCGCTTGAACTATTACCACTCATGCCACCATGTCCTGGATAAGGTACACAGTTCCCCATAAATGCTAACCCGTGACAGTTTGCACAACCAGTCGTACTCCATATTCCTGTTGTGTGTGCATACGGTGCTCCAGGAGCAAACTGTTTAAAGTTACACTTACCGCCATATGTCCATTTTCCGTGTCCTTGTACAGGACGTATACATAATGTTGCACCAAGTATACAACCTGTTTGGCAGTTATTTAATGAATTGCCGCATTGACAGTTGCCGTAACTGAGTGTACAACCTCCACTGCCGCCGCTTACACACAGACAGCAAGTGCTTGCTTTACACATATAAGATCCAAATCCGGTACACCCACAACATGAACTTAGACAACATGTAGTACCGCCTGCACATATAGTCCAATTGTCACCTGGAGTTACATCAAATATTTTTCTTCCGTATGCACCTGGTCCACCGCTTCTGCCTGCGTGACAATTAGGTGCTCCAGCGCCAGAGCCGCCGCCGCCCCAGGCTTCAACACCTATCCATGTAACGTTGTCAGGCACTGTCCATAAACAACATCTGCCGCCGTTATTTACTGCTGATGGACTACTTGCAAGTATTCGTGTAACAGTCATAGTTCCGTTAGTAGGTACATCCCCGCCGCTGCCAAATTCTAGTAATGTTCTTAAACCTGCCATTTTAAATCCTTAAATAATTATGCTGAGTTTTCTGGTGATTCAGGAAATACTACTTTATGCGGATCAACTCCTGCCCACTGTGTTGGTAATGCTCTTAGTGCTGTTCTATAAGCTACCCACGTTGCTTTTAAAGCAGATGGCATATCTTCAGCCATCATATTATCTGATCCTTCTAAAGCAGAATTTCTTGCTGCACGTAACAGATCCCAAGTAAATTCTGATTCTTTAAAACTATACGTCCACGCTCCGTCTGCATAACGCACTGTTTCAGGATCAATTATTTCTTCTGGATTTTGAGGCCAGTCGTAGCTATATGTTGCTGTAGTGTCATCGGCTAATGTAATTGTTTCAGATACTGTTTCTCTTGCAGTTTGTTGTGTATATCCGCTAATATCTAATAAAGATGCTATTACTGGATCGTCATTAGAGTTTACAATTACCTTTACAGCACCACCTGGTGTGCCTATATCTGCTCCGTCGTTTTCGTCTGTTAATGTCGGCCACATGCCTTGTGATAGTATTCCTGTTGTTTCGTCTACAAATACATACCATTTATCTGGTCCTGTATAAGTTGCATTAACTGTTACATTGTTGCTAGTAGATGTGCTATATTGCTCATCTGGAGCAGTAAATGTAAATGCTTTAGTTATGATATTATTGTTTGGCATTTTTTCTTTCCTTATGCAAATGACACTCTAATTACTCCGCCCATTCCTGGAGTACCACAACGGCAAACTCCTGAACATGTTATAGCGTTTGATCCAGGACCTGCTGGAAAGTGTCCGTATCCAAAGCAGCAAGCATTACAATATGTTGTATTCAGGCAAGTTGATCTTGTAGCATTAAAAGTACCTAATTGATAAGCACCTCCCATGATCCATTTTTGTGTGTTCATACAACTTCCTTCTGAATGAGTTGTGCCTCTGATTCCCGGCATACACCAGTCACCAGCTGTCTGTTTACACACAACACATCCAGAACAGCAAGTAGGTACAGCTAATGTAAAACACGATGTTCTACCTGGTTCACCAGATGGTGCGCATGTTGTTGCTATTCCTGATCCTGATACAAATGTAGTTTGTCCAGCTGAGCCGCCGCAGCTACTTTGACAACACCCGCTACCTGCTGCACAAAGCGTATATGTACAGCCTGCTTGTGTTGTTACAGTACGCATTGCATACATACCGCCTGATCCTGTATATACCGGAGCTTGACAACATCTTGCTGCTGGGCCATCAGCTCCTGATCCCCATAATTCAAATGTTACTTGTGTTACTCCGTCTGGCACAGTCCATAAGCAACACCGACCACCATTGGTAACGCCCCTAGTGTCGTTTGATATTACTATACTATTGACCCCGGGGTTAGTTTGTGGAGCTAGATCTGATTTTAAACTGCTTAAACTTGCCATTGTATTTTCCTAAAATTACGATCCTGCTAAGACCCATCCATATGTTGCGCCACTATATACTAATGTAGCTGAACTATTTCCGATATCTAATGCTAAATCTTCAGCTAACCCGTGTATGTTATGCCCGTTTCTTGCTAATGTACAATTGTTAGTACCAAAGTTTCCAGCAACATCAATAAATTGAATAGTATCATTTATTAGTGTTGTTGCTGTACTCGGTAGTGTAACTGTAACTGCTACTGACGAAGTGTCAATAAGTAGACGTTCATTTGCTACTGCGGTTGTGTTTCCGGATATTGCACGTACTGTAGTGCTTGCCGAACCTGTTGTTGTAATGTATCTTGCCATTTCTATTCCTTACTACATGTATTTATCAAGATGAAGGTAATGGTGTTTCAACACCAAATCCCACTGCACTTACGTTAGCTGAGTTTGCACGTACAACTAACTTTTGGGCAGCACCCAATGCAATGCCCGTTCTCTCCAAAACTCCTTTTGGAGGTATTTCTGTTTCATACTCTATATACTCGCTTGCTGTAGGCACGTCTGCGTCTGAAACAGATAATCTAATTGTTATAGTTTGGTTTCCTCTGTTACAAAACGATACACTAGCAATAGTAAATGTCTGTGCTGGCACAGTATATAGTGTTGTGTCTGTTGAAGCGCTTAAATCGTTTGCGCCTAATCTTCCCGATGCCATATTTCTTTCCTTTATCTATGCGTTTAAAAAGTACTGTAACGCTAATGGTGTTCCAGATACCCCTTGGGCGAAGTTTGTTGTTGCTCCTACAATAATTGTAGAATTATCAGTTGTGGAAATAGTATTTCCTGTAATTTGTATATTACCTGCAATTAAAGTATTAACATTTAGAGTAGCACCACCGCCACCAATTTGTGCATTAATATACGTTCTAATAGCTCGTTGTGTTGGAACAATATTATCACTATCAGCTGCAAAAGTACCGTCGGTACTAAATTCTCTAATTGTAGCACTTGTTCCGCCTAAGCTAACACTACCAAGTTGTAGTTCTTGTAGTCCGCTAACACTAAAGTTATCAGCATCTAGTGTAGCAGTACCTGTTGCTTGTTCAACTGTAAATAAGTCACCAACTCTAAAGTTACCATCTTGGTCAGTTGATGTATAGAACACTCGACCTCCGCCATTTTCTTTAATTTCGTTTTGTGAGTTAGGACTATTGCTCGGTATTCCTGGATAATTAGTTTCTGTAAAATTTCCTGTACCAATATCTAGGAAGTCATGACCTGTTAATCGCACCTGTGAGTAGCGTATTCTTAATGTTACTTGCGCAGCGTGTGCTGGTTCTAAATCTACTTCAATATCTGGACTTACTTGTAATCTAGCAGCATACGGCCCAGATCCTGTAAGTTCAAAAACTTCGACAAGTTTATAAATTGTTGGATCGCCTGCAATTTGTACATTTGATCCTGGAAGAGGTTCTTCTATTGATCCTTCTACATATAGATACTTACCACTTTGTTTAACATCAGCATAACCGTCGCCGTCGATTGATGTACTACAAGATTCATAACCTGTTCCTCGATTACTAAATGTCGGAGCAGTCAAAACACCGTCGCCTATTCTAACTTCAAGTGGAGCATCTACAGTATTAATTGGATCAGTAATTGTTACTGTTGGTGGATTAATTGGATCGTATCCTGATCCAGTTTCAAATAAAGATATTTGAAATATTTTTCCGCTTGCAACTTTTACTCTACCTCTTGCAGTTGTTCCAGATACTGGATCACCAATAACTATCCTAGGTTCGACTTTGTATTGAGATGTTTGGTCTAATGTAGTTTCGATTGCTGTTCCGGGCACAAGATGATCCCATCCGCTTGAATCGTCACTCATTTTCTTAATTGTTGCAAGTTTTGTACCAGCATTGTACGTATCAATATATCCATATTGTCCTACGCCTAAACCGTCTTCTATATATACTGCCATGCCAATATAATCTGAACTATTAGCTGTATCTGTTGCTGATAAATTTATTGTAGTACTTGTACCTGCTTGAGCATTATTAATTGATGTTTGATAATCTTCGCCCCCATATTGTCCAGCAGTGTTTAATAATCTAATTTCAAAAATGCCGCCATCATTTACATTTACAGTACCTACCGCAGCATCAATGCCCTCACCAATAAATGTATAAGTTGCAGTTGTATATGATACACCAGCATTTGCATATTCTAATGCTAATACTCGATCACCATCTGTGATTGTATTTGCTATAATTGCTTCAGCATAATAGTTATTAACTGTACTTGTATTTGGAGTTTCTGTTGAATCAATACCTTCAGCAACTGATCCAAAGTCTCCGTAAGAGTTGTTACCATTTGTAGCACGAATCTTACCACCGTCTTCTGCTAGGTAACCAATATGGTTATAGTATGTAAACACACTAACAAGTTCTGATCTACCTAAGTTTGTAACCCAGTAACCGATACCGTCACTTAAAATTTGTGTAAAGTCGTTAGCAACAATACTGTCGTTTCCGCCGTCATGTAATGCACCGTCAACTTTTAATCCAATGCACCCGTTGCCAAATGTTGATACATTTTGAATATATGGTGATTTACTATGTATCCATGCTAACCTATCTGTTGAGTCTTCGCCTGGGTCTAATGATACATACGCACCAGCAGTCGGACGACTAGTTCCATATGAATTTGCTCCAGTTAGTGTACCATTTAGTCCAGAAAGAGAAACATTTCTTATACCACAGCCGTTACGTACATAAAACATGTTTGATGTTTCAAAACCTGTGTCTGGTTTAATTCTAACTGAACGTAGTTCGTCACCTACAAGTGCAGTATGTGCAGGTATTGATATAGGTAATGTTTCTAAATATTCACCTGTTTTAATAAACACTGTTGTATTTACAACTTGTTCTGCAGGTAAACTATTTAAATTACCAGCAGTAATTGAAGCTGTAATAAGTCCTACTAACGTATCATAAGTTGCTTCTGCATCTGCTTCTTCTGTTTTAGTGCCATCAATTGTTTGTGTGACAGGTGTTACAACACTGTTTTCAGTTTGATAGTTTGTAGCCGGAGCAACATTACTTAACACTGCATCAACAACTTCTAAACTATAATTTATAGATGCTACTGTTTCAGTTTCTTGTCCGGTGATATAACTTGCACCTGCTTCGGTAAAATATGATTGTGCTGTTTTTCTTGTTTCAACATTTCCGCCATGTGATATATCATATCCTACTGCTTTTACAATCTTTTTCATATCACGTAAGCACAGAGCTTTATCATATGTAAATCCGCCTGTAAATGGTGCAATAGCATTTGCAATTTGATAATCAGTCCATTCAACAACTTCTGCAGCAATAAAATCTATGTTTGCATCTAATAATGCCTTTGCATTATGACGCTGTGTTGACTGTAAAATATAGTCCATGCAATATTTTACAGTTAAAAACGGTCTATCTAAAGTAGTTCCGTAACCAGATGCATTAACTCCGCTTGGTGAAACATAAAATACATTATTTACAAAACCAAAGTCAATCCATTCCGGTGCAGTAGCAGAAGAGTTAACAGCTAAAACTTGCCCTGGAGATCCGATAGGTAATCTAGCTGGACCAGATCCTGCAAAATAAAGTATGTCGCCGTCAGTAGTTAATGAATTTTCTTCAGCAGTTGCACTTACAATATTCCAATATGTACCTAATGTGTCTAAATCTGGTCTGTTTGAAGCATCATCTGCTGTATGTGCTAACATGCATATATATGCATTGTTACTATAACTAACAACATCACCTAAAGCATAAGTTGATGCATCTGTCCAAGTAGCTTGCCAAGAAAATCCTTCATTAAGTTTATCCCAATAACTTACGTTAGGCGGAGTATTTGCTGTGTTATCTGCATTACATACATATGTATATCCGTTTAATCTTACTACATCTCCAACTTTATATGCTGTAACATTAGACCAATCACCTTGTAAATTAAAACCAGTTATAAAAAGATCCCAGTCAGTAGGGGAAGTTGAAGGAACAGAATTACTATGATCTGTTTTAGAAATATATGTATAACCACCATATGTTACAATATCACCTGGTTGATAAGTTGTACTGTTACTCCAAGTGTCTTCAAATTCTAAACCAGGTAAATAAACATTCCAATTAGAAGTATCTGAAGCAAAAGTTGATGTTGAAGTATGTTCGGCAATTGAAATATATAAGCTCGGACCGTTTTTAACGATGTCGTTAACTGTGTATCTTGTAGATGGTGCCCAATTTGCCCTATAGTTAGTGCCATCATATAATAGATTCCAATTTAATATGTCTGTTTCTAATCCGTCTGCATCTGTAGCTGTCGAAGTGTGACCAGTTGCACAAAAATAGATTCTTCCAAAATAGTTTACAATATCATAATTTTTATATCTAGTACTTGTTGACCAATTGCCTTTCCAAGATAGCCCTTCAGAAAATAGATTCCATGATACTTGATCTAATTCTAATCCATCAACAACAGTTGCCGCACTAGTATGTGCTGTTTGACATATGTAAGTAGCTGTTCCATATTTTACAATATCATTAACTTTATATTTGGTATTTGTGCTCCAAGCACCTGCATAGTTTAGTCCTTCAGCAAACAAATCCCAATTTGCAATATTACCTTCAAGACCCACTAACGCATCGGCATTAGATGTATGTCCTGTGTTACATATATACAAGAAGCCGCCGTTTTTAACAATGTCATTTACTTTATAATATGTTGCAACAGCCCAAGCGCCGCGCCAAGCTAATCCGTCACCAAATTGTTCCCATTTAGGTTGTACATCATTAAGATCTGTTTCTAAATCAGCTTGTGAAGTATGTGCAAGAATTGCAATAAATGTTTTACCGCCGTAAGACACAATGTCGTCGCGGACATATTGAGTACCTGTGGTCCAAGTACCTTTCCAGATAAATCTGATTCTACCAAGTTTAAATTCGGCCATTTCGGTTCACTCTCCCCTTTAGGCGTTGCTAATATTATTTATCCATATAAAACATTATGGAGCTGTAAAAAGTTGACTCATGATGTAAAGTCCTGAATAACTTTGAAGATTAACCGAAGCATCAAAATTTATATTTGTTGCTGTGGCGTTATTATTTAAATTAATTCCAGTAATATCAAATTGTAATTGACTCGTAAGTAATGCGTTTGCATTAACTACTGAACCACCGCTTGAAATACGACTTGTAATATATGCACCAATTGCTTTCTGTGTAGGCACAACATTATCGCTGTTATCACTAAATGTAGGATCTGTACTAAATTCTCTTACTACAGCATTTGTACCGCCTAACACAATACCGCCAATTCTTAATTCATCTAAACCTGATAAATCAAATTGCGATGCACTTATTGTAACTGTACCGGTAGCTTGATCAACCTTAAATAACTCACCAACTCTAAAGTTACCATCTTGGTCAGTACTTGTATAAAATACTCGGCCGCCGCCAGAACCAGCTGTTTCTTGGTTTTGTTTTGGATCATTTTCTGATGTGTATCCTTCAGTATACCTAGATGGATATGCAGTTTCTATAAAATTACCCGAACCAATGTCGAGAAAATCATGTCCTGTCAATCGTATTTGACTAAAGTTTTGACGTATATTAATAAATGTATCATGTATTGGTGCTTCATTGATATCCAATGGCGGAGTAATTTGCAATTGTGCTGAAAGAGAAGGTTCAGTACCTTGTAAATTTTCAATTTTTTGTACATAAAATTGTTTATTAAGACCTGTAAATGTTATAGAGTCACCTGGTCCAGGGCTTCTTAATAAATTACTAACTTGAATAATTCCGCCTACTGGATATATATCAGCATACCCGTCACCGTTGATTTCTATAATTGTTTTAAAATATAAGGAACCTGGATCTAATATACTCGGTTGTCCTAAGACACCTGACTGTATTCTAATATCAAACTGGGCATCAGTTGCAGCTAGGCTATCAATTAACTGTCCTACAGGAGAATTAGTATATCCGCTACCTGGATCGACTATAATAAAAGAGTCAACTCTACCAGATATAATGTCAGGTCTTGCAACAGCCCTAGCACCGTATTCTAAAAATTGTACGTTAGACGAACTTGTACTATTAATTAATATCCAAGAACTATATGAAATGTCATCACTTGTATATTCAATATATTTTAATTTTGACCAAGTTTGTCCGCCAATTGGAGTAATTGCTCTCCAGTTAATGGCATCTTGACTAACGTTTAAAACACCATTATTAGCTACTGCTAGAAACAATCCATTATTAATATCTATTTTCCAAGAACCAACACTAATAGCATTTGGATCAGCTTGGGCTCCTTTAAAATGATTACCGATTGTAAATTGTATAGATTCATTATACACATTACGAGCATACAGAGGTAAACTTGCAAGAGTGCCGCCTATATCTCTTGCACATGCAACAAATGCTCCTTCGCCGCCAGCAAAATCTGTAATTTCATATCCTGATAAAGTTGATAAAATGCTTCCTCCTGCAATAGGAGTAAATGATGTTCCGTTGTCGATAGATTCGTAAGCAATCCCAGTAGTATCTATAGCAATCCATCTATTACTATCATAACCGATAAAACTAAATCCTCCTGCTTTACCAGTATTACTTTGAGTCCAAGATACACCGCTGTCAGTTGATACTGCTATATTTTGTGTTCCTGTAGCTACTGCTATTACAGTAGCTCCATATACTTCTACATCTTGATAATTTAATGCTGGAACTTCTGTTGATGATGCCCAATTTATTCCGTCGGATGATTCTGCTACACTGCCTGAGGTTGCAAATGCTATAAATTTAATTCCTGTCCAAACTAATGATTGCCAATCTGCACTAGATGGCAATGTTGTATTAACCCATGTTGTTCCATTATTAGAATATGCAACAACATTTGATCCTATAGTAGTAATAACATTTATCGAACCATTTGATGCTGCACTACCTAATTCTTTAAAACTTCCTGAAGCTTGAGCAAATGAATTGTAAGCTGGATCATCGATGTTAAATGAAGGTTCAATTACATATCTAGATGTACCATCTAATGTTGTTGCAAGTGCATTACCGGAAACTAATGTATTCCATCCTGTCTGTCCCCACATATTTTCTATAGTTGCTATTTTTGTACTAGGGTCATATGCACTTATTTTCCCCCATTGACCTACGCCAAGTCCGGCTTTAATAAAAAGATTCATTCCAACATAACTATTATCTTCTGCTAAATCAGATGCGGACAATGTTATACTTGTTAAGCTGCCAAACTGTGCATTGTTTTCAATTTTTCTAAAATCTGCGCCGCCTATGTTACTTGAATCGTCGCTTTCTTTGATTCGTATTTCTGCTATACTTTTATATCTTGTTTTTTGATTTTGTAAAGATCCTGCAATTCCTGATCCTGTAATAGTATAAAGTGCTTCTGTATATTCTTGTCCTGCATGAGAAAATCCTACACCAACAATTTTTCCATCTGCATCTGTATATGTTTCTTTAACTACTGCTTCACTAGATCTGTTATTTAAAGTAGCAGTAATAGGCAGTTCTTCTGGATTTACTCCTTCAGCAACTGATCCAAAGTCTCCGTAAGAGTTGTTTCCGTTAGTTGCTCTAAGTTTGCCACCATCAGTAGCAAGATATCCTATATGACAATAATATGTAAACACAGACACAAGTTCTGATCTACCTTGTCCATCTGCCCAATACCCAATGCCGTCACTTAAAATCTGTGTAAAGTCGTTAGCTACCATTGATCGATATCCACCGTTATGTAAATTTCCATCAATTTTCATTCCAACACATCCTGTGCCAAAAGAACTACAATTTTGTACATATGGTGATTTATTTTCAATCCAAACTGATGTATCATCTGGTCCTTCACCAGGATCGAGTGATACATATGAACCAGCACTTGGGCGTCTTGTTAAATAATCGTTTAAATCACCAAGTGTTCCATTTAGACCTGAAAATGTCATATTACGCATTCCACTTCCGTTATTCATATAAAACATGTTTGCTGTTTCATAACTTGCGGCTGGTTTAACATTAACACTTCTTAATTCGTCGCCTATAATTGCAACTTCTCTTGGAACTATAATAGGTAATTCTTCTTCATATGTTCCAGTTTTAACAAAAATAGTAGCAGGTGCTCGTCCTGGAAGATCAGCTGCAATGTACTCACATGCATACTTGATAGTTCTAAAAGGTGCACCTTCACTACCATTTTGTGTTGTATTGTTTCCTAATAAGCTAACATAGTACACTTTTGGCACATTTTGAAATTGTGCCCATTCAATCGGCGATGCTGCTCCAACTTTTAAAGTATTACCTGCTGTGCCTATTGCAAAATTACTATCACTGGATAAATTTCTATATTTTAAATCACCGACATTAACTAGTACGTTTGTAGCACTACCTTGAATTAATATATTCCAATAGCTATTATCAGCATCTAAATCAGGTCTAACTAATGTACTATCGTCGCTTTGATGGCCTTGAATACAGACGTATGCTGTACCTGCATATGTTGCAACATCACCTAATGCATATCTTGTTGCTAAATTCCATGGTCCTTTCCATGCAACACCTGTAATAATTTTATCCCAACTAGCACTATCATTTGTTACTATTGCTTTACTAAAGTTATACATTCCACTATGATTTGCACAGACAGGATACAGTGTATTCCAGTTAGATTGAGGTTGAAGTTCAATTGTTCTTACATTAGCGGAACTAAAACCAGATATATATAATTCTGGAGTTACTTCTATATTATCTAATTTATACACTGGCCCTACTACATAATTATAATTTCCTTCAACATGATGTCCATTCTCTTTTGTACTAAAATACATAGGATGTGTATTATTAGTACTGTCTGATTGGTTAATTATATATGTATTTCCGATTACTAAAAATAGATTAGGTGCTAACACACCATTTAGAAAATATTTATTAGAACCTGAAGATTCTGCTACAGTAACTTCATAAGTTGTTGTTGACGGCTCTTCAATTGGGTACGAAGAAGTATCTTGGGTTGCAACATATATGTCTCCCCCGTCTCTAACTACATCACCTGTAGCGTATCTTGTATCTTCAGTCCATTGACCTCTAAAATTATAACTTGTCGATATTACATCCCAAAATGCACTATCAACTGCTGGGAAATTTCCTATGTTTAAATTAGTAATACTACTATAAGTGTATCCGCCATATAGTACCATATCGCCTATTTGATAAGATGTTGTTTCATTATATAGTGCTTCATAACCTGTGCCTGGTATGTATAATGTCCAGTTTCCAGGAGTAAATGCTACGGTTTGTTGAACTATAGATGTAATATATAAACTATTGTTCCATTTTACAATATCGTTTGGCAAATACAAAGTACTATTCGACCAAACGCCTGCATAACGTGTACTATCTATAACTAATTCCCAATTCGAAGAATCAATAGGTAGACCGAGTAACTCGTTTGCCGTTGATGTATGCCCTGTTATACAACGATATATTCTACCGCCGTATGTAACTACATCTCCTTTTGTAAATCTGTTACTTATTCCCCAAGAGGTTCTAAAATTATCTGAAGGATTTATTAGCTCCCATTTTTCTTGATCTGCTTCAAGACCGTCTGAGGTTGACCTCGACGTGTGTTCTGTTATACAATTATATGTATAACCATTATATGTAACTACATCTCCTACAAAATAACTACGTGTTACAGCCCAGCTATTACGCCATTGCGATGTTTTTGCAAGAAACTCCCATTTTTCTATATCTGCTGCAACTCCGGATGTACTTAGTGCTGCACTTGTATGACCTGTTATACACTTATATATAGTAGCTCCGTATTTAATAACTTCACTAGTTTCGTACTTTGTATTTGCTGCCCATGTACCTCTAAATCTTTGGCCTTCTGCCATTAGTACCCATCTAGGTTCGGGATTGCTGTACAGATCAACTGCATTTAAATCGTCGTCAAAAGAAGATAACGATGAAATATGTCCAATTAAACAAACATAAATTTTACCGCCTACAACTGCAATATCGTCTTGACTAAATGACGTTCCGTTGGCCCAGGGACCTTTCCAAATGTATTTAAATCGTGATATATTAAATTCTGCCATTTTTTTTCCTAATTATACATCGTCTGAGTAAGTATACCCTTGGTTAATTCTAACAACAAATTCACCATCATCATTTATATAATAGTAAACATTCCTATCATCCCAACGGAATTGCTCGTAGTTTAAATTTCTATATACAAGATTATGATAGGTATCTCTACCTTCAAAAAAATCTTGCCCAGGCGTAAATCCTGGATAATCCTGACTCGGGTCATCGCCTACGTTGTTTATTTGAATGCCGTCAGTAACATTTAACTGATCAACTTTTGCAAAGTGCAGATACCCGTCCGGATCTCGACGAAGTCCATAAAAATATCTAGCGCCGCCTAGTGAATCTGCAAGCATTCCGGTATCATTACCTACATAAAAATCAGCCATGTTAATCTCCTATATTGTATTTATCAGATAGCATTGTTTGGATAAGAATATCCTGCTCCCCAAATTATTCTTATAACTCCTCTTGAACCAGAAGCTCCGAAATCGTCTGGTATACCATTACTGTTTCCTCCTGATGAGCCGCCGCCACCGCCTCCAAATTCTCCACCTGTAGCGCCACCGTTAGCGCCGCCAGATCCACCTGTACCGTTTTTGTCTGACGTGTAAGAACCCGAAGCACCTTGTGTACCTGCGTTACCGCTAGTACCGACACCATTTACTCCAACACCACCGCCGCCACCGCCGGTAGTTGGATCATAATAACCCTGGCCGTATGAAGTATAATAAAAGTTTGTAGACTCGTGGGCGCCACCGCCTCCGCCACCTGACCCATTGCCTGGATTAGACGATACTTTGCCTGCGCCGGCGCCGCCGTTTCCTTGATAGCCTCCAGCGCCGCCACCTCCGCCACCACGTTGTCCGTCTGTGTCGCCTCCGTTGCCGCCAAAACCTCCGCCATAATTATTAGTTTGTGCATCAGATGAGTAAACAAGAGTAGTGCCTCCAAGGCCGCCATTACTACTATTACCACCAGTACTTGTAGTTGGTGGAGTAAAAGTGTCCCATGTCTGTCTACCACCACCGCCGCCTTCGGCTCCTAGTAAAATAGTACTTCCTCTTTTAATTGAACTATCGCCGCCGTCACCGGCTGCAGGTAAAGAAGCAGCTCCAGCACTACCTCCTGCACCAACAGTAAGTGATAATGTTTCACCTGGAGTAACTGAAATTGATTCTGCCCAAGCTAGGGCGCCGCCACCTCCTCCTCCGCCTGAACCTGTGTTATTAATACCGTTTGTGCCTGCTGTAGCATGGCCTGCACCTCCGCCTCCGCCGGCAATGACTACTGCACTAATACTAGTTACGCCTCCAGGAACAACCCATTCTTGAGAAGTAGTAAATGTTTGTGTTCCTGTAGACGGAGTTTCACTTGTATCATTTATTGTTATATTAGATGAATTAAAAACATTACTATCAGGATCTGTTACTGTTATTTTAAAATTTTCAACTCCTTCAGAAACAGCATCATTTGATATCGGAAGCTGAATAGTTGATGTGTATCCGTATTGACTTGTATTTACTTCTGGTGCAAATATCCCTGACAATGCAACTATAAAATCAGAATTATCTATTCCCGTTCCGGATACAGCCCATGAATGTGTTCCGTTTGTTGCACAGTCAATATTAGCAAATACAATCGATCCTTCGTCATATACTAACGGAGAAATTCTAAATTCAACTGTTGGTTTTATAGTAAGTTCGTCAGAAGTAAATACAGTATTTCCTAAATTATTGACTATACTTACTGTAAATGTATCTTCAGAAATTTCTGCATCTGCTACTGTTTCTAATGTAAATGATCCGCTATTGCCTTGAAGATAAAACGGTTCACTTTGTAAAGATTCTGAAACAATATCTATTTGCCCGGACATACTAGAATGTGTGCCGCATTGATAAAATAATCTAGAAGGTGCAGTATTAGGTACTGTAAATTCTAATACACCTGATGTTACACCTTGTCCTGTTATACCTGAGGAATACAAATTTCCATTTCCGGTTACCTGATCTGTTTTAATATAAAATGGATGTGTAGGAGTATTTACTGAAAATCTATAAGTTCTTCCTCTAATAAGTGTTAAAACTGGATTGTTAAAATTAAGTAATCCGTTTCCAGTAAAAGTATAATAATCACTTAATGTATTAACTATGTTAAACGTAATAGGTAAAGTTGTGTCTCTATAAAAATCAAAATTAGAAGTTGAAATATGATTAATTAAATAAAAGTATGTACTACCAGATATAACGCTTTCGGTTGTAACTGTTGCAGATATTGACTGGCCTGCTCTAAATATAGTATCTGAAAAATTAACACTAATTGTAGGTTCTTCATTGTCTTCAATTAATGTTAAATCAATACTAGTAACGTCATTGAGCTCGTATAATAAGCTGGGATTATAAATTGTAAATGTTGCTACAGCATTACCAATATATACATCTGTTTGCTCTGTTTCTATAGTAATTACTAATTGATTTTCTCCTGTAACAAATCTAGATATACCGCTTGTGCCTATAAATCTATTGTCAGTATTAGTTAATGACCAAGCAATTGTCGGAGTATCTGTTAGAGAACTTATACCATCTACAAGATGTTCTCGTTCTAATGTAATAGTAAATGTTGATCCTTCATTAACAGAAATATTAGGAGTTACAATAGTCATAGTTTTAATTTCAGATATTGTATCATTTATTCTTACATTACAAACATTATTATTAATATCAATTATATAATTATTTGTTGCACTTAATATTCTAATAGTATTAAAAGTCGATGTTTGTAAACCTGGTTCTGAACTAATCGGAATACTAATTGAATTAGTTAATGACGTTCCTAAAATAGTCACAATTCCACTAGTAACAGAAACTCGATCATCGTTAAGAGCTGTACCGAAGCTCCAAGATATATCTGTAGAATCAGATGGTGTTGTGTCTAATCCGTTTCTTTTAAATATTCTAGTAAGATCAATATTACCTGTAGTGCCTTCTGTTAAAATTACAGAACTTTCAACTCTAATTAATTTATATAAATTATTTATTGTGATAATACTATCTCCTAAAACAGTATATCTTGAATCGTTAATCGATGTAATTTCTATAATATTTGTTATACTAGCAGCATCTGTATTTTGTGGATTAACTGAAACTATAAAAGAAGCTTCTGATTGACCTGCTGGAATAACTGTTGAACCAGTAGTACTAGACCACCGACTATCAGCTACATCCCCTACATTTTCTCCTCTAATAGCCCAATACACTGTTACAGGTTTTGATAAATCTGTAGTACCGTTTCTAATAGATGTACGCAATAAGGTAACAGTTAAACTATTACCTTCATCAACCGAATAGGTAGTAGACAGGAAACCTATTTCTCTTATTGGTTGATTAGGATTACTTTGAACACCTAAACTTAGTTGAGATGTTTGTATTGTATATGAATCTGTTACTGCTGTTAAGTTAAATGCAAACGATCCTATATTTGATCCTGGAACATCAGATAATTCGTCGTCTAAAACAGGAATAGTAATTACCTGTGTTGAATTTCCAGCAACATACTGAACTTCTCTATCTACATTTTTTGCTGCACTATTTACAGTAGTTGGTATTATTCCAGTTAATCTATAAGAAATAATCGGAGTGTCTTCATCAAAACTCATAGTAGTATTATTATCAACTTCATACACATCATCATTGTGTGCTGCACGTTGTGCAGTTTGCCCTTCATAACCTCTGTTACCGCCCCATATAATTCTTACTGCACCGTTGCCACCGCTTGGTCCAGGAAAACATTGATCAGCATCAGTTCCTGGCCATTCATAACCTGATGCACCATGACCAAACCAACCTGTTGAGCTAGTAATATTTGAACCGTATTTTTGGTATACTAAAGATCCTGTAGATCCATTTGAACCTTTAAATCCGTTAACATTGTTGCCGCCTATACTATTTTGACAAACTTGCCATAGTCCTGTGCCTCCGCCACATTGTCTATACCCTCCGGCACCTCCGCCACCAGATCCGTCAAGTCCGTATGGTTCTGTACCACTTCTTGGCCCGGCTGCACCTCCGGCTCCGTTATATCCTCCTGCGCCGCCTCCGCCGCCAGGTGATCCTTGAGTAATAGTTCCGTCGAGTTGAGTTACTCTTTCTGTACCGCCGCCATTACCTCCAACTCCGCCGCCTTTAGGTGACAATGATGCATCAACAACATATTGACCGCCGCTGGCTAATGAACTATAACTATTAAACGACGAAGTACCACCGCCGCTGCCGCCACATGCTGCCATAAATTGACAAGTGTTTCCTATATGACATATACGTGTAGGTTCTCCATTAGATCCTACATTACCTACTTGTCCAGTTCCTCCTGCTCCAACTTCTATTTTAATTTGATCCCCCGGAGTAACTGAAGATGTACCCCAAGCAAGGCCGCCGCCTCCGCCACCTTTACCCCAAAATGTTTCAAGTTGCGTTCCGTATGCTCCGCCACCGGCTCCTCCGCCACCGATTGCTACCATACTTATTTCACACACTCCATTAGGAATTTCCCAATTATAAGTGCCTGGAGAAGTATAAGCAACTTGACCTTGCGGTTGTAATCCAGTAACTTCAAATGTTTTTAAAATAGGTATAACAAAAGACTGTTCTGCATTATCTAAAACGACAGATGTAGCATTTGCTGCATCTATAGTTACATTTTTGTTGTATGTAATTGCGCCATTAGGCGCTGATCTAATTTCAAATCTTCGACTATATGCATATACTTCGTTATTTACTGTTGCTTTTAATTTATAAAATTGATTTTGAAAGCTATCATCTGTTTCAATTGTTAATACAGTATAATTATTGTTTGAATCATTAGTACCGTAATTTTCAAAAGTAAATGCCGGAACATTTACAATAGTACTAGCAGTATCTTGCTCAATTGAATATGTAACTGATTTTCTATTTGATATAATTCCTACCTTAATTTGAGAGTTAATAGGTATTATTATTTCATTTAATTTTGTTTCAAATTCAATTGTTCCAGAAGTACCACTTGAAGAAACAATGCCAATTATACCAATATCAGACATTAAAACTCCTAACTAAAATTCTGGCCAGCAACAAACCCATAAAATCCGACGCCACTATCAACAGATAATAATGTAATAATATCTTTGCCGCTAGATGTTAAAGTAGGTGGCGATCCTTGTGACCAAATAATATTATTAGGCCAAGTTATATCATGTGTTGCAGTATTTGTAATAATAAGTGTTATAGTTGATCCTGCGTTAGAAGCATTTAATAAACTAAGATTAGTAATATTATTATTTAAATTAATTGCAAATACATTAGATGTTGCTAAATCTAAATCTAATGATCCAGTAGATGACTCTAGTGTAATAGCAGGTTCATTACCTGCACCTTTTACTTTTATGTATCCGTTCATATCAGATCTAACTTCACTTTGGTATACATATGTTCCAGCTGCATTTACTGGTATTTGCCAGTATAACGATCCAGAGTTCTTACCTTGAGCTGAAATTCCTTGTAATACAGTTCCGTTATCAGCAACATGATATAATCCATCATTAAAATCGCTACCGGTAATATCTTGTATTCTTACAGCATCACCTGCTGTATTAAGATCAAATCTTATAGTAGTTCCAGAAAATGCAGTTATATTAGGATTATTAGAATTTTCTGGATCTTCAGCTATTCTATAGTTTGTACTCGAAGTAGATAAAGTAAAAGCAGCAGCACACGGGAATGCAATTTGTCTATATTTTAGAGAAGTGTTTACAAAAAAAGTACCATTATAAAATATCATATCTCCTGATTCAAGATCTGAAAATCCTACATCAGTTAAACTTACCATTGACGTAGAGCCACCGCCACCACCGCCAGTTGCGCCACCTAATGACGTTGCCTTCCATAAATTTTTAGCTAATACATATGTGTACAAAGTATTAGATGCTATAAATTCCTGTCCATCTGTTGGATTGCTTGGAAAGTTTATTTGAGCCATTTGTTGTTCTCCTAACTATATTTATTGAATTAGTTGTATTTACTATGAAGCGTTGTCCGGGAAAGATCTTCCTGCGCCCCAGATAATTCTCACTGCTCCCGGTGCTCCGTTTTCGTGCCCGCCGCCTTTTCTAGCATAACCTCTGCCGCCTCCCCCATAGATATTTGTTCCGGCAGTAGAAGTTCTTGCTGAGCCGCTGCTTCCGCCTGTACCGTTAAGACTTAATTCAGTGCCTGCAACACCACTGTCTCCTTCTCCAAAAATGCCAACGCCGCCGCCGGCACCAGTTGTCGAGGCGGTAGCAAATCCGCCACCGCCTCCACCGCCTGCTCCGTTAGAGGGAGTGTTTGACCAGCGTTTTCCTCGGCCGCCATTGCCTGAATATCCGGCAGCTCCGCCACCACCACCACCGTTTTGGGCATTAAAGGATCTATCACCAGATGCGCCGCCAATGCCGCCACCATCTCTTTCGGCACCAGAACTTGTTCCTCCTTGGCCATTAGTTTGTGCATCTGACCAATAAGTAGTGCCGCCGGATCCCCCGCCGCCTTCTAATAAAGTTGTCAATCCTTGTATAATTGCACTATCTCCGCCAGATACGCCAGGTCTGCCAACGCCGCCGCCTCCGCCTACCTGAATGTCTAAAGTTTCGCCAGGCGTTACTGCAAATGTACCATATGCAAGGCCTCCGCCTGCTCCGCCGCCACCGGCTTGGCCATATACATTAACTGTAGTGCCTTGACCACCGCCACCTCCGCCGCCGATGACTACTGCACTTACCGAAGTCACACCTAACGGAACAGTCCAACTAGTAACTAAATTAGTTGTATCTGATGTAGTAGTAAATATTACCTCTCCTGGTGCTGGCATGGATTCTATTGTTCCACTCATACTGATATGAATACCGCACTGATAGTAAAAGTTACCCGTATCTTGTATAACCCAATTAATTATTCCGTTAGCAGTTCCGTTACTTAAAATTCCAACTACTTGGTCATTTGTTCCTATAACTGGTGCCGTTTTTATATAAAACGGATGCCCGGGTGAATTTACAATAAATCTTACCGAATCACCGGATTGAAAGGTTAGGCTTGGATCATTGCCACTTACTGCGCCGTTTCGATCAGTACCTGTAAGTATATAATGAGATGCGCCGCTATTTGTTACTGATATAGTAAAGTCGGGTGGCGGTTCATATGTAGTTTCAAACCCGTTTGAATCTGCTAATGCTACATTAGTTGAGGGGAATTGTCTATTTGACCCCCAAATAATTCTTACTGCACCGCCGCCACCAGATGTATTTTCTAAACCAGGATATGAAGTTGTATAATCACTACTAGTACTAGCTCTTCTATATGTAACACCGCCGCCGCCGCCATATTCGCCCCCATTTGCTTGAGCGCCTGATGCGCCTACGGCGCCTAGATCACCACCAGAGCCGCCACCACCTGCTTCTATAGAAGTAGCCGAATTGGCAAGGCCACCTGCGCCATTTGCACCTTGTCCATAAACTCCAACACCACCACCGCCGGCGCTCTGTGCGTCCCCAGTAAAATTAACATTACCTGAGCTATAATGGCCAGCACCACCACCACCACCGCCAGTGCCTGGTTCACCAGGATCTAAAACTATAGTGGTGGCAGGATTCTGTCCATGTTCGCCTGCATGGCCGCCATCGCCAGAATATCCGCCGGCGCCACCACCTGATTTTGATGCCGTTACATATCCGCCGCCTTGACTGCCGTATCCGCCTCTGCCGCCGCCTGATCCAATCCATTCATTGCCAGCATACGTTCTAGCTTGGCCGGCAGATCTGCCGCCAGAAGCTTTTACTGTTGATGTACTTATAAAATAACTTTGTTCAGATTGCGTTTCAACAGTACCAGTTGAGGTATTTGTTCCGCCAGCACCTACTACAATATCATACTCTTGACCAGGTATAACAGGTATAGAATTTTTCCAAGCTAGAGAGCCACCCATACCGCCGTAAGTGTTATAATCGCCAACACCGCCACCGCCGACAACAACAGTAGATACTAATGTTACATTGTCTGGCGCAGTCCATGTATACGTGCCAGGAGTATCATATAGTATACCTCCATAGACTGCTGTAGCATTAATTGTACCAGTCATTGATCCGTGGTATTGACAAATGTAATAGAAAGTAGATACTGTATGCACAGTCCATCGAATTGTACCGCTAGTTGTACCATTATTTGGTATTTCGCTTCCGTCAATAGTAATTGTATCTCCTACATCAGTATTTGCTACTGTTTTAAGAAAAAATGGATGACCTGAAGCATTAACTACAAAATCTACAACATCACCTAAATAAAATGTTAAGGTTGGATTAGATCCACTTACTGCGCCGTTTCGATCAGTACCAGACATTGTATAAGCTGAAGCACCAGAGTTAGTTACATTAATTGTATAATCAGCTAGGGAATCATCTACAGGTGTAGTACTAGTATCAGTAATAGTAAACACAGCCGAAGTAGCATTAGTAGGGTTTCCTAACGAGTCAGTAGAATCTAAAGAAAGAGTTGCTGTTTCAATATCTTCAGTAGTTAAATCAGATTTTGCTATTAATGTTACAGTTGCAATACCGTTGTATATAATTGCAGTTCCTTGAAAAGATCCACCTGTAACATCAGAACTACTAATCCCTTCCCATAAATAACCAACTGATGTGCCATCTGTTACTCCAGTTGTAGATATAGTAACAGTCATAGTATCGCCTTCGTCTACAGCGCCGCCAATTGGATTTTTAATTAAAGTATAAGTAGGAGTGCCTGAATAATAACTAGTTTCTGTTAGAGCTTTCCAATCTCCAGTATTTGTTTTTTTTATATAAAATAAATTTTCAGATGAAACATATATAATAGTACCGATATCTCTATTGTTAGCAGATAAATCATTTAATGCAGTAATTGTTTCAACACCTTCTCTTGATAACGATTTTTTAGAAGAATACTTTGCCATTATGAATAATCCTGTTCTTGCACAACACTATCTGTATTTGCTGCATTAGTTGCAGGGAAATTACGGGCAGCTCCCCATATTATTCTTACTGCGCCGCCTGCTCCGTTTTTTCCAAAACCTGCTGCTGTGTTAGTAGTTACGGCTGTCCCACTACCGCCGCCACCTGGAAACCCACCTGCTCCTGTATCACCATTACCGCCACCAGATCCGCCGCCTCCACCGCTTCGGAGTACCGGAGTTCCGTCTAATCCAAGTCCGTTAAATCCTGTTCCACCGCCGCCAGACAACCCCGGGGATGAAATAGATTCACTACCACCTGCGCCACCGCCGCCTATACCTGCTGTTCCATTTTGTCCATTTACTGGAAGATTTTGAATAAATGACGAGCTTCCACCTGTGCCGCCAGCACCGCCATATCCACCGGCCCCTCCGCCACCGCCACCTGTACTTCCAACACTTGTTGCTCCACTTCCGCCATCGCCTCCAGAATATGCTGAATTTAGTCCAGCAACACCGCCGCCTGCACCAGCAGTACCAAACGATCCGCCCTGACCACCTGATGCTTCTATCAGTACTTGTCCGTTTCCAGTTTTTGAAACTCTAGTGAATCCACCGTTAGAACCTGGAAAGTTTCTTACACCTCCGCTGCCTCCAGTACCAACTGTAATTGTTAGTGATGACCCGTCATTTTCAACATTATTAACATAAGATAGTGTACCACCGCCTCCGCCTGCACCAGATGTATTAGTTGAAGATTGCATACCAGAACCGCCGCCACCTGCTCCTACACAAACAATATGTATTAATTCAGGAGTTCCTTGAGGAGGAACCCATGTATACACACCCGGCTTTGTCCAAATTGCTCCGCCATCTGCTGCTGTAGTAACTGTTTGAGAAAGTAATAACAATACATCTTTTGATACAGTATTAATCCCGTCAGTAACAGTTACTCTAATAAGTTTTTCACAAGTGTCTGTTGTTATAATAGGTGTAATAACTAATACACCTGTATCTATGTCAAATGTTAATGAATCAACCGGATCTGTACCTGTGTTATCGCTAGTAAATGTTGGATAAGATAATTCATAATTTAATAAGGCACCCTCAGGATCTGTTACGCCAAAGTCTAAAGTTGTAGTAGCACCTGCTTGTTCTAAAAATACTGTTGCATCTATTCTATTATTCCATGTAGGAGCAATATTAGATGTTTCAACATACCCCCACTCATCTCCGTCCCATAGAAATACTTCTCCGGATATAAAAGATTTACTACCGTCTGGTACTCCGATACTAGGCAAGCTGCCTATGTACTCTCGTTGATACTGTTTTCGATCGCTGTAGTTTGCCATTATTACTCTCTATACTATATTATCTGGAAACGATTTATTAGCTCCCCAAACAATTCTAACTGCTCCATTACTACCGCCTCCTGCAGATCTTGTACCGGCGGTATAATATGCATACATAGTTCCGCCCGATCCTCCACCTCCATATGTTGCAGATGTTTTTACCGATCCAGCGCCGCCGTTTTGTGGAGTTCCGTAGTTTAAATTGTAGTCATATACTCCTCGTGTACCACTTGTGCCTTCTCCAAGTGTTCCGGTACTTCCGCCATTGCCACCAGTTTGAGAAAAACCGCCAGCATACTGATAATCGTCTGAACAAGCACCTCCGCCGCCACCGCCACTTCCGTTACTGCCTTGGTTGGGTCCGCCGGAGCCACCATTGCCTGAATATCCGCCAGCTCCGCCACCGGCGCCGCCGTCCCAACCATTTGAAATTCCAAAGCCATTTCCGCCGTTGCCGCCGCCACCTGACACTGTGCCACTTCCTCCTATATAAGTGCCGCCATTTACTGTTGACGAGTTACCGCCGTTGCCACCATTACCCTGAGCGTAAGTTACACTATTGTATCTAATTAGACTATTGCTTCCATTTTGTCCATTTGTACGACCTGACCGTTGTGCATCTCTTGCACCTCCGCTGCCTCCGGCACCTACTACAATTTCGACTGTGTCTCCTGGAGTTACTGATAACGCATTAAAATAACCTAACCCACCACCTGCGCCGCCAGCCGCAGTTACTTGTGTTCCTGAACTTGTTCCTCTACTACACATCCCACCGCCACCGCCACCGATAGCTACTCCGCATATAGATGTAACACCTTCTGGTACAGTCCAACTAAACGTACCGGGACTAGAAAAAGCAGCAGATCCGCTCGGTACTGTAGCACTACTGTCATTAATAGCAACTTCAGCAGTTGCTAAACCGTTATTTAAACTTATTGTAAATGTTTCATCACCTTCACCAATACTTGCATCTTCAACAATATTAAATTGTTTAGTGCTAGATCCGACTGCATCGATTGTAAAAGATCCAGTAAGAGATTCTTCTCCTGGTGCTTCTAAATCTTCTGATTGTATGCCTGTAATTGTATACGGCAATACAGTTCCTTGAGAAACATTTTGAGTTGCTAGTTGTATTGTAAATGAATTACCTTCATTTACAGTAGTAACACTTGGAGTTAATGTGTAAGTTGGAACAGGTGTTGTACTAGTATCTGCAATTGTTATTAAAATACTATCTTGGTCGTTATCTAAACTTAGTATTAATACTTTATCTCCGTCAGTACTAGAGTCTTCTGTAACATTAAATTGAACCTGTGCTGAATTATTAATTATAGTAAATATTCCAGTTAATGGCACATTTCCAATATCAGCCGAAGTAACTGAGCCTGTAATGCTCCAGCCAATTGTTGTATTACTTTCAATATTAGTTGTTTGTAAATTAATAACAATTGTATCGCCTTCATCTACTGTTTTATCATCTGCTGTCAAATTATATGTTTGCACTAATAAAGAATCAGGAGCATCTAATAAATTAGTTTCTACCCAAAAATTACCATTCCAAAGATATATATCATCGTTAACAATGTATCGATCGCCGATTAAATTATTTGTTAATGGGAGATTTTCTCTAGATGTTAAAACTGGAAGTTCAAAATATTTTTCAGCACTATAACGTGTCATTATCTATCTTTCAATACCCATCCGTTTAAAGAACTATGATAAAGTAACCCCAAACTAGCACGGGTAATATCAATAATTAAATTTTCACTGTCGCCTTGAATAGGTGAAGACGACGATACAGTACATGGATTTGATGCAAAAGTTCCTTTGATATCAACTATTCTTACTTCGTCACCTTTAGACGGTCCAGAAGGTAGTGTAATAGTTATCGGACCATCTGTTGAATCTACAAATATTAAATCATAAGCTGATGCTGAATATGGTGATGTTGCCGAATCAACATCTACCGGGTTTAATGCATCAGCTGCCTGACTGCTTGCTGATATAAATTCTAATGCTGTCCCAGTTGAATTTACTCTTACTATATTATTTTCTTGACCAGTAAAGCTATTAGGAGTATCAGACATACCTAAAAACGTAGTAATACCTGCTTGGACATCGCCATTAAAGTTTTCAATTACGTTACCACCGTTAGATTGTACCCAAACTGCTTCTTCAGAAAACCATACTGCTAGTATACCTAATTCACTATCGTACCATAAATCTCCTGCTGTAGGATTTGATGGAGCAGATGTACTAACTGTTACACTAGCTCCGCCGCCACCTGCACCGCCACTACTAGAAATTGTAAGTATATTTCCTGTAATAGAAGTTGATACTCCGCCAGCGCCTTGAATACCTAATGTAGTATTGCCTGCTGAAGCTGTCCCCGTACCTGTATCAGCTTGTATTGCATTAAATGCAATTGTACTTGATGAACTTGGAACAAAATTTGCTCCGTTGTATGCTAAAATTTGTCCTGCTTGTGCGCCTGACAGATTAAGTTGTAGAGAATTTCCATTTCCTAATGCATTATACAGTTCTGTAAAATTATTATTTACTTTTCCGGCGCCGTCTCTTAAACTATCACCAGTACCGTCATTTGCGCCTGCACCTGTGTTAATTATTTGCTTTGTCATTCTGTCGGTTCCTTATTATCAAAATTGATATCATTATTGTCAAATGTTACTGTATTATTATCAAATGTTGGGAATACTCCAAAACGTCTATAATCTTTTTGTATTGGATTAATTGGCACATTTGGTACTAAGACATCACCTTCGTCAATTCCTTGATTGACTCTTAAAGTTAATTCTCCATTATCATCTACATAGTAAGAATAATTCCCATCATCCCATTTATACTGTTGATATATTAAACTAGGATATCTTTCAGCATGATTTTCGTCGTTACCTTCAAAAAAATCAATACCTGGTATAAAATAAGGAAAGTCATCTAAAGGATTATCTCCTATTTCATTAACTAAAACACCGTCATTGCTATCAAATGCATCTACCTTGCATAATACAAGCTCTTCGCCGTCTGATCTCATGCCGTAAAAAAATCTTTGGCTTCGTGTTTGCTTTGCTACCGTCCTAGGTGTATTGCCTATGTAATATACCGAGTCTAACTTTTTTACTGTCATTAGAGGATTTCCACATAACTCACTATTGCATCAACACTTGCTGCTAGATTACTTTTAATCTTTAACTGATTGTCGTTACCTAATATAAGTTTTTCACCACCTGCAATTAGTCTTAAACTACTATTTGGTGGTAACATTACTTCTTTTACATAATAACCTTCGATATCTAGTTCATTAGTAACAGTAACATCAATAAACAAGTTGCTTTCTGACACATTTGCTAAACTGATACCTACAATTGTCATTTTACTATTATTTGTATTATCCACTAGTGTTACTGGTGTTGGACCAATATCTTTTGCTATACTATTTCTAAAATAATTTGCCATTTCTTTATCCCATTATAAGTGCTGCTGTAAAACTTAGATCTTCAGCTTCTGAAGTTGAAATACCAGAACTTTCTCCTGGTGATACTGGTAGCCATTTTCCTTGAATTGAATCCCAACGCAGATAATCTCCATTTGATACTCCGGTAGTATCTATGTCTCCAATTTGATCTAATATAATATCAATACTAGCACCATCAACTGTGCCAGGCTCCCAAGCAAGTGTAAAATTGTTCCAAACTAACGCTTGGCCGCTTGTTGCACCTGCTTGATCTAATTTTGATGTATTTAGAACACTATTTACACCATCAACTAGTAATGTCGAGTCATCACCAAATATACTACCTGTAACATCACCGTCAAACCCGCCGCCAGTTGCACTAATATAACCTGCATCATTTGTAAAATGACTTACATTTGTAGGAGCACCGTTTAGATCTGCATAGTTACCTGTTAACCCAACTTGTGCAATACTCGGAGTACCTGATATATTACTATATGTTATTTGCTTAAATGTAACATCACCGCTACCATCAGTGCCTAAAAACTCTCCGTTATTACCGTCTGCTGTAGGCAATGTGTATGCATTATTAATACGTATTGCCCCATTATTTCCTTGAATTTTAAAACGCTCTTGTAATATATTAGTTACATTGTTATTTGCTGACCCTTGTGATCCTGTTTTAAATACAATACTACCAGATGCTGCTGTACCAGTTGAAGATCCAGCAACTATTTCTATAGTACTACCTGATATATTTGTTCCTACACCGTTAGATGATGCTATAGTTTTTGTAGATCCGCCTATACTATCTGTTGCGGCTCTACCAAGTGTAATATCACTTTCTACAAAGAAATCATTGTTGTTTTCTAATCTAAAAAAGTCTGACCCTATTTCTAATTGAGGAACGTTTGCACTATTACTATATTTTAAAGCAACGCCTTGAGTATAAATTTCATTTTGTACAGTTATACTATTATTAACAACTAATGCACTTGATGTAGTATTACCTCTACCAGTTACTGTTCCAAGAGTATCTGCTTCAGATGTAAGGTAATTACTAGTATTATTAAAACTAATAACTCCTGTACCTTGATCAAAACTAATATCTCCAGTGCCACTAATATCAGTAAGTGCTAAAAATGATAAATCATTATTTAGATCACTTAGATTAACAGGGAAACTTGAATAAGTTGATCCATCATTTGTGTACTGCCATCTATCTAAACTTTCATTCCAACGCAACGAAACAGTACTATTACTTCCTCTTAATACTTCGATACCTGCATTTTCTGTAGGTGTGCCTGAATTAAAATCACTATTTAGTGTTATAATGTTGTCAGCAAGATTGATTGTAGTACTATTAATAGTAGTTGTAGTTCCAGCAACGGTTAAATTTCCGTTTACTTGCATATCGTTTACAGCAATACTATTAGTAGTAGTAGATCCTCTACTTGTTACACTTTGTAATGTATCTGTTTCTGTAATACTAGCACTTGTAATATATCCGCTAGTATTATTAAAACTAAACTCGCCTGTAGTACTATTATAACTAATATCTCCAGTACCACTAACTAATCCACGTATAGTTGCATCAGTACGTTCAGTAAATGATATGGTACCTGTAGCAGCATCGTAACTTAAATCACCGCTTGCACTTAATAATCCACGTACTTGTGAGTCTGTTCTTTGAGTAAATGACATAATACCAGTAGCATTGTCATAACTTAGATCGCCACTTGCACTGATTAATCCACGTATAGTTGCATCAGTACGTTCAGTAAATGACATAATACCAGTAGCATTGTCATAACTTAGATCGCCATCTGCACTAATACCTGTTCGTGTAATAAATCCGGCAGTGTTTGTTAAATCACCTGTATCAACAGCAATAACTTGATAATTAGTACCATCGTTAGTAAATTCCCACTCGTCGTTAGTTTCATTCCAACGAATATCAACAGCTGATGACACTCCTCTGTTTATAGATATGCCTGCATTTTCTGTTGGAGTACCCGTTACGTCACTATTTAATGTTATAATGTTATCTGCAACATCAAGTGTAGCAGTATTAATAGTTGTTGTAGTTCCGCTTACTGTTAAATCACCGCTAACTATTAATCCACCTACAGTAAGATTATTAGTTGTAGTTGCACCTCTATCTGTTACGCTATCAAGGGTGTCAGTTTCAGTATAAGTAGTTATAAATCCGCTATTATTACTAAAGCTAATAACACCTGTCGAATTATCATATCCAATATCACCAGTTCCACTGATTAATCCACGTATAGTTGCATCAGTACGTTCAGTAAATGACATAATACCAGTAGCATTGTCATAACTTAGATCGCCACTTGCACTGATTAATCCACGTACTTCTGTATTTGTTCTTTGAGTAAATGATATAACACCAGTAGCACTGTTATAACTTAGATCACCACTAACACTTAGTGCATTTCTTGCACGACTAGCTAAAAAGTATTGATTACTTCCTGACTCTGATATATCACCGGTACTTAAAACAACAGCACCAGTTTGTGTGTTTACACTAGTAACAGGTGCTGATGCTTGTGTAAAGCTAATAACACCTGTAGTACTATTATAAGTGATATCGCCTGTTGCACTTATAAGCCCACGTATAGTTGCATCTGTTCTTTCTGTATAACTAAATACACCTGTTGAATTATCATAACTTAGACTTCCAGAAGCACTAAACAATGCTCTAATATCTGAGTCTGAACTCGACGCTGGAGTATCAGTTAGGTCATTATAACTTCCTGAAGTTGCTACTGTAGCTAAAGTCGGAGTTCCGGATATAGCTGAATATGCAATTTGTCCAAAAGAGGTACTGCCCGACCCGTCTGTAACAAGTGCTTGGCCAGTTGTACCGTCACTTGTTGGTAATGCATAAGCAGCGTTAATAGTAATTTTTCCATCAGCGCCGCTTATTTTTAACCTTTCGGATAATGCATTAGTAGCAGTTCCTGATACACCGGTACTACCTGTTTTAAAAATAACATTGCCGCCAGCGGCAGTACCTGTAGAACTACCTGCTTCAATATTTAAATTGTTACCTGCAATATTTGTACCTAATGCATTTGCTGTTGCTATTTTTTTTGTATCACCGCCTGAAGTATTTTGCTGTGAATTTGCTAACCAAAGATCACCGTCTGAGTATAATTGGTTAATGTAATTTAATTGCACATATCCGTTAACCATTGATAGGTTAGTTTTGTTAGCACCTGATTCAGTTTGTAGCGCAATACCATTAGTAAATATTTCATTAGTAATTGTTAGCGCACCTGTCATTGCTACAGTATTGTTAAACGCAACATGGTTATCTGTACTATTACCTCTATCAGTTACTGTTTGTAAAGTGTCAGTTTCTGATGTAAGAAATCCTGTACCATTATTAAAAGAAATAACACCAGTACTACTATCATAATTAATATTACCGGTTGCACTTATTCCAGATCTAGAAATAAATTCCGAGTCGTTATTAAATATGCTTATGTTAGCACCTGATAACGCAACACTAGTTCCGCCTACTGTTAACCCACCAAATTCTGCACTATTTGAAGTAGACGAACCACGACCAGTTACAGTGTCTAATGTATCAACTTCGGTATAACTAGTTAAATACCCGCTACTGTTATTGAAACTAATTACACCGGTACTATTATTATATGTAATGTCACCGGTAGCACTAATGCCGGAGCGTGTAATAAACCCAGTGCCGCTGTTATCAATCGAAATTTCACCAGTACCGCTATTATACGAAATACCAGTACCACCACTTAAAGAACTTAAAGATATATAATTTGCATCGTTATTAAGTTCTGACACAGAAGATGCTAATACTTGATAGGTGCTACCGTCATTTGTAAATTCCCATTTACTATTTGTTTCATTCCATCGTAGTACAACATTTGTTGATGTTCCTCTTTCAACTTCGATACCTGCATTTTCTGAAGGAGTGCCAGTTACGTCACTGTTAAGTGTCATAATATTATCAGCAATGTTAAGTGTAGCAGTATTAATAGTTGTTGTAGTTCCGCTTACTGTTAGATTACCGGTAACAGTCATATCGCCAACTTGAATATTATTTGAAGTTGTTGCTCCGCGGCTAGTTACAGTATCTAACGTATCAACTTCTGTGTATTCGGTTATGTAACCGCTTGTGTTACTAAAGCTAATAACACCAGTAGTATTATTATATGTAATGTCGCCACTTGCACTAATTAATCCGCGTACTTCTGCATCTGTGCGCTCAGTAAATGATATAACACCAGTACTATTATTATATGTTAAGTCACCACTTGCACTTATCAATCCACGCACTTCAGCATCAGTACGTTCAGTAAAACTAAATGCACCTGTTGCATTGTTGTAAGATAAATCGCCGGTTGCACTTAAATCTGATAATATAATAAAATTAGTGTCATTAGTAAAATCACTTAAATTGCTAGGAGTCGTATAACTGATTACACCCGTTGCACTATTATAAGCAAGATCGCCTCCTACACTTATAGAGCCTCTTGCTCTTGCCTGTGTAAAATATTGGTTAGTAGATCCTTCAGATAAATCATCTGTATCTTTTGCTGCAAAGTTTGTATCAAAGTTAGTTGATGTATAAGGATCTGCAGGTTCCCAATACTGATTTGCATTGTCCCAAACAAGTATTTGTCCATTAGTTGCAGTACTTGTATAATTTACATCTGCTAAATCGTCAAGTGTTGCTAACGCTATTCTTGCATCAGCATCAGCATCTTTATATGTAGTAACACTAATTACACCTGTTGCGTTGTTGTATGTTGCATCTCCGGTTGCACTTATCAATCCACGCACTTCAGCATCAGTACGTTCAGTAAAACTAAACTCTCCGCTAGAATTGTTATATGATAAATCGCCTCCTGCGCTTAGGTCAGCAAGTTTAATAAATCCTGCATTATTTGTTAAATCACCTAAATCATCAGGAGCAGTATAACTTATAATGCCAGTAGCATTGTCATAACTTAAATCACCACCTGCACTAATTAATCCGCGTACTTCAGAATCTGTTCTTTCAGTAAATGATATAACACCAGTTGAACTATCATAACTTATATCGCCCAATGCACTTATTGCTGAACGTGCTCTAGCATTTGTAAAATATAAGTTTGCACCTTCAGATAAATTAGTAGTTGATTTATTTCCAAATGCTGTATCAAATCTTGCTTGTGTATAGTAAAGGTTGGTTGTTCCTTCAGCTAAATCGTCTGTAGTGACTCCACTTAAATCTAAGTTAGCACCTGCTTGTAAATTAATACGTGCATCTACCCTAGCATCTGTATAATATAAATTTGTTAAACCTTCACTAAGAGCATCAGTATCATGATTTGAAATATCGCTAACTGTACCTGTTACATTACCTGTTAGCGCACCTGCAAAGTTTGTACTTGCTGTAATTACAGTACCGTTAATTGTTGTACCTGTAATTGCCGCGGCAGAAGTAGCACCAATAATAGTACCATCAATATTGCCGCCGTTTATGTCAACTGTAGTAAATGTACTAGTACCAGTAGATGTTACATCACCTGCTAAATCACCCGTTACGTTACCAGTTACGTTACCAGTTACATTACCTGTTAAATCACCTGTTACATCGCCAATTAGACTTGTATCAAGTGATTTGTTCATTACAAACTTATCACCTGTTGCAGCGTATGTTAATGTAGCATCAGCTCCGTCAATTGTTAACCCTGCGCCATTAGCTGCTGCTGCATCAGCTGCTCCGCTTGCAACTACAATATTAAGATCTTCAACTGTTAAAGTTGCCGTGTTTAATGTAGTAGTTGTACCGTTAACAGTTAAATTACCTGATACAATTAAATTATCGTCAACTGTAACATCTGTTCCAGATCCTACTGCTGTAATAGTATCTGTAAGAATTTTATCAGTTAAGGTAATGGTATTAAATGTTACATCTTGATCAGTTGCAATGTTTTGTGCAATGCTAAATTCACCAGTAGCATTATTATATGTAATACCTGTGCCACCACTTAAATCTGTAAGAGTAATGTATCCAGTTGTATTGTTAAAACTTATTTGGCCATTTGTACTTTCGTAAGTAATATCACCTGTGCCGCTAAATAAATTTCGCACTTGTTGGTCAGTACGTTGTGTAAAGCTAATAACACCTGTACTATTATTATACGTAATATCACCACCTGCTGATAAATCAGTAAGTGTTATATAATTTGCATCGTTAGTTAATTCACTTACATTATCAGCATCTGTTAATACAGTATCGCTTCCTATTGTAATTGTGTATCCGTTAGCGAATGCAGCGGTATTACTATCAATGTCAACATTGAAGTCGCCCGACCCTACCTGCAGGCCTTTTTTGACCTTAAAATCACTAGTTGCCATCTGGTTCACTCTCCCCTAATTGGCTTATATTGTATTTATCGGTTACAATGTAATCATAGTTTTAGCTACTTTGTAAACCAATGTATTTGCTGTTGACGGTGTAGCCAACAACTCAATATTGCCCCCTGAAACTTGTGTGCTGAAGGTTGCAAGTGCTGAACTGCCAGTAAATAAAACTGCATATTCTGTTGATTTTACGCCTGCATTATTTGTGCTATCATGTAATATTAACATTTCTTGTGCTTGATATTCGCCATCTGATGCATTATTAATTTGTATTAAAACTTTTGCAGTTCTAAAGTCTGCCACTGCCCATTCTGCAATTTTAACAGCATTTGTACCGCTTGCTGTTGTTGTTTCAGTGTCTAATGCAACATCTTGAACTTGCAACGGTGCTTTAGGTGTTGATGTTTGCACGCCAACAAAATCAGAACTCCCGTCAACAAATAATGCATGAGTTTGTTGATTTGTTTCAACTCTAAAATCTACACTTGCTCCGGCATCATTAATAGTTACAGCACCTTCAATCGACGCACCTTGGTCTACTGTTAATGGATTTTGTATATCAATAGTGCCAGTACCTGCTGCACGTAATTCTAAATTACTATTAGAAACTGTTGTTCCTATATAGCTACTATTAATTTCAATATCGCCAACATCAAGTCTGCCAAATCCTGTTTCAGTTAATTCGGCTGCCATTACGCCATTTGCAAAAAACTTAATAGTATCATTATCTGCGCCAGGAGTTGTTTCTGTGCTAATATATGTATCTCCATCTACATCGCCGGTGTTTTGCAAACTAATCCAATTAGCTCCATCATATCCTTCATAATAATTGTTAGTTGTATTAAATCTAATTTGTCCTTGAACAGGAGTTGGTCGCTGTACAGTTGTACCTACTGGTACTTTTATTGCATCAGTGCCATTGATATCAACACTAACGCCCGGAGTTAAAGTATTAACTCCTATTCTGTGCTCAACACCATCTACAAATAATGTGTCTGTATCAACTGTTAATTCGTCAAGTGTTAATGCATCAAGTGTAATACTATTTGACCATACTGGAACTGATCCGTTACTTTTTAATACATACCCGTCAGGTCCAATTCCTAACTTAGTTAAAGAATCACTATTTAAACTTAAATTACTAGCAGCGTATAATATATCACCTGTTGAGTAACTATTTAAGTTTGTACCACCTTTTGTAATAGGCATTGAACGTGTATTGTTTTCCGGATTTAGATAGTACGAACCTGACTGTCCATTAAGTGTACTTGCATCTAATTGGCCGCCGTCTGCTGTGCTAAGAACACTAACTTCACCGTCAGCTGTAATATCAAACTGAGATTTATTAAATGCTGCAACTCCAAAATTAGTATAGGTAACATCTCCAGCAGTAGGATCAATAGGATCAACTTGTATTTCAAGTTCTCCAAAATATTTTAATTCGCCGCCTTCGGTAACACTATCACCTACAATTGATATTGGATTATTTGTTGCAATAGTCATACTACGTACAGTTCTTTTATACGTTCCGTCGCCGTACAATGCAGTATTTTGGTTAGCTGTACCTGTACCTAATCGTGTAGTTGAAATAGTTCCACTAACAATATTAGTTGCATCAATATTTAAGCTATTTAAACTAGAATAATTATCTACATTTTGACTAGATGTGTTTATAGTACCAATAATTTTTACATTTTGTTCACGGAAGTTTGTTGTACCAGAATTTTCTGCGGTAATGTCAACTACTGATTGTATTGTTCCGTTTACGCTTTCAATTGCATCATTTCTTAGAGTATGAAGTGTAAATGAATTAGTTGTAATACTACCTATAAAATAAAAGTTACCGTCAGTTAATCCTGTAGGCGGTGTTGATGAAATTAGTCTAATTCCTGTACCAGTAGCATATCCGTGATTGGGAAGAAATATTCTATTACCGCTTGTGCTAACATTACGTACTCTAAATAAATGAGTTCCATTACTACTTGTTCCAAAGTCTACTTGACTTGCAACAGATAAAGTATATGATGTATATACTTCAAACGTATCAGCATCTATTTTCTTTACAAAATATACTACACCATTTTCTAATCCGCCAATTTCAGTATTGCCATTTGCGTTATATTCTATAGGATCTCCGTTTATAAGACCGTGTGCTGTTTTAATAATTTGATTACTAGTGTAATTAATTTCATTGTCTACAGCATTTGCGCTAAACGTTGTTGTTGTAAATCCTGCTTGGTTAATATTTTGTATAACTGCATTATTGTCTTCAATGTATTCGTTAGTTGTAACACTTGCAACAAATTTTACATTGTTTCCAGTAAGATTAACATATAATCTATTTTCAACTGTTTGCACATCGACAGTAAATGCACTACCGCCTGATCTTCCACCTAAGTTAGCATCACTTGCGCTAAGAGTATCGCCTGTTGTATACCCAGTGCCGCCTCTAGTTAGATCGACTACAGTAACAACACCTGTTCCGTCAACTGTAATGTCAGCTTTTGCTCCACTACCGGTGCCGCCTGTTAATGGTACATTTATATATGTACCTGCTGAGCCGTATCCACTACCGCTAGGCAACGTATTTGTATTTGTAAATGTAGCAACGCCTTCTCTATATTCTACAATTGTACCTTCTGCAAGTGTATTTGCTCCTGTTACATCTGTACCATTTACAAAATTATGTATTGTACTATCATCAGGATCATCGATTATTAAGAATTGACTTTCACTGTCATTTGATAAGAAATAATTGTCCTGTGCATCAACACTACCAGTTGTAGCTGTTGGATAAACATTCAACGCACCTGTTGTACTTCCGCTAAGTGTATCTGCTACGTTTGTTGTAAACGTACCGCTAACATTTACAAGAGTAATGCTTGTATCTGAGCTTACCGCAGCTTTAACTTCACCTGTTGCTCCGCTATTTGCTTGCGTTATTGTTTCACCTTTTACAACAGATGTAGCTGTATCAACTGTTAAAACTTCTTGAGTATATGCTTCAATAACATTGTCGCCTGATAATACTTCGTCAGCAGGAATATTTTCAAATAAAGTTAATCTTTCTTCAAATTTATCTAAAGTAAAACTACTGTTTGTTCTAATAGGCGGTATTAAGTCGCTGTTAATTTTACCAGAACTATTTAATTGTACAACAGCACCCGGCACACTTGAAGACGTAACTTGTTTATCTAAGAAATCTCCTAGTCTGTTGTTCATAAAGGTTCGTTGAGCTAACTGGGTAGTTAATCTACCATGACTTGCTCCGCCTGGGTCATTATCACCTAGTGTAACATCTGTAGATATAGCTTCAATAGTTACATCTGATAAACTTAATTGTAAACTATCTAACTGAGCAATAGAAACTTTGTTTGTAAATGTAACATTACCTGTTCTATTTTGAGCTGTAATGAATTTACCAACTTTAAAATCACCTAGTTCTGTTGTACCTGAAGTATATACTCTTCCAGGCAAATCTTCGTATTGTTCATAATCAGGAATACTCTGGCCGCCATTGATTGGCATAGCGTTATAATCTGTACCGGACCCTGCATATTCCCAAGTATGTGCAGAACTATTAACAATAGACGGGCGATGTAAAAAACACTGGAAGCCTGGTAACAACGCAATATTGTTAACTGATCCGCCTGATAATGTTGAACGAATAAGTATTTTAGCACTATGTAAATTTGTTTTATCAGCAACACTAGATATAGAAATATTAGTATTACCATTAGCATCAACATTAATAGTACTGCTTGCTGTAAATTTAACATAGCTAGTAACACCTGAAACAACAACTTGGTTAATACTAACAACAAGAGTGTTAGTGCCGCTATCCCAACTATACACATACGCATTATTTGTGTTGCCACTAACTGTACCTGTAATTTCTTGACCTACTGTAAAGTTATATGAGCCTGCTCCTAATACTATAGTTTGATATATTGTATGAGCATTTTTAATTTCATTAATAAAAAATTCTTCGTCGCCTGATATAAATTTATGCGTGCCAGAAGATGTAGTGCCTAGTTCTGCTAAATTACTTAATTCTTCATCTTCATATAACTGAAATTCGTTAGTATTAATTAAACTTACATAATAATAGGTTTCGTCGTAAATGCCAAATATATCTGCATTACCATTAGAATCATATCTTACTCTATCTCCGTTAGAAAACCCATGTGTTGTAATAACAAATTTATTATTGGCTATATCTACTGTACTGCTATTTGCACTAAATGTTTTTGTTGTAGTGCTTGTTTTGTAATCATCAGTAACATCATCTCCGTTACTGTTTACAAATCTTGTAATGTAGTGTTCTGTTACTGCCCTGTCAAACCCTATTAAATCGAATGTTTGGAATACTCCGTCAACGCCATTTGTTGCTATTATTCCTCTATCAAATTCAAATGCTTCGCTCCTAAAGCCACTTGCTCTTAGTGCGTAAGTACCAAAGTTTGTTGCAGAGTTTGTAATTGATAAGTAGCCGCCGCTTTGAGCATAAGAACCATTTTTACAAAAAATCTGGAAACAACTAACAATTTGTGAATATGCATTATTTGATACTCTATAACCAGTTCCTCCAAAAGATAAGATAGTAAATGCGTTACCAACAATACTTGGATTTTGTACTGGCGCTGCGCCTGCAACAGGATTTTCAGCTTCTAATTGATTAACAGGAGTATTTGGTTGGAATACTTTTGACCCATCTACATTACACCCGTTTCCTCCTAAAAAACTAATGATAGAACAGTTTTGTACATAAGGTGAAGCTGTAATTATTGTTTTTTGTATAGGTAACCCTGGATACGAATGTCTACTCACACCATGGTCGTCTGGATCATCAAATGCTACAGCAAAATTATATGTTCCTGTAGGTATTCCGTTTGCATCTAGTTTATCTCTAAATGTAAATCCGCTCATATACGCTGCATTACGAATACGGAAAATATCTTTTTGAACATTTTGAGGACGTATAACTACAGAGCGCAACGCATCGCCCATTATAGAAACGTTGTCTGGTACGACAATAGGATTGTCTTCTAAATATTCTCCAGTGCCTATTTTAATAGATACAAGATTAACAGTAAAAGTTCCATAAACTATTGCACTGGCCTGTCCTATACCTAGATCAAGAATAGTAATTGTTTCGTCCCATAAATCGTCGTGAGCAGTTTTCGAACTTGCGCCGTCGTCATATGTATTATTTGTTACTTGTGTAACAGTTGTTTGGAAAGGAGCATTAGCATTGCCGTCTTGATCATCAGTTAATGCAATATTTCTAATAATATCACCTGCGATATGTTTTGCATACTCTAACGCCGCAACAGTTTGTGGTTTTTGATTATCAATTACTTCTTGCGTAGATGTTGTTCCTAAATAATACTTTTTACCAGCTTCAATAGATTTACTATTACCACCAAATTTTAAATCGTATATTACTGCGTCAACAATATATCCTACATCTCTTTCACAAGTTGTACTGTTATAAGTAAAGCCACTCCATATTCCGCCTGCATTTGCAACTTGATATGTAATGTATGCTATAACTTCTTTTTGTATAAACGTTTTGTTTAATGTTAAAAGTTGAATCGCATCATTTTTTGTGTCAGTAACTGTAACTTTTGGCACATAAACATTTTCACTAGCAATTTCACATGCTTTCTTAATGCTTGCTACGGGCTTTATAAATCCATCATTACTGTCACTACCTGCAACACTATCAACATAGATCATGTTTGAAGTGATGCCAGGATTCTCAAAACTTAGTGTTCCAGATCCGTCTGTAGTGATAACTTGCCCGGGCGCACCTGCTGTAGGTGGAAGTTTAAAATCATAGGTGCTAGTAATACTTTCAGGTACTTTAATTACAACACCGTTAGTTCCGTTTGCACTAGCTTCTCTAATTGTAATAGAATCATTATCTTCAATGACAACAGGAACTTTAATATTCATTGCTGCGTTTGCAACTTCAACAACATTAGATCCGTCTGCTTCTAATACAATTTTACCGTTTGCACCGCTTTCGTCAATGCTTACACTAGTGTCACCGTCGTGTATTTGTTTTGTAATTTCTCTAACTGAACTGTCAGATTTTTTCATAAACAGTTTACCATCAGCAGTATTAAGAGCTAATTGCCCTTCATCCATTTGTCCTGCTGTTGGTGCTCTACCTGCAACACTAGAGCGGAGATGCTTAATCTTACTTGCCATTTTTCAATCCTATATAGTATGGGTCAGGTCCTAAGACGCCCGGTGGTCAAAAGTTGTTATTGTATTTATTGCATTTAGAAAGTGCCTTCGTCAATTGTGTCTGTCCAAACTGGAACTCCGCTACCGTCAGTTGTAAGTATTTGATTACTTGTTGATGCGTCTGCATCTCCTGATGCTGCTGTAACTTGAACATCCCCTGTGCCGTTACCATATAAAATGCCTTTTGATGTTAGTGTGCTTACACCTGTACCACCATGTTCAACTGCTAGATCACCGCTTGTAACAATGCTGTTAACAGTTAAGTCTTGTACATATAAATCGTTAAACTCTGCATCGCCAGCATTACCACTGAATATTTCGTTTGAGTTAGTTGAGTCTGGCTTAAATGTAAATCGTCCTGTTGATTCATCATATCCAAAGAATCCAACCTTTGCATCTGTTCCATTGTGCCAAAGGAATTCTATACCTCTGTCTTTCGAATCGTTAATGCTCGGAGCTGTATCACCACCTAAAGTAAACACCGGATCATCAATAGTAACTGTTGTACTATCTACTGTGGTAGTTGTACCTTGAACAGTTAAGTTACCAGCAATAGTCACTGTACCGCCAACTCCTGCTGTGTCAGGATCAATTATTAATCCGCCTGTAGTAGTACCAATTGTAGTTCCATTAATAGTAATATCATCAATGTCTGCTTGACCGGTAACATTTAATGTTCCATTTAGTCCTAGTGTGTTGCTTGAGAATGTAAAGTTTGCACTGTCAATTAATCTACCACCTGTGCCAGCTACTGGCACTCTATGCTGTGTTAGATCTTCTACTACTGATCCTGCTACGGTTGCAACTCCGTCAACATTAATAGTACCACTAACTGTAGCATCACCTGTTATAGCAAGTGTATCAGAAGTAAATGTTAAGTTTCCGCTATCTTCTACTTCTCCATTAGTGCCAGCTAGTAAAACCCTACCATCTGTTAAGTCACTTATTTTAGCTGTTGCTAAAGTAGTTGCGCCTTGCACATTTAGTGTTGTGCTTACATCTAAAGCACCAGTAATATTTGTCGAATCTTGTAATTCAATTGTGCCTGATCCATTAGTTCTTAATTCTAAATCAGTTGCACTTACTGTAGTTTGAATTACATTTGTATCAATTAATATATCACCAACATCAACTCTGTTTGAATAAGTTGTATCGTTATATAGATCCATCAATGTAGATGAACTTGGCATATGAACCCTTAGTCCGTTATTATACGAACTCATAGTAGTATCACCTAAGTAAATTGAATTACCATTTAAGTATAGATCATTCCAACGTAAATCTTCAGTACCTAGGTCATATGTATTTGATACACTTGGAACAATATGGCTATCAACTCTACCACCAAATGTAATAGTTTGAGCAGTAGTTGCACCTAAATCAACATTACCATTAACTTGTATATTACCTGTAATTGTTGCTGCGGCGTCAACAGTTAGCAACGAGCTACTAAATGTAAGCTGTGCAGTATCTTCTACTTCGCCATTACCGCCTGCAATTAAAATACGATCCTCAGTTAAATCAGTGACAGCTAGAGTTGGAAAACTAGATCCTGATGATGATTCTAATTGTGGTACAGTAAGTGTTGTACCATCAAAAGTAAATCCAGAATCGTCAACTAATGCACCGTCTGTTCCGACAAATATAACACGACCTGCTGTTAAATCTGAAACAATTGCACTTGCTAAAGTAGTTTCTCCTGTTACGCCTAATGTACCTGCAATTGCTGTATCGCCACTTGCAGACGCTACTGTTAGCTTGTTAGCACCAACTACAAAGGTTGTGCCGTCATATGTTAAGTTACTACTACCACTTAGTCTGCCGCCTGTACTAGGAACAACAATTTGATTGATTGTTAAATCTTCAACAGTTGCTTCGGCTAGTGTTGCCAGTCCGTCTATATCAACAGTGCCGCTTACTGTAGCATCACCTGTAATATTTGTGCTATCAAGTAATTCAATTGCACCTGTACCTGCAACACTTAATTCTAAATTAGCATTTGATGCAGTTGTTCTAATTTGGTTACCACTAATTGTAATATCATCTAATTCAATAGTATTAGAACCAAATATTGTACCGTTTATAGTAAGTGTTCCATCAACTAGTAAATCGTTTGTTACACTTGCTATTGCAAGGGCAGTACTAGGTTTAAATGTATCTGCTGCTGCATCATAAATTAGTGCTTGTCCGTCTATTATTCCTGATGTATCAACATCAATTAAGTCATTTATGTTCGGAGTTACATTTTCAAATTCTGTACCAAGTGTACCAGCATATGTATATGCAGCTCTTTCAGGGGTTATATAGTTACTTGAATCATAACGTGCTGATGTTGTAACTCTAAAGTCGTCAATGTTACCATTTATATAACCTTCTAAACCATTTGCTGCTGCTGGGTTACCACCAATGTTCCAATCTGTGGCTGTTAATTCTCTAGTGTAAGCTGAACTTGCACTTATTGTACCGTTAATGTGTCTATATAGTGTGCCGCCTGTTCTTGTAAAACTTACATAATACCATGTATTTGGAGTTAAAGATGTTGCTGTTAAAATATTTCCATTACTGTCGGTTACACCAAGTGACCCACTAATTTGAAACGATGTAGTGTCATCTGCAGAGTAAATATAACCTGATACACTACTATCATGGTACACCCAAAAATCAATTGTAAAATCACTAGTACCAATTGCTGTTCGTGTTACATTTAGATAAGAATTAGTACCGTTACCTAAATAACTACCAGTTCCGAATTTTTTAACTGTTTGTGTAATTTTTGCATCACCATTGGCAGTAATTGTGCCAGCAATATTACTTTCATCTAAGAATGTTGTAGCATCTTCACTACCATTACTAGGAATTAACAATAATGTGTTTCCGTATGCAGTATCACCAAACGATCCGCCATAGCGTAAATATTGTCCTGGTTTAATATTTGATATTGAAACATCACCGATACCATCAACACTTGCTGCTGCTAAGTCAGTTGTAAAATCAGCTGTTTTATATGTTGTAACACTAAACACACCTGTGCCACTATCAAACGATAGATCACCGCCTGCACTTACTGCTGCACGTACTCTAGTGTCAGTATAATATTTGTTTGTACCTTCGCTTAAATCAGATGTGCTATGATTGCTTATATCACTTACAGTGCCAGTAACATCACCAGTTAAGTCACCTATAAATGTCGCAGCAACAAACGTTTCTGTTCCTATAGTCCATCTATTATTTGTTTCGTCCCATAGCAATGTAACATTAGTGTCGTCACCACGTTCAATTTCAAGTCCTGCATCTTCAGTTGCACTACCTGTTGCATTTGAATTTAATTTAATTGTATTGTCAGCTAAATTAATTTCTTCTGTGTTTACAGTTGTTGTAGATCCACTTACAGTTAAGTTGCCACTAATAACAACATTGCCACTTGCTGTAACTGTAGCTGCTGTAATATCGTCTGTTGTTAATGTACCAGCTACAGTAACATCATTAAATTCAACATCATCAGATGTTCCTACTGCTTGACCAATACTAATTACACCTGTTGCATTATTATATGTTACACCTGTACCGCCACTTAAATCAGCAGAAGTAATATAAGCAGAGCCAGAATTGTCAAATCCTATTTCACCTGTTGCACTATTATATGTTATCGGAGATGCTGCTGCACTAATTAATCCACGCACTTCTGCATCTGTACGCTCAGTAAATGATATAACACCAGTTGTGTTATTATAATTAATATCACCGCTTGCACTAATTTTTGCTCTTACTTCTGCGGCACTTGGACCTGTATAAGTAAACGCACCAGTAGCAGTATTATATGTCATACTTCCGTCGCCGCCGGCATCAGTTAAAGTAATTGCTTGTCTTGCTCTAGCTTGTGTAAAGTATTCGTTAGTAGAACCTTCTGATAAATCGTCAGTTGATTTATTACCAAAATCAGTATTAAAATCAGATGTTTTATATGTAGTTACACTAAACAAGCCTGTTGCACTATTATATGTTAAGTCGCCACCTGCACTAAAGTTTCCTCTAATATCTGCTGCACTTGGACCTGTATACGTAAGTGCACCAGTTGAATTATTATATGCAAAAGATCCAAACCCTCCTGCATCAGTAGCACTTATACTAGTTCTTGCTCTAGCTTGTGTAAAGTATTGATTAGTAGAACCTTCTGATAAATCGTCGGTGTCAAAATTGCTAATATCACTTACTTGTCCAGTAATGTTACCAGTAACAGCAGCATAAACTCTGTTAAACTGTGCATCACCTAGTGTTCCAGTAAACACTTCTGAAGTGTTAGTAGCATTTGGTATAAAGCTAAAGCGCCCTGTACCTTCGTCTAATCCAAAAAATCCTACTTTTGCAGATGTATCCCAGTGTAGGAATTCAATACCTCTGTCTTTACCATCACTTGCACTTAGACCACTTATGCCAACTCTTAGTACTGGATCTTCAGTTGTTGTTACAGTTGATTCTACAGTTGTAGTTGTACCTTGGACAGTTAAGTTTCCTGTAACAGTTAGATTATTGTCAACACTTACATTTTGATTTGCTGCATCAATTACAATCCCGCCACCTGTTTCACCGTTTGCACGTAGGTAAAGTGTGTTTGATGCGAAAATTCTAAAGTTATCACTACCGTCATTGTCAAACGCACCAACGTTTGTCATACGTAATCCGCTACCGGTTTGTGCAATACGTAATGTATCTGCTACTGTAAGAGAATTGCCTGTGGCATTTGCTGCTATTACACCACTTGCTGTTATAGCTGCGGTAGTTGTTTCACCTGTTACTCCAAGTGTTCCGCCAACTGTAGTATTATTAGTAACTTCTAATGTGTTGCTCGGTATTAAAACGCTACCTGTACCAGCTGCTTTAAGTTCTAGATCGGTATTTGTATTGTATGTTTCAATAAAATTATCATCTATACGAATTTGATCTGTTTCAAAAATTGCAGAACTAATTGTACCACTTGCATTAATATCTACACCACTTAGTGTTGCATATGTTAAAGTTCCGCCTGCTGTAATGTCACCTGTAACAACTAAGTTACGCCCAACTGTTGCATCTCTTGTTAGAATTAAATCATTACTAATTGTTACATCATTTCCTATTGTAACATCATCTGGTAAACTAACAGCAATTTTATTATTACTTACTGTTACAGTTATTTCATTAGTAGTTCCTTCAACAGTTAATTGTTCAGTTAATAAGTCAATAGTAGTTGAATTTGATCCGTCTGTAATATCTAATGTTTCTACTAATGTTGATGTTGAAACACCTGTAACTCTACCGTATTCATCTACAGTTAACACAGGTATAGAAGTTGCACCTCCATAAGTGCCTGACGGATCAACACTTAATGCATCTAATGCATATGTAACTTCATTGTTTGAAATTGCGCTTGAAAGACCAGTGCCACCTGTAAATGTTATAGTTTCGCCACCTGCTACTACATCAGTGTTAGACCCGTCACTTAACCCTATACTTGTAGTTATTGACTGTGTTGTTACTGTTGTAATACGCCCTTGCGCATCAACAGTAATAACTGGAATTGAAGTTGTAGAACCGTATGTTGCTGCTGTTACACCCGAGTTAGGCAATGACAATACAGGAGTACTACTTTCGCCACTACCGCCTGTTATAGTTATATGTCCAGATGTAGCACTAATTGATTCGATATAATCACCAGTTGTATCTGTACCTAATGCTACACTGTTTGCACCTATTGTAAGTGCAACGTTTGATACGTCTGCGCTTCCATCAATACTAAACGATCCAGTTACGTCACCTGTAGCAAAAGTTACTGTTCTAGAATTTTCCCAAGCACTTGCAGTATCAGCATTACCTGTTACATCTCCTGTTACGTCACCTGTTACATCTCCTGTTACGTCACCTGTAAATGTTGCATTAGTTCCATCAGTGCCATTTTCTAATATTTTACTAGTACCATTACTTGCAAATATATCACCAATTATACTGCCTGAAAGTTTATTAACACCTAAACTTACTGGTTTATTAAACGCAATATGTTGACCTACATGATTCCATACTAAAGTAGCTTCACCGTCAGTACCTAAGTCAATAGTTAGACCTGCACCGTTTGCTGTTGAACTATCAGTTGTTCCTTTTGCAACAGTTATGTTAATATCATCTACATCAAGTGTTGTACTATTAATAGTAGTTGTGTTGCCATTTACTGTTAGATTGCCTGTAATAACAACATTACCACTTGCTGTAACTGTAGATGCAGTAATGTCATCAGTATTTAAAGTACCATTTGCTGTTATGTTATTAAATATAACATTGTCAGTAGTTCCAACAGCCTGTCCGATTGCAAGTGTAGGTGTAGTACCTTCACCTGTATTGTTTGTTATAGTTACGCCAGTACCAGCAACTAATGATTCTACGTAATCACCGGTTGTATCTGTTCCTAATACTAAGTTACCTGGGTTAAATGTAGTTGTAAGACTAACATTTCCTGACCCGTCAAAAGTAACAGTATCTGAAGTTACATCACCTGTTAAATTAAACGATCTTGCTGTAGCAAGAATTGTTGCAGTGTCGGCGTTACCAGTAACATCGCCAGTTACGTCACCAGTAAATGTTGCATCAGATCCATCAGTTCCGTTTTCAAGCACTTTACTAGTGCCATTACTTGCAAATACATCACCAGTTAAATTGCCAACAACGTTACCAACTACTGCACCAGTGTGTACGCCAACAGTGTCACCTGTAATATCTCCAGTTGCATCTATTGTTGTAAAATTACCTGCTGCTGCTGTTGTTGCACCTATTACACTATTATTAATTGCAACGCCATCAATAGTGCCGCCGTTAACGTCAATTGTAGTAAATGTACTTGTGCCTGTAGATGTTACATCACCAGTTACATCACCAGTTAAATCACCAGTTACATCACCAGTTACATCACCAGTTAAGTCACCAGTAACATCACCTGTAAACGTTGCATCAGTGCCATCTGTACCATTTTCTAATATCTTGCTTGTGCCGTTGTTTGCATAAACATCACCAACTAAGTCACCAGTAATATCGCCCGTAACTGCACCTTCAAATGTTGCTGCTTTTACAGTTTGATATACAGGAGTTCCTGCTGCATCTTTAAATTCAAACTTGTCTGTAGTTTCATTCCAAAGTATTTGTACGTCAACAACAGAACCTCTGTTAATAAGTAAACCTGCATCTTGTGTAGGAGCAGTACCTGCACCTAAATTACTGTTAAGTTCAATTTGATTATCAGCAAGTTTAATTTCTTCTGTGTTGACTGTTGTAGTTGTACCACTTACTGTTAAGTTACCACTAATAACAACGTTGCCGCTTGCTGTAACTGTTGCTGCTGTAATGTCGTCTGTTGTTAATGTACCAGCTACAGTAACATCATTAAATTCAACATCATCAGTTGTACCTACTGCTTGACCTATTGCAATTGTAGGAGTTGCGCCTTCGCCTGTGTTATTTGTTAGAGTTACGCCAGTACCTGCAACTAGTGATTCAACATAGTCACCAACTGTGTCTGTTCCTAGGTCAACACTATTAGCTTGTATTACACTATTAAGAACAACATTTCCAGTGCCGTCAAAACTTATTGGGCTTGCAACAACATCACCAGTTATACTAAAGTTTCTTGCAGTTTCTAATGCAGTTGCAGTATCAGCATTACCTGTTACGTCACCTGTAACATCACCTGTAAATGTTGCATCAGTTCCATCGGTTCCGTTTTCTAGAATTTTTGTTCCGTCATTACTATAAATGTCACCTGTAATATCACCGCTGATTGTAGCAGTAACAATATTATTAATAGCATCTACAAGTAATGTACTATCGTCACCAAACACACTACCTTTTACATCACCTAAATGGTAACCTGTAGTATCACCTGTTAAATCACCAGTTACATCACCAGTTACATTACCTGTTAAATCACCAGTCACATCACCTGTGAACGTTGCATCGGTACCATCAGTGCCACTATCTAAAACAGTAGTACCTCCAGTGGCCTTAACGTCGCCTTTAAAGAATGCATTTGTACCGTCAGTGCCACTATCTAAAACTGTCTGTCCACCAGTAGATTTAACATCACCTGTTAATGAACCAGCAAATGATGTAGATGTAATTATGCCACCTGCAGGATTATATGATAATCCGTTATCAACTTCTAATCCGTTTACACCTGTTGAAGAACTATCAGCAAAAACAAGATATACATTTTCGTTTGCAGTTGCATTTGCTGTTATAGTAACTTCAGTTGCACTGTCAGCGTTACCAACTAAGTCAGCTGTAATAGTGCCTGCTGCAAAATCTCCACTTGCATCTCTAGATACAATTGTACTAGCAGTATTAGATGCAGTTGCATTTGAAACTATTTCATATTGAACTGCTTCGCCTGCTACTTGTGCAACACTTAAACCAACACCACTTACAGTAATATCTTCAGCATAATTACCTGTTGTGTCAGTACCTAAAAGAACTGCATTTTCTCCAACTGTAGCTGTCAATGTAACATTTTGTGAGCCGTTTATTGATACACTACCTACTAAATCTCCACCTAATGTAATGGTTCTAGCAGTAGCCCAAGACCCTGAAGTACCAGTTACATTACCAGTTACGTCACCTGTAACATCGCCAACTAAGTCAGCATGTACTGTTCCAAATTGAGCATCTCCAGCATTTCCACTAAAAACTTCTGAATTGTTAACTGCTTCAGGGATGTAAGTAAACCTTCCCGTGCTGTTATCAAATCCAAAAAATCCTCTTTTTGATGCTGATCCATTATGCCAAAGGAATTCACTACCTCTATCTTTACTATCATTTGCTAGTAAACTACTTACACCTAACCGTATAACTGGATCTTCTATTGTCATTACAGTTGTATCAACTGTTGTTGTAGATCCGCTTACTGTTAAATTTCCGTCTACAAATAAATCATTACCAACAGTAAGATTTGTTGTAATTTCTACTGTACTAGGAAGTCCTACGGTTACTTTGTTATTTGATACAACAACTTCTGTTTCAAGTGCTGTGCCTTCAAATGTAAGTGTATCAGTAAGCAAACTAACAGTATCATTGTTTGTTCCGTCAGTTATACTTAATTGTGTAGCAACATTAATTTCTTCTGCAAATGTAAGTCTGCCATAATTATCTACAGTAAAGCTAGGTATAGCAGTAGCACTACCATATGTACCAGTGCTAACACTTGTAGTGTTTAATCCTATTGTAACTGATGCACTTTCTAATCCACTTCCTGATAATACAAGTGTTGCATTTCCGTCATCTGTTATTGTTTCTACGTAGTTACCAGTTGTGTCATCTCCTAATACTATTGAATCTAATTCAATAGTTGTAGTCAAAATTGCATTTGCAGATCCGTCAAATGATGCTGTACCAGTAACATCGCCTTGTAGTGTGATATTTCTTGCTGTTGCTAATGCTGTAGCAGTATCTGCGTTACCAACTAAGTCACCTGTAAATGTAGTAAATGTTGCATCAGTTCCAAATAGTGTAGTAATGTATCCTTCACTCCAGTATGCACTCGAAGAACCTATGTTTAGTGTGTTGCTACCTGATGGTATTACATCAGATGCTAATACAGCATTTAACGTAATAGTATCTGAACTTCCATCACCTAATTCTGTATTTCCGCTTACTGTTAATATAGGCGTTGTTATTCCGCCTTGTGATATTTCTAAACCTGTTGAAACAAATCTAGCAACTTCTGTGCTGTTTATTTCTGCAAGTATAGCATTACCTGCATCAAGTACAATGTTTGTTGCACTTTCTAAAGTCGGAGTACCTGTACCGTCACTTATAAAACTTTCAGCTGTAACAGCACCATTTACTTCAAATGTTGTACCGTCCCAAGTTACATCACTACTAGTTGTTAACTCGCCGTTAGCTGATGCAATTACAATCCCTTCGTCTGTTAAATCACTAACTTCTAATGATGTAACTTTAACTGCATTTAATATATCTATAATACCAGAGCCACTCGCTGCTAATTCTAAATTAGCATTAGTATTAAATGTTTCGATTCTATTTCCGTTAATTGCAATTTGATCTAAAGTTAAATTACCATTAGGATCAATACTTACATTATCACCAATATTAGTAGTACCACCGCCACCAATATTAGTAGTGCCGCCATCGCCTGCACCTATATCTAAATCATCGCCTGGAGGAGTTGTAATTTCAGTGCCGCCATCGCCTCCGCCAATAGTAATACCACCTATTTGTGTACCACCAGAAGATGATGGACCAAATGTTCCTGTGTATACTGCACCTACAACATATATAACTTTTGATGCAGTTAGGACACTTGGTAGATTATCTCCTATAAAATGTACTGTACCTGCTTGATAGTCAAAAAACCATTCGTCGCTATTACCAGCACCAACAGCAAATAATTGTGTACCTGTGCTAGTTGGATCAGCTGCGCTAGGACTATCAACATATACTTTAACATTATATGTAGCACCAAATTCTGTAGGTATCCAATCAGTACTTCCAGTTAACCATGTACGCCTAGTACTTGCTGTTCCGTCTTCAGTACATTCTACAGCATTAGCACCTGTGTATATTGTTACCGGATTTGAAGTTGTAGTAGGTATCGTTGCAGGTATATTAGCACTGTCTCCCCATATCTTATCGCTTCTTATAAGTAAAGGACTTGCTATGGCTTCGTTTGTAGCACCTTTGTTAGATTCAACATCTGACTTGCTAACTCCGTATCCTATCTTTTTCCAAAGGTAGTCAATTTTTTGTATATCGCTTATAGCCATTTAATTATACGCCTTCTAATATTGACAAACTGCTAACACTTTGCCCTGCTGTTAATGCTATTCTAATTAACACAACGTTACCAGTTGTGCTTGTAGTACTTACTGTTCCTAAAGTCATTTGATAGTTTCCACTTAAACTAGTACCTGTTCCGATTATATTTGCTGGACCGTCTGCAACTCCATCACTAGTGTTGCCTCCAGTGCCTGAACCAGGTTTACCATTTCCGCCATATGGAGTGCTACAATCTAACCAACCATTTAGACCGCTGGTTGTATCTGTATCACTGCCTGGTAATGCTAACCACATACCTGCAATTCCGCTTGATGAAATATTAATTCTAAACTTACTTACTGCACTTCTTCTAAATGCCATTGTAAAATATTGTGTGCCAGTGTCACCACTTCTATCAGGACCTACTGGTAAATATGAGCTATAATTTTCTACATTATGCTCTAACACACCTAAACGTATAGTTGCTTCTTGAGTACCTTCTACGCCAGGATCAGTTGATTCTGTGTACGGATTATTTGTATAGAAATTTGTACTATTAACATATGCTGGATTATCAGTTGTTGCTGCATTAAAATCAAATATTCTTACAGCATCATCAGTGTGTGTAGAACCTAAGCTGTTTGAAACACTAATTGCAATTTCACTTATTCCAGTTTGTGCAGCAGTGTGTACAGCAATTTTTTCACTTTGTGCTTGGTAATCGCCGTAGCCGTTAACATTTAATCCTCTTGTGCGTAATTGTTCAACTGTACGAACTGAGCTAGATGTAATATTAATATCAACTGGTCCTATTGAATAAGGTGTACCATTACCTGTATTTGCATTTGGTATTCCGCCTGTTAAAAATGTTGTTGCTCCGTCAATTAATGCATATGAATATGACTGAGGTGATGTAATAGCACTTTGACTTGTTCCTTCAAGATTTGTTCCGCTTTCTACAGTAAACGGACTTGGTGTATCCATATATGTTTGGCCAATCCAATCATCTATTGTAACACCCGATAATGTTATTACTGGAGATCCAGTATTATAATATGGAACTCCACTAATATATCTATAAGTACCTGCTGTTTTTTCTGCTATTGTTCCTTCAGTTACAATAGGTGTATCAGTCATTGTATCTTTAACAAATTCTACCAAGTTTGTATCTCCTGTAGCAGTATGGCTTAATTGAAATGTGTTTATTCCTACGCTTGTACTATTTGTTGCTTTTTTAACTCTAGCTTTAAATCCTGAATATAATGCAGGATGGTATATACTACTACCAAAACTTGTACTACTTCCGCTTGCATTTAATAAATTATAATCTGATTCTTCTGTTAAGTCAAGAGCGCCAATATGCGCTGTATCGTCTCCTGATGATAAAGTTATAGTACCATCGTTAGCACCATTTACTTTTGCGTGTAGTGTACCTGCACTAGCATTGTATGCAAATGTTGGTATAATACTACTTTCGATAAATCCAGTTGTTGCAGTATTTCTTTGGACATCATCACCAGCAGTTAATGTACTAGATCCATTTGAATTATCAGTAGCGCCTGCTGCTAGTTTCGGACTTGAACCGCTTGGTATTGCTAAGGAAATTGTTTTTGTACTTAACCCTTGCGGTGCTGCAATGTTTGGGTCATATACTTTTAAAGTTGTAGTTGTTGACATTGGAAATAATGCAGGTGTTGCTGTTGTATGTGTTAACAATTGCAATGTTAAAGTATCTGATCCTGTTCCAGTAGCAGTGCCGCCTGCCCATGTATGTTGTAATCTACTTCCTGCTACACCGCCAGCGGCTGCATCACTTGCAATGCTATCATTTGAACTTCCGTCACCCCAATTCATAGAATAAGTTACATCTGCCATTGAAGTATTTGTAGTTAGATTTTCTAAATATAAACTATCGCCTTCAATAACATACTTTTCATTGCCAGTTAATGCACTTCCTCCAGTTGATGCATTATAAAGACTAAATGCCATTACAGGATCTGCTGTGTAAATTACGATGTAATCGGTATTAGTTGCACTTGCTTCACTACCGTATCCACTACCAGAATTATTAAAAGCACGTACTACAACTGTATAAGGTGATCCTGCATTACTTGTATAAGTGTGGCTCGGTGTGTTATCTGAAGTAGCTGACGTTGTATTACCGTCGCCCCAGTCAATATCATATCTATTTGAATTGCCATCAACTGTTAAACTAAGAGTAACAGTTGTTCCTTCGCCTCCAGCTTGTGGTGATGCACTAAATGTTACACCTCTAACAAATGTATCGTTTGCTACATTAAACATTGTTTCGTTAAGTTGATCTAATGCTTCTGCAATGTTGCCGCTTGCTGATAACTCTTTGTAAGCACCATCTGCAAATCCGCCATCTGATGGTGCACCTAAAGTAATTTGATTACCAATTTGTGAACCACTTACTAACGATACTTCGCTATCAACATATGCTTTAACACTTTGTTGTGTAGGTATAGCTGTTGCACTATCACTTACTAGATCATCTTCATCTAAAATTGCATCAACTTCTGTAGTATTTTCAATGTTAAATCTACCAATAACTTCTACTGCACCTGTTCCTGCTGCTTTTAGTTCTAAAGCCGAATTTGTATTGCTAGTTGCAATTGTGTTATCAGTAATTGTAATAGACGGAGTAATAATATCTCCATCTACATTAATATTTGATCCGACTGTGACAGTTTGTGTTGTTTCAATTGTTGTAGCTGTAATTGCTGCTGTATCAACATCTGATAAGATTGTAGTACCTGTAACATTAAATGTGCCTTCAATAGTTGTATTAGCTTTTAGTTCTATTTCGCCTGTTCCCGAAACACCTAATTGCAAGTTACTATTTGATTCAGTAGTTTGAATCAAATTTCCATCAATTCTAATATCGTCAAGTATCAAAGAACCTGCATTTATTTCGGCTGCATAAAGATCCATCATAACATCAGAATCTGGCATGTGTACCATCATACCATCAATGTGTTGACTCATTGTTACGTTGCCCAAATAAATTGAATTTCCGCTTAGGTACAAATCTTTCCATCTTTTTAAATCAGTACCTAAGTCGTATGTTACATCATCATTAGGTATTAAATCTGAGTCAAACTCGCCGGCAATTGTTATTCCGTCTGAATCGCTATCGCCTATTGTAATGTTGCCACCGATAACAACATTACCTGTTGCATTAATATCTACTGCATCAATATTGCCAAATTTTACATTACCTAGTGTGCCTGCAAATACTTCTGACGAGTTTGTAGCATCCGAAATAAAGGTAAATTTTTCATCTGTTCTATCAAATCCAAAAAATCCAACTTTTGCATCAGTACCAGTATGCCAACGGAATTCAACACCTTTATCCTTAGTATCATCAGTTGCAGGAGCAGTGTCGCCTCCTAATGTAAGTATAGGATCGTCTAATGTTGTTACTGTACTATTAATTGTAGTTGTAGTACCCATAACTTGCAAGTCGCCTTGTATAGTTAGTGTACCTGCAGAACCAGCTGGTGTTGGATCAATTACAAGTGTTCCTGATGATGTACTAATAGTATTTCCATCAATTGTAATATTATCTACTACTACTGCTGTAGCTGTAAGTGTGGTTCCGTCAAATGTTAAGTTTGCATTATCTTCAATTTCAGATGCACCCATTAGCAATACACGACCGTTTGTTAAACTTTCTAAGTTTAGTCCTGCTAGTGTTGTTGTGCCGTCTACGTGTAAGTCGCCTGACACAAGTGTATCACCTGATGCTTGTTGTACTGTAAAGTTTCCTGCACCAATGCTAAACTCAGTTCCATCAAACGTTAAATTTGCATCATCTTCAATTGCGCCGCCGCTTCCAGCAATAACAATACGATTGTCTGTTAAGTCTTCTACAATAGCACTTGCTAATGTAGCTTCATTGTCAACATCTAATGTTCCTTGTAGTGTAGCATTGCCTGTAACGTCAATTAACCCAGCAACAGTTAGTGTACCGCCTGCTCCGCTTGGATTAGGATCAATAGTAATATCTGTACTTGCTGAAATAGTGCTTCCGTCAATATCAATATTGTCAATTGATGCATTACCAGTTATTGATAATGTACCAGTAATATCAACATTAGTTAATGTAGATGTTCCTGTAACACCTAATGTACCGCCGATAGCAGTGTCACCAGTTGCTTGAGCAATTGTAAATTCAGTTAAGTTTGGACCAAATCCTAAATCACCAGTAGCGCCAATTTGCATACGCACTGACCCGGCAGTATAAAAATCTAATTCGTCGTTGTCAGTACCCGGTGACGATTCGGCAATAATCTTTGTGTCTTGATCAACATCTTTTACACCACCTAATGACGCCCACGCAGTACCGTCATATCCTTCAAATGCAGTGTCAGTAGAGTTGAAACGCATTTGTCCAGTTACTGGCGTAGGACGTTCTAATGTTGTACCTACTGGAATTTGTAATGAACTTGTAGTGCCGATAATCATATCGGTGCCGTCGAATGTTAATGCTGCACTATCTTCAATTGCGCCTGATGTGCCAGCAAGAACAATTCTGTTTGCAGTTAGATCTGATATTGTTGCACTACTTAAAGTTGTTTCTTGTGCGTCTAATACTTGTAATGTAGTATCACCTGTTACATCTAATGTGTCAGATACTGTTACTGCGCCTGTTATATTTGTATCTGATAATAATTCAACAGTTCCTGTTCCTGCTGCAATTATTTCAACAGGTGAGTTTGTAGAAGTAGTTGCAATTCTATTTCCAGTTATTAATATATCTTCGCCAACTAATCTATCAGCATATACTTCGCCTGCTGTAATGTTTACTTCGTTTCCTGCTGCATCAACAACTTTAAATCCGCCACTTTCTTCTTTAAGTTGAATACCGCCTAGATGAATTTGTCCAGCGACATATAACTTACGCCAATTTTTTGTAGCACTACCTAAGTCATATGTTTCGTTTGCATTTGGAATTAAATGACTCTCAAAATCAGCAGCAACAGTGATGCCATCTGTGTCTGCATCGCCTATTGTAATGTTACCACCGATTGTAACGTCACCGCTTACATCAAGGTTACCTGTAACATCTAATGTAGTGCCGTCAAATGTTAAGTTGCCGCTATCTTCAATTGCACCCGATGTACCTGCAAGCACTATTCTGCCTGCTGTTAAGTCTGATACTGTTACACTGCTTAGTGTTGTTTCTTGTGCATTTAAAACTTGTAGGGTAGTATCGCCTGTTACATCTAATGTTCCTGTTGTGTTTATATTACCTGTTGTGTCTGCAACAGTGAATGCACCGTCAACATCAATACCTCCATCTAAGGAAGCTAGACCTACAACGTCTAGTGCATCATTAATTGTAGTAACACCTGTTATTTCTAACGTTCCGCTGACAGTTGCATCGCCTGTTATGTTTGTATCAGTCTGTAATTCAATTGTACCTGTGCCAGCTGCATCTAATTCTAGTGGACTGTTTGTATTAACAGTTTCAATTCTGTTACCGTTAATTTGTACATCTTCGACGTTTAACTGCCCAATGTTAACTAATGATGCATATAATTTATTCCAAGGTTTTGTTGTACTACCTAGATCGTATTTGTCAGCTTCGTCAGGAATAAGATTAGATTCAAAGTCAGCTGCTACTGTAATTGCATCTGTATCTGCATCACCGATTGTAATGTTACCGCCAATATTAACATTACCTGTTACATCTAAATTTCCTGCAAGATTTGTGTCGCCTGTTACAGTCAAAGTTTGTCCAACAGTTACAGTTCCGCTTACTTCAGTGTCTGCACTTAAATTAATATTTGATGTTCCAGAAGGAGTAAGATTTATATCTCCTGTAATAGTAGAAATACTATTGCCTGCTAATCTAAGATTTCCTGTTTCAATTTTAAATGGATCAACTGTACTTGTGTTAACACCGCTTACAAAATTAATACCTGTAAGAGTAGTTACATCAAATGTGCCGCCTTGGAATGTAGTGTTTCCAGTTTGTTGGTCAACTGTAAAGTGTGCGCCAATTCTAAAATCACCTCGTTGGTCAACTGTTGAATAATATACTCTACCGCCGTTTGTTTCAGTAATTTCGTTTGCTTGTACAACAGCAGTATCGTCATTATCTAATCTCTTGCCAACACCGATATAACCAAAATTGTGAGATACCATTCTCAAACTTGTATCTGGGCCGTCTGCAACTATACCAAAGTTACCATAGACGTTTGCCGATGCAATTGAGCGCATTTCAGCAGCAAACTCTTTTCTGTCATAACGTAAGATACTTGTAGCAGTAGCACCGCCGTTAAAAACAATTGAATCTGGTGTAAAATCAAATCCTTCTAGATCATCGTTACGCCCGTTTTGTAAAAGAGTAGTTCCGTTTTCAACTGCATCAACTGTCATTGTTACAACAGTTGATCCGTCAGTAGATGTAAATGTTGCAACGTCACCTGCTGCTATTGTTCCTACTACTCCGCCTAGTGTAATATGTGTCTTGCCAACGCCGCCGCGACCTGTAGTTCCTGTAATACCTTTAATTGCCTCGTGTGCAAAATATGTAAAACAATTTAACCATTCAACTCTTGCACCATTAGTCATAATTAAACCAACTGAGTTAGGAACAATAAATGTTACACTGTCAAATAGCATTGCAGGTTCTATTGAGCCAGGTGAAATACTTGCACCGTCAACTAATGCTCCGCGGCCTGCATCGCCTGCATCAAAACCGTATGGATCATCACTAGCATTAGTACTAAGTCTTACACTTGAGCCAAAGTTAGCAACAGTAATATCTTTAATGTATGCTGACCGTATTGAAACACTTGCTGTTGGCTTGTAACGTATAGCATACCCAGTATCATTAGTACTGTTGTATTCCATTTCACGAATTGTCATACTTTCAATAACAACACCGCCATCAACACGGAAACAGTCTAAATCTCTAGTAGCCGCACTAGGTTTAATTTGTGTTGCACGTAATCCTTCACCAACAACAGAAACATTTTCTGGTACATCTAACGGAAATGTTTCTGTAAATGTACCTGCACTAATTCGAATTGTATCTCCTGAATTTGCTTGTGATAGTGCATGTTTAATAGTTGCATATGCATCGTTAGGAAGACTGCCACTGTTAGTATCATTACCGTTTACTGTTACATAAATGATATTACCTTCTGGCATGTTTAAATCTATACCTTTAGCAAGTATTCTGCCAGTGCCGGCTGCATCGAGTTCTAAATCTGCATTTGTATTTAAAGTTCTAATTCTGTTGCCGTCAAGTTCTATTTCGTCTACAACAATACTGTGTGCATCAATTACACTTGCTTCAAAATCTGTTCTTGATCCATCTTCGCTTATAATTACAAGACCGCCGCTGCCGTTGTCCTGCATTTTTAATCCACCTAAGTAGATTGTACTTCCGCTTACATACAGCGAGCGCCATCTTTTTGCATCTGAACCTAGATCGTAAGTGCCATCGTCGTTTGGTATAAGATGTGATTCAAAATCAGCAGCAACAGTAATCGAATCCGTGTCTGCATCGCCTATTGTAATGTTACCACCTAATGTAAGATTACCTGTAATTTCTGTGTCACCTGTAACAACAAGTGTAGTGCCGTCAAATGTTAAGTTAGCACTATCTTCTAGTTCTCCGTCTGTGCCTGCTAGTAATACTCTACCTGATGTTAAATCACTTACAGTCAAGCTAGGAGCTACAACATCACTTAGTATATCTATAATGCCAGTGCCAGCAGCAAGTAATTCTAAATTTGCGTTAGAATCATAAGTTTCAATTCTATTGCCATTAATTGCAATTGCAGAGAGTTTTAAATTTCCGTTTGGGTCAACTTCAACATTTTCACCAATAGTAGTTGTGCCACCACCACCACCAATTTGTGTATTACCACTATCGTCAATTACAATATCGTCGTCACCAATAGTAGTTGTACCACCGGTACCTGCACCAATTTTTAAATTTTCATACGGTAAACTAACAATTTCAGTTCCGCCTGTTCCAGCTCCAACAATAACAGATCCAAATTGTGTACCGCCTGATGCTGATAGACCTAATCCACCTTCATAAACTGCACCTTCTATATAAACAACATTACCAGTTAATCCAGAAGGTAAGTTATCTCCAATGAAGTTTAGTACACCTGATTGATAATCAAAGAACCATTCGTCGTTGTTTCCAGAACCAGCAGCAAATATTTTTGTTCCTGTTGAAGCTGGACTAGCTGCACCTGCACTATCAATGTACACGTTTACTTGATATGTAGCACCAAACTGTGGAGGGATCCAGTTTTCGTATCCTGTTTTCCAAGTTCTATTTGGAGTAGCAGTTGCGTCTTGTGTACACTCGGCTGTATAAAGTGCTACAGGTGCAGCAGCAGTTAACGGTTTTATGTTAGGTACGCTGCCACTATCAGCCCATAATTGATCTGAACGCAATAGCAATCCACTTGATATACTTTCATTAACAGCACTTTTAATGCTATTGACGTCAGTTTTAGCTACACCATAACCTACTTTTTTCCAAAGCCAGTCAATTTTTTGTATGTCACTTATTGCCATTTATTTCAACCTTACGATATCGAAAGTGCTGTAACACTTTCGCCTGCTGCTAATGCTATTCTTACTAACACAACGTTACCTGTTGCATCTGTCATGTTTGCTGTACCTAGTGTCATCGAAAACGATCCACTAAGTGATTGCCCTGGAATTATTCTTTCACCTGGGTTTACTGCACACCCATTTGTGTTTGTAGGTGATCCTGATGCACCCGGAAGTCCTACACCATTATAAACTCCTGCACACTCTAACCAGCCGTTGATTGTACTACTACCATCAATTCCTGATCCAGGAGCAGCAATGAAAACACCTGTTACACCTGTTGAACTTGTAATATTAATATCAAAGTTTGCAACAACTTGACGTCTAAATGCCATTGTAAAATATTGTGTACCTGTATCGCTACTTCTGTCTGGTCCTACTGGTAATAAGACACTAAAATCATCAATGTTATGTTCTAGCACACCGTACCTTATTGTTGCTTCTTGTGTTCCAGCTACGCCAGGATCTGCTGATTCAGTATATATGCTATTTGTATAAAAGTTTGTTGAACTATTGTATGCAGGAGTGTTTGTTGTATCTGCGTTAAAGTCAAATATTCTTACAGCATCATCACTAAAGCCTGTACCTAAACTTGCACTTACGTCGATTGCAGTTTCATTTATTCCTGATTGTGATGCACTATGGACTTGAATTACTTCTGGTAAGCTAACATATGAACTATATCCATTAACATTACGGACTCTATATCTTAGTTGCTCTGAAACTCTTGTATTGCTTGCATTAATATTAACAACTAAATCTCCAAAGGCATATGCTCCACCTACACCTGTATCTGCATTAGGTATGCCTCCTGTTAACATTGAGGGTGTTCCGTCTACATCGCTATAATCAAAGTTTTGTTCTACGATACCGCTACCACTTCCTTCAGTATCTGTTCCGCTTGTAACTTCTACAACATCAGATATGTTTGCATATGTTTGACCAACTAAGTTAGTTGCTGTTGTTCCACTAAGTGTTAAACTTGCACCTGTGTTGTAATGAGGTACTCCGCTAACATAACGAAGAGTTCCGGCTACATTTTCTGTTAGGGTGCCGCCTGTTGCAGTAGGATTAGTAGTGATATCGTCTTTAACAAATACTACTGTGTTTGTATCACCAGTAGCATCATGGCTAAGTTGAAAACTATTAATGCCTTTCGGAGTAGATGCATTAGATTTACTTACACGAGCTTTGAACCCGCTGTATAGTCCTGGATGGTATATACTAGAAGAAAAACTTGTAGAGCTGCCACCTGCATTTAGCAAGTTGTAGTCTTGTTCATCTGTAATTGTTACACTGTCTGTTGTACCTGTGTTATCAGCTGCACTTAATCCTATTGCTCCGTCGGCTGTACCGTTGACTATAGCACTTAATGTTCCTGCTGCTGCATTATATGCAAATGTACTTGTAGCACTAGTCTGAATATTACCAGCTGCACTTTCTATTCTAGATATATTGTCACCTGCATTTAATCCAGATGTACCGCTTGTGTTGTCAGTTGCACTAGCTGCAAGTTTAGGACTTGTACCTTGTGTGCCTGTGATACTAATAGTTTTTGTGCTTAGTCCTTGCGGAGCAGCAATATTTGGATCATAGACTTTTAAGCTAGTAGTTGTTGACAATGGAAATATACCAGGTGTAGCAGTTGTATGCGTTAACAAAGTAAGTGTTAATGTATCATTGCCGGTACCTGTGTTTGTAGCAGCGCCCCAAGTATGTTGCAATCTGCTTCCTGATACTCCGCCTGGATCGCTATCACTAGCAATGCTGTCTAGTGACGAACCATCACCCCAGTTCATTGAATAGGTAACAGCAGCCATTGTTGTGTTTGTTGTTATGTTTTGTAAGTATAAGCTATCACCTTCAATAACGTATTTGTCATTACCGGTAATAGCACTGCCACCCGATGCTGCTCTGTAAAGGCCAAATGCCATAACAGGATCTGCTGTGTAAATTATTACATAATCTTCCTGAGTAGCACTAGCTTCGCTACCATAACCAGTACCATTATTATTAAACGCACGTACAATTACAGTATATGGTGATCCTGTATTACTTGTATATGTATGACTAGGTGTACTGTCAGTAGTGTTTAATGTTACATCACCGTCGCCCCATGTAATATCGTATCTATTTGAATTACCGTCTACTGTTAAGTTTAATGTAACTGTTAACCCTTCACCGCCTGCTAATGGTGATCCAGTAAATGATACACTTCTTACAAAAGTGTTGTTAGCAACATTACGCATTGTTTCGTTAAGTTGATCAAATGCTTCGGCTATATCTTCTGCAGGATCCAATCCAACATACGCTCCGTCGGTATATGTTCCGTCTGATGGTGTTCCGACAACAATTTGATCACCTATCAAAGATGAAACAGTGTTACCTATGTTTGTATCTACATATGCTTTTACACTTTGTTGTGTTGCTAATGCTGATGCACTATCACTTACAAGATCGTCTTCGTCTAATATATTATCAATTGATACACCTGCATTAACTCTAAAGTTGCCTTGTACTTGTATTTGTCCTGTACCAGCTGCGGAAAATGTTAAATCACTGTTACTTGCTGTAGTTTGAATAGTGTTACCGTCAATAAGAATGTCATCATCTATAGTAACTGCTCCTATAGATAAGTCAGCTTGTACAATAACCTTTCCAGTGCCAGCAGTTTTAATAAAAATATCGCTGTTTGACTGTGTTGTTTGTAAGGTGTCGCCTGTAATTAATAAGTTTGCATCAATTAATGCACTTTCAGCTTCTGTTAATCCGCCAAGTTCACCTACAAGCTCGCCTTCGGGCAATTGAAATACTTGTAAACTACCATTACCAGAATCTTTCAATTCTATATTACCTAGTGTAATAGTTTGACCAGATAGATAAATGTCACGCCATCTTTTGTCTATAGAACCTAAGTCATATGTTTCTGTAGTATCTGGAAGTATATGACTTGCTATATCTGCATTAATTGTAATACTATCTGTATCTGCATCACCTAATGTTAAATTACCGTCAGCAGTAATGCTTCCAGTAGCATGTATGTCACCTGTTACTTCTACGTTACCATTTAAATTAATAAAATCTGTAGCTGTAGCAGGTGCAACATTAACATCACCTACTGTTGTTGTAATTAAACTATTATTTAGAGAAAGATCGTCTACAAGTAAAGAACCTGAACGAATGTCGGTTGCATTAATTGTTCCTGTAACGTCTAGTTCATATCCAGGTGAACCGTTTATAATACCAATTTTAGGATTCGCTGGGTCTGATGTTACATCAAAGTAAATTAAATTACTATTAATAGCTAGGTCCTCATCACGTAAGAGATTACTCTTAAGTAACGGACCTGAAATTCTTCCTACGTTGGCCACATCAGCTCCTCAATAAACGGCGATCCTGTCGCTCCAACCACCTTACCTTGCGGGTTGACCACAGTTTGACCTGCAACTTAGACCAACTACGTTGCATTAATAGTATTTATCCAATCAAAAAAATAAGAGCTAATAAGCCCTTATTTCAAAATCATTACTTTAAAGTAGTTTAAATGCACTATTTGTCAAAATTATGTAGTACTGTTATATCTTTTCCGGTAGGAGGAGCAGTTCCAAAATCTAAATACCAGCCAGCTACTTTGCCTGCCGGATTTTGTACTAATGTGTAGTTTGTTGTAGGAATTTGGAATACATTTTCAATATAAACAAAAATACTTCTTGGATTATTAGCAAAACTTAATGGATTTTCTACGTCTTGATTATCTAATGGTCCGAATAATGTTTCAATATCGTCTGCTCCAGTAAACGTTTGTTGATTAATAGCTGTTGCTGTACCCATGCGTATCTTTTTCCAACTGCCACCTTGATAAAATTCTAATTTTCCGTCAATAGGATCACCCGGTGATGATTGTATAAGATAGCGCATCATACCTTCTTCTGGTACAAGAGGTCTAGTTGTAGCATCTCCTCTTGGTACTCTAACACTTTTAGGAGTATCTAATACAATTTCATCATTAATGCCTTTAACAATTATGCCTCTGCCATTTATGTTCTTTATATTAGTAACTTGCTTCTTATAAAATTTCATTTTAGATATCCACGTAGCTTAGTGTTGCAACTAAATTATTAGGTGATCCGCTTAAAACTTGCATACTGTCACCTGCTTCTAACACAAGTTTTTCTGTATCCATTACAAATGTTTCTCCGGCTGATATAGGTAATGCATTGATTATCATATTAGACGAACCAAGTGAGCCACCACTTTCAACTAAATGAGCAGTAAGTGTTGTTTCGCCTGCTGTATCATCTGCTGGATCTGCGTTTGCTGTATTTGTAAAAATTACTGTTGTAATAACGTATGTCTTATCAGCAGGAACTAGAAGCAATGTTGATGCGCTGCTTGTTAAACTTAGATTTGCTAATGCCATTTCTTATTTTCCTTAAAATATTAGTGCAAACAATGCAGCAGTTTTTCTACTTACAAGGTCGCCTTGTCTAGTTGGTGTTATAAATTTTAGTCCTGTATCTTTTACATCAGCTTCATCATGATATATTTTTGAACCTGCAGATGGAGAAGCAGGTGCACCAGCACCATTTTCATCTATATGTAACGAATCTGGTATACGAACACTACCACCTGCTGTGCCAACTAGAACTAAATCGTCACCGCTATTTGTTGAAGAAATTGTGCTTCCTTCAAATTTAAGATCATACATAAATGCTTCTGCTGTACCTACAACTAAACGATTAAACCCGTCTACTTGTAATCTACATACACTCGGTACTGCTGTATTGTCAAAATCTTCAGCTGCTACTAGTGTATCACCTTGTCTAATTTGTGACGGAGGGTTCTGTCCTGAAAATTGTGTAACATAATCAACTACCCATTTACTATTAGGTATGTCATCGTCATCTACAACATAGTTTTCATAGTCAGCGGCGGCGGCACGTAATGGATTATTACCTGCATCAAATTGAATTGCTCCGCCGCCACTGTCTATACTGTTTGTTTGAATACCAGCAATGCTTGAAAGACCATTGCTGTCAACTTTTTTAAAACTAAATGCACCTAAACCTTGTGTACCAGTTACGTCATCTTCGTATGGTGCTGATTCGTCCCATACCATCATAGCATCAGGCAAACTGCCTCTTACAATTTGTAATCCTGACCACTGCTGAACTCCTACTCCAGGTGTAACACCTGCACCAGTTTCTCCGTAGTTAACTCTAACGATGCGATCTTCTACATCTAGTTCTGTTGTATTCAATGTTGTTTGTTCACCTTGGACTAACAAATCACCTGTTATAATAACTTGACCCTCATCTACGCCTGTGTTTAACGTAATGTTACCGCCTGGCTGTACTGCAATTTTATAATTACTATTAGGTATATCAAGTATTTTAGTCATTAGTTATTCCTATAAACAAACTTAGCTAAATGCGTCTACTGCTGCGCCTGAATCAGCTGCACCAGGATGTACGCCTGCTGCCCAACGAACTTTACCAACATCTGTTGTTCCGCCTTCATACTGAATTTTTCTACCGTATAAACGTGTAACTTGTACTGTTGTTGAATCATCTAAAACAGCATCAATTCGCATTTCACCAGCAACTAATGCAGCATTAGCTTTGTTAACTAATGTTAATACTTCTGTTGTTGAGCCATTTGTAACTGTAAATTTATTTGATGATCTTTGGTTTACAATCCATGCATCAGTTGTTGCTTCTGAGCCACCTGTAAAAAAGTGACGAGTCACTTTAATTGATCCTGCATCGTTGCCAAAATATTTCTTATTTAGTGGTCTTCCCATTTGTTTCTCCTTTAAAAACGTTCTAGGTTTACGCAGTAGGTCAATTCTGCATAAGTCCGTATCATACGGCACGATTATCGACACTAGTATTTATCAAATAAGAAAAAAGCCTTAACAAATAAATGCTAAGGCTTTAAATAAAAGTGATAGGTTGGACTCTGAGAATACCAACAACCTCCTAGTAGCTCTCGCATAATTCGGAGGAGCCTAGTATCGGATAGTTACTTCCAAAAACATATCTTTGTATCTCTACACTCATATGTTGCTACTACAGCTACTAGCCAAGTTGTGTCACTACGCAACACCGTTCCTTGCACTATCTAATCTAAACCGTCGTTTAGCTTATGTATTAAATATAACAAACTATTAAGCAGAAGTCAACCTCTTTTTTAATAAAAAGTTAATTTTTTTTATGTGGTGCTGTTTAATGATTCGTTGAAAGCACCAAAGCGTGTAATTATCCATAACACTCTCCTCGTTAAAGGGTTAAGTGCGTTCCTTCGCTTATGCTACTCCCGGCCTGTTGGCTGAACGTAATATTATTTAGTCATAAAAATAGGCGCCGTAGCGCCTATTTTAAAGTTTGTAAGTTAAATCTTAACTAAAAGATACGTTACCGTTAGTAATAGCAACTTTACCTAAGTAATCAGCTGCGTTACCAAGCGATGACGCTGTGTTTGATAGTTCAACATAACCATAACGTGTCATAAATGATACGACTGGCTCGAATGAATTTGGATCAAGTACAACACCTGAACTCATTAGCGGGATGTATGGGCAGTAGAACGCCGGAGCGTCTGACTCTGAACCACCTTTGTAGCCAATAAGAACGTCTGTGCTGTCTGCTGCATATGAATCTACATACACTTTCATTGCGTTGTTTAATGTACCAACGAATTTTGTGTTTGTAGGTGCTTCAAATGCACCTTCAGTTGTACGAGCAAATGCACTTGTAGTTGCAGACTGTAGGATTGTTAATGCAAATGGGCTAACCACTGCATAGTTACCTGCGCCTCTGCGTGTACGCTGAGCAATCTCGTTTGCAACTTTGTTGACTTGTACTGCTAATGCAGCATGTTCGTCACCAACAAATGTTGCTGTACCTGAAACAGCAGCTTGATCATAAGTCTGTGTTGCGTTTCCGGCTAATGCACGTAGTGAAGCAAGAACTTCTTGGTCGATCTCAGCAGTAATTTCTTGTGCTAGAGCAGCCATAATTTCAGCTTCGATATCAATACCGTGCTGTGCTTGTGCATCTTGTGCAGATTCAAAAGTCCAACGAGCTGATAGCTTGCGAGTTTTTGCTTCTACAGTTTGCTTTAAGATCTGGATGCTTAGTCTGTTACCAGCTTCACCTTCCATTGATCCTGTTGAGCTAGGTGCACCATTTGAAGATGGATTGCCTGAATAGCTCTCAGCAATTTTGAATGGGCTTAGAGCCTCTTCACCTGCTGTTGCGCCGTTATTGCCATCGGCATAACGTACACGTAGTGTGTGGATCTGACCCACTGGTCCTGTCATTGGCTGTACGCCAACTAGTTCGTTTGCGATGACTGTTGGCATCACACGACGAATGACTGGTAGAATAACACGGTTAAGTGTTGCGACATTACCGGCAGAAGTAGCACCAGCTGTTGCACTTTCTGAAAGATACCTACGAGTATTTTCCAGTGTGCTTTCCATTACAGCTTTCTTGTTTCCAGTTAAACCTTCAACAAGAGCGGTTTTAGTTTCCTGCCAGCGACTTTCTAGTAGTTCTGACATAATTTTCTCCTATTAATTTAATCCAGCTAAACGCTTGATGTCCACGACGTTTCCATCAGATGCGTTAGCTTGTGAACTAACGTCAATTTTATTGCCTGTAATTTCTTTGCCTTCTTTTAGGGGTGCCTTCTGCTTCGCTGGAGCTTTACTGTCGATAACTGACGGTAGGTATTTGTCGAACGATGATCTTAACTTCGCCGTTTGAACTGATTCCAGTAAGTCTGTCATAATCTCACGCTGTGCTGTACCTAACGGTGCAACCAATTCGTTTAGAATATCTTTTCGTGTAGCTGATTCAACTAATGCTGATTTTTCAGCTTCTTTTGATTCAACTAGTTGTGTAGCTTTAGCAGCTATCTTTTTTGCTTCTGCTAGTTGTTTATCTTTTAGTTCAACAACTTTTAGTAGCTTCGATGTCTCTGATTTTTCATTCAGATGACTTGTGCTATATTCAGAAGCAAACGCTTCGAATAATTTACGACCAAAGTCGTTTTCACGTGCAGAATCAATATCTTCTTTAAGTGCAGTAATTTCTTTTGCAAGAGTTTCCTTCACTGTTTCTGATACCATTTTTGCACTGCGTTCAATGAATTTAGATTTAACTTTGTTAATATGAGCTTTACCTTCGCGGACAAGGCGCACTTTAGTTTCTGCTAAGTCTTTTTTGTCTTCATCAAATTCTGCTATTTCTTTAGCTAGAGCTTCAACAACGAACTCTTCAAGTTTAGAAAAGTTTTCAGCCATTCTAACTTGATCAGTATGTAGTTCGTTAACTTCTTTGCCTAGTTGTGACATAACAAAACCTTTTAATAGTTCTGCATTTTCACGCATTGCAACAGCATATTTTGCTTTTGCTTCTGCTAGTTGTTTGCGATCGTCTGCAAACTCAGCAATTTCTTCTGAAAGTTTTTCAGAAATCATAGTATCTATTGCTTCAACCATCACGGATTTGTCATGCTCATATTTTTGAGCAAACTCTTCGCGAAGTTCAGCAGTAGCAGCAAGTTTATTTTCTTTAATCTTGTTTTCCCACGCTTCTTCAATTTGAGCTCTGATATCTGCTGAAACAACATCGTTTTCAAAAAGTGTTTTTAGTGCATCTATCATTACGTTTCTCCTCGTTATTGGAGTTTACTGATTATGTTAATCAGTGATTCCTTAAGATACTTTTGTGCCTTTTCGTCATTTTTTGTTGCCTGCGCTAATTCGTATGCCTGATATCCTCCGCGAGCGTTCATTAAATGCTCATAGATTGGTGTTGGATATGCACCAGGGGCGCTGGGCTGAGCCACAACGTCCACAGTGATTATTTCAAAGTCCGATACTTCACCGGACCCATCTTCTCGTACATTGCCAGAGCCCCTAGAGGAGACACCTAATTTAACTCCGCTTTGCAGCATTGTTTCAACTAACTGTCCCATAGGGGTTGGCAGAATTTTTAACTTACCATATCCGTTAGCATCGTCCATCCAAGTTTCAGATATCATATGACTAACACGATCTAAGTTAATATTAAGTCCTTCAGGATGATCAACTTCTCCGAGAACACTATATCCTCCTTGTATTTGATCATTGAGAGTTTTGACAGCCCTGCCAATTTCATTTACAGGATATACACGCTGATTTGCATTGCGTATCCCTCCTTGAATGATAATTCCCTTCATATAAAGGTCCTTACCTTCGTTAGCAGACTCGACAACAATCTTTGCCTGGTCGAATGTCAAGTTCTCTCGTAAGTTTCTCATTACCTAATTTCCTTAATTAAGAACCAATAGTCGACTTTTTGTTTTGTCCATTGTCGCCTGCGGCTTTTTTCTCTGCACCATGTCCTGGAGCAGGTTTATTAGCTTTTGAAGCTTTTCCGCCTGGTACGTTTACGTTCCCTGCGTTATCTTCTTTTTCACTCATGTCACCTAATCCATCATGAGCACCGGCTTCGTTGTCTTTACCTTGTGTCATGTTAGATGCTGTTCCACCCATGTCGTTTTTACTTGCAACTGGTGATTTTGTATTGTCGCCGTTGTCACCCATGTTACCATAAGCATGGTAATGGTCGCCACCGATTTTTTCTACATATTCACGCATTTGCTCTGTTGGTGATTTTTCAACATTGTCTGAAGCTTCTTCAACTTCATCGTCAGCTTCAAAAGCCATTGCTTCTTCTTCGCCTTCTTCGTCGTCGCCTGCATCCATATCCATTTCTGGTTCTTCTGCATCGTCGTCGTCGCCGCCGTCACCCATCATTGCTGCAAACTCATCTTTTAATGCGTCTAATGCTGCTTCTAGGTCGTCAAGTGCAGCTTCTGCTCCACCTTCGTCGCCGTCTGCATCATCGTCGCCTTCTTCGTCGTCACCGGCCATAGCTGCTAGATCACCCATCATATTGTCTGTTGGGTCTGCTTCCATTGCTGGTTCCATGTCCATGAATTCTTCAACTTCTTCGTCAGCTGCTTCGTCTAGGTCTTCATCTGACTCGTCTACTTCTTCATCAGTTGCTTCATCTAGATCTTCGTCATCTGACTCGTCTACTTCTTCATCAGTTGCTTCATCTACTTCTTCATCAGTTGTTTCTTCAACTTCTTCGTCAGCTTCTTCTGAAAGTAACTTTTCATATATATCTCTTGATTTTTCTACCACAATCTCGTGGAATAACTCTTCAGCACCTACACGATCTTCGTTTACAAGGCGCTCGAGCATTTCTTCGAACTTATTTGTTTCTGACATTATAATCTCCTATAAATGTATGTACCTATGGCTAGGCTGTCAATAGTATTTACACAATTGAAAGAAAAGTACACAGAAATAGGCTCAAAACGAGCCGTTTTGAAGATTTTTAAGAAATACTGATATATCTTGTGTTCTGTAATTGCTATTATTTAGTTGTGTTGGATTGTAATTATATGGTGCTATAACACGAATATAAGTTTTTTCTTGATAACTTGTTATTACAGTTCTTGTTTGTTTAACCCAATTTCCGTAATATGTTGCCTTTGCGTCTGATGGTTTGTAATTTTTAGATCCTGAAAATATATTATTAACTGTAGTATTATCTTCTAAACCATGATAATCAAAACCTAAAATATATATTGTTTCGTGGTTGTGTTGACTTGCCAACCATAATGCAGTCGGCCCACTACTCCAACCTTTTGAAGGATTAAAAAAATTAAGGCGTCTAAAATCAGAATATCTTTTATTTGGATTAGTCCATACAGTATTGTATATTTGATAATTGTTATTACAGATTTCAATAACCATTTTAGGATCTACTGCAATTAAATAATCAGGAGAAAAGTCTCTATACACTGCATTGCAAGCATATACAGGTCCGTGTTTTTGTAATTCTGTAAGATCGATAGGAGATCGGCTTACGCCGTTACCTACAACAAATGCAATAGTCATATATTATATATTTTAAAAATTATATAGCTGCTTCAGCATTGGCAGCTACGCCATACATTTGACGAACAAATTCTAGTTCTTTAACTTTTTCGTCGTTATGATAATCACTTGCTTTGCGCATTTTATTAATTTGTCGCAATGATAGTCGTGTTTTACGAGTATCTTCTTTTTCTAATTGAGATTCATCGTTTTCTAAATCAAGATGTGGTTCGTCACTAGGTTCTAGTGTTTCTTTATCAAAGTAATATAGTTCACGTATTATCATACTGTATTTATACCGTTTGGTCCATTGTCGGCGGTGATGAAATGTCATCTCCTGTTACCGTCGACGGTCCTTCCCCGGCTCCTCCATCTATTGCTCCGTCGGTATCTGGAATTTCTTCTTCGCCTGCACCAAGATCATCCTCAATGCCAGCACTACTAATTCCAGCGCCTCGCATTTCACCGCTAGAATCTGTTGCCGGAGTTTCTAAGTTTTCTTCATTTTCTTCACGCCATAGACGTTCGTTTTCTGCAATTTCTTGATCAGTCATTCCTAAGAAACGTTTCATTGCAAATCTATTACTAACAAAAGGAATAGCACTCATTGTTTGGAATGTTGGAATACGTGCATTATCAACTTCGCTTTGTCTATATGCTGCAAAGTTCTGTGGAGGTTGAAATTCTAAATCAAACATTCCAACATCAACATTAACACCTTTTTCCAATAAGTAACGTTTAAATTCTTGATTAAATTGTTCGTTAATTAGTCCTTGTAAACGCTTGCAATATTCATTAAATCTTAATTCTTGAATATATGCTGTTCCGACTCTACCGTCATTGTATTGACTAGCTGAGTCATCAGCCCCGGTTGGCAAATAACTGCTAGGAATTCGTAAACCACGTACGAGCTTATTAGTAAAATATCTGAGATCGTCAATTTCTCCTAAATTTGTGCCGCCCGGTAATGTTTCAACTTTTGATCCTCTACCTTCAGCAGTTTGTGGAAAGAAGTAGTCTTCGTTGATTGACAGTGGATTATAGCTTGAGTCTATGACATTAGTTCCGCCACCTGTCTTGGATGGGATTCGTCTTTGATGAATTTCCGTTTTAACACGCTCAACAAATTGCATCGCAAGGTGTGATGGCATGTTACCCACATCAACGTAGAATACTCTGCGCTCTGGCGCACGTTGGACACGATAGATGATAATCGCATCTTCAAGCAATTCTTTTTGCTTGTATACTTTAAAAATTGTTTCTAATAAACTATTACCAAACGGATAGTTTTGATCTAATCCTTCCGACAATGAAAGATGTATAACATTTTCTGCATTAACTGATACTTCGCCTTCGCCTTCGTTAAATCTACTTCCAGTTGATTTACTAACAGTTCCTGTCATTCCTCTAGAACCGCCGGTTATATAATTTCCTTGCGGGCCTGTACTATTTGTATTTGTTTGGAAAGGAGTTGTAGCAACCATGTCTTTAAAGTTTAAATTAAAATCTTTAATTACATATTGTTCTGGAGTTTTTCCTTCACTTTCGTTTACAATAATTCTTACAACATTTGCAGGGTCAACATGAAACCACTTCTTAGTTTCTGGATCTCTAACAAAAAATGCATCACCATACTTAAAAACATTACGCACAATACGAAACAATCGTGTTTCAAAACTTTGTAATTTTGTCCACTGTTTTAAATATTGTTCTAGAATTGTAATTTCGCTATTCGTAGCTTTTGTATTAAAATTCATATTAAAACTTAAATGAGTTTCATCATGTTTTTGTGTGCAAAACTCTGCAAGAATATCTAATGCTGCATTTACTTCTGAATCTAAATCCATTGTGTTATATTGGCCGTAACGTTCAACACGATTAGGTGTACCAATATACACATCTGGTAAGTATGAGGAATAATTAGAACGAGCCGGGCCTGGTTGACTTCCATTACTTGGTCCGCCTAGCGGTCCGTAATTTCCATTATTTCCGTTGCCAACAGGCACAGGGGTGAAATGTTTCTTCCAACTCATATTACAATCCTAATCTAATCCCAATTGTAGATCACCACCTTTAAGTGCTTTTGCAGTGTCTTTATTGTAATCTCTATTTTCCATTAATATCATCTTTACGGCATCAAGTGTTGTATTTAACCGATTTAACTGTTCTGCGTTCATTTGTGAACCACCGCCACCACCGCCACCGATACTGTCCATTTTACCAAGAACATCGCCAGCATTAGTTCCTGTTCCAAGTCCAACTTTATTATCTTTAGAAAGTTCATCGTTTAATTCACTAAGAACTTTTACTAATTGTGTCATACTTTCAGTATACTGTATAACACTTGAATTGTCAAGTGTATTCAACGCATTTACACCTGTAGCAATACTTACATTACTTAACGCATTTATTGATGTTGCAAATGTAGTTAAATCAGGTACTTCTGCTAGAGCTGTAAGTCTTTGTGCCAAGTATGCATCTATTGTTACACCTTCTATATCTGTAAAAGTACTTAATGCAGTACTCATTGACGACATAGCTTCTGCATTTGTCTTAACATTTTTTGCATTTAGATCTAAAGCGCCAAATGCCTTTAATTGATCGAATGGTGTATCTGTTCCAAACAGTCCGCTTATTGCACTTGAGAAACTTGAAAATATTCCCTTTTCAGGCATCATTACAACACCACTCATTGCTGCACTAAATGATGCCATTGCTTCAGCATTTGACTTAACTTTTGCATTATCAATGTTTAATGCGCCAAATGCAATCAACTGATCAAACGGTGTGTTTACTCCCAAGAACCCTGATATTGCAGAACCAATACTTGCAAAAATTCCTTTTTCAGGCATCATAGTAACGCTCGACATTGCAGTGCTAAATGCTGACATAGCTTCTGCATTTGTTTTAATTCTTGCAGTATCTAATTCTAGAACAGAAAACTTTGTAAGTTGCGTTAGTGGATCTTCTGCTCCAAATAGTTTACCTATGCCGCCTGCTATTCCGCTTACAAGTGTACCTAGACCTTCACCTGCAGAACTCTGAGATGCTACATTCATTGCTGTACTAAATGCAACCATTGCTTCTGCATTAGTTTTAACTTTTGCAGTATCTATGTCATAGCTTGCAAATTTAACCATATCTGCAAAAATATCATTGTTATCTTTGCCGCCAAATAGTTTACCTATGCCACCTGCTATTCCGCTTACTAGAGTTCCTAGACCATCAATTGCATTACTTCCCGATGCTAGTGCCATTGCTGTACTAAATGCAACCATTGCTTCTGCATTAGTTTTAACTTTTGCAGTATCTATGTCATAGCTTGCAAATTTAACCATATCTGCAAAAATATCATTGTTATCTTTGCCGCCGAATAAACTTCCAATGCCACCTGCAATACCAGATACTAAAGATCCAAGACCTTCTGCTGCGGATGCTCCTCCTGCTGCTGCCATTGCTTTACTAAATGCAACCATTGCGTCTGCGTTATTTTTAACTTTAGCTCCGTCAATATTTGCTGCTGCAAAAGTTTTTAATTGTTCTAGAGGATCGTCGGCACCAAATAGTTTTCCTATAGCACCTGTAATACCCCCAACCATTGCGCCTAGACCTGCAACGGCTGATCCTGCGCCAAATGCTGCCATTGCTGCACTTAATGCTAACATTCCTGTAGCAGCACTAGCTAATGCGTCTCCATCTATGTCTTCAAATGATTTTAATCCGTCAACAAACGTAGGTAATGATTTACCTAATAACCATGCAGCACCTGCTATACCGGCACCAACTGCTGTAATAGCACCTCCGAGTATACCAGCACCGATTAATATCTGCGGATTAGCAAATGCTTTTAGACCAGCAGCAGCGCCTTTCATTACGCCTGCACCCATTTGTCCTACAAAGTTACCAATTTGTGCACCTGCTCTGCCGCCAGCTGCTCCTGGTTTTCCTTTTGGTGCTTTAGGTGTACTACCACCGCCTGCTGCATCTCCGCCACTGAATATTTTACCAGCTATATTAGATACAGTTCCGCCAATTGCAGATTTAAATGCACCAGCTAATGCACCTGTAACTGCTTTAGCAGCAAATAATGCACCTATTCCGGCTACTATGCCTGCAACTAAACCTTTGTTTTCCCATACTTTACCAAGGCCATCACCTAACATTTCAAATATAGTACCAAAAGGATCTTCTGAAAACTTTGTAAGCATATCTGCAAAGTATTCTGTTGCGCTAAGTAGTTGTTCTGAGAATGTAACAAGTAAGTCTGATAATT
>Ga0209603_1000103_pt1 | contig 106491 bp, 106 predicted proteins | sample COGITO_mtgs_1206_FD_184812 | JGI IMG/M metagenome (GOLD analysis project Ga0209603, IMG submission 184812) | Pelagic marine microbial communities from North Sea - COGITO_mtgs_120607 (SPAdes) (version 2) | ecosystem: Environmental > Aquatic > Marine > Epipelagic ...
CCTCTGTGGGATCACGGCCACTCCGCCACACAAGGACATTCAAAAAACAGCCTTAGGTGCGACAGATTCTGTCGTGTGGGAATACAAAGAAGATACCGTTGCTGTTGTTGCTGCATTACAACAAGAAGGGGTAGAAGTCTGGGCCATCGAACAAACAGAAAATGCCACCTTTTTAAATGATTACCAGCCTAGTTATGAAGGCAAAACTGCATTTGTTCTAGGGAACGAAGTTAAAGGAGTACAACAAGCGGTAATCGATCAAGCCACAAAGGTGCTTGAAATCCCTCAAGAGGGAGCAAAACACTCTTTAAATATCGCAGTAACGACCGGAGTGGTATGTTGGGATTTTTATCAAAAGTTAGGCGCAAAAAAAGGCGTACAATAACGGGAAGAAATCCTCTGGATCTTCGATAAAGTCAATTCCTTTTGTATTGAGCTCACAAATATTTAATGTGCTGTTTTCTTTCCATTGTAGATAGCCAGTTTCAATCTTTTGTAGGTAGTCATCGCTGATGTCCTGTTCAAAGTCTCTTCCGCGTTTTTCAATGTTTTTTTGAAGCTGGGGTACGCTTTGTAATAGAAAAAGGACTAGGTCTGGTTGAGGGAGACCTTCATTCACCTTCAAGTACTGTTTTTTATAGGCGTCAAAATCCCTTGCAGACAGGTTTTGCCGCGCAAAGAGTAAAGATTTTTCCAAACTAAAATCTGCAATCACTGGACGTGTATTTTTTTGACTAAAAAATGTAGTGAGCTGATGAATGCGTTCTTCTAAAAAAGCTGTTTCGACTTTGAGTGCATAGGTTTCTGGATCTTGATAAAAATCGGCGAGGTAGGGGTTGTCGAAAAAATTCTCGTGTAATAATGTACCCCCAACAGCTGCTTGTAGAAGCTGTGTAAAAGAGGTTTTCCCCACGGCAATATTTCCTTCTATGGCGACGAACTGCTGTCTTTTTGGAAGCATTAATTCGTCTTTTAGAGATGTAACATTAGCCTTGTCTTGAGAATCTGCTACGAGTTGTCGAATGCTTTGCTTTAAGACAGGATGCTTAAAGTCTGGCGCAATTTCAGCGAGTGGAGCGAGCACAAAATTTCTCTTTTCCATGCGGGGATGGGGGATATTGAGGTGTTCGGTGTTAATGACTTTGTCTTCATAAAATAAGATATCTAAGTCAATGGTTCTGGCTTGATAGCCTTCTGCTTTTTTTCTTTCACGTCCCAATAAAGATTCAATGGCGAGCAATTCGTTTAAAACGTCTTGAGGATTTAATGCTGTTTCTACTCCGACACAAGCGTTGTAAAACGCATCCCCTTCAAAGCCCCATGCGGGGGTTTCAACCACACTCGAGAGTTGTTTTACCCGTCCGATTCTATATGTTATTAATCCAATCGCCAATTGTAAAAACATTTGGCGGTCGCCCATATTGCTTCCTAAAGAAAGATAAACCATACCTGTAATTGAGGGTTAAAAGTACGGAATACTCCAGCAGCAATAAAGGTCGAAGAAACTATTTTTTTATCACCTTCGCCAGAGAATCTGCATAGGGGATATGTGCCTCAAGGGTTTTGATTCGTCTTTTACTCGATGGGTGAGTACTTAAAATTTCTGGGGGTGCTTTTCCGCCGCTATCGGCCTGCATTCTTCGCCATACGTCTGCGGCTTCTTTAGGATCATACCCGGCAATGGTCATGAGCTCTAAGCCTATTTTATCAGCTTCAATTTCATGCTTGCGGCTAAAGGGAAGAATGGCTCCAAGTTGACTCCCATAACCATAAGCTGCAAGGATTTTCTTGCGTTTCTCTTCGGGTTGTTTTTCTGTGCTTTTTGCGGCGATAAAGTCTAAACCTGTTTTGATCGCATTTGCACTCATGCGTTGTGCCCCATGGTCTGCAAGGGCATGAGCAACCTCGTGACCCATTATCGCTGCAATCCCGTCTGGGTTTTTTGCAATGGGGAGAATTCCGGTGTAGAAGACTATTTTACCCCCCGGCATACACCAGGCATTTTTTTGATCATTTTGAATCAAATTGTACTCCCAGGCATAGTCTTTTAAAAATTTGGCTTGTCCTTTATGTTCAAAATATGCTTGCGCCGCAGCAGTTATTTTTTGACCAATGACCTTGATTTGACGGCTTTCTGCTGTGTTTTTGACAGGAGGATTTTTTGAAATAAAAGAAGAATACTCTTTAAAAGCAATAGGGAACACTTTTTCATTGCTAAAAAAATTGAGTGTTTTTTTACCCGTGTATTGATTAACTTTACAGGCAAAACAACAGCATAGTAAAAAAGTAAGCAGGCTTAATTTTTTCAGAAGATTTGATTTGGGTTGAAATAAAGGTAACTTATTTAACTAAAAAAGAAGCAACTCTGTAACAAAAAGTGGAAATTTGCGCCTAATGTGTACACAATTAAAATTTGTAAGAAGATGAATTTTTTCAAGAGTTTTTTAGCCTCAGTTTTAGGAACAGTAGTCGCTTTTATATTTATCGGACTTTTGTTGATGATGAGTATTGCAGGCATCGCTACCGCTATTTCTTCAGAGGACAGCATTTCAGTTGATATTAGTGAGAATAGTTTGCTAGAGCTCGATCTAGATATCCCCATGTTTGATAATGTTGGCGCAACCCAAGATATTGAACAAGCTTTAGGGCTGGGAGAAGATGTATTAAAATATTACGATGTTATTCGCGCCATCCGCAAAGCGGCAAAAGACGATCGCATTAAAGGAATTGATTTACAAGCCCAATTTCCTTCTATGGGCTGGTCTCAAGCTCAGGGGATTCACAAAGCCCTTCAAGATTTTAAAGCAGAAGGGAAATTTATCTATGCTTATGGGGATTATTTTTCTCAGAAAGGATACTACATCGCCTCTGTCTCAGATTCTATTTTTCTACACCCTATGGGTGGGATGGAATTTAAAGGCCTTGCGGCCGAAGTGCTCTACTACAAAGATTTTCAAGAGGAGTATGGCTTTAAGATGGAAGTCGTGCGTCACGGAAAATACAAAAGTGCTGTAGAACCTTACCTTGAAAGTGAAATGAGTGAAGCAAATCGCACTCAGATTTCTTCTTTATTAAACAGTGTTTGGGAAAGTATAAGTGAAGCCATCGCTATGGGTAGGAATTTAACGCTAACCCAGTTAGACGAAATTGCGAATGGCTTAAAAGCGACACAACCAGAACACGCTCAAGCAAATGGTTTGATTGATGCATTAGCCTATGAAAGTGATTATGACGACAAACTCAAGAATGCCTTAGGGATAGAGTCAGATAGCCGTCTTAAAACTGTAAGTATAGGACAACTTATTTCTGGAAATGGTTTAGCAAAAAAAGGGGTGCGTGAACGTATCGCCGTGATTTATGCACAAGGTCCAGTCTTGTATGGAGAAGGAAGTGAAAACATCATTGGGCAAGAGGTTTTTTTAAAAGCCATTGATCAAGCAGTGAAAAGTCGCCGAGTAAAAGCCATTGTTTTAAGGGTAGATTCTCCTGGCGGAAGTGCATTGAGTTCTGATATTATTTGGAAGGCTTTAGTCAAAGCCAAAAAAGAAAAACCCCTAGTTGTTTCTATGGGGAATGTAGCTGCCTCTGGTGGATATTATTTAGCAGTTGCAGGAGATGAAATCTATGCAAATGACATGACTATTACTGGTTCAATCGGGGTGTTTGCTACGGTTCCTAATATCAGAGGATTTACAGACGATGTAGGGATTAATGTACAACATGTTGAAACCCATAAAAACGCCTTAGGCTATAGCGTTTTTGAAGCACCTTCTGGGGATTTTCGCGCCAGTATTAAAGAAGGAATTGAACATGTTTATGCTACCTTTAAACAACGTGTTGCAGATGGAAGAGGCTTGAGTCTTGACGAAGTTGAAGCCATTGCTCAAGGCCGCGTCTGGACCGGGAAACAAGCCCTTGAAAATGGCTTAGTCGACGGTTTAGGCGGGATGGATCAAGCCCTAGCCGCCGCTGCTAGACTCGCCGAAATAGAAGAGTATAATCTGATTTCTTACCCTAAGATTGAACCAGAGCTAGAAGACATCTTTTCTGCCATGGGGCCATTTAGTAAAATCGAAGAAAAAATATTGGCCAACTATCCTAGTGAAATCAGTGCATTTTTAACTGGTTTAAAAACACAAGACGATCGCCCTAAAATGGAAATTCGTTTGCCTTATACGGTAGAAATTAAGTAGTAAATGGATAAAAACGACAAGGCCTTAGCCCAAAAGATTTATCTCTATCTAGCGGCGTTGTTTATCACCTCTTTGGTGGTGTCGAATCTTATTTTCCAAAAGTTCTTTTTTTGGTATCCTTTTGACACAAGTATTATGGGGGTGCCCTTGTTTGAACTTTCTGTTGGGATCTTACCTTATCCCATCACCTTTTTAATCACCGACCTTATCTCTGAGATTTACGGACAAAAGCGGGCGAACCAAGTGGTGATTGCAGGAATATTTGCTTCCTTTTTTTCTATTGGGATTTTATTAGTCGCTGGAACTGCTCCCGCTATTACTACTTCTCCCATAGACAATGCGACTTTTACAAAGGTGTTTTCCCTTTCGCCTTTGGCTGTTTTAGCCTCCATGATTGCCTACCTCTTTGCCCAGTTTATCGACATTAGAATTTACCACTTCTGGAAAAAATTAACCGAAGGAAAACACCTTTGGCTCCGTAATAATTTTTCGACTTTTGCGTCACAAATTATTGATTCTGGTACAGTGATTTTGCTCTTGTGTCTCTTTGGGGTATTGCCCTGGAATTTGTTTTGGGGCTTAACCCTTTCGAGTATAGTCTTTAAGGTTTTAGTCGCGGCAATCGATACCCCTTTCTTATATTTGTTCGTCCATCTTTTTAGACGAAGATTTAATTTAAAAATTGGACAAGAAATCAATTTAGATTAGTCATGGATGAAAATCAACCTGTACGCATTAATAAGTATCTCAGCGAAATAGGGTATTGCTCCAGACGTGCTGCAGACAAGTTAATTGACGAAGAACGCATCACGGTAAACGGAAAGCCCGTAGAAATGGGCTTAAAAGTTACCCCAGCAGACCAGATTGCGGTAGATGGTGTCGTGGTGGATCAAGCAGGAGATAAGCCTGTTTATATCGCTTTTAACAAACCCGTGGGGATTGTTTGTACAACAGATACTCGAGTAGAGAAAGACAACATCATTGACTATATCAATTTTCCAACCCGTATATTTCCCATCGGTCGATTAGACAAACCCTCAGAAGGATTAATCTTTTTGACCAATGATGGAGACATTGTCAATAAAATATTACGTTCCCGCAATCATCACGAAAAAGAATATGTGGTTACAGTGAACCGCCCCATCACAGAAGAGTTTATCCAAAAAATGGGTGCTGGGGTTCCTATTTTAGATACGGTAACACGTCCTTGTGAAGTAAAACAGACCCATAAAAAAGAGTTCCGTATTATTTTGACCCAAGGCCTAAATCGTCAAATTCGCCGTATGTGTGAATACCTCGATTATCGCGTGGTTACCCTTAAACGGGTGCGCATTATGAATGTCTCCTTGGATGTTGGTAAAGGCAAATGGCGTCATCTTACAAAAAAAGAAATGGCAGAGATCAATCGACTGGTCGCCGATTCTGCAAAGACCTTCGAGGGTTACTCAGCTTAAACTCAACGACTAAACCTTCATTGCCTCTCACATTAAAAACAGTGTTGTCTTCAAAGATGAGGTATTGTCCTTTGATGCCTTTTAAAACCCCAGTGTATTGCTCCTCCTTAACAAGGTTGAGACTTTTTACTTTTTCTGGGTAGCGTTCTACCGGGAAGGGGAGAGTCGTCAAACCTTCGTCTTGAATAATATAAGGTTTCAACTCATTCGGTAAAGCATCAATCGCTTTGTTGCGCTCTAAGGTCCAGTCAATTTCTGGGACTTCATTAAACTGTAACATCTTTCGCCAGTTAGTCTTATCAGAAAAATGTGCTTTTAGGGCAACTTCTCCCACCCCTGCAAGATAGCGGTTTGGGACTTCTAATAAAGCCATCGCTTGATGGGCTCCTTGATCTATCCATCTTGTGGGGACTTGGCTCTTACGGGTAATCCCCACTTTAAGGTGACTAGAGAGGGCGAGATAGACAATATGGGGTTGTAATTGCACCTTTTTTTCATAGGCCAAATCTCTGTCTTCGATGTCTAAATGCGCCTTGCTTAATTCTGGACGCATGATCCAATCTCCCGCTTGCGGACTTTCAAAAAAACACTTTTTACAAAAACCTTGTCGAAAAATGGGCTCCGTCTTTTGACAATTCAAACACTCATAACCTTTTAAGCTTAAGCATAGACTTTTATTGACACATTGATTCATGTTGAGTACATGCTGCGGAAGATCGAGGTAGTATTGAATTTCTTGCTCAATTTCAGTTTGCATTTTTTTAAGGACACCTGAGAACATATCGACGGAAAGAATTAAATTTATGCTAAAGATAAAGATTCTATGGCGATCCCCTTATTCAATTCCATTGCTTCTTGGTTTCTTAAGAAACGTATTCATCAAATTGAGTTGTTCATCAAATACCCCAATGAAGTGCAGCAAGAAGTGTTACAAGACTTATTAGGCTTCGCCAAAAAAACAAAGATTGGCTACCAGCACGACTTTAGTTCCATCAATCAATATGCAGAATTTGCCCGTCGTATTCCTATTGTCACTTATGAAGACCTTGCAGAAGAAATTACCGCTGGGCGTCAAGGAGAGGACAATATCCTTTGGCCTACTCCCATTAAATGGTATGCTAAATCCAGCGGAACCACTAATGCAAAAAGCAAGTTTATCCCCGTGAGTGTGCAAGCGCTAGAAGACTGTCATTACAAAGCCGGGAAAGATATGCTTTCGCTCTATATCAACAACAATCCAGAGGCGCAGTTATTTACCGGTAAGACCCTTAGACTAGGTGGTAGTCAGGAATTATATCACAATGAGAAAAGTGCCTTTGGGGACCTTTCAGCCATCATGACAGACAACCTTCCTTTTTGGGCAGAACTCAACTGTACCCCCAGTTTAAAAGTGTCTTTGATGTCAGAATGGGAAGCTAAAATGCAAGCTATTTTAGAAGAGAGTTCACAAGAAAATGTGACTGGATTGATGGGCGTCCCCTCTTGGATGCTGGTCTTATTGCATAAATTGATAGCGCAAAATCGAGGTAAAAGCCTCAAAGATATCTGGCCTAATATTGAAGTTTATTTTCATGGCGGAGTTAGTTTTCGCCCTTACCGCTGTCAATTTGAGACCCTGTTAAAGGATCATTCGCTGCAATTTTATGAAATTTACAACGCTTCTGAAGGCTTTTTTGCCATACAAGATCGCAATGATTCAGACGAGTTGTTGTTGATGTTAGACTATGGTATTTTTTATGAATTTATTCCTTTAGGAGAAGACGATTCTGCCATTATCTCTTTAGCTCAAGTGGAGTTAGGGAAACGCTATACCATCGTCATCACGACAAATGGGGGGCTATGGCGTTATAAAATCGGAGATGTTGTCAAGTTTACTTCTTTGTCTCCCTACCGCATTCAAATTGCCGGAAGAACCAAGCACTATATCAATGCTTTTGGCGAAGAATTAGTGGTTGAAAATGCAGATCGTGCTATTGAAGTTGCGGCGCAACAATGTGCCGTTGAGGTGGTTGATTATACTGCTGCTCCTATTTTTATGGAAGGAAAACAAAAAGGCTGTCATCAATGGATCATCGAATTTAAATCCCCACCTAGAGAGCTCGATCTATTTCAGGCGACTTTAGACAAAGAATTGAAAAAACTCAATTCTGATTATGAGGCCAAAAGATATAAGGACATGACCATGGTTTCACCAAAAGTAACCGTGGCGAAGCAAGGTCTTTTTTATCGTTGGCTAGAACAAAAGAAGAAACTAGGGGGACAGCATAAGGTTCCTCGCCTATCTAACGACCGTAAATTAATGGATATTTTACTAAAAATGAATACTTAAGAAACAGCTTTTAGCTTAGAGGTATTCGCTTTCTTTAACTGTTGTTCGGCATAAGTCTTAGTGACCTTAAGTTCTGTCAATTCACCCCCAGGCATTTCGAACATGGCGTGATTGAGAATAGCTTCACATAAAGAACGCAGTCCACGCGCTCCCAGATTGTATTCTAGTGCTTTTTCGACGATATAGTCTAAGGCTCCTGCAGTAAACTCTAATTTAATCCCATCGAGTTCAAACAGTTTTTCGTACTGCTTAGTCAAGGCGTTTTTGGGTTCAGTTAAAATAGAACGCAAGGTTTTACCATCTAAAGGATGCATAAAGGTTAGTACAGGTAAGCGCCCAATGATTTCTGGGATTAATCCAAAAGATTTTACATCCTTAGGGTTAATGTATTGCAGTAGATTATCCTTGTCAATTTCTTCGGTAGAAGAAGCTGTTTTATAGCCTATGGCTTGAAGGTTGAGACGTTTATTTATTTCTCTTTCTATCCCGTCAAAAGCACCCCCAGCAATAAATAATATATTAGAAGTATCTACTTCAATAAATTTTTGATCAGGGTGTTTGCGCCCCCCCTTTGGAGGCACATTGACAACTGTGCCTTCTAATAACTTTAATAAAGCTTGTTGCACCCCTTCTCCAGAAACATCACGGGTGATGGAAGGGTTATCCCCTTTACGGGCAATCTTGTCAATCTCATCGATAAATACAATTCCTCTTTGAGCGTTTTCTACGTCATAGTCTGCGGCTTGTAAGAGACGGGTTAAGATACTTTCAACATCTTCACCCACATATCCTGCTTCTGTTAAAATAGTGGCATCCACAATCGCTAATGGAAGTTGAAGCATTTTAGCGATGGTTTGTGCTAAAAGGGTTTTTCCTGTTCCAGTTTGTCCAACAAGGAGAAGGTTACTCTTTTGAATTTCAATTTCCTCCTCCACCTTTGGGTTTAGGATTCTTTTGTAGTGATTGTATACCGCCACAGAAAGGACTTTTTTAGCGTCTGTTTGTCCAATGACAAATTGATCTAAAAAGGTTTTGATTTCTTTAGGCGGCTTGAGTTCAAAACTCGATGAGGACTGATCTTCGTCTGTACCTTCTTCAGAAACAATTCCGTGCGCTTGTTCGATACAACGATCACAAATATGTGCATCTAAACCAGCGATTAAAAGGTCTGTTTGTGGTTTAGCGCGACCGCAAAAGGAACAACTTAATTCTTCACTCATTGAGCTGTGTTTTTATTTTGATAACACCTCGTCGACCATGCCATAAGCTTTGGCCTCTTCAGCTTTCATCCAGTAATCGCGATCACTGTCTTGGTTCACCTTTTCAAAGGTTTGTCCAGAGTGCTTTGCGATAATTTGGTATAACTCATCTTTGAGTTTTAAGATCTCTCGTGCTGTGATTTCAATGTCAGATGCTTGTCCTTGAGCTCCTCCTAAAGGTTGGTGGATCATCACACGAGAATGGGGTAGCGCTGTGCGCTTTCCTTCTTGCCCTGCACAAAGTAATACAGCTCCCATAGAAGCGGCCATTCCTGTACAAATTGTTGCCACATCTGGCGTGATATACTGCATGGTGTCATAGATTCCCAGTCCAGCATAAACGCTTCCTCCAGGAGAGTTGATATACATTTGAATGTCGCGTTTAGGGTCAACACTTTGTAAAAACAATAATTGTGCTTGAATTACATTAGCGACTTGATCATCAATCCCAGTTCCTAAGAACATAACACGATCCATCATCAATCTTGAGAAGACGTCCATTTGAGCAACATTCATTTGACGCTCCTCAATAATATAAGGGGTCATGCTACTTGTGATTTTATCAAAATGCATGGCGCTAATACCATGGTGTTTTGTGGCGTACTTCTTAAATTCTTTTCCGTAATTCATTTGCAATATTTTTTTATATAACTAAAGGTACATAAATTTATTGTGCTGCCCCATAAGCCTCTTTTACAAAGGCGTCATAGTTAACTTTTTTCACCTTAAGGTTTGCGTTCTCTTTATAGAAGTCTAATAATTTCTTACTCATCAATTGATCAGACAAACGCTTTGTTTCTTCTTGATTACTAAAGATACGTGCAGTGATATCTTCTAAGTCTTTATCAGAAGGGTCAAGTTGACCATATTGTGCCATTTGTTGCTTGATCATTCCTTTAGCAAATTCTTGTAATTCTTCAAACTGAATTTGTAAGTCGTGCTCTTTGATCAATGCACCTTCGATTAATTGATAGCGAATACCTTTTTCTGATTTTTCGTATTCCTCTGCTGCCTCTTCTTCTGTTAAAGGCTGTTCTCCGGTGTTTTGCAACCAGCGAACTAAGAATTCTTTTGGTAAATCAAACTTGGTTTGGTCGATTAAACTTTCGGTTACGTCATTGAGTAACTTTTGCTCAGTTTGTTGTTCGAATTGTTTTTCAATACCTTCTTTGATTTTGTCTTTCAGCTCAGTCACATTTTTTATTGTTCCCGGCTCATACAATTTGTCAAATAATTCTTGGTCAAGGTCAGCAAGGGTGCGTTTGTTTGCTTCTGTAACGCTCACCGTAACTTCTTTAGGCGCCTCTTCTAGTTTGTCTACTGTAATGCCTAGTGCACGAGCTAAAATCTGATCTTCTTTAAACAAACCTTTGGTCTTTAAAGTGATCGTGTTATTTAATCCTGCAGCTTTTAAAGCGTCTAAGTTTTTCTTTCCTTTTAATTGGTCCCACTCAACAGTTGTGGTTGCGTCGATTTCAGCTTCTTCGTTAGTTACTTTAAGACTAAGCTCAAGGCCTTCTTCTACCGCGGTTTGGGCTTCGATTTTCCCGTATTGTTTTTGCAAGTATTGTAGCTGCTCATCAATCATTTTCTTGTCTGCTTCGATTTGAAATTGAGTAACGGCTTTTTTGCCTTTGATTTTAACCTCAAAGCTAGGGGCAAGTCCTAATTCAAATTCAAAAGAGAGGTTCTTTGCCTTCCAATTGATTTCATCCTGCATTACAGGAAGTGGGTTACCTAATAATTCAAGCTTTTCGTCTTGAATGTATTTATTGAGGTTTTCTTGCAAGAGTTTGTTCACCTCGTCTGCTGTAACGGCAGTTTCGTATTGTTTTTTAATCATTCCCATAGGGACATGACCTTTTCTAAATCCAGGGATATTAGCGTTTTTACGGTAATCTTTTAAAATGTCATCTACCTTTTGGGCGAAATCATTTTGTTCGATTGAAATAGCTACTTTTGCGTTCAGGGCATCGACGTCTGTTCTAGTAATTTGCATGAATTTTTTCTCAATAAATTAGGGCGCAAAAATAAGGCATTAAAATGGTTCTACAAACCTGAATTCAAGGAGATTTCATGCTTTTTTGGCTTCGCCTAAAAATTGGGTGGTAACTTCCAAAATAAAATGTTACATTTGCAGCCTGAATTAATAACCCCGAGCGTCGGGCACGCTCAAAATTAATATGATATGCCAGTAAAAATTAGATTACAAAGACACGGAAAGAAAGGAAAACCATTTTATTGGGTAGTAGCTGCAGATGCACGCGCAAAGCGTGATGGGCGTTACCTAGAAAAAATTGGAACGTACAATCCTAATGCTAATCCTGCAACAGTTAACATCGATGTTGACTCTGCTGTTAAATGGTTAGAAAACGGTGCACAACCTACAGATACTGCAAGAACATTATTGTCTTATAGAGGTGTAATGTTGAAGCATCACTTAAATGGTGGTGTGGCTAAAGGAGCTCATACGCAAGAAGAAGCAGATGCTAAATTCGAAGCATGGGTAACTGAAAAAGAAGCTAAAATTCAAGCGAAAGTTGAAGGTTTAACGAAAGCTGAAGCTGATGAACGTGCAAAAGCACTCGCTGCCGAAAAAGAAGTGAACGAAAAACGTGTTGCTGATGCCAAAGCAATCGAAGAAGAAGCGATCGCTGCAGAAGCTGCTGCAAAAGCAGAGGCCGAAGCCGAAGCTGCTGCTGAAGAAGCTCCTGCTGAAGACGCTCCTGCTGCCGAAGCTACAGAAGAAGTTCCTGCTGCCGAAGCTGCTGCTGAAGAAGCTCCTGCTGCTGAAGAAGCATCAGAGGAAGCTGCTGAAGACGCTCCTGCTGCAGAATAAATTATCTTACGATGAAGAAAGAAGAATGCTTCTATCTAGGAACCATCGTATCAAAATTTAGTTTTAAGGGAGAAGTGCTAGCTAAGCTAGATACAGACAATCCCAAGGACTTTACTGAATTGGAATCAATTTTTGTCGAAGAAAAGCAAAGATTGGTTCCTTTTTTTATTGAACGTGCTCAATTGCAAAAGTCGCAACTCTTGCGCATTAAATTTGAGGACATAGCGACAGAAGAAGAAGCAGATCACTTGCTCAAAAAAGACCTCTATCTTCCCTTAGCCGCTTTACCCATCCTAGAAGGCAATAAGTTTTATTATCACGAAGTCATTGGTTTTACCATAGGCGAAGAAGAACAAAATCCACTAGGAGAAATTACAGGGGTGATTGATCAAACTGCACAAGCACTCTTTCAGATAAAAGCTGAAAAAGAAATCCTGATTCCCATTCACGACGATTTTTTAGTAAAGGTCGATAGAGCGAATAAACACATCACAGTACAGCTTCCCGAAGGTTTTATTTCCCTTTACCAATAAATGGATGCTTCTTTTTTTCAGTTTCAACAATTTGCTGTTCGTCAGCGGGATAGCGCGATGAAGATTGGCACAGATGGGGTGCTTCTTGGCGCCTGGAGTGAAATAGATTCCAGTGCTAAAAAGGTTTTAGATATAGGAACAGGAACAGGTTTAATAAGCCTAATGCTCGCCCAGCGTTACCCAGAGATCACCATAGATGCCATTGAATTAGATCAAGCTGCGGCGGGCGAAGCCACTTTTAATTTTGCGCAAAGTCCATGGGCGAAGCGATTAAACTGCACCGCCAAGTCTTTACAAGATTTTCGCGAAGTTTCTTTGGTCATTTATGACCATGTTATTTGTAATCCGCCTTTTTATCAAGGAACCTATGCCATCAAGGATGTCGGAAGAGACCAAGCCCGTAACCATGCGTTTTTGCCTTTAATAGAGCTTTTTGCTGGGATAGGTCAATTGCTGTCCTCACAAGGGAGTTGTAGTGTAATTTTACCGATTGAGCATAAAAAAATGGCGACACATGAAGCCGAAAAAAACGGGCTTTACTTAAGCCGTTTTACTGCGGTAAAAGGAAATGAGACTGCGCCAGTTAAGCGTGCATTACTGTCCTATTCTCGTTTAGCTAACAGCTGTGAATCCACGGTGCTAACTCTTGAAATAGCTCGTCATCAACGCACTAAAACACATCAAGAATTAGTGGCTGATTTCTATTTACCTAAACCTTAAAAGTCAAAGACAAAACCAAACGAGGGTAGGGGAGTTTCTGTGCGGTCAGTGTCGATAAGGACTAAACTCCTAGGGACGACTTCCGAGCCATCTTCATTTCGGGCTAGCCCGTATTCTTGTGGGCGTGGAACTGCATTTGCTAGGAAGTTTTGAACTTCGAGATAGAAGTTAAAAGAAAGCCGTTTGAAATTCCATTTCTTGTCAATACGAATATCTCCTTGACTAAAGGCATCAAGCGTTACCTCTCCTAAACGGTTATAATCCAATACAATGCGTGGATAAGCGGCAAGACTCGCGGCTACATCTGTGGGAACATATGGTGTTGCCCCGGCATAGCGATAACGCAAAGACACTTCCCAGTTGCGTTTAAATTTATATCCACCAGTAAATGAGAGCAAATTTCTGCTGTCCCATACAGTGGGGAGTAAAGGTCCGTTCGCGCGACTAAACTCGCTAAAGAAGTGAGTGTAGGCGAGTACTCCGTAAAAGTTTTTGGTTAGCTTTTGTTGGAATAAAACTTCGACACCCGTACTTTTTCCCTCTCCGGTATCGACTACGGGTTCATTTCCTAAGACTTCAAACCCCCCTCCTTTATTGGCGAGTGAAACTTGGTCAAAAACAGAAACAGGATATTGACTGTAGTCTTTGATAAAACCTTCTACTGTGATACGAGCAGTTGGGGACCAGTTGTATTCTACCCCAAAGACATAATGGTCACTCTGGGTATAACGGTTGTTTTTATTGATAAAATTTCCTTGTAAGTCTTGAAAGCCTAACATGGTATAGGTTGGCATTTTATAGTAACGCCCCACAGAAGCGTTAAGCTTCCATCGTTGATCTGAAGAAAGTTGATAGCTGGCCGCTATTCTGGGAGAAAGATTATCGATTAAAGAAGATCCCGTTGTAAAACTATCTGCATCAAGCCTTAATCCAAAAGAGAGCGAAAGTTTATCGTCATAATAAGAACGACTCGCTTTTCCAAAAAAGCCATATTTCATAAAGTCGATCGAGGTGGCATAATTGAAGTTTTCTAGTAGCCCGAGGGTCGCATTAGAATAGTTCGACAATTGCACATTTGCCCCATAGCTAAATTTCCAGTCAGTAGAGAACTGGGTTACCTGCGTTCGAAGTTTTGTTTCGTGTTCTACAGCATCATTTTCAAAGAGTAGACCTGTTTGATTTTCATTGTCAGAAAAACGGCTAAATACATTTTGAAGGCGATTTGTACTTAGGGTTGTTTGCATGCGTCCATTCCCGCTCTTGAATTTTCGTTTCCACGAAAGCCCCACAGTGGAGGTTTTTTGTTGGATGATAGGAACCTGTTCTATGGTCGATTGTTGTTCTGCATCAAATTCATCTGGGGCAACAACAGAAAAGTCGTCAATAGACCCTAGACCAATAAAGCTAATACTGTTAAAAGCATCAATGGTGTGATTGATTTTCCATTGATAATCCCAGTAGTCTGGGCGAATAGGAAGTCCTACTAATTCAAAGATAAACTGTAAATAGCTGCGTCTAGCAGAGAGCATTAAAGTGGTATTTGAACGTTCCTTATCTCCTTTAAATAAAGGAGTGTTTAAGGTAAAACCAGCTTCACTTGCTCCTATGCGAACTTTAGTCGCCATCTTTGTTGCATTTCCATCACGCTGTTCAAATGCTAACACCCCCGAAAGGGGATTGTCATATTCTGCACCAAAAGCCGAACTAGATAAGGTTACTTCTCTTACAAAATCAACATTGAGCATCCCTACAGGACCTCCTGCACTTCCTTGAGTGCTAAAGTGATTGATATTAGGAATTTCAACTCCGTCGAGGTAATAAACACTTTCATTTGGTGCCCCTCCTCGAATGATAAAGTCGTTTCTAAACCCTCCTATGGAAGGAGAAATACCTGGTAAACTTTGGGCAACCTTTGCAATATCATTGTTTCCACCGGGGTAGGTTTCAATTTCTACTGCAGACAAAGATTGTGTTGAAAGTGGAGTTTCTGTGCTGGTGCGGAAAGGGCTTTTTGCGACCACGACTTCGTCCAATGTTTCAGAAAGTTCTTCCAGTTTAAAAAGCAAGTCTGCTGTTCCGACCGATTTTACGATCACATTGAATTTTGTTTGCGAGGCAAAGCCTAAGAAACTAGCGGTGATATTATAGGTTTGAGGAGGGATATCATTGAGGGTAAAATATCCTTCTGCATCTGTGATCACACCAATGGAAGTTCCTTCAATGATTACTGTTGCGCCTTCTAGTGGAAGAAGACTTTTGTCGTCAATTACTTGACCCAATAAACTTCCGTTATTTTGTGCATTAAGAGAAAATAAGCCAAGGAGCAAGAGTATTGTAAGAAAACGATTGATCATCTTTTTTTTGGTAAAAGTAAGCTTGATAAAGTTAAGCCCCAAAAAAATGTTTAACAATATTTATATTTTAGTTAAACAAAATTATTAATTCTTTTTTCGTTTCTTCTTTTTACTTGCTTTTTCTAGTTCTCTAAGTTTCTTTTCTTCCTGCTGTAATTCATATTCTAGTCTTAGCCCCTCTAAGTCCTCTGAAGAGATGGTTTCTTGGTCAGGTGCTTGAAGCGCCCCATCTTCGATATTAAACTCTTTTTTATCGGTTTGCTGCCGCATAATTTCTTTTGCTGTCTTAAGGTTGTAATATACCTTTGGGTCGATCATTTTATTGGCGACATAGTTTTCTTTTTTCTTTTTATCCCAGCGAATAAAAATGAATCCACTTTGTGATTCCTCGTCATAAATTACCCTAAAAATTTTGGCATTATTTGGTAGGGTTTGATAGACTTCAATTTCGTCAACTGTATAGCCAGCAAGAGACATTAGGTCATTGACGAAATATTTTTGACCAAGCGTAGTTTTGTCATTAATAGGGCCTTGAAAAGAATCATCTTCAGTCTGATCTAAATCCGTTGATTGTGCAACAATTGTTTCTCCAAACAAGATTAATAGTGCGAACAAAAATTTAAAGTTCATTATTTGATTTTGTTTTAAAGTACAAAAAAATAAAGAACAAAGTTGGAGCATAAAGCAAGGTTTCAATACCGTGTAAGAGATCGCTTTTTAAATAAAATCGATTTACCCCCTATAAGAGATGCAGTAATGCTTAACATTACAAGCCCAGTGGTAAAATAACCCACAGATCTCGATCTGCGTTGAAGGTAGACAATAATACTCAAGGCAGAAGCAAAGCTTAATGTTGCTGAGTAAATGATAATGGGAATAAACAACTCTTTTAAGTAAGGTTTAATAAAAGTCATAAGTATAACAAAGTAAATCCCATATATCACTAGTGGGAGGGCGTATTTCCATTTTCTTAATGATTCTCCTAATGATTTGTCCAATTCTCTGTTCAAGGTAATACAGAAAAGAATCGAAGCCCCCCAATATGCCATTAATGCCGAGACGAAATAGTAAAAGTCGTCACTTATTACAATTACATCACCTATCAAACAAAAGGTTAAGATAAAGTAAATCGCTTGATCTTTTCCTGCCTTAATGTGGTAGTCATAGAGGAGCGATAAGGTAAGCAAAGGAATAAAGATTAAAGCAATTTGTTCTAACCCTAGCGCCCTCATAGTAATGATGATAATTGTAGCCGATACAAATAACGCTCTGACATAAGGAGAAAGATGGGATTTCAACACGGGTTAAGCTTTTTTGGGTGATTGATTAAACATAAAATAGAGACATATAAATTAACACCTGCTTATCAAAATAATGATATTATTTTTACAATAAAAAGAAATACATAAAAAAATATACTAATATTTTTTTGCTAAAAAAGTAGCGATCAAAAATTGTGCAGGAATATAGGTTGCCATCACCCACGGTCCAAACACCTTTTGCTTAAAATAAAACGCATCAAACGCAATCATACTATCTGAAATAACAAATAACAAACAGCCTGAAGCGAGGTAAAGGGCTGTTTTTGTTTCTTTTTCTAGAGCGATTAAAACGCCTAGAAATCCTGTAACAGTTAAGGTGGCCGCATATAAACTTACTGGGACTTGAAGTGGACCCAATTGGGGTGACATTAAAAGGAGCATAAAGCATAAATAGCCTCCCAATAATAACAGTGGAAGTAAGGCTTTTTTCTTTTTAAGTTGCCTTAATAAACCCTCGCCTAAATGCTTTAGCATTAAACGGCAGTAAATAATTTGAGTTAACCAGAATGCAGCAATTCCTGTTACGAAGAATTGGCTTCCTTCTGGGATTAAAAAAAGATCTCCTAGCCAAGAGAAAAAGAGCGCAATTAAATACAGGCGAGAGGGAGAATAACAACTCCATACATATCCCATCAAGGATGGAATGATCAGCGCTTTACTTGCGTGAGCAAGTAGGCCGATTTGTAAGACTTGACCACTAAGATTTGATATCCCAGTGACAAGAAAAAACAAAAGAAAGAGGGTTTTACTTTGCACCCTTCTAAGTTATACTTTTTTCACTACATAAGTGACGACTCCCCAAATGATAAGTTGATTGTCTTCGGTAACTCTAATGGGTTTATAGTTGGGGTTTTCAGGCATTAGATAAATGCATTCTGCTTCAACTTTAAGCCGTTTTACGGTAAACTCTCCGTCGATAAAGCAAACAGCAATGGCGTTGTCTTCAGGTTCTTTACTGCGATCAATGACCAGTAAATCTCCATCATCTAATCCCGCCCCCTGCATGGATTGTCCATCTACCCTTGCATAAAAAGTAGCTTCTTCGTTTTTAACCACTTCTTGATCGATACTAATGCGCAATTCCTTAAAATCATCTGCTGGCGATGGAAACCCCGCTGAAACCCCAGTGTGGGCTAATGGCATGTCTTTATAGCTCTGGTCATTTGGTTTAAAAAAAACAAGGTTGTTTTGGGCTTCTTTCATTATTTATTGTGGGAATAGACGCGAATTACATCGCTTAGTTCGGTGGTGAAACGCGGCGAGAGGTGTTCTTGTCTCATCTTCCATGTTTTATTGAGATCTTGATTGCCTAGTTTAATGCGATGAGGACCAAAACGACGATGCAAACGATCGATGGTTTGCATAAGGGGGTCGTGCTTGTTTTGGTCGGCGTGAAAAAGGTTGAGTTGTCGTTCATTAGAAGGGCTTAAGCCCATTAAAATAACGCCTGCTTTTTTGTAATCAATCCCTGTTTTAAAAATATTTTTTAATCCAAAAGTAGCATACTGCGATAGGATAATACTAGAATCTGTAGCATAGGGAAGGGTAACTACACAACTGTTGCGGTATTGTTCACTCCCCTCTTTGTGGGGATTACTGCGTACAAAAACCATTAAAGCAGAGCAGCTGCTTTTTTGTTGGCGTAATTTTTCGGCACAGCTAGTGGCATAAGTGGCAATGCGCTCTTCGACTTCCCAAAAATGCGATAAAGTAGATCGAAAACTACGGGTAGTGGCGATGGACTTTTTAGCGGGTTGGGTATCTTCTAATTGAATGTAGGAGAGCCCCAAGAGATCTTTTTTTAGTCTTAGCTCGAGTACGCTCATGTGTTTGCGAATCCAGCTATCTGGGAGGTTAGAAAAGTCATAGGCTGTTTTGACACCTTGTTGTTCTAAGCGTTTAGCGTGTTGTCGCCCAATCCCCCAAATATCTTTTACGGCAGTCCATTTTAAGGCTTTGATTCGTTGTTCATCGGTTGCCATTAGATAAACTCCACCTGTCTTATCGTTGTATTTTTTAGCGATCTTATTCGCAATTTTAGCAAGTCCTTTGGTAGGCGCAATCCCTACTGAAACAGGAATACCCGTCCATTGTTGCACTTGTTTTTTCATAGCACGACCCTGTGCATCAAGATCAAAATGTTCAAAGCCTTTAAATTGTAGAAAGGCTTCGTCTATGCTGTAAATTTCAATGTCTGGAGTATAGGTTTCTAGGATTTTCATCACGCGACTACTCATGTCGCCATAAAGCGGGTAATTCGAAGAAAACACCTTGATGTTCTGGCGGCTAAAGATGTCTTTGTATTGAAAGGCAGGAGCACCCATAGGAATGCCTAATGCTTTAGCTTCATTACTTCGTGCGATAACACAACCGTCATTATTCGATAGAATAACCACGGGTTTCCCCTCCCATTGTGGTTGAAAAACCCGCTCACAAGAAGCATAAAAATTATTACAATCTACCAGTGCGAACATGAGTCAAAAATACATATTTATCGTGCTAAAAAGGTCTGATATAAGGGCTTAATTTTTCGATTTCTTCCCCTTGTTTCTCTTAGTGAGTAAAAACTTAGCTTTATTATAATTATAACACTAAAAAAATGCTTGTAAAAAGTAAAGCAGGGGAGGTATTTGCTTGAATTAAATGTTGTAATTTTGATTTTAGATTTGATAGATCCAATAATAATGGATAAATATTCTTTTTTGAACGCGGCGCATACAGCACATTTTGCGCAATTGTACGATCAGTACTTACAACATCCCGATAGTGTAGAGCCTAGTTGGCGTGCATTTTTTCAAGGCTTTGATTTTGGAATTGAAAACAGTGATCACGGAACTGCTGGAGAAGTTGCTCCAGAAGTGCCAGAACATTTGCAACGAGAATTTAAAGTGGTTCAGTTGATTGATGCTTACCGTAAAAGAGGGCATTTGTTTACTAAAACCAATCCAGTGCGGGATCGACGTACTTATCAGCCCAATTTAGCCCTTGAAAACTTTGGCTTAACCCAGGCAGATATCAACGAGACATTTAATGCAGGGGAGACCATGGGAATAGGGCCATCTACTTTGGCTAAAATCATTGATCACCTCGAGCAAATTTATTGTGACTCAATCGGGGTAGAGTATATGTATATTCGAGATCCTGAAAAAGTCAACTGGATTCAGCAGCGCTTAAATATTAATAATAATCACCCTGTTTTTTCTACAGAACAGAAAAAACATATCCTTAAAAAACTCAATCAAGCCGTTTCTTTTGAAAACTTTTTGCATACTAAATATGTAGGGCAAAAGCGTTTTTCTTTAGAAGGAGGAGAATCATTGATCCCAGCCCTAGACGCAGTTGTAGAAGCAGCAGCAGATCAAGGAGTGGAAGAGTTTGTGATGGGAATGGCACATAGGGGTCGTTTAAATACACTGACCAATATCTTTGGCAAATCAAGCCGTGATATCTTTTCAGAGTTTGACGGGAAAGACTATGAAGAAGTCGTCTTTGATGGGGATGTTAAGTATCACCTTGGGTGGACCTCTAAGCGCAGTACAGATAACGGTAAAAAAATCAATATGAATATTGCTCCAAACCCTTCTCACCTTGAGACAGTAGGAGCGGTTGTTGAAGGAATCACACGTGCTAAGCTTGAAAATAAATACGACTTTGATACGAATAAAGTACTGCCGATTATTGTGCATGGTGATGCAGCAATAGCAGGACAAGGCTTACCCTATGAAATTGTTCAAATGGCCCGTTTGAAAGGATATGGAACTGGCGGAACAGTCCATATTGTAGTAAACAATCAAATTGGATTCACCACAAATTACCTTGACGCAAGATCTTCTACTTATTGTACAGATGTTGCCAAAGTTACCCTTTCACCCGTATTACACGTCAATGCAGATGATGCCGAAGCAGTCGTACACGCGACTTTATTTGCCTTAGATTATCGCATGAAGTTTGGTCGTGATGTCTTCATCGATTTATTAGGCTATCGTAAATATGGACACAACGAAGGGGATGAACCTCGTTTTACGCAGCCCAAATTGTACAAAGCAATTTCAAAGCATAAAAATCCTAGAGATATTTATGCAGCTCAACTTATTGAACAAGGGATTATCTCTCAAGCTGACATCAAGCAAATGGAAAAAGAGTACAAAGACTCTTTAGAAATTGATTTAGCTGACTCTCGCAAAATTGAAAAAACCGAAATCACTCCCTTCATGCAAGACGAATGGAAGGGTTTTGTTCGAGTAGACGAGTCTAAGATGATGCAGCCTGTAAAAACAGCCGTTGATAAAAAAACCTTAACCAAGGTAGCTAAGGCAATCACAGAACTGCCTGCCGATAAAAAATTCTTGCGAAAGATTGAAAAATTAATCGGTGATCGCAAGCGCATGTTCTTTGAAGATGATGCAATGGACTGGGCCATGGGAGAATTGTTGGCTTACGGAAGTTTGCTTGTAGAAGGCCATGATGTTCGTATATCTGGACAAGATGTAGAACGCGGAACCTTCTCTCACAGACACGCCATTGTTAAGGCAGAAGAGTCTGAAGAAGAAAACATTTTACTCAACCATGTACAAGAAGATCAAGGTCGTTTAAGAATTTATAACTCTCTACTATCTGAATATGGTGTTTTAGGTTTTGATTATGGTTATGCGATGGCAAGCCCAAATGCTTTAACCATCTGGGAAGCGCAGTTTGGAGACTTTTCTAACGGGGCGCAAATCATGATCGATCAATATATCTCTGCTGCCGAAGATAAATGGAAACTTCAAAACGGAATTGTCCTTCTTTTGCCACATGGCTATGAAGGTCAAGGTGCAGAACATTCTTCTGCACGCATGGAACGCTATTTACAATTATGTGCAAAAGACAATATGTTTGTTGCAAATTGTACTACGCCAGCAAATTTATTTCATCTTTTACGTCGTCAAGTAAAATCAAATTATCGCAAACCTTTAGTCGTATTCACACCAAAAAGTCTTTTGCGTCACCCACAAGTGCTGTCGCCATTAAAAGACTTCACTACTGGGCATTTCCAAACCTTAATTGAGGATGCAACAGTTGATGCTAAAAAAGCGAAGAAACTTGTTTTCTGTGCAGGGAAATTCTATTACGACCTATTAAAAGAACGCGAAGAACGCGGAATCAAAGATGTTGCTCTTATTCGCCTTGAACAACTATTCCCTTTACCGGTTGATGAAATCAATGCGCAGATAGAAAAATACACCGCCGTGACCGATGTGGTCTGGGCACAAGAAGAACCCCGTAATATGGGGGCATGGTCTCATATATTATTACATATGCCTGAAGCTGCAAGCATTAGACCAGCCACACGTCGTTTTTATGGAGCACCTGCTGCAGGTAGTGCTACTAGATCAGCAAAACGACACAAAGAAGTCATTGACTATGTCTTTGACGAAACAAAAGATAATTTTATTCGTAAAACAAAATAATTCACTTAAACACACTCCCGATGATTTTAGAAATGAAAGTCCCATCTCCAGGAGAATCAATTACTGAAGTAGAAATTGCACAATGGCTTGTTGCCGACGGGGATTATGTCGAAAAAGATCAAGCAATTGCAGAGGTCGATTCTGACAAAGCAACCCTTGAACTCCCTGCAGAAGTTAGCGGAACCATTACCCTTAAAGCAGAAGAAGGAGACGCTGTCGAAGTAGGCCAAGTGGTGTGTTTAATTGATACAGAAGGACAACCCGCCGAAGGCGCAACTGCTCCCGCTGATGAAGCAGCGCCTGTTGAAGAAGCGCCAAAGGCAGAACCAGCACCGGCACCAACTTATGCTTCTGGAACAGCCTCACCCGCTGCTAAAAAGATCCTCAATGAAAAAGGAATCGAAGCTGCTGCCGTAAAAGGCACAGGAAGAGATGGCCGTGTAACAAAACAAGATGCAATTGATGCAGTTCCATCTATGGGAACACCTCCTGCTCACGGTTCAAGAGAAACCGGAACAAAGAAAATGTCTTTATTGCGTCGCAAGGTGGCAGAACGTTTAGTAAACGCTAAAAACGAAACAGCCATGTTAACGACCTTTAACGAGGCGAACATGACCCCTATTTTCAACTTGCGCAATCAATACAAAGAAGAGTTCAAAGAGAAACACGGTGTAGGCCTTGGCTTTATGAGCTTCTTTACAAAAGCAGTTGTTCGCGCCTTACAAGAATTCCCAGATGTTAACTCTATGATTGATGGAGATCATCAAATCAAGTTTGATTACTGTGATATAAGTGTTGCAGTATCTGGACCAAAAGGCCTTATGGTACCAGTAGTAAGAAATGCAGAAGGACTTTCTTTTAGAGGAGTAGAAGCAGAGATTAAGCGTTTAGCCATTCGTGCTCGTGATGGAGAAATTACTGTTGACGAAATGACTGGCGGAACCTTTACCATTTCAAACGGTGGCGTATTTGGTTCCATGTTATCTACCCCTATTATCAATCCTCCACAATCAGGAATTCTAGGAATGCACAATATTATTGAGCGTCCAATTGCTGTTGAAGGGAAAGTAGAGATTCACCCTATGATGTACCTCGCTCTTTCTTATGATCACAGAATTGTCGATGGTCGTGAGTCGGTAGGTTTCTTAGTCGCAGTAAAAGAAGCGTTAGAAAATCCAGTTGAGTTATTAATGGACAATGATCTCAAAAAAGCTTTAGAGCTTTAAAACCAACTGCTCTCATTCAAATAAAGGCAACATTGATGATAATCGATGATTGCCTTTTTTTTGTGTAAAATATCTGCTCCTATAATCCCGTCGATTTTCTCTTCTTCTTGTTTTGCTAGGGCAGCATTTATAGTGTCCATGTCAATTAGCATAAAGCTGAGGTGATGAACCTCTTTGTCTAAATAGTACAAACTACTTTTATGACTTGATTGGGCAAATAGTTTTTCTTGACCTGCACCTTGTAGGGGTAGGTTGTCGCCTTCTGCTTCCAAATTAAAATAATCTGCACGTGTTTTGTCTACACAGCTATTCGACGCTCCAGTGTCAATTAAAAATACAGCTGTTTTTCCATTTAGTGTAAATTCTCCGATTAAGTGTTGACTTTTAGAAAATCTTAAAGGAATTTTTATTTGAGCAGTAGAAGTATTGAAAGGATTTTTCATGGGAAATAAAGATACTTATTTGAGAAGGAAAAAACGAAAGCTGTATTTTTGCCCCATGAAAATGATTGATACCCATACCCATTTATATGTTGAAGCTTTTGACGAGGATCGCGATGAAGTAATTCAACGCGCTATTGCAGAAGGCGTTGGTGAATTTTACTTACCGGCAATAGACAGCACTTACACTCAGCGCATGCTGGATCTTGAGAAGGCTTATCCAGATCATATTCGTTTGATGATGGGCTTGCATCCTACCCATGTAAAAGAAAATGTAACCGAAGAACTTCAGCATGTAAATGAAATGCTTGATCAGCACGCTTATGTCGCTGTGGGCGAAATTGGGATTGATCTCTACTGGGATAAAAGCACTTTAGCTGCCCAGCAAAAGGCATTTGATCAACAAATTAAATGGGCCAAAGAAAGAAAGCTCCCCATAGTCATTCATTGTCGCGATGCATTTGAAGAAGTTTTTGAGGTGTTAGAGGACAATAAAGGGGACGATCTTTTTGGGATTTTTCACTGTTTTACAGGAACCATAAAGGATGCTCAACGCGCCATTTCTTATAATTTAAAGTTAGGAATAGGCGGTGTGGCTACTTTTAAAAACGGGAAAATAGATCAGTTTTTAGCGCAGTTGCCACTTACTTCTTTAGTTGTGGAGACAGATGCGCCCTATTTAGCTCCAGTTCCTTTTAGAGGTAAAAGAAATGAAAGCGCTTATTTGTCTTTGGTGGTAAGTCGATTAAGTAATATTTATACATTGCCAGAAGAGCGGATTATAGCGGCAACCACAAAAGCAGCAAAAGAAGTGTTTAGGCTAAAGACTTAAATCTTTTTTTCTCTTGAATTATTTCAAAGAGACCTATTTTTTTCGTTATTTCGAAGCAAATTAGAGAGGTGGCCGAGTGGTCGAAGGCGCACGCCTGGAAAGTGTGTATACGCCAAAAGCGTATCGAGGGTTCGAATCCCTTCCTCTCTGCATATACACCCCGAAAGCTCAATGTTTGCGGGGTTTTGTTTTTCTGGTGGGTGGCCAGGTGGGTGGTTCGGTCCTTTTTAGCCTTAAAAGATGTGACTGATCCGAGCGATTTGACCATGCTCTGGATGATGCAAAAATCCCTCGATTGCTTTTATCGATCGATAGCCATTTCGATCGTGCCAGGAATCTGTCCCAGATGGAGACCTCAGCGATTCAATGTTCACCTTTCCAATGTCTTTGGATGTCTTATGGTGTACGTGGTGAGTGTATATGTGTCGATGCTTTGTTTTGGCCCAATCTTCTGGTGATTCCTCGGCCATTAGCAATGGAAGGTCATTTTGCTTTGCCCCGTCCCCATGTGTGGCCCCTATGAGGTTTGTCCCATAACGGAAATATTTTCGATGTGCAATGGAACAATCAAAGGTGATGTTCTCATTCTTGTGAAACCAGGTTTTGATCACATCAGACAAAAAGAATCCTGAGACATAGTCATGATTTGATGGGCAATGGATGTAATGCACATCAGCAACTGTGATTAATTTCTCCAAAACCTCAACAATCACATCCTTTGCTGTTAGAAGCCTGAAAAATAACACTTTGGATTTTTGTCGTTTAGCTATAAACACCAATATATGAAAGCAACCGAAATACTTTCCGAGATTAAAACAGCTCTTGGAATTGAACTCAGCGAGGAAACCAAAAATGACGTTTCTGTTGATTTTGCTGTTGAAAAACTAAGCAACGGAACTGAGGTTAAAACTGTAGAAACCCATTTGCCAGATAATTCATTTAAAGTTGGTACGAGTTGGGAAATCGGTTTTGCAGTTTTATCAATGGCACAAGCGGTCAATAATATGCATAAGCTAATTGCTAGAAATCCTTGTTTTATCATTTATTTAGCTGTTAAGTTGTGAAAGAGCATAATAGTAAGCACCTAACGAAGTGGAAACACTGGCTCCATTTTTAGAGCGCATTATTGCGGTTCTTGACATTGTGTCGTAAATCACAGAACTGTTTCGTGAAATTTGAATATTTTTTACATTGCCTTTTAAAAAGGTTTGTCTGTCGGTGTCACTTTCTAAGTTAAATACTTTTATAGTTGTTCTTTTAGAAAACTTACCAGTTGAATTTTGGTGTTGCGATTGCATAGCTTCGAAAAGGGCAGGAGCAAAGAATTTCCATGCTGCTGTAATACCACCACCAATTACAACCAAACCATCTATTAAAGTTATGATGTCTGAAATTACATATCCTAGAGCTTTACCATATTCATTAAAAGAAGAGATAGCAGCTTCTTGGTTTCCTTCAGTGTTTCCTTGTGCAATTTCAAAGATATCTTTAGGCATTAAAATGGAGTCAAGTTCAATTTTTGCAACCTCAGAATAAACACGTTGAATTGCTCTAGTACTTACACTTTCTTCAATATTCCAATTTGGGTTATTGAGATTAGACATGTTGTGAATTTCAGCTTCAGAAGAATTATCACCTTTTAAAAGAGTTCCATTAATTACAATACCGCTACCAATTCCAGTTCCTAAAGTAATTCCTATAATATTTGAGAATCTTTTTGGGTTCCCATTATTATTTAAGGTTTCATTAATTTCTAGTAGTGCACCACTTAAAGCTTCACCATAAGCAAAAAGGTTTCCATCGTTATTAATAAAAACTGGGCAATTAAAATGTTTTTTTAATAGTAATTTTAAAGGATAGTCACCATTAATTCCAGGAAAGTTGGGTAAATCACCAATGATTCCGTTACTATAATCTGCAGGACCAGGAAATGCAAAACTGATTGCTGAAATTGGAGAATGCAAATTATTTTTTAATAGTTCAAACCCTTTAATAATTGTTTCTGTACAAGATACTTCTGTTTTAGTTGAAGCAGGTAATTGCACTGTATCCGAAATAATTTTTCCGTGTTGCAATGCGGAAAACACAAAGTTTGTACCACCTGCATCGAGTGTAAGAATTATAGAATTATTTTTAATCATAATAATATTGTGATTAATTTTTCCACATTTTACCAATTTCTTCTAAAGTCTTTCCTTTCGTTTCAGGAATCATTTTATAAGTAAATATAATAAGTACGATAGCGTTGAACATGAATATCCAAAAAGTAAATGCACCACCAACACTGTCTAATAACATTGGGGTAAGCTGTGTTATGAGTACAACTCCAATCCAAACCATTAAAATAGAAATTGACATAGCAATTCCTCTAATTCTTGTTGGAAATATTTCTGAAATCAGCACCCATGGAATTGGCCCTAATGACATTGCAAACGAAGCAATAAACCCAAGTATAAATAGTAATAACCATGGACCTGAACTCAATTCAAAGTGAAACATTAAACCGATCCCTCCTAAGCAAATTATCATACCTGTGATTCCCCAAAGTAATAATTTACGTCTTCCATATTTATCAATATAGGCAATCGCAACAAAGGTGAAAATAGTATTTACAATTCCTATAATTACTGTTTGAAACATTGCTGAGTCAGTACCGAACCCTACACTTTTAAAAATTTCAGGGGCATAATAAATAATAGCGTTGATTCCTGTTATCTGAGAAAAGAGAGCTAAAAACATTCCTACAATCATTGCCGTTTTTAATCCAGGGGCAAATAATTCTTTAATTGTTCCTTTTCCTTCATTAAAAGAATTTTGTATTTCTTTTAATAGGGTTGCTGCTTTTTCTTGTCCATTTAATCGTTCTAAAATGATTGTTGCTTCTTTAATTTTACCTTTACTAGCCAACCAACGTGGGCTCTCAGGAATAAACAGTAGCAAAATAAAAAAGAGAACGGCAGGTATAACTTCTGATCCTAGCATTATGCGCCATCCAGTTTCTAAATTCCATTGCGCATCTCCATTGGCTGCAATTTTTAAATTTATAAAATAAATAAGATTGATCCCTAATACAATTGCTAATTGGTATAATGTTACTAGAGTTCCTCTTATTTTTGCAGGCGCTATTTCGGATATATACATCGGCGATAACATAGAAGCGATTCCTACACCAACACCACCAACTAGCCTAGCTAAAACAAATTGAGTTAAGTTATTAGGGATTGATGAACCAACAGCCGAAATTGCAAACAAAATTGCTGCAAGAATTAATACTTTCTTTCGCCCGAATCGATCACTTAAAACACCGGCAATAATTACCCCAACAATACAGCCCCAAATAGCACTCGATGCAGCCCATCCCGTAAGTGCAGGAGTAAGGTCGAACTTTGTTTGAATAGACCCTATTGCGCCAGCAATTACTGCCGTATCATAACCAAATAACAAACCGCCAATAGCCGCAACTACAGAGATCATTATTACATATTTCTTTGGAGAATGTGATTTGCTATTGCTCATGTTTTTTTAGTTTTTAACGAATGCTTTTATTAATAATATTTTTTTTCCAATACTGTTTCCAATTGGAGCAACTGTGTATTCTCCTAATTGGGCAGGTACGATGAATGCCTCCGCATAATTTACAATAAATGGTTCGAATGCCATTGTCGGGCTTTCGATAACTGCTTGCTCACCATCAATTATCATTAATACGTTTAGTGTGTTTTCTGTATTGTGTGATACTTTACAGTTAAACCATTGTCGCCTAGTTTCTATGAATTCTAATTCATGTAAACCGGTTTTTTCTTCAACCCAACCATCACCAGAAGCAATTTCTTCAAATTGATTGATTAGATTGTTTTGAGTCCACTCTGGTGTTCTATCCCATTGAATTACTTTTTGTCCGTGTTCAATAGAAATTGGTCTAGGTCTTCCGTCCATACCAAGTCTGCCCCAATCCCATAATTTAAATGTAAAAATGTAAGGAGTAGCACTAATTTCTAAGATCATACAATCTTTACCAGAACAGTGAACTGTACCGGCAGGAATTAGAAAGTGATCGTGTTTTTTAGCTTCCCATTTAGTAGAATATTTTTCAGCATCAAAAATATGACCATTGGATTGTGAACGTTTCAATTCATCAATCATTTCTTTAGGTTCAATATTGTCATTTGTTCCTAAATATACAAAAGCATCATCGCCAGCATCTAGCATATAATAACTTTCGTCTTGGGTATATGTCATACCAAATTGTTCTTTGATATACTCTTTTAAAGGATGTACTTGTAAACTTAAATTACCACCTCCAATTGTATCTAAAAAGTCGAACCTAATTGGAAACTCAGCTCCAAATTCATTATAAATAGTAGGTCCTAATAATTCAACAGGTTTGTAAAAAACAACATTAATAGAAGGGATTTCAAAATTAGCATTTGAAAATTCTATAAGTAAGCTGTTTTCTTCTGGTACACAATTAAAACTCCAAGCGAAGTTGTCAGAGTTTTTATCTAAATCAAATTTTTCTTTCATCCATTGCCCGCCCCAAGGGCCTGCATCAAAATAAGGAACAACACTAAAAGGTTGATTGGTTGCCTTTATTAATGCACTTCTAATAGCAGTTCCCGTTGCTAATTTTGGTTCCGAAGGATTGTTAGTATCAAGGACAAAATTAACCTTAGATAAAAGATCTTTTTTTAGTTCATCACATACTCTCCAGTCAACAAAATAAGCTCTCTTGTATTGTTTTTCTATAGTTTCATTCCTGTCATTTAATCCAATATTATCGACGAGGTTTTTACGCATGCGCTTTTGGATTTCCCAACGAGCCATATCAACATAAATCATTAAATCTGGATTGTCAACTAATAAAGAAGCTCCGATTCCAATATAAAATGTTAATTTATTAGATAAAGGTGCTCTCTTAATTTTTTCAATTTTAGAACTGACAAAGAAATCATTCATTCGCAGTTTTGTAATCATTCCAAAAACGCGATCATCAGTTACATCTGACTGGGTCATTCTTCTAATTTCGTCTTCAGATTTCATATAATCTGATGAGTCAATTATAATTGCCTGATTAAAACGAGATTCAATTTCTTGTTTTATTTCTGACAAATGACATCCTTGATAGCATTCAATGACGATGCGATTATTTTGAGTACCAATATCATTTATAGAAGTTGATATTTGATTATTTATTTCTTTCCAACCTAGGACGCAGTTATCCTGCTCCGGACTTATTTTTATGGTCGGATATTTATTAAAACTCATATATACTTATGCTTAATTTTATTAAATAAGGCCTAGTATCCCGTATTTTGTGTCAACTTTGAGTTTAAGTTTCGTTCTCTCTGAGGTATTGGAAGTAGGTTGTGAAATGATTGGACATTTGTGTTTTCTTTGAAGCATTTTTCCATGCTTCATTGATTTTCGGTTTTGATAGTGCAAATCTCATCGGTGGGTGGTCAGGTGGGTGGTTTATATTGAGTAAATATAAGTAAATAGTGGTATATTGTTCCCATCAACAATGAATTTCCCTATATATGACAATATTTCCGATAAAAGTTCGAATCCCTTCCTCTCTGCTAAGTTGAATTTTAATTTATAAATTTAATTATACTATAATAGGCTTATGACGAAATATGATGAAGAGAATTCTTTTCAAAGAAATTACACAAAAACTTTAATGATAATAAGCGCTATATTTTTAGCTGTCAATGGATTTGGACTTTTTTTTCCTAATGAAATCTCTCTTTTACTAAATAACGATGATAATCATATTTTTATATTAATTCTACAGATTTTAGGAGCTCTATATTTGGGTTTTAGCTATATAAATTGGATGTCAAAAAATAGTTTAATAGGTGGAATATATAACAAACCTCTACTTATAGGAAATACACTTCATTTCTTAACTGCTTCAATGGCAATGATAAAATTAATTTTCAAATTTGAGAATAATCTTAAGCTAATAATGCCTCACACTATAATTTACTTTCTTTTTACATTATTTTTTGGATATGTTTTTTTTTGATACATTTAAGAAAATACAATGAGATCTTCATAAGTTATTTCAAAAACACCTTAATTAATACCCTACTATTTTTTACTTTATACTTATAAACTAATGTTATAGTAAGTTCTCTATTATACATTAAAGAATGAGTATGTCCAATTACACTCTGAGAGACTCTTTCTTCAGGGTTTAATTTTCTAGGGTGTTGCACTTAAGATGTTCGAACTTTCTTAGTATCGATTGTTCAATTTGTTAAACAAAAGCCTATCGTTTTCTTTTCGATTGCAGAAAAAGTAATGAAAAAAACTAGTTTTTGCAGTTTCACAAAGTTTTTTAACAAATTTTAACATTTTATTAATATTTCTTGTTTTAACTAAATCATTCAATTAGTTTTGATGTTCTCATTAATTAAGATGAGATTTAATTTATTAACTAAATTTATAAGGATGAAAAAAACAATTTTTTCTTTTGTTGCACTATTAGTGACATCAATTGCTTTCGCGCAAGTGGGTGGTACAATTAGTGACACAGAGAACAATCCACTTCCTGGAGCAACTGTAGTTGTTAAAGGAACAACCACTGGAGCGACAACTGACTTTGATGGAGCATTTAATATTGATGCTAACCAGGGAGACGTTCTCGTTATCTCTTTTGTAGGATTTGAAACACAAGAAGTCACTTATGACGGTAGCGAATTAAGTGTTGTTATGCAAGAAGGAGTTTCTTTAGACGAAGTATTGGTAACGGGTAACCGTAATAAACCAAGAACAGCTATTGATTCTGCGGTGCCAATCGACAATATTCGTATGTCTGACATTCAGAATGCAGGAGAAGCTTCTCTTCAAAGAGCTTTAACTTTTGCAATTCCATCGTTTAACGCACAAGATCAAGCAATCTCTGATGCGACAGCTGGATTTGCTCCTGCTGATATCCGTGGTTTAGGTCCATCACGTACCTTAGTTTTAATCAATGGGAAACGTGTTAATCAACAAGCACAAGCGTATTTAAATAGAACTCCAGGAAAAGGAGAAGTAGGGGTTAACCTTGCTGCTATTCCTATGGCTGCAGTAGAACGCGTAGAAGTACTTCGAGATGGAGCATCTTCTCAATATGGTTCTGATGCCATGGCTGGGGTAATGAACTTTATCTTAAGAAAAGATTCTGCTTTCTCTACCATTAATGCAGGTACAGGAGTTACTTCTGCTGGAGATGGATTCCAATTTAATCTTGACTATAACACTACCTTGCCTTTTGGAGACGGTGGTCGTATCAACCTTACCTTAGGATATTTAGATCAAGCCTTAACGAATCGTGCTGGCTCACCTGGGACTAGTGCATTTGACAATTCAACAGCTCGTGCTAATGAGATAGAATTTGCGAATAATGATCCTACTTTAGGAATGATTGTAGGTCGTCCTGATTTAAAGCAAAAAAATGTTTTAGTAAACATTTCTCACCCTATTGGAGAAAACTCAGAGTTCTATACCACTCATAGTTTCTCTGATCGTTGGAACCGTTCTTTTGCATACTACCGTTTCCCGGGATGGAGACGTGATGTTGCAGATGCTGGGTTTTTAACAACAACTCCAGAAGATTTCATGGGGTATCACCCAACATTTGAAGGATCTATCCAAGATCACTTTAATGTAATTGGAGTAGATTTAGACCTTGGAAATGACTGGCGTTTAGACCTATCTGTAACCCATGGTAAAAACAGTATTGATTACACCGTAAATAGATCTGTAAACCGTGATTATTTAGCAACAGAAGGATGGAGTCCTACCAGCTTTAACCCTGGTGGATACGCTTTTTCTAACGTGATTCAAAATGCTGACTTCACTAAAACATTTAGTGACAAAGTATCTTTCTCTGCTGGTTTAGAATATAAAGAAGAAACTTTTGAAGCTTTCAAGGGGGATCCTTTTTCTCGTTATGGCGGTGGATCTGACTCTTTCGCTGGGATAGCTGAAGAACAAGAAGGAGAGTGGTCACGTACCAACTTCGCAGCTTACTCTGGAGCTGATATTGATTTTACAGACAAATTATTAGTCTCTATTGCAGCTCGTTATGAAGATTACTCTGATGCTGGAGATAACTTTAGCTGGAAAGTAGCTTCACGTTATAAAGTAAGTGGAACTACAGCTTTACGTGCAAGTGTTTCGACTGGATTTAGAGCGCCAACGCTACACCAGCAAAAGATTTCCAATACCCAGTACATTATCGTTTCTGGATCGTCTGAGCCATTATTACAAGGAACAATTCAAAATGGTTCTACTGCTGCTAGATCATTGGGAATCAATGACCTTACAAATGAAACTTCGCAAAACATGTCTGCAGGGATCACTTTTGGTAATAAAAATGGATTTTCTGGTAGTTTAGATTTCTACAACATTAAAGTAAATGACCGCGTTTTATTTACCTCTCAAATTGAGGGCGAGGCAGGTTCTCAACTCGAGAGTGACCTTCTTAATGCTGGTGTTGTTGCTGTTCAAGCATGGATTAATGCTGGTAATACAAATACTACTGGTCTTGATTTTGTTTTAAATTGGAGAAAAGATAACCTTAACCTTGGATTCAATGGAAACTTAAATAAAACGACCATTGATAGTGTTGATACACCATCTGAATTAGGTTCTGTTGACATTTTTTCACACAAGGAAAGAAGTTTAATTACAAATTCTCGTCCACGATCTAAAGTTTCTTTAACACTAGATTATACTGCAAACAAATTTGATTTTGGATTATACAACACCAATTTTGGTGCTGTAACTATCGCACATGATGGGAATGATGCTTCTTTAGACCAAGAATTATCTTCTAAGCTTGTTACTGATATGCGTGTAACTTATAATTTTACAACTAACTTAAGTTTAACAGGTATTATGAACAACGCATTTGATGTTTATCCAGACGTTACTAACCAAAATACTGGAACAACTTCTAATGGACGTTTCTTATATTCAAGCCAAGTGTCACAACATGGTCAGTTGGGACGTAATTATACCCTAGCATTGAAATATAGATTCTAAAAATTTAAATTTTTATTGCTTCAAAAAGCCACCCATTCGGGTGGCTTTTTTTTGCTCTATTTAACCCTTGTATTCAAGCTTTTTTATACTTTCAACCCCTGAATTATAACCGAATAATAATTCATCCCTTTATGAAGTATTTAAAAATTGCCCTTAAAAGTCTCCTTGTCTTACTTCTTTTTTTGGGTTTATCCCTTATAAGTCTATATCATTATTATGACCAAGAACTCCCTGATGGAGAGCAAGGGGTTGAAGCAGATCGTTTAGCACAAAAAATGTTAATGGCTCTCGATTACAAGGCTTATAAAGAACTTGATTATATCGAATGGACTTTTTCTAGCCGTGGAAGAAAGCGCAGTTATAAGTGGCAAAAAACACAAGGCCGTTGTACTGTGGTATGGGATAGTATCTCTGTTGATTTAAATATAAAGGCTGTAAAGAAGTCCTCGGTTCAAGTCAATAACTTAGCTTATATCGGTAAAATGAAAGATGATTTTATTCGCGCTGCCGAAGCTAAGTTCAACAATGATACCTTCTGGTTAGTTGCTCCCTATAAATTATTCGACAAAGGCGTGGAACGCCGTCTCGTTAATCAACGAGATGGTTCAGAGGCTTTGTTAGTGACCTATACCAGCGGCGGGAATACTCCAGGGGATTCTTATCTCTGGTTCTTAGAGGAAGATTACAAGCCAAAAGCTTTTCAAATGTGGGTAAGTATTTTTCCTATTGGAGGATTAGAGGCCTCATGGGAAAAATGGGAAAAAACAACTAATGGAGCTTATTTGCCTAGATTACACAAAGTATTGTTTTTAGATCTTGAAATCACGAGGCTCAACACCACGTCAATAAAGCCATAGTGAAGATTGTTAACTCGCTAAAAACTTTTCAACTTAAGAAGAGGAAAAGGAAGCTTTATACAGCTACCTCAGAACAGGAGTAATGAATCGATTGGATTATAGAGAGCCCTTTCTTATTAATCAAAACCCTGTAAGCGTTAAGGCGGTGGATGTACCCTTCGTTGATCTTAACGGCTTATCATACAATTTAGAGAAAAGTCTTTCTCCTAATCATTATCTATATGGCAATATCGCCAAAGGGGAACAGTATAAACAAAAATCTTAAAAAAGAGAAATAATAATTCAAGCGGTGTTCTAAAATCAAGCCACTCATTTTTTTGATGATTATCAAAATATCATCTTTAACCTTACTGAAAAAAGAAAGCTTATAGGAGGTTTTTTACTAACCTTGTCTATTGCTTCTACAGAAAAAGTTTAAAAAAATTGAAAGATTTTTGAAAAGGGAGAATTCCCTAATCAAGATAGTTTTGGATGGATAAATAGTTTGAGATTGAACCAAAATGAATTTTTCCTCACATCAAAAGAACAAGAGTTGAATTATAAATTTATTTATGTGATTTTTTTAAAAAATATTTTTCATTCATTTTTTTAGTTGTAATTTAAAAGTGCCATAAACTAATAATAAAATGTGTGGAAGAAAAACACTCTTCTTAATCTCACTCCTTTCGTTTAATTTGTCAGGTATTTATGCTCAGCAAGAACTAAAATCAACAATAGCCATGCAAGGTGGTGCTGTTGCTAATGCTCAATTCTATGTCTCGCACACAATAGGACAAGCGGTTACAGCAGGGACTAGTGCAATTGATAATGCAAAAATCATACAGGGTTTTGAGTTTATGATTTCAAAAAGCGCAAAAGATATTCTTCCAACTGAAATTAATAAGGAGCCACTTCAATTTATAATTACTCCTAATCCATTTATCAATTTTATTAGTGTAGAAGTTCAAAAGGCGCAACTCCCTATTGAAATTCATATTTTTGATGTCCTAGGAAGATTAATCCTCGAAAAGACAATTAGTAAGAGAGAGGATAACAACATCGACCTAAAGCATTTGAGCCAATCAAAATATTTTATCCAATTACAAACCAATAGTCAAAAGTTCAGTACTGTTTTAATCAAACAAAATCCATGAAAAATTCACTATTAATATTGTTGTGTTTTTATTCTTTTTTTGGCTTTGCTAATATTGATACTAGATTTAAAGTACTCATTCACAATAAAACACACTCCCCCATAAACACCATTGTTCTCGATACAGTAGACAATGCAAATCAGCGTGCAGATATACTTATAGGCGATCAATTTGTTGACCTTGAAATTGGAAATTCAATAACCACATTTGACTATGTTAATTCAATGGGGTTTTCTCCCTTTGACTTTATAAGTGGACAGGCGAACTTTATTGATTTTAATTACAATATTAAATTATTTAGAAACTTCTATCTGCGCTCTGGCCTTAATCTAATGAGATTTAACACAACTGCAGAAGATATACAAAATGGCAACTTTTATAGCTGGAAAACTACTTATACAGGTATAGGAACAGGTTTTAATTGGAAGTTTATTTCATTAGGAAAATTACAACTTCATTTAAACACGAAAGTTGGTTATTCAACTTTACTCGCAGGAGAGCAACAAAATAATAGACAAACGTTTGATTTAGCTAATCAAGACGATTTTAGTGGAGACCATTGGTTTTATAAACATGGATTTACATTTTATTTTCAATTATCAGAGAAGATTATGTTAGGGGTTAATGGATCCATTTTAACTAATGCAAAAAATGCATTTGGGCCCTATCCAGAAGAGGGTATTGAGAATATAAAACTTAAATCAAAGAACATTGGAATTTCTTTACTTTTTTCAACAAATGAATAAGCTTTTCATCAATAGAATAGCAGTCGCGATATTCATGGTTTTATCAATAAGGGCATATGCACAAACCGATGGAATAAGTTATCAAGCGGTAATCCTGAGTAATGAAGCAATTGAGTTACCAGGGTATAATTCTCAAAACGACCTCCTAGTAAACGCAGTAGTAGCTTTTGAATTTACAATCACTGGAGTAAACAACAATATAATTTATCAAGAAACCCAATTAACTAATACAGATGGAAATGGTTTAGTTAACCTTATAATTGGACAAGGTGTACCAATAATTGGTAACTTTAACGAAATCGAGTGGAATGGAAATAGAAGGGGCTTAGAGGTTAAAATAGATCTAACTGGTGGGAGTAGTTTTGCTCCATTAGCCACGCAAGATTTATTGTATATTCCATTTGCTGCGCATAGAAATATTACTGCTTCTGGGGATTTAAATATTTCAGGTTCTTCGAGTTTTGAACAACAAGTAGATGTGGCAGGGAGCTTGGTGGTGCGTGGAGACGCGATTCTTACAGAAAACATTTCGATTGATGGAGATACAGCTATTTCTGGACTACTAACGGTAGATGGAGGGACGATTTTGAATTTAAATTCAGCTTCAAACAAAAATGATTTATCAGATGCATTAACGGTTAATGGCGCAACAGCATTACAGGGAACTCTATCTGTTGTGGGTGTAACTGAATTAAACAGTGAATTATTTGTTGAAGGCGATACCTTGCTTGAAAATTCATTAACAGTTTCTGATACATCAACGTTTAATTCTCTTGTAGAAATTAATGCTCCTGCAGATTTAAATGAAAAGCTTTTTGTTCGTGGAAATTCAAGATTTATGAGTGCCATGACTGTTTATGGTTTTTCAAATTTTCAATCAGGAATGAGTGTATTGGGGGATGTAGATCTTAATTCAGAAATAAATGTTAGAGGAGATGCCGAAATTGAAAGTGATTTAGCAGTAGTAGGGACCACAACTTTATCTAGCACACTTAGAGTAAATAATGGAAGTCCAACTTATTTAACAGGAATATTAAATGTTGATGGAGCCACAGATTTTAATAATACCGTAAATATAGATGGTGTTTCAACTTTAAATAATTCATTAACTGTAACAGGAAATAGTCCAGTTGATTTGACGGGTTCACTAAATGTAGATGGGGTTACAGATCTCAACAGCAACTTAGTATTAGACGGTACAGCAACTTTGAATAGTTCACTTCAACTCACCGGAAGTGCTTTATTAAATAATACACTAACTGTGGCGGGAGCGACACAAATAAACAATACACTTAACGCTACAGGAAATACAGTTCTAGGGAATTTATTAACAGTTGCAGGAGCTACCCAACTAAATAGTACACTAAATGTAAGTAATAACACTGCACTTTCAGGTACTCTTGCAGTTGCAAATACAGCAGATTTTAGTGATCGTGTAACAATTAATGCTGGATTGGACAGTGGAAGTTCAAACTATAATAATTATCCCTTGAGAGTGCAAGGATCTGCAAATGGGATCGCTGTGAAAACAACTGCAGGAACCCCCAATAATGATCATAATTTCATGACCTTTTTTAATTCTTCAGGAACGGTTGTTGGTAGAATAGAAGGTGAGACCTGGGAAAATAAACAACAGAGTAGAGACTACATTTATGACACTACAATTTATGCTGCAGAACTTGCTTTAGCTGGAGTAAATGTTGTCTCAGCCGCGATTCCAATTGTAGTTGCTGGTATAGGAGCTTCTGCTGGGCCATGTGGAGGCTGTATAGCCGCCGCCGCCGCAGAATTGGCAATGGTGACTGCTAATCTGATAACCTACAATACTTTTGCAGAGGCAGATATTGGAGTAACCTATCAATCGGGATCAGGAGATTATGCTGAATGGTTAGAAAGATTAAATTCAAATGAAACTATTCTCGAAGGTGACATTGTCGGTGTATATAATGGAAAAATCTCTAAATTTATTTCAGAGGATGTACAGCGAATATTAGTGATTTCAACCAGTCCAGCTGTTTTAGGAAACATGCCACTAGAAAAAAATAAAGAATTTTATGAAAGAGTAGCTTTTTTGGGTCAAGTACCCGTAAAAGTTAAAGGAAATGTATTCCCGGGAGACTATATACTTCCTTCGGGAGAAAATAACGGTGTAGGAATTGGTGTAGCTAAGTCTGATCTTAAAGCTAGGGACTACAAAAAAATAGTCGGCGTGGCTTGGACAAGTTCACTTGAAAACACCTATGGCTATGTAAAAATGGCAATTGGATTGAATGCAAATGATATGGCAGATCTTGTGGATTCACAACAAATAAAAATACGATCAATTGAAAAAAGATTGGCAACCCTAGAAGCAATTATACTTCAAGAAAAAAATGGCGAATCTAAAAAAGACAATACGGCTATATCACCAAGGGTTAAATCTAATAATACTAGCCAAAATGAGGCTGATATACTCAATAGTATTCCTCCTTTCTTTACAGACGAGATGATACTTGAGACAGATAAAATTCTCCAAAACATCTATAATGCCTCTACAATGAAGAGTACTGGTCTAGAAAAATTAATGAATGACAAGATTTTTAAAGAGAAGGTTTTTGAGAGGGTTAAAAAAGTTTATAGAGAACAATATTTGAAATTTAAATCCAATTATTAGTCAGGTCATTCAAGCGATCAACTACTTTCGAAGAAGAGAAGGATCAGGAAAAATAATAGAAAAGTATAATATCATGGATTTGAGTTTAGCTGATGGAGAAGGAGAATACCCTAATCAAGACGGTTTTGGCTGGACAAATGCCGTGCTATTAGCATTATAACTGTTGACTCGTTAAAAATAAACTATTTTTATCTCCTTAAAACACTTAAGATATTAAGCCCTCGACGTTTAAAAGATATAGAACAAAACAAACTATTGTTGCCTCTGCATTAAAAATTATGTTGAACCATATTTTTTTCTATCTTTAATCCTTAAATAAACAGAACACAAAATTCATCAAAATGAAAAAATTATTCGTTACCCTTGTAATGAGCATGTTTATGGTAAGTTTTACCGCTAATGCCAATACAACTAACTTAAACAATCCTACTATCTCTTCTATTGTACAAGAAGAAGAGCAAGCTGATGCACCTGCAGAGTCTGCCTCTTTTACCCAAGAATTAAAAAAGCGTTTCATCGAAGGTGGACCAGGATTCATGGGGATCGTATTAATCTGTTTGATTTTAGGTTTAGCGATTGCTATCGAAAGAATCATCTTCTTAAACTTAGCCTCAACAAACACTAAAAAATTAACCGATGGTGTAGAAGAAGCATTATCAAGTGGTGGTGTTGAAGCGGCAAAAGAATTATGTCGTAACACTAAAGGGCCTGTAGCTTCTATCTTCTATCAAGGTTTAGACCGTGTTGATGAAGGAGTAGAAAGTGCTGAAAAAGCTGTTGTTGCTTACGGTGGTGTTCAAATGGGTCAATTAGAGAAAAACGTTTCTTGGATCTCATTATTTATCGCCCTTGCACCGATGCTTGGTTTCATGGGTACTGTAATCGGGATGATTCAAGCCTTTGATAAAATTGAAGCAGCTGGAGACATGCAGCCATCTTTAGTAGCAGGAGGGATTAAAGTTGCCCTTTTAACTACAGTATTTGGTCTTGTTGTAGCGATCATTCTTCAAATTTTTTATAACTACATTGTTGCAAAAATCGACGGTATTGTTAACGATATGGAAGACGCTTCCATCACGCTAGTTGACATCCTTGTGGCTCACAAGAAGTAAGAACCCTCATTAAACACTGTAGATTATGAATTTTCAAAAAATAGTAAAAATAGTAGCCGGTCTCCTAGGGGTTCTTGGGGTAGTATTCCTCTTGAGAATCATTGGAACTGGTGACGAAGAGATTAAAATGGCTGCTGCCATGGGTGATTTCGGTACGGTATCACCATTAATTTCTATTGCACAGATTATCCTTGTGATTTCTATCGCAGCCACAGTAATTTTTTCGCTTCTCAATTTATTTGCAGATAGCCAAAAATTAAAAAAGGCGTTAATTTCTATTGGATTCCTAGTGGTAGTGGTAGGCTTAGCTTTCGCACTTTCTTCTGGAGTTGAAACCCCGCTTAAAGATGGAGAAGTTCTTTCTGCCTCTGGAGCAAGATGGGTTGAAACAGGCATCCGTGTCTTTTATTATCTTGCTGTAATTGCAATTGGAGCAATGGGATATTCTGGCGTAAAAAGTTTAACTAATAGATAAATTATGGCAAAAAGAGCTGCACCTGAGGTGAATGCTGGTTCGATGGCAGACATCGCTTTCTTGCTATTAATCTTTTTCTTGGTTACTACAACCATTGAAACCGACTCTGGGATCAATCGTAAGTTGCCTCCTACAGACGAAATTGTAGATCCTCCAATCATTAAAGAGCGTAATATCTTTACGGTAGTAGTGAACAAAGACAATCGCCTCTTAGTTGAGGAAGATATAATGGAACTTAGCGAACTGCGTCAAGCAGCGATGGACTTTCTAGACAACGGTGGTGGTACAGACGAAGAAGCATGTAACTACTGCCAAGGAAAAAAAGATCCAAGTTCTTCAGACAACCCAGAAAAAGCGATTATCTCTTTGAAAAACGATAGAGAAACTTCTTATAAAGTTTATATCGCTGTTCAAAATGAGTTAGTTGCCGCCTATAACGATCTTCGTGATCGCGAGTTTGCAAGGCTAAACCCTATGGCGGGATTGTCTTATACAGAAGCACAAAAGCGATACAATGATCCTAGAACAGCTTCTACAGAGAAGGCTAATTTAAAGCCTAAGTTAGATGAAGTGAAGGCGATGTATCCACAAAAGTTATCTGAAGCTGAACCGAGTAAAACCAACTAAAAACACAACGTATGTCTAAGTTTAAAAAGAAAAAGGGAGGAGAATTACCTGCGATTTCAACTGCATCTCTCCCAGATATCGTTTTTATGCTTTTGTTTTTCTTTATGGTAGCGACCGTTATGCGGGACAGTACCTTAATGATTCAAAACTCGCTTCCTGCAGCAGATCAAATTCAAAAATTGGATAAGAAAGATCGTGTGATGTATATCTATGCGGGGAAACCTTCTAGCCGATATGCAGACAAATACGGAACTCAAGCGCGTATCCAGTTAAATGATAAGTTTGCTGATGTAGGAGATGTTGCTGCTTTTGTTTTGGCAGAAAGAGCATCTAAACGTCAAGAATTACAAAATGTTTTGACTACCGCCCTTAAAGTGGACGGAGAAACAAACATGGGATTAATTACAGATATCAAGCAGGAATTACGTAAAGTAAATGCCTTAAAAATCAACTACACAACTCGTGTGGGAGATTATACGCAGAATATGAATTAGCTCATTTGATGAAAAGTTAAAAGCATCCGTCTTTAGGCGGGTGCTTTTTTTTTACCCTAATTTAAGTAAAATTGTACCTTCGCTTTATGCAAAAGTTCTTCTTTCTCTTTTTTTTATTAAGTGTCTACTTTGTTTCAGCTCAGGTAAAAGACAGCCTTAGTTATAGAGAAGATCAGCTGTATGTAAATCTCAATCTAGGAATACAGTTCAATGATATTAATGGTTTTAAGCAGAATGGCTTTTCGCGAAGCATACATATCGGTGCATTACGCGATTTTCCTATTACTGATAAGGGAGACAAAGCTGTTGCAATTGGGTTGGGTTATGGTTTTGTTCGCTTAGTTAATAACATCAATGTTGAACAAGTCCAAAATGGCTACCGCTACAGCGTCCCTGAAGTCCAAAGAGCCTTGCGGAATGTCTTTACTTATCATCAATTACAATTACCTATTGAGTTACGCTGGAGAACCTCTACGCTGCAAGACTATGCCTTTTGGCGAGTCTATCTTGGTTATCGTTTGAGTTATCAATTTGGTGCTCAGTATAAGCCTTTTTTTGGTAGAAAGTTCACTTTAGATAATCAATTGAATGTATTGCAGCACAGTATTGGTATTGCTATGGGTTTTAACACCTGGAATTTAAGATTTGATTATAGCTTCACTCCTATGCTCAAAGAAGGTGCTACCAGTGCTCAAAATCAACTAAAAGTTTTTCCTGTTCAAGTAGGTTTGATTTTTTACCTCTTATAGTTCTTTTCTCAATCGCGCTACAGGAAAGTTCATTTGCTCTCTGTATTTGGCGACTGTTCGCCTAGCAACCTTATAGCCTTTTTCGAGTAAACCCTTAGACAAGGCGTTATCTGCAAGGGGTTTTTTCTTGTCCTCCTCTTCTATAAGGGTCCGTAAGATTTTCTTTATTTCTAGGGTTGAAACTTCTTCTCCTTCTGCATTTGTAAGCGACTCTGAAAAAAAGGTTTTTAGCAATTTTGTTCCATAAGGAGTATCGATATATTTACTGTTCGCTACCCTAGATATAGTCGAGATGTCCATGTTGATTTTATCTGCAATATCCTTTAATATCATGGGTTTTAAGAAACGTTCATCTCCTGTTAAGAAGTAATCATATTGATGATTTACAATGGCCTCTATGGTAAGTTGAAGCGTTTGTATTCGCTGCTGTATAGCATCGATAAACCATTGCGCAGCGTCGAGTTTTTGCTTGATAAATTGTACGGCTTCTTTTTGAGCTTTTGATTTCTTAGAAGCTTCTTTATAGCCGCGGAGCATGTCTTGATAGCCAGAAGAAACATGTAATTCTGGGGCATTCCTCCTGTTGACACTTACTTGTACATTTCCATTTTCTATGGTTAAAATAAAATCAGGAACGATATGAGTATTTTGAAAAATGCCAGACATTGCTCCCCCTGGCTTAGGGTTCAGTTTTTCAATTTCTGCAAGTCCCTCTTTGAGTAAGTCTTCGTCTACATCAAACTTATCTTGCATCTTCTTAAAATGCTTTTTCGAAAATAGCTCAAAAGTTTCGTTGATGATTTTTCTGGCAACAATGATCGACAGAGTTGTTTCTTTTCGTTCTAATTGAAGTGCCAGACATTCTTGTAAATCTCTTGCCACCACTCCGGCTGGATCAATCGATTGTACCTTTTTAAGTACAGCTTCAACGGTCTCTACTTCAACGATGATTCCTTGTGTAAAAGCCAGATCGTCAATTAAATCCTCAATAGCACGCCGCAAGTATCCGCTTTCATCAATACTCCCCACAATAAACTCTGCGATGGTACTTTCTTGTTCTGTAAGGATAAGCGATCCTATCTGCAGTTGAAGTGTTTCATGAAAACTGATGCCGCCAGAAATAGGGGTGCTTTTATCTTCATCATCTGCGCTATAATTATTTGTATTAAGTCGATAAGAAGGTATTTCATCGTCACTTAAATAGGCATCTATATCGATGTCTTGGGTGTCAATTACATCGTTGTTATCCTCAAACTCTTGGTCATAAGTGTCCTCTGGATTTTCTTCTTTACCACTCTCTAGCGCAGGATTTTCCTCCAGTTCATTTTGAAGTCGCTGTTCAAAATCTAAGGTAGGAAGTTGAATTAACTTCATTAACTGAATCTGCTGCGGAGACAGTTTTTGTGCGAGCTTTAATTGAAGTTGTTGTTTTAACATAATAAGTTGGGTCTTATCTAAAGATAAGAAAACTTAAATACTTGCTAAAAAGCAGCGTTTTGAGGTGTTCGTGGGAAAGGAATAACATCTCTAATATTCCCCATACCTGTTGCAAATAAAACAAGACGCTCAAAGCCCAATCCAAAGCCACTATGTGGTGCAGTCCCAAACTTGCGTAAGTCGAGGTACCACCACAATTCTTCTTCTTCGATTCCCATCGCTTGTATACGTTCTTTTAAAACATCTAAACGCTCTTCTCTTTGAGAACCACCTACTATCTCACCAATTCCTGGGAAAAGAATATCCATAGCCCTAACAGTCTTACCATCTTCGTTTAAGCGCATGTAAAAGGCTTTGATTTTTGCGGGATAATCAAATAATATCACCGGAGTTTTAAAGTGTTTCTCTACTAAGAAGCGTTCGTGTTCACTTTGTAAATCAGCTCCCCATTCATCAATAGGATAAGTGAATTTTTTCTTTTTATTAGGTTTGCTATTTCTTAGAATGTCAATGGCTTCTGTATAACTTACACGTTTAAAATCGTTCTTAACGACAAAGTTGATTTTTTCTAGTAAGCCCATTTCAGAGCGTTCTAATTTAGGTTTACTACTTTCTTCTTTAGCAAAGCGTTCGTCTAGAAAAGCTAAATCCTCATGGCAATTTTCAAGTATATATTGCAAGACACTTTTGATGAATTTTTCGGCTAGATCCATATTCTCGTCTAGGTCAAAAAAGGCCATCTCTGGTTCGATCATCCAGAATTCTGCCAGGTGTCTAGTGGTGTTCGAATTTTCTGCTCTAAAGGTAGGACCAAAGGTATAAACCTCTCCTAATCCCATCGCATAGGTCTCTGCTTCTAATTGACCCGAAACGGTGAGGTGCGTTTCTTTCCCAAAAAAGTCTTTTTGAAAATCTACTTCTCCATCCTCGTTTAAAGGCGGATTTTTAGAATCTAATCCACTTACACGGAACATTTCCCCTGCTCCCTCTGCATCACTCCCTGTGATGATAGGCGTATTGACATAATGAAAACCTTCTTCCTGGAAGAATTTATGTACCCCAAAAGACAAGGCTGCTCTAACACGCATCACAGCGCTAAAGGTAGCAGTACGAACCCGTAAGTGCGCTTTTTCTCGTAGAAACTCAAAGCTGTGTTTTTTAGGTTGGATTGGATAAGTATCTGGATCTGCCGTTCCATAGACGTGAATGTCCTCTACTTGGATTTCTGCGCTTTGTCCTTTTCCTTGACTTTCTACATAGCTTCCAGTAATTTTTAAAGCAGCACCAGTAGAAATGTTTTTCAAGAGAGTCTCGTCAAAATTTTCAAAATCGACTACACATTGCAAATTACCTAAGGTAGAACCATCATTTAATGCGATAAATCGATTCGCTCTAAAGGTTCTTACCCACCCTTGAACGCTTACCGTTTGTCCTTGTGGTAATGTGGCTAATAGTGCTTTTATTTTAGTTGACATATTGAAAATTTTGTGCAAAGATAATGTTTAGCGTTTATTTATTTTTCTTTCCTATTCCCTTTTCATTTTCAGAGGGCTCGATGATTTGAATCTTTGGTTCTTTTAGTACCTCCTCATTTGCTACCGTATCTTTTAACGATATCAATAGAGAGGGGAGTAGGATTAAATTTGCCAGCATGGCAAAAAGAAGGGTCATTGAAATAAGCCCTCCTAAAGCGACTGTCCCACCAAATTCTGAACTCATAAAAACAGAAAAACCAAAAAATAAAACAATCGAAGTATAGAACATACTCAAGGCGGTTTCTTTTAAGGCAGCATAGACAGAGCGTTGTATTTTCCATTTTGAATCGATCAACTCTTGGCGGTATTTTGCTAAAAAATGAATGGTATCATCCACAGAAATCCCAAAGGCTATACTAAAGACCAAAATGGTCGATGGTTTTAAAGGAATCCCTAAAAAGCCCATCATTCCTGCGGTAATCAATAAAGGCAATAAGTTTGGAATAAGTGAAATGATGATCATTTTAAAAGACCGGAACAAATAGGCCATAAAAAGCGCAATTAAAAAGATGGCCAAGACCAAAGACAAAACGAGGTTTTTTATCAAGTATTTGGTTCCTTTTAAAAATAGCAAGGCTTTTCCTGTTAAGGAGACATTGTAGCGCTCTTCAGGAAATATTTTTGCAATCTCGCGTTTGAGTTCTATCTCTATTTCCTCCATCCTTTCGGTGTCGATGTCTGTCATAAAGGTGGTGAGTCGTGCATATTGCCCAGTATCATCTAAATAATTATTCAAGACATTGTCCCCATTTCCAGAGCGATCAAAATAAGAAAGAATAAAACGATTCTCTTGCGCAGAGGGTAGGGTGTAATAGTTAGGATTTCCGTTATAATACGCTTGTTTAGCATACTTAATGGCATTAACCACAGAGGTAGGAGACGACAGTTCTGGAATGTCGTCAATCACCTTGTTTAAGCGTTCCATACGTTTAAGCGTAGAGAGTTTTAAGACACCATCTTTTCTTTTGGTATCGATCAAGACCTCTAATGGAACTATGCCATCAAACTCTTTATCAAAAAACAATATGTCTTTAAAAAAGGATTGTTTTTTTGGCATGTCCTCTAAAATACTCCCAGAAATATTAATGGTATATATCCCTATAATACTGGTTACTAGTGCGATTAAAGCAAAGATATAAGTGTTCAAGCGTTTGTGTCGCACTTTATTTTCCATCCATTTGACAAAACGATCAATCGACTTATTGTTTAAATGACTTAAATGCTTTTTACTGGGTAGTGGCATAAAGCTATACGCAATAGGGATAATCAGTAATGAAAGCACAAAAATCCCCGCAACATTAATCGAAGCTACAATCCCAAATTCTTTAAGCAACTTACTATTGGTAAGGATAAAAGTGGCGAAACCAGATGCGGTCGTTAAGTTTGTCATCAAGGTGGCGTTCCCTATTTTGACAATCACCTGTTGCAGAGATTTGATTTGATTCCCGTGTTTGGCTACCTCGTGCTGGTATTTATTGATCAAGAAGATGCAATTAGGGATCCCTATCACAATGATTAGGGGAGGAATCAAAGCAGTAAGCACTGTGATTTCATAGCCCAGTAATCCCAATGTTCCTAATGCCCAGGCTACGCCAAATAGGACAACGACCATAGAGATAATCGTAGCGCGAATCGAACGAAAGAATAAAAAGAAGATAAGCGAAGTTACCCCCATTGCTGCAAAAACAAACATCCCAATTTCATCGACAATGTTTTGCGCATTCAAGGTGCGGATATAGGGCATTCCAGAGCGACGCACTTTTAACCCGTGTTCTTTCTCGAACGCATCCATCAAAGGAATAAATGTTTTGAAAATAAAATCTTTTCGCGCAGCGCTATTGACCACCTCTTGTTTCATGTAAACGGCCATGCGAACCGTACCAGAAGTTTTATTCAATAACAGGTTTTCATAGAAAGGGAGTTCATAAAACAACTTTTGTTTGAAGAGGGAAAATGCAAGGCTGTCTTGTGGGATATCCTCTAGCAAAGGTTGCAAATCAAATTTATTTTTCTTCTTGTTTTTGACCAGTTCTTTAACGTTGTCGATAGAGAGGACAAAATCAATCTCGTTAAAGGATTGAAGCTTTTCACTCAGTCCTTTCCAGGCAGAAAGTTTTTCTGGGGTAAAGAGGTTGGCGTCTTTTATAGCAATTAGAATAACACTTCCTTCTTCACCAAAGAGCGAAAGGAATTCATTGTAGCTAACATTTTCTGGATGATCATCTGGAAGTAAATTCGCTTCGGTAAAAGTGAAGCGCATATTTTTCCACTGTGAGGCCCAGAAGGCAGTTACAGCAAAAAGCGCGATGATTAATGCAATTCTATTGCGTAAGATTAGGCGAGCAATCGCTTCCCAAAAACTCCATTTATTTTTTCTTTTCATAGCGAAGCTGCTCGTGATACGGTTTAGCTTAGACCGTCATGATTTCTTTTTCCTTTGCAGCTAGGATAGCATCAATCTTTAGGATAAATCCATCTGTCACAGTTTGAATGTCGATTTCGATATTTTTTTGCATGTCTTCTGATGCTTCAGACTTTTTGATCTCTTGATTGGCATCTTTTCGAGCATTGCGAACACTTACTTTGGCGTTTTCTGTTTCGGCTTTTGCCATTTTTGCAAGTTCTTTTCTGCGCTCTTCTGTCAGCGGTGGAACGTTGATAATAATGCTTTCTCCGTTATTCATTGGGTTAAAACCCAAATTCGCAATCATGATTCCTTTTTCAATTTCTGTCAATAAACTTTTTTCCCACGGTTGAATTGAAAGTGTTCTTCCGTCTGGAGTATTGACATTGGCAACTTGTGATAAAGGGGTAGGTGCCCCATAATAATCTATCATAACACTCTTAAGCATAACAGGGTTAGCTTTTCCTGCACGAATGTTAAGCAGTTCACTTTCTAAATGACTTATAGCGCCTTGCATGCTTTCTTTGGCGCTATCTAAGATAAATTGTAATTCTTCGTTCATTGTCTTGCAATTAGAGATCCACACGTGTACCGATATTTTCTCCATTAACTACCTTGCTAAGGTTGCCCTGGGTGTTCATATCAAATACAATAATGGGTAATTTATTTTCTTGACTTAGGGTAAAGGCAGTGGTGTCCATAACCTTTAATCCGCGTTTTAACACTTCTTCAAAAGAAAGGGTGTCAAATTTGATGGCTGCTTTGTTTTTCTCTGGATCTTCTGTGTAAATACCATCTACACGGGTTCCTTTAAGAATGACATCGGCGTTGATTTCAATCGCACGTAATACTGCAGCAGAATCTGTGGTGAAAAAAGGGTTTCCAGTTCCTGCGCTAAAAATGACTACTCTATTTTTTTCTAAATGTCGAACGGCTTTTCTTTTGATATAAGGTTCAGCAACTGCTTCAATCTTTAGGGCGGTTTGAAGTCTAGTGGGAACTTCTTCGTTTTCTAACGCACTTTGCAAAGCAAGTCCGTTCATTACTGTAGCAAGCATACCCATATAATCTGCTTGAACCCGGTCTACACCGTCGTTTGAACCTGCCATCCCACGGAAGATATTCCCTCCCCCTATAACGATAGCGATTTCAACCCCTTTTAGGTGTAGTTGTTTAATTTCTTGAGCGTATTCTTTAATTCTTTTTGGATCAATTCCATAAGAATTTACGCCCATAAGCGCTTCTCCGCTAAGTTTGAGTAGTATTCGCTGGTATTTCATAGCCTATTAGTTCCCACAAATATAAACAATAAACACAGAAGGTTCTAGCCTTAGAGTAAATCGCTTGATGGATTTTTGTCTGGGAAGGCTTTGGCGATTTGAGTTTCAAATGTTTCGATACTCATGGCTTGATTTAGGTGAAAGTCTCCTATGCGTTCTCTGCACAAAGAAGTTAAGTGAGCGCCGCTGTTGAGGGCTGCCCCAAAATCATGCGCAAGAGAACGAATATAAGTCCCTTTACTGCAACTTACATTAAATGTTAATGCCGGGAATGCGCTAGTATCTATAGAAAAGTTACTGATGTTCACTTTGCGGCTAGGAATGTCGACTTTCTCTCCTTGACGGGCATATTCATACAGTCGTTTTCCATCTTTTTTTAAAGCCGAAAAAACAGGGGGAAATTGATCAATATCGCCGATAAATTTTGCTTTCGTTTTCTCGATTAAAGCTGCCTCTATATGATCAAAGGAGAAAGTTTGATCTATCTCGGTCTCTAAATCATAAGAGGGAGTAGTCGACCCCAATAAGAATGTCCCGCTGTACTCTTTTTCTTGACCTTGAAAACGTTCTATTTCTTTGGTCATTTTACCGCAGCAAAGAATGAGTAAGCCGGTGGCTAAGGGATCTAAAGTCCCTGCATGACCTACTTTTATTTTTTTGACCCCAATATTTTGTTTAATTAACCAGCGTACTTTATTGACCACTTGGAACGAAGTCCAGTTTAAGGGTTTATCGATAAGAATAACCTGACCAGATAAAAAAGCTTCTTTGGTGAAAATCATTTTTAAGCAAGAATTAATGCGAGTAGCCCTACAGTGAAACAATACCAGCTAAAGTATTTAAGCTGTGCTTTTTTTACCATAGCAATCATCCATTTACAGGCCGCAAGTCCAGTAAAGAAAGCAGCAATAAAGCCAATAATTATTGGAAGTAAAGAAGTGTCTGTCACAATGGTTTCGGCATTTAAAAGACTTTTTGCCATGCTTCCCAGGATTAGCGGAACCACCATTAAAAAAGAAAAGCGAGCTGCTTTTTCTTTGTCAATTCCTAGCAAGACTGCGGTGGCAATTGTTGCTCCGCTTCTTGAAATCCCCGGTAAAATAGCGATTGCCTGTAATATTCCTATTACTATTGCATTGCTAGCGTTAATGTCTTTTGTGGTGGATTTTGCTCTATCGGCTAAGAACAATAATACTCCTGTGAATAATAGCATAGCCCCGACCAAAACAATGTTTTGTTCAAATAATTGGGTGATAAAATCTTCTAAAAACAAACCAACAAAAACGGCAGGGATCATTGAAAGAAGAATATAAAGCGCAAAATAAAACGAAGGATTTACTTTAAAAGTCAATAGCTCTTTTAAGATAAACCCTATGTCTTTTCTAAAAAACACTACAGTACTTAATGCAGTTGCAGCGTGCAGTACAATGGTGAAAAGAAGGCTTTCTTTAGCCATAAAGTCTGTCTGTGTTAAGGCTTTTGCAAGTTCTAGATGCCCACTAGAAGAAACCGGTAAAAATTCTGTTAAGCCTTGAACAATACCAAGGAGCAATGCGATAAGTTCACTCATTTTTTATTCCCATTTAAAAGAATGGAATACATGGCGATGCCAAATCCAATCAAGACAAGCGTAGGGGCTAGACGAATGCGTTGAAAGCTAAAAATGGCAGGATTAAAAACATTAGGATCATCACTGCCTCCTCCTGTCATTAGAAAAAAGCCTAGTGCAATCACCCCTATGGCGAGCAATAAAATACGGTAATTTTTTTCTTTAAAAAGGAACTCTTTTTTAGTCGATGGAACTTTTTTCATAGGAATTAATTTACGGCATCAGTGGTTAGATTGAGAAAACGCTGAGTGGCAAAAAAGGTGCTTGCCCCAGTAATCAAAATGCTCATGCTAAAAATAGCCCCAAAAATCAAAGTGGGTTCTTTAGGATTGTTTAAAAGCGCTAACTCTGGAAAACGAAGGTTGAGTTCGTATAATAAGTAACCTAAGCCAGCAGAAGCAATTATCGCTCCCAATAGTCCCAGTCTTAGATGTTGCCAAATAAATGGACGGCGAATAAAACGTTTTGTCGCACCTACCAGTTGCATAGTTTTGATGATCAATCTTTTTGAATAAACAGATAAGCGAATAGAACTATTGATCAATAAAATAGCGATGATAATAAAAAGCCCACTTAAGGCAATGATTCCCTGACTAATTTTCTTGATGTTTTCATCGAGAATTTCTAACAATGGTTGATCATAAAAGACCTCGTTAACATATGGTTTTGCTTCAAAGTCTTGTTTTAAGGTGGCTAAAAATGCCGGCGAAACATAATCAGATCTAAAATAAACGTCAATAGAACTCAATAAGGGGTTGTACCCTAGAAATTCCATAAAATCCTCCCCGATCGCTTCTGCATGACTTTGTGCAGCATCTTCTTTTGAGACAAAATGGGCAGTTTTAGTTTCTTTTCGAAGACTTAAACTTTTTTGCAATTGCTTGACTTCAATGGGTTTTGCACCATCGTTGATATAAATGGTAAAAGCAATTTGCTCTTTAAAGTGGTCTGCCACCTTTTTTGAATTGAGTAATAACAGCCCTAAAACCCCCACTAGAAACAAGACTAAACTAATACTCACAACCACCGAAAAGTAGGAGGAAATCAAACGTCTTTTTTGGTAATTGTCTTTAGAATTCATCAAATCTATGGATGGGTTTGAAGGTAAAATTACAAAACAAGGATCAAATTTTATTCTAGCCTAGGATAAACTTTTTCCTTTCCTGCATTAACGCTACTTTTGTGGGGTTAATAAATTAAATTATTGTGGGGTACAACTTCCTAGAAATCGAAAAAAAGCGGCAAGCTTATTGGGCCGAAAAAAAGACTTTTCAAGTTCAAAATAATTCTGATAAGCCAAAGTATTATGTGTTAGACATGTTTCCTTATCCCTCTGGGGCAGGATTGCATGTTGGGCATCCTTTAGGGTATATCGCCAGTGATATCTATGCGCGATACAAGCGTCATAAAGGATTTAATGTATTACATCCACAGGGCTATGATTCCTTTGGCTTGCCTGCAGAACAGTATGCGATTCAAACAGGGCAGCACCCAGAATTAACCACTAAAACCAATATTAATCGCTATAGAGAACAATTAGATCGCATCGGGTTTTCGTTTGATTGGAGTAGAGAAGTGAGAACGTCTAACCCCGACTTTTATCGCTGGACACAGTGGATTTTCTTGCAATTATTTGATTCCTATTACGACAAAATAGAAGATAAAGCAAAGCCCATTTCAGCGTTAATTGCGGTTTTTGAAAAAGAGGGAAATACTTCAGTGCAGGTTGAATGTGATGTAGCTTCGCCAAAATTTACAGCAGAACAGTGGAGCGCTTTTTCTGAAGAAGAAAAGCAGGCCATTCTCTTAGATTATCGCTTGACTTACATTTCTGAAACAGAAGTGAATTGGTGTACAGAGCTAGGCACGGTATTAGCCAATGATGAAATCATAAACGGAGTTTCAGAAAGAGGAGGTTTTGCAGTAACAAAAAAGAAAATGAAACAGTGGAGTATGCGTATTGGTGCTTATGCAGAGCGTTTACTTCAAGGTTTAGATAAAATTGACTGGCCAGATTCTTTAAAAGAGATGCAGCGTAACTGGATTGGGAAGTCTGTAGGGGCAAAAGTGCGTTTTCAAGTAGAAAACCACGACGCGCAGTTAGAGGTTTTTACCACTAGACCTGATACATTATACGGGGTGACTTTTATGACCCTTGCTCCAGAATTAGAATTGGTTAAAACCATCACCACTGCTGAACAAAAAGAAGCGGTTGAGGCTTATATTGAAAAATCTGCACAGCGTTCTGAACGCGATCGCATGGCAGATGTAAAAACAATTAGTGGAGTGTTCACTGGTGCCTATGCTTTACATCCACTTACCCAAGAGCGAGTTCCAATCTGGATAGGAGACTATGTTTTAGCAGGCTATGGAACAGGTGCAGTTATGGCGGTCCCTTGTGGGGACCAAAGAGATTATGACTTTGCGAAGCATTTTGAGATTCCGATTAAGAATATTTTTGCTGATACAGATATTTCTGAAGAGGCCTATGCAGATAAAAGTGGAGGCGTAAAATTGCAAGATTCTGACTTTCTAAATGGTCTGGAATACAAAGCCGCAATGAAGGCGATTATCGCTCATCTTGAAACTACTGGCTCGGGAGAAGGAACCATAAACTACCGTTTGCGCGATGCGATATTTAGTCGTCAACGTTATTGGGGAGAGCCTATTCCTGTGTATTATAAAAATGGCTTACCAGTGCCTTTGTCCCAGGATCATTTGCCCCTAGTTCTTCCTAAGGTAGAAAATTATTTACCCACAGCAGATGGGGCTCCGCCATTAGGGAATGCGACTCACTGGGCATGGGATACAAAGAGTGAAAAGGTGGTGGCAAACGACCTTATCGATAATAAAACCATCTTTGCTTTAGAAATGAATACGATGCCAGGTTGGGCGGGAAGTTCATGGTATTTTTATCGGTATATGGACGCGCAAAATGACACAGCTTTTGTATCAAAAGAAGCGGCAAATTACTGGCAAGATGTGGATCTTTATTTAGGAGGAAGTGAACATGCAACGGGACATTTGTTGTATTCTCGTTTTTGGCAAAAATTCTTATTTGATCTGGGCCATCTCCCAGTAGATGAATATGCGAAAAAGTTGATTAATCAAGGGATGATTCTAGGCTCTTCTGCTTTTATGTACAGAAAGAAAGGATCACAAGAATACCTTTCTAAAGGTTTGATTGAAGGGCAGGAAGTAGAACCGATTCGCGTGGACATTGCTTTAGTAAATCTATCAGACGAGTTGGATTGCGAAGCGGTAAAGCAATGGCAGCCTCAGTTTGCTGAGGCTACTTTTGTGTTAGAAGAGGGCGTGTATAAAGTAGGTCGCGAGGTAGAAAAGATGTCAAAATCGAAATATAATGTGGTCAATCCAGATCAAATTTGTGAGGATTATGGGGCGGATACTTTACGCATGTACGAAATGTTTCTAGGTCCTATTGAACAGGCTAAACCATGGAACACTGCGGGTATCTCTGGGGTGCATTCGTTTTTGAAAAAGACCTGGCGTTTGTTTCACAATGATGAAACTTTTTATGTGAGTGATGATGCCCCTTCTGCAGAATCATTAAAGAGTTTACATCAAACAATTAAAAAGGTTACCGAAGACATCGAGCAATTCTCTTTCAATACCTGTATCAGTGCATTTATGATTTGTGTCAATGAACTCACCGCACAAAAATGTAACCAAAGGGCAGTCTTAGAACCTTTGACGATTTTATTATCGCCATTTGCATCACATATCACCGAAGAGTTATGGGCGCTTCTAGGGCATAAAGAGTCTATTTCACAAGTTGAATACCCCGTTTTTGAAGAAAAGTATTTAGTAGAAAGCACGAAGAACTATCCGGTTTCCTTTAATGGAAAAATGCGCTTTACACGTGAGCTATCTTTGGACTTAAGTCCAAAAGAGATTGAGCAAATCATCCTTGAAGATGAGCAAACACAAAAACAATTACAGGGGAGAACGCCTAAAAAAGTAATCGTTGTACCAGGAAAAATCATCAATATTGTAGGATAATGTATGTAGAGTTGATAGGTTATATGGCTGCCATTTTGACAACTGCGGCATTTGTTCCGCAAGCCTATAAAATATGGAAGACAAAATCGGCAGACGGGGTCTCTTTAACGATGTATTTAATTATGTTTACCGGGGTTTCCTTATGGGGGATTTATGGCTTTTTTATTGAAAGTAAGCCGATGATTTTAGCTAATTGTATCACGGCATCACTTTTGATAATGATTATATACTTTAAAATAAAGCACAAATAAAATTTTAATTCATGATAGGATATTATCTAGTTTTAGTTGTTTTTGGTATTGTAAGTTCTATTGTTAGCAGTACGCTTAAACGAAAATTTAAAAAATATTCAAAGGTAGCATTGCGCAATGGTCTTTCAGGGAAAGAGATTGCAGAGCAAATGCTGACTGACCACGGGATACGCGATGTAAAAGTTGTTTCAACGCCTGGGATGTTAACCGATCATTACAACCCAAAAACGAAGACCGTTAATCTAAGTGAGGGGGTGTATTCCCAGCGCAATGCATCTGCTGCTGCAGTTGCCGCTCATGAATGTGGACATGCTGTACAGCACAATATTGGCTATGAGTGGTTGCAAATGCGCTCTACTTTAGTTCCTATGGTGAGTGTGGCATCAAACTTTTCTATGTATATGATTTTTGTGGGGCTTTTTATGGCACAGGGCACCGCCTTTGGCCAGACGATCGCCATGGTAGGAGTTGTTCTATTTGGGATGGGAACCTTGTTTAGCTTTATTACCCTGCCAGTAGAATACGATGCTAGTAATCGAGCAATTGCATGGCTAAAGCGTAAAAATATGGTTAGCCAGCAAGAATTAGCTGGTGCAGAAGACGCTTTAAAATGGGCGGCAAGAACTTATGTAGTTGCTGCATTAGGATCGCTTGCGACTCTAATGTATTTTGTGTTGCGTGTGATGGGGAACAGCCGCGATTAGACTTTGATTTGTCGAGCGATTTGTTGATCCAAAGAGATAAAAGTTTCGGTTCTGGAAATGCCTTCTATCTTCTGAATTTGATTGTTTAAGAGGTTCATTAAGTGCTCGTTGTCTTTACATAAAATTTTGACAAGAACACTCCAGTCACCTGTAGTGTAATGGCATTCTAAGACCTCATTGATTTTTTTTAATTGCGCTACCGCGGAAGTATTACTCATGGCTTTATCGAGATAAATTCCAACAAAAGCGAGAGTGGTGTAGCCTAATCTTTTTGGGTTGATGGTGATTTGAGAACCTTGAATCAATCCAGATTTCTCTAGCTTTTTTAAACGTTGATGGACCGCAGCACCAGAAATTCCTACTTGTTTTGACAATAAGTTGATCGATATTCTAGCGTCTTTCATCAATTCGTTGAGTAAGATTTTGTCAATTCCGTCGATTTGAATTATCTCGTTATTTTTCATTTATTCTTGATGATTTACAGCAAAAATATAAAATTAGTTGATTTTATTAATTTTTTTATACTGTAATCTATTCCCCTATATTTGTATAAAATAGATTCAATGAAATTATTTACTGCAGCCTTATTTGGGAGTGTGTTTATGTTTTTAGGGGTGGCTCTAGGAGCTTTGGGCAGTCATGCCCTCGAAGGTAAAATTACTCAAGACTCTTTACAAAGCTATATGATTTCGATTCGTTATATGCTTTTTCACGGGCTTGCTTTATTGTTTCTAAGTGCATTGCCCTTTGTTGAAGAAGTAAAGAAAGAGCGCATCGCATTCTTACTTGTCTTAGGGGTGTTTTTATTTTCAGGAAGTATTTTATTGCTTTCTACTAGAGCTATTCACGGTTTAAGTGTCAGCTTTTTAGGGCCAATTACCCCCATAGGTGGATTACTCCTTTTAGGAGCGTGGGCTTATTTAAGCGTGTTACTCGGGAAAATGATGCTAGCTTAAGCTAACTCTTTGATGTATTTCTCAATGGCCATGGTCATTGAGGGGGTTTCTTCAGTAGGCGCTTTAATGTCGACGCGAAGATTCGCATTATCGGCTGCTTTTACGGTAGTGTTTCCGTAAACCGCAATACGCGTGGCATTTTGTTCAAAGTCTGGAAAGTTTTTGAATAATGATTCAATCCCAGAAGGGCTAAAGAACACTAAAATGTCGTAATAAACATCCCTTAAATCAGAAAGGTCACTCACTACTGTCTTATACATTTGTGCGCGCTTCCAGCTGATTTCTATACTGTCTAAAAAGTTAGGAATAACCGGTTTTAAAATATCTGAAGAGGGTAAAAGAAAACGATCATCTTTAAACTTTTTAAACATGGCTTCAAGATCCATTAGGCTTCTTTCCCCTACATAAATTTTACGCTTGCGATAAACAACATATTTTTGAAGGTAATAGGCCACTGCTTCAGATTGACAAAAATATTTTGTGCTATCTGGCACTTTGAATCTCATTTCTTCAGCTAAACGAAAATAGTGATCAACAGAATTTCTACTGGTAAGAATAACTGAATCAAAATCTTTGAAATCGATTTTTTGTTGTCTAACCTCTTTTGAATCAACTCCTTCAACGTGGATAAAAGGGCGAAAATCAATGGTTAAATTGTGTTTTTCTTTAAGCCTAGTGTAGGGAGAGTTTTCGCTGCTAGGTTCTGGCTGCGAAACCAATATTGTCTTTACTTTCATAGTACTCATAAGGTCAGTTTTAATCCATTGATCAATAGAATCCAGGGACTCAATTTGAGAGTGCAAAGATACAAAATAAAATATAATCCACCTTGTTTAACCGTGGCAAACAATTGTTTAACAACCATTAAGTGGTATAAAACATATAAGACACTGCAAATTAGTACCAATGCATTGAAAAATAGCGGAGAGAGGTCAAATGTATAGTAGTAAAGGACAACCCCTATGAACATTAGAATAGTCAAGCGAAAAAGGTAGGTGGTTGTCCTAAATTGATATTGATTAATGAAATGTTGTAGTTCAAAAAAATAACTCAGGAGTAGGAGTGCGAACTGTCGCAAAATAACAATTACACTAATCCCTAAGAAAACCAATGCAAAAAGGTTGAAATTTAAAGCTAAAATTGCATTTTCTGAAAGATAAAAGCAGATAAAAAGGCTTACATTAACTAAAGAGAACAGCACCGATAGTATAATAAAACCTTGCAGATATAACGGTTTATCGCCATAACTGCTAAAGTAGAGTGGGGTGTCAATGATGCGGATAAAAGAAAAAAACTGTTGTTGATAGCGCCATTTGCAAAACACCAATAGCAAAAAGTTAACCATCAAAACATAGGTCATCCAATTAGATTTTCCCGTAGGAATTAATACCCATTCTTCCATGGGGTAAAAATACCAAAATTAATTTACTCCTTCCTTAAACCAATAGGCTTTCGTGCATCAGCATGCAGTTAATTTTCTTACTTTTATACCACTCTTATGTCGCAAACATTAATCATTATACCGACTTATAACGAAGTCGATAATATCTCACCTTTATTAAAGGAGATTTTTAGCGTTCTACCAGACGTTCATTTATTGTTTGTAGATGATTCTTCTCCAGATGGCACTGCTGGTAAAATCGCTGCTTCTCAAGCAAACTATCCCAGTCAAATTTTTCTAGAAGTCCGCAATGAAAAAGAGGGTTTAGGCAAAGCCTATGTCCACGGATTTCAATGGGCTTTAGCGCGAGATTATCAAAATATTTTTGAGATGGATGCAGATTTATCGCATCCCGCAAAGTCTTTACCACAAATGATCGAAGCCTTAGAAAATGAAACAGATGTCATTGTTGGATCGCGTTATCTCTCTGGTGTGAACGTAGTGAATTGGCCTATTATGCGCATTTTGTTATCCATGGGAGCTTCTATTTACGTTAGGCTTATTACTGGTTTGCCGGTGAAAGATGCCACCGCTGGTTTTGTAGGCTACAAAGCAAGCGCTTTATCTAAATTAGAACTCAATGCCCTTTCTTTTGTGGGCTATGCTTTTCAAATAGAAATGAAGTTTAAACTCTGGAAAAAAGGCTGCTCTCTTAAAGAAATCCCCATTGTTTTTGTCAATCGAGAAAAAGGAGTGTCTAAAATGAATAGTTCCATTATTTGGGAAGCGATATACGGGGTAATTTATCTTAAATTTGAATCCATTTATAAACACAGATGAAAAAATGTTAATTAAAGGAGCAGTTGTCGTAAATGAAGGGAAAACCCAAGCATTAGATGTGCGGATTGAAAAAGGAAAAATAACAAGCCTTCAACCCGATATAACGCAAGAGGATGGAGAAGAAGTTGTGATGGCTCAAGGAAAATATTTACTTCCTGGATTAATTGATGACCAAGTCCACTTTCGCGAGCCAGGACTAACGCATAAAGCGTGTATTAGAACAGAATCCAGAGCGGCAGTAGCCGGCGGGATTACTTCTTTTATTGAAATGCCGAATACCAATCCACAAACCACCACCATTGAAGCATTAGAAGATAAGTTTGCAGTTGCCGGGAAAGATTCTCTTGCGAACTACTCGTTTATGTTTGGGGGTACAAACGACAACTTTGAAGAAGTGGCTCGTTTAGATAAAACAAAGGTGGCGGGTTTAAAGTTATTTTTGGGTTCCTCCACAGGAAATATGTTAGTAGATGACGAAGCAGTCCTACGAAAAATATTTTCTTCAACAGATTTAGTGATTTCTGTTCACTGTGAGGACGAACCGACCATCAAAGCAAACTTAGCAAAGCATATCGAAATCTATGGCGAGGATATTCCCATTGAAAAACATCCTGTTATTAGAAGTCATGAGGCTTGCTATCTCTCCTCTTCAAAAGCGATTGCATTAGCAAAAGAAACCGGAGCCCGTTTACACGTTTTTCATTTATCCACGGCAAAAGAAACCGAATTGTTCGACAATTCGATCCCCCTAGCCGAAAAGAAAATTACCGCCGAAGTCTGTGTGCATCACTTGTGGTTTTCAGCAGATGATTACGAAGAAAAAGGCACTCATATCAAATGGAATCCTGCCGTAAAAAACACCGAAGATCGCACGGCTTTATGGGAAGCGCTTAACGACGATCGCATCGATGTTTTAGCAACCGATCACGCACCGCATACTTTAGCAGAAAAAAGTAACCCTTATACTAGCGCTCCCTCTGGTGGGCCTTTAGTACAACACGCTTTACTTGCCTTGCTTACTGCAGTTGGTCAAGGTAAAATAAGTATCGAAAAGTTGGTCCAAAAAGCATGTCACAACCCCGCTATTTTATTTCAAGTGGCGAATCGCGGTTATATAAAAGAGGGCTTTCAAGCAGATTTAGTTTTAGTTGATTTAGAGAAAAAGACGACGGTAACGAAAGATAACTTATTGTATCAGTGTGCTTGGTCTCCTTTTGAGGGCACAACTTTTGATGCTAGTGTTGAAAAAACCTGGGTCAATGGACAATTAGTCTACAATCAAGGCGAAATTATTGAAACAGCCGCTGCACAGCAACTAACGTTTAATCGATGAAAAAAGTTTGGATTCTTTTTTTTTATTGATCGCATGTGATGCCAAACACGGCAAATCCACCTCCGGCGATATTGATTCCAGAGGACACTATGGAGCATATCCTTTATGATATCACCTTGCTAAAATCGATAACGAACAATCGCTTTGGAAGAGGAACCTCAAAAGCGGTGTTGAATAATCAATATATACTGCGTAAATACAACATTGAAGATTCTGTTTTAAAACAAAACCAAACCTATTATGCTCAGTCGCCAAAAAAAATGGCGGCGATTTACAATCGTATTTACGAACGTCTTGAAAGAGTAGAGGACAGTATCGGTCTTTTAGTCCAAAAAGAGCAAAAGGAATTGAATGAACGTTTGCAAAGAGAAAAAGACAGTATTGCGGCAAGGAAACAAAAAGATAGTCTAGCTTTAGTCAAACAAAAAGACAGCCTAAAAACTTTAAAAGAAATAGATAGCCTAGCTATTTTGAAAAGGAAAGACACCCCTGATCTTTTAAAAGAAGATAATCTAGGGGAATTAAAAGCGAGCTTTTAAAATTGAGTCGAGGTATGGCTCGATTTTCCGGTAAGAAAAATCAATCTTTTGTTCTATTTTACTCCCGTCAATTTCATTTTGATCCGATAAGCTTTTAATTAGCGCTTTGGATAAAAACTTTTTTCTCAAGCCAAATCCATTTGCAATACTTTCAAAGAACCATGCGGTTTTTAAATATATAGGATGTAATACTCTTGAGGGTATTTTTTTGTTCATCTTTTTGGCCACATATTGAGTAAGCTTTTGGTAGGACCAGTTTTCTGCCACTAGAATAAAACGTTCATTTACAATAGGAGAGGACATAAGTTGTACCATTACTGCAACGACATCCTCTACCGCTACATAGCCTGTTTTTCCAGTGGGATAAAACGATAAACCTTTTTCTATTCGGTGGATCAGTTGGTCGATAGGATTCCTGGGCATGCTATCTCCCAGAATAACACCTGGATTGACAATGACAACTGCTACGCCTTCTTGTGAGGCACGCCAAATTTCTAATTCAGCCCCATATTTTGAATAAGCATAAGGTGTTTTTTCTACCGTTGGATTCCATGGGGTGTCTTCTGTGATGATACCGCTATTTGTTTGGCTTCCTAGTGCAGCAATTGAACTTACATAAACTAATTTTTTGATTTTATTTTCAATGCATAGATTTGCAATATAGGCCGTCCCTTGCTGGTTAACTTCTTGCAATTGCTCTCTTTTGTAATAGGCCATTGAAATGTAAGCTGCGCAGTGATAAACCTGGCTAATGCCATCAAATGCCTTACTTAAGGCGGGTAAATCACAGAGATCTGCTTCCCTCCATTGAATTTTTTCAAAAAGAGCGGTTTCATCACGGGAGGTAAAAAAATCTTTTAGTGCTGCTCTTTTTTTCTCTCTCCTGTAAAGCGCTACAACCTTTTGGTTCTTTTTAAGCAAACTAAGACAAAGATGTGCGCCCACTAATCCTGTGGCTCCAGTGACTAAAATCATGGCCTAAAAGTACTGTTTTTTCTGTTTGGCTTTTTCCATTTAAAGGAGAAATCTATCTTTGCGTTTTAGCACAGTACTATGAGAAATACGTTCGTCGAAGAACTTGAATGGAGAGGCATGTTACACGACATCATGCCCGAGACAGAAAATCACTTAAATCTAGGGCCTACTTCTGCCTATATCGGGTTTGATCCCACAGCAGATTCCTTACATATAGGGAGTTTAGTCCAAATTTTGATTTTAATGCATTTTCAACGTGCAGGACATCAACCTATCGCATTAGTAGGTGGAGCCACGGGAATGATAGGAGACCCTTCTGGAAAATCAGATGAACGCAATTTATTAGACAGTGCTGCACTAGAGAAAAACGTCGCTGGGATAAAAGCGCAGTTAGAACGTTTTTTAGATTTTTCTGAATCAAATGAAAACCCAGCACTTTTAGTCAACAATTTTGACTGGATGAAGGATTATTCCTTGATTGATTTTTCAAGAGATATTGGGAAACACATTACCGTAAATTATATGATGGCAAAAGATTCTGTCAAAAAACGTTTAGGGTCTGAGTCTCAAGTGGGAATGTCTTTTACAGAGTTCACTTATCAATTGCTGCAGGGCTATGATTTTTTACACCTTTATAAAAACTATAACTGCACCCTGCAAATGGGAGGCAGTGACCAGTGGGGAAATATCACGACCGGGACAGAGCTAGTAAGAAGAAAAGCAGGGGGGAAAGCTTATGCCATTACTTGCCCATTGATTACAAAAGCTGATGGAACAAAATTTGGAAAAACAGAAGGAGGTAACATCTGGTTAGATAAAAGTAGAACGTCTCCATATAAATTCTATCAATATTGGCTCAATGCCTCTGATGCTGATGCAGAGAATTACATCAAAATCTTTACTTTTTTAACAAAAGATGAAATTGAGGCCCTAATCGAAGAACACAAAGAAACACCTCACCTGCGTTTATTGCAAAAACGCATTGCAGAAGAGATCACCGTCTTAGTCCATTCTAAAGAAGACTTAGCCAATGCGCAAAGAGCTTCACAGATACTATTTGGTAAATCAACTTCGGAAGATCTATTGCAGTTAGACAACGCTACCTTCTTAGATGTTTTTGATGGAGTGCCACAAGCCCAAATGGAAAAATCTGCTTTAGCAGAGGGTGTAGACATTGTCGCTGCACTAGCAGGGGAAGGAAGGTTGTTAAAGTCAAACGGAGAAGCAAGACGTGCCTTGAAAGAGAATTCTATTTCGGTGAATAAGACCAAAGTAAATGATCAGAAAAAAATCACTTCTGCAGACTTAATCAACGACCGCTATATTTTATTGCAACGTGGGAAGAAAAGTTATTTTGTGTTGGAGTTTGTTTAGTAAACAAGCAGGTTACAACCGCGAATATCACTTTGGTCTAAACGACCCATCACCTCAAAAGATCCGTCGGGAAACACCCTGCCTAAATCGTCTGTAGCGATAAAGGCACAAGATTCTTGGTTCGCTAAATCAATGATATTTAAGCGGCCTATTTTTGTTCCTTTAACAGGAGAAAAAGGATCGTTAGTTTCATGGGGAATAACCTTCATCCATGCAGGGCATTCAAAACGACCATTGCCCATTGAATACGCTTGGGATAGGAGTTCAGTCATGCCGTACTCACTGTGAATTTCCTTTACACCAAAGGCTTTTTTTAGAGTTGCATGTAAATCCTCCCGGATCATTTCTTTTCGTCTTCCTTTCATTCCGCCGGTTTCCATCACTATGGAATGTTGAAGGGAAAGTGGATGCTGTTCTGCAAAGTCGAGTAAGGCAAAACTCACGCCTAATAAAATGGTGGGGTGTTTTTGAGCTTCAAGCGTTTCAAGTTGTGCTTTGAGTTGATCAAATTCATCTAAATAAAATCCACTTGAGGGATGACTACTTTGTTGTATTAAGGCATCCATCATGTAGATTAAAGAAGAGCCTTGTCTTTCTAGATAGGAAGGAAGCAGGGCTAAAATTGCCCAGTCTTTTGGGTCGCCATAGCGATTTTCAAATCCTTTTTGGAAGCTGTTTTCATAGATTTCTTTATGCAAAATGGGGTGTTGTGCGTTTACTGCAGCTGTTGTTCCGCTTGAAGTAAAAGTAATTTTTGGCGAAGCCTTAAAACATTTTACTTCATGGGATTTAAAGAATTGAATGGGCAGATAAGGAATGTCTTTTATCGTTTTTATTTCTGAAGGAGAGATGTTGAGTAAGTCGCAATAGGAGCGGTATACATTGTTTTCTTCATACTGTCGATTAAAGGTCGCTATTGCGGCCATTTCAAAATCGTTTGAAGTAGCAATTTTCAAAAAATGAAGCTGGTTCTCATTCATGTCCCAAAACTATTAAAATTTACGCCATCTGTGAGGTAAATAGAATATTCTTGTGCCTATTTCAAGGTTATGAAAATCTTATCATTTAAAATGGGTTTAGTAGGTCCAAATCATTAATTGTATATTTATTATCTTTAAAACATAAGACTACAAATACTTTATGAAAAAAAGTAAAATCAAGATTCTATTAGTAGACGATGAACCAGATATTTTAGAAATATTGTCATTTAATTTATCCAATGAGGGCTATCAGATATTTACTGCAGAAAATGGGAAAGAGGCCATTAAATTAGCCGATCAGCATTTGCCTCACTTGATTATTCTTGATGTGATGATGCCTATTATGGACGGGATAGAGACCTGTGAGCGTTTGAGAATGGATAAAAGATTTGAAAACACAGTCATTATGTTTTTATCAGCTAGAGGCGAAGATTATTCTCATGTTGCTGCCTTTGAATCTGGAGCAGACGACTATGTGACAAAGCCTGTTAAACCTAGGATTTTTAATTCTAAAGTTAAAGCCATGTTGCGTCGCTTTTTAAAAGATGATATAGGAGGCAATATCCGCTTAGGGGAGATGGAGATCAATGTTGAAGAATACAAAGTGATCCTTGAAGGGAAAGAAATAACCCTGCCCAGAAAAGAGTTTGAATTGTTGTATCTGTTGGCCTCTAAGCCAGGTAAAGTATTTAAACGACTTAAAATAATGGAGTCTGTTTGGGGAAGTGATGTCGTCGTGGGGGATCGAACCATTGACGTACATATTAGAAAACTGCGCGAAAAGATAGGAGAAGACTTCTTTAAAACAGTTAAAGGCGTAGGCTACAAATTCATCCATAACGAAGAATAAAAATGTATGAATCAACGTTACAGTGCGGCACTACAGTTGTCGCTTCTAATCGTCGTTGTTTTTAGTCTTATAGTAAGTGTGGTATTTTACTTTTATAGAGGTACTTTAGCCCCCTTATTTGAGGGAATAGTCTATGTCATTATATGCCAATTGTGTTTGTTTTTTTTCTCCTTTGTTCTCATTCAAAAGAGAATTGAAAACTTTATTCTCACTAAGGTTAAATCCCTCTACCAAGACCTTCTACCCTCAGGAATTCCTTTAAACGAAGATTCCCTGCAAAAAGATGTTATTTCCATTACCCAGAGTTTACAAAAGTTTGCAAAAGAAAGTAAACTTGAAATTGAATTGCTCAAAGACAAAGAAAATTATCGAAGAGAATTCATCGGGAATTTAGCCCACGAATTAAAGACTCCTTTATTCACCGTTCAAGGATTTATACTGACTCTGCTCGATAATAATGTCACAGATGAAAAGACCATTAAAAAATACCTTAAAAAAGCAGCTAGTGGGGTGGATCGCTTAGGATTTATCATCAAGGATTTAGATCTAATTACACAATTTGAAACCGGGGTTAATACTTTAAATGTCGAACAATTTGACATAGCTACTTTGATCAAAGATATTGTAGAAATGCTCGAAATACAAGCAAAAAAAAGCGGGATTAATCTACAATATAATTTGGTCTCTGATTCACCTATTATAGTGTCGGGTGATATAGAACGAATCACGCAGGTTTTGACAAACTTAGTGGTTAACTCGTTCAAGTATGGTGTTGAAAACGGAACCACAGAAATTGAAATTAACGAACTAAGCGATGCTAAAATCCTAGTACGTGTCATTGACAATGGAAAGGGGATTGCAGAAGAGCACTTGCCGCGATTATTTGAGCGATTTTACAGGGTAGATAAAACAAGAAATCGCAACGAAGGGGGGTCTGGACTGGGACTATCCATTGTAAAGCATATTATAGAAGCGCACAACGAAAAAATCTTTGTTGAAAGTACCCCTTTGGTGGGTTCAGAATTTTCTTTTACCCTTAGCCGCGCCAAAGGCTAAATTGCTGCATATTTTTAATTAATTTTGCTGCAAAACACCACTGTGGGAAGTAAAAACAAGCTTAAACGGTTCAATCAAAATCTAACATTTTCGAATGTTATCCAGCCAGAGAGAGAAGAAGTCACTTTAGGTGAATTTCGATACAAAGGCAAGTGGAGACAAGAATTCTTTAAAAATGATCATCCCATCGTTGTTGAGTTGGGTTGCGGAAAAGGGGAATACTCTGTTTATTTAGCGCAACAATACCCAGAGAAAAACTTTGTTGGGGTCGATATAAAAGGGGCACGTTTTTGGGCTGGCGCCAAAGAGTCACTTGAATTAGGACTGTCTAATGTAGGATTTTTACGCACTCAGATAGAGTTGATTGAAGATGTTTTTGCCGAAAATGAAGTCGGTGAGATTTGGATTACATTCCCCGATCCACAAATCAAATTTAAACGAACTAAACACCGTTTAACCAATCCCGCATTTTTAGATCGATACCGTACTATACTTCAGCCCGAAGGGCGTATTCATTTAAAAACAGATAGCGAATTCTTGCATGGTTACACCTTAGGTTTACTCGAGGGGAAAGGCTGGGAGGTAGATTATGCACACCACGATGTGTATGGAAATGCTTATTCGCCAAAACACGTTACTGCCATTCAAACCCACTATGAGCGTTTGTTTATGGAGAAAGGAAGATTGATTACCTACTTGACTTTTCGTTTTCCAAATGCCTAAAGCAGATCAAAATTTTTTTGAAAAAGTGTATCAAGTCGTAAGACAAATTCCAGTAGGAAGAGTGAGCTCTTATGGTGCCATTGCACGATCCATAGGCTCCCCGCAAAGCGCCCGTATGGTAGGTTGGGCAATGAATGCATCACACAATATCGAAGATGTTCCTGCGCACCGAGTGGTCAATAGATTAGGCTTGTTGACTGGAAAGCACCACTTTGATGGAACTAATTTGATGCAGCAGTTACTCGAAAACGAAGGAGTTGAGGTAATTGACAATCAAATACAGCGCTTTGACGAAATCTTTTGGGACCCTATTCAAGAAGGGATTTAAAGCTTACAGAGAAACTTTTTTTGTCCACTTCTTCCCTGTATATTTGTAATTTAGAATCAGTTTAAAAAACTAGAATGGAATTATCGAAAAAGGCCATTGAACAGGCGTTAACAACAATTACACTCCCAGGTGACGGAAAACATTTGATGGAAAGTGGAGCCGTAAAAAATATTCTTGTTTTTGGCAACGAAGTCATAATCGACCTTACCGTTCAAAACCCTAGTTTGCAAGCGAGGAAAAAGCTTGAGGTTGAGATTTTAAAATGCATTCATAAAGAGGTCCACCCTAAGGCAAAAATAAAAATCAATGTAACGGTTGAAGCTCCGCCAAAAGCAGAACCGATCAAGGGTAAACCCATCCCTGGCATAGACAATATCATTGCCATTTCATCTGGAAAAGGAGGGGTAGGAAAATCGACTATAACGGCTAATATTGCAGTGACTTTAGCTAAGATGGGCTTTAAAATAGGGGTCTTAGATGCAGATATTTATGGGCCGTCTATCCCTACCATGCTCGATATGGAAGGGGCAAGACCGTTGTCCATCAATGTTGATGGTGCTTCTAAAATGGAACCCATTGAAAACTATGGCGTAAAAGTGTTGTCCATTGGGTTTTTTACTCAGCCAGATCAAGCCGTTATTTGGCGTGGTCCTATGGCGGCGAAGGCATTAAATCAAATGATTTTTGATGCCGCTTGGGGAGAATTAGATTTCTTATTATTGGATCTACCTCCCGGTACTGGGGACATACATTTAAGTATTGTACAGTCGTTACCAATCAATGGAGCCGTGGTTGTGTCAACACCTCAAAATATAGCTTTAGCAGATGCTAAAAAGGGAATCGCAATGTTCCAGCAAGACAATATTAGTGTTCCTGTTTTAGGGATAGTCGAAAACATGGCTTACTTTACACCAGAAGAACTTCCAGAAAATAAATATTACTTATTTGGAAGAGAAGGAGCAAAAAATCTAGCGGCAGACAAAGAAGTACCTTTCTTAGGGGAAGTACCCATTGTACAAAGTATACGAGAAGCAGGGGATGTAGGTCGACCTGCTGCATTACAAAGTAAAACCGCAGTAAGTGACGCATTTGAAGAAGTTACGCGAAATACCGTTTCAGAATTAATTAAAAGAAACGATCACCTGCCTCCAACTCAGGCGGTTAAAATAACGACTATGGCTGGCTGTTCAGCAGTAAAAAAGTAAAATTATTAGAATGGAATTAAAAGATAAAGTAATGCTTGCTCTTGACGAAATCAGACCTTTTTTAGCGGCTGATGGTGGCGATATTTCTTTGATCGACATCGTTGAAGACAAAATTGTTACGGTACAATTGCAAGGCGCATGTGCAGGTTGTTCAGTTAATCAAATGACTTTAAAATCTGGAGTAGAATTGACCATTAAAAAACACGCTCCTCAAATTGAGCAAGTGATTAATCTAGAAGCATAAAAAAACATGTCAGATATTACCATTTCTATCCTTGATCGGGAGGGAGATAGACATCAAATAGAAGCGCCTACAGATATGGCGATGAACTTGATGGAGGTTTGTAAAGCCTATGAATTACCAATAGAAGGAACTTGTGGCGGAATGGCACTTTGTGCCTCATGTCAATGCTATATTTTATCCGACCATGATTTAGGAGAACGTTCAAATGATGAAGAAGCAATGCTCGCAGAGGCATTTAATGTTCGCGATAACAGCCGTTTGGGTTGTCAAATCCCTATAACAAAAGAATTAGAAGGATTGCAAGTCGAACTTGCACCAGAAGAAGACTAACTTCTTCGTATATTGAAACCGATTGAATTATTGCTATGAAAAATCAACTTTTATTCGGTATGCTACTCTTATCACTACTTTCATGTACTTCAAACTCTCAGCCACTTGTCGTGGGACATCGCGGGGCTAGGGGGCATGTAGCAGAAAACACGGTCGCTTCAGTAAAAAAAGCACTGGCCTTAGGGGTAGATGGAATTGAGATAGATGTCTTTGTTTGTGCTTCAGGAGAATTAGTTGTATTTCATGATAAAACCTTAGAAAAATTAACCGATGCCACTGGCTATATCGAAACAATTGATTTAGATTCTATTCGAAAAATAACGGTTTTAGGGCGAGAGCCAATTCCAACTTTAGTTGAGGTGCTAGATGTGATTAATGACGAAGTAGTATTGAATATCGAATTAAAAGGAACTAGTACAGCAAAACCAACTTATGCTTTGCTAAAACAATATTTTGACAAAGGGAAACTTCAACCTTCAGACGTGTTTATTTCGAGTTTTGACTGGAATGAATTAGAGCTGTTTTACCAAGAAACAAAAGAGGTGCCCATCGCTGTTTTGACAGAAGATGATCCTCTTGATGCCATTCCAGTGGCTTTAAGTTTAAAAGCTTTTGCAATTAATCCTAACCATAAAAGTCTGACAAAAAGCAATGTTAAAAAGATTCATGCAGCGGGTTTAAAAATTTATCCTTGGACCATTAACGAACCAGAAGACATTGCACATATGAAAGACTTAGGGGTGGATGCGATTATTACTGATTATCCTGAAAGAGTTTATCCACAATAAAAAATGAAACCCTCCAAGAAACAAGGAGGGTTTCTTACTGGATTCGAATACCCCACTTTTGCTTGTTAACAAGCAACCTTGAATCCAGCAATAATATTTTTAATAGTGATTGCCTCAAGACGAAGTGATATTCAAAAAAGAGAATGGAATATCATGGTGATTTTATCTAGGACTTAAACTAAAGATACAAAAAAATCTAAACCAACTGGTTTAGTTGTTTAAATAGTAAATCCCTAGGTTGAGGAAACTAGCAAAACTCACCCATACTAGATAGGGGTAAAGTAAGTAAGCAGTCGGTTTGTGGACAATTTTAAACCAATAAATGGTTTTGAGGATTAGATAAAGCAATAAGGCAATAACAAGTAAGGCAATCCCTGGACTTTTTAACCCAAAAAAGACAATACTCCACAGGCCATTCACCACAAGTTGAGCGCTAAAATGGTACAAGGCTGTTTTTACCCATCTATGATGACTTCCTTTTGACCAAACCCAGCCCGCTGCGACTCCCATCATGCAGTAAAGCGTGGTCCATACTGGCGCAAAAAGCCAGTTAGGTGGAGTGAAAAAGGGCTTGTTAAGTCCCGCGTACCAAGTAGGAATAGCCGCCTGGGTAATGTACCCAGATAATCCGCCAATACTTAGACAAATAAAGACTGATATACTTATTCCAACAACTGTTTTCACCCTTCGGGTCATTTTATTTTTTTTACAAAAAGAAAGGTAGAAAATATTATTTGAAGCATCATGCCATTGAATGTCTTATCTTTAACCCATGACTATTGAAAAAGAATTTATTGCCTCTACTTTTCCTGCACAAGAAGGAAAAGCGAGTTGGTCTTCCCCGTCTAATATTGCCCTAGTAAAGTACTGGGGTAAATATGGAAAGCAATTGCCGCAAAACCCTTCATTAAGCTTTACTCTGGCTAATTGCGCCACCACAACCCACTTGCAATTCAAACCAAAAGAAAAGGACAATCAGTTCTCTTTTTCATTCTTATTTGAGGGAAAAGAGCAGCCTTCTTTTCACCCTAAAATGGAAGCTTTTTTTGATCGAATTAAATCCTTTTGCCCATACTTATTCGAGCATGATTTAACAATTTCTTCCACGAACTCTTTTCCGCACAGTAGCGGGATCGCCTCTTCTGCTTCAAGCATGAGTGCACTTGCACTTTCATTACTTAGTATAGAAGAGCAGGGAGTAGGCTTTGCATCTCAAGAAGTCTTTCAACAAAAGGCTTCATTTTTAGCCAGATTAGGTTCAGGAAGTGCAGCGAGAAGCATTCAAGGCCCTATGATGTCGTGGGGAGAGACAAAAGCCATTCAAGGTAGTTCACAAGAATTCGCTACTTGTATCGACCAGGAAATCCATCCAATTTTCCGCACTTATCAAGACACCATTTTAATTATAGATAAGGGGCAGAAAAAGGTGAGTAGCACTTTGGGACATCAATTGATGGAAAACCACCCCTATGCCACCGCAAGATTTGAACAAGCGCACCAGCATATGACGCGTTTGATGGCTATTCTAGCCAAAGGGGAACTAGACGACTTTATGCAATTAGTCGAATTAGAAGCCCTTACTTTACACGCTTTGATGATGGCGTCAAAGCCTTATTTTGTGTTGATGCAGCCCAATACTTTAGCGGTGCTCAATAAAATTTGGGATTTTAGAGAAGACACAAAACTGCCGTTGTGTTTTACCCTAGACGCAGGAGCAAATGTGCATCTGCTATATCCAGAAAAACATAAAAAGGCCATTAATACTTTTATTGCGAGTGATCTTGCATCTTTTTGCGAAGCTGGACAATACATTGAAGATCAAGTTGGTACTGGCGCTAAAAAGTTGTAAGTTTGTCTTGCTATGAAAGGCCCATTATTTTATGCTAAAATTTTACTCTTTGGAGAGTATGGAATCATCAAAGATTCCAAAGGATTATCTATACCCTATAATTTTTATCGTGGTGCTTTAAAGTTAAATCCTAGTTCAGAGTTTGAAGATTCCCACGAGAAATTAAAGTTTTTTTGTGCGCATTTAAAGACAATTTCAACAGAGATCGTGCGCTTTGATTGGGAACGATTAGCATCAGATCTTGCACAAAAGATGTATTTTGACAGCAGTATTCCTCAAGGATATGGCGTGGGGAGTAGTGGCGCACTAGTTGCGGCAATCTACGATCAATATGCGCTAGATAAAATTACTGTTTTAGAAAATCTAACCAAGGATAAGCTGGTAAAACTCAAAGCAGTTTTTGCTGCCATGGAATCCTTTTTCCACGGAAAATCTTCTGGTTTAGATCCCTTGAACAGCTATTTAAGTCTTCCTTTATTAATTCACTCTAAGAATAGCATAGAACCCACTGGTCTTCCTTCTCAAAATCCCGAAGGGAAAGGTGCGGTGTTTTTGTTAGATAGTGGAATTGTAGGAGAAACAGCGCCTATGGTGTCTATTTTTATGCAAAGCATGGAGCAAGAGCCTTTTCGTTTAATGATGAAAGATCAGTTCATAAAATATACAGACCAGTGTATCGAGGATTTCCTTCAGGGAAATTTAAGATCCCTTTTTACCCACACAAAAAAGTTGTCACATTTAGTATTGAACAACTTTAAACCTATGATCCCAGAAAAATTCCACGCTTTGTGGAAAAACGGATTAGAGACAAACGATTATTATCTTAAGTTGTGTGGTTCTGGTGGTGGGGGTTATATTCTTGGTTTTACAGAGGATATAGAGAAAGCAAAATTATCCTTAAAAGACTACCAACTAGAAGTGGTCTATAATTTCTGAAAAGCATGCGGCTTTTCTCCAACACTTCCTTCAATTCTTATTTGCTGCCTTTCTTTGGCGTATTCGCCTCAACAAGAGGATATACTATTTTAGTTCTTGTCTTAGCGCAGTATTTAAGTGCGCGTTATATCCTTGCTCCCCAAAAAACATGGATAGAGCATTTAACAGATCACCGTTTATTTTTACTCGTACTGGCTTCTTCTTTAGCCATTGCAGCGGGCTATTTAATCAATAACTTTTATGACGCAGAAAAAGACCAGATTAACCGCCCAAAACAGTACTTGTTGCACCAACTTATTTCACCAGATCTACAATTGTTTTTTTATGGTTGTTTTAACTTGTTGTGTTTAGGTTTGTCATTTTTTGTTAGCTATAGAGCGGTATTGTTTTTCTTTGTTTACATGCTGGCAATTTGGCTGTATAGCCATTTATTAAAAAAGACATTCTGGGCTAGTAATGTCTTTGCGGCTGTGCTTGCCATTACCCCTTTTTTTGCGATCAGTTTGTATTTTAATAACCTTTCTACTTGGGTAATGTACCATGCGAGTTTTCTCTTTTTGATTATCCTTATTCGCGATTTAGTCAAAGATCTGCAAAATTTTAAGGGAGACTGGGTGCGAAATTACAGTACTGTTGCAGTTGTTTTTGGGGTTAAAACAACTAAATATATATTAACGCTTCTAATGCTTTTTGCAGCCATTGCAGTTTCTTTCTTGCTGTCAGAAAAAGAGCAATTAGGGATGATGTATTACTATTTTCTAAGCACCTTGCCCTTTCTTGCGGGATTATTGATCCTCTTATGGAAAGCCGATGGGCAAAAGGCGTATCTTTGGCTTCATAATTTGTTAAAATTTTTAATTTTAGCGGGTGTGGGTAGTATCGTTTTAGTGCGATACTCAATTTAAATCAATACGATGAGCCAAAATAGCACTGTTGCAATGGCGCAGTATGCTCAATTAGGGTTCTGTAAATCAGCCTATAGGGTATTATTAACCTCCCGATATAATTCAATTAACAATTAACAGAGAAAGACAATCTACGCTTAAAATAAAAGATAAGGAGAAATAAGATGGCAACAAAAAATACGATTCGACTCAATAAATTCATTGCTAACTCTGGTCTGTGTTCACGAAGGGAAGCAGATATGCACATAGGTTTAGGAACCGTTAAGGTCAATGGAAAAATCGTTACTGAAATGGGGTATCAAGTCCAGCCTGGAGACGAAGTTAAATTTGATGGTCAACGCATTAATGCCGATAAACCTACCTATGTTTTATTGAACAAACCAAAAGGTTTTTTAGCCTCCGTTAAAAAAGGAAACTATAAGAAAGATGTCCTTGAATTGATTGCTAGAGCGGCACCTTTTAGAATTGATCCTTTACATGCAATGGACCGCTCTACTACAGGTTTATTGTTGTTTACAAATGATCAACAAATGATCGTAAAGTTGCGTAATCTTAATACAAGAGTAAAGAAAATCTATCAAGTTGTATTAGATAAAAATTTAACAGGTGAAGCGGTTGATAAAATCAAAAAGGGAATTGTTGTAGATCGCAATAAGGTGCTTAGCGTTGAAGATATCAGCTTTATTCACGGGCAACCAAAGCGGGTAGTGGGAATAGAAATTCACGATCAAACCTATAAAGCGATTCATCAAATTTTTGATGCTGTAGGGTATACCATTGAACAATTAGACCTAGTCACCTATGCTCATTTGACTAAAAAAGATCTATCCCGCGGTAGATTTAGACATTTGGGAGAACAAGAAATTAATTTGTTAAAAATGTTGAAGTAGCGGTTTCTTTCGCATTATTTCATAACACATTACCGCTAACACTATCGCGTATTCTAAAGCGATCAAAACATAGTTTTCTTGAAAGTTAGCATTTGCATAAGTAACATAACTTATCGCGATAAGCATACTCCATATCAAGGGGAAACTGTAGCGCGTAAACATCCCTAAAAAAACAAGAGGAATCACATACCATGGATGGACAATTGATGCCATTAAATAGTAGGTAGTCATTAAAAATAACATAGCAGTAAAAACTTCTTGGGCTTTTTTCTTTGGTTTTAAAAAGGCAAAAGCAAATACAATTCCGCTGATGATCCAGGGGGAGATTTCGGCCCACTGTCTAATGATATTATAGCCTTTAACTTGATAGCCTACCCATCGAATGATGTAATAAAAGCTGCCGTTAAATTCAAAGTTTTTAAACCACAATTGGATGGTAGCAAAATAATTTTCCATCCCGATATCTTTAAAGAAAGGAACAAAAAGAACGAACAGACTAACACTGCCTAACAAGGTCATACCGACTGTTTTTTTCCACGACTGAAAACGTGCAAAGAGTGGGAGTAACAATAGTGGGATAAGCTTTGTTGCTATAGAAAATGCAAAGGCTATGGTGGCGAGGCTATGGTGTTTTTTTAGGAGGAACCAAAAGCCTAAGGCAAAGAAGAAAAGCATAACCCCTTCCCAATGTAAATTCCCTGTCAATTCAAGGATGATTATTGGATTGAGAAAATACCATCCTAATCTTTTTGAGGGTAAATCAAGCTGGCGTAGAATTCTTTGGGCGATTAAAAAGAGCCCTACTTCAGCTAGAATAAGTAAGAGACGCATAATAACAACCGTCCCCAATAGATGATTAGGCAACCACTTGACAGAAAATAAAAACCCCAATTGATTGACAGGAGGGTAATTTGAATAGTGTTGCGCGCTTAATTCTCCCATTCCAGAAAACAATTCGCTTTTAAGAGATGGGTTAAAAAGGGCGTTATCTGCCATTAATTCATTTGGGCTGAAGGCATAGGGATTAAGTTCATTTTGAAGTAATAAACCATCCCAAATAAAGCGATAAAAATCCTGCGAAAGCGAAGGCAAGGCGATTAGAAAAACAAACCGGAAAGCAATCCCCAGCCAGAAGATCATTTGGATAGAAATACGCTTTAATAAAACAGATGTCAAGGCCCAGCTACTAGCATAGAGCGATAAAAAATAGAGGCTTTCTTCTCTAGGGATAAAATATCCCAAAAGAACATAAATAACAATTATAAGGAAAGCGAGAATCGCAACACGAGAAGGGTTTCCCCCAAACATTATCCTTGTGTTCTAAATGAATTTACAAAGATAAAGCCGAAGCCGACAAAGAACAATAAATGAAAAGGGAATAGTCCAAAGTCCCCTTGATTTCCCACGGCAAACGCGCTGTACATCCCGAACAAGAAGTAGAGTGCGAGTAGCCCTTCTATGATGGTGTTTTTGTGCACTTTTTTAGGAATGTATTTATTGTTTTTCCAGGAGTCTTTTAACTCTTGAATATTGAATTTAGGGGTGCGAATAAAATCACTTCTTTTCCCTCTATGTCCTTCTAAAACGGCCAAAGCATTGTGGAAAGAAAAGCCCATAGCAACAGTGTAAAAAGTAAAAAAGGTTTTAGTGTATTCGAGAAACTGTAATAATCCACTGCCATTTTTTCTTCTGTATAATTCCCAGTAGCAGTAGAAAAATATCACAGTACTTATAATAAATAAAGAAGAGATTTTGAAGAACCAGGCTAAGTGTCCCCATTCGTTTTTAATGTAGAGCATCGGGATACTTAAAATCCCTACCATCAAAACATTTAAAAACATGGTGCTGTTTAAAAGGTGTAAAATGGAATGCACTTTTGTCCCAAAGGGAAGTTCCTTTTTATCGATTACCTTTTTGATCATTTTTTGATAATTCTCTGCACCACCTTTATTCCATCTAAATTGTTGAGAACGGATAGCACTCATTACCACAGGAAGTTCAGAAGGGGTTTCTACCTCTTCGAGATATTTGAATTTCCAGTTTTTGAGTTGTGCGCGATAGCTAAGATCTAAATCTTCGGTAAGGGTATCGCCTTCCCAATTTCCGGCATCAATAATGGTCTCTTTTCGCCAGATTCCTGCGGTTCCATTAAAGTTGATAAAGTGACCTTCAGAATTTCTTCCAACTTGTTCAAGGGTGAAGTGTACGTCTAGGGCAAAAGCTTGCACTTCTGTTAAAATAGAATAATCGTGATTGATGTGTTCCCATTTAGTTTGAACTACCCCAATATCGGTTTGATCAAACTGTGGTACTGTTTTTAATAACCAGTCTTTTCTAGGTAGGAAATCAGCATCAAAAATGGCGATCAATTCTCCTTTTGCACTTTTTAAACCTTCTTTTAATGCACCCGCTTTAAAACCAACCCGGTCTTTACGGCGAATTTGAACAATATCAAGACCACCTTTTTGTAAGTCAGCAACGATTTCTCTAGTTAGCTCAACAGATTCGTCTGTAGAATCGTCAAGAACTTGGATTTCTAATCGCTCTCTAGGATATTCAATCTCGTTGATGCATCTAAGTAAACGTTCCATTACATACAACTCGTTAAAAACGGGAAGTTGAATAGTTACAAAAGGAACTTTCTTTGGATGGCTAGTGTCTAAATAAGTTAGGGCTGGTTTGTTTTTTTGAGCTCTTTTGTAGTTAAACAATAGATTAAGTTGCGCTAAACTATAAAAGAAAACAAGAACTAAACAAACGGAATACAATCCCATCACAATGAAGGAAACATTTAACCAAAAGTATTCCATGTCAATTTTTTTTCGATAAGTAGTGTTTGAAAATCCACCCTATAATTTTCATTCCTGCAAATATAGTTCCTTTTACGGTTCCTGAAACTTTTGAGACCCCTATTCTTTTTTTATAAGAAACAGACACTTCTTGATAGGTAATTTTTTGACGTAAAACTTTGAGTTGCATTTCTACGGTCCAGCCATAAGTTTTATCTCTCATTTTGAGCTTTTCAAGGGTTTCCCATCGAATTGCTCTAAAGGGCCCAAGATCTGTAAAGTTTGATCTGTAAAGGAGTTTCATTAAAAAGCAGGCTAGCCAATTGCCAAATACCTGCTGTGGAGTAAGCGACCCTCTTTCTCTTAACACTTTTACACGGGCACCCACTACAAAATCTGCCTTATCCTCTAAGATAGGTTGGATGACCTTTGTGAGTTCTTGAGGATAATCAGAATAATCTCCGTCAAGAAAGACAAGAATATCGGGTTTATTCTGCTCTTGTGATAAATAGTCGATGCCCTTGAGACAGGCATAACCATAGCCTTTGCTTTTTTCTTTCAATACGGTTGCTCCAGCATTAGCAGCAACCTGCGCAGTTTGATCGGTAGAATTGTTGTTCACTACCACGACTTCTTCCACAAAATCAGGAATCTCTGCGATCACTTTTACAATCGATTTTTCTTCGTTAAAAGCAGGAATGATGACTTTTATTATGGGCATGGGAGTGATTAAAGATGATTGCCCCAAGTTAATTCATTACAACTTATTCCCTAATGGAAATTCAGGAAGATTCGTGCGATTCGCTACAGGACCATTTTCTAATTTTAGTACTCCTCGCGGACAAACAGCAGAGCAAATTCCACAGCCTACACAAGAAGAGCGAACAATGTTTTGACCCTTTTGGGCGTAAGCCCTCACATCAATCCCCATCTCACAATAGGCAGAACAGTTACCGCAAGAGATACATTGACCCCCGTTAGTTGTAATGCGAAAACGCGAAAGTAAACGTTGTTGTAATCCCAGGATGGCTGCCATAGGGCAGCCAAAGCGACACCAAACCCGGCTACCTAGAATAGGGTAAAATCCTACTCCTAAAACACCAGAAAAGGCCGCTCCAATCCCAAAGCCATACCATTTTGTCAATGTATAACTCTTGATGAATAAGATGTTTTTCTCGCCAGAAAAGGCTTGGATTGCAATTGTTCCCGCGATAACACAACCGATGGTGATCATGCTGTATAAAGCATCTTTATCCATTTCTTTTCTTTTGAAAAAATAGATGATGCCCATTAAAAGGACTAAGAAACTAACGACACCTATCACAAAGGTTTCTCTAGAGAAACTACTTAAGTCTGGATTGCTGCCTAAAAAAGACCAAATGACGGCGATGGTGGTTAAAAAAACCAATACCAATACCACATGAATCGACCAGCGTTCTAATTTCCAAACACTTATTTTTTTACTCGATAATTGTCGAAAAGGGTCTCCAGCGGTTTCTGCTAAAGCACCACAACCACATACCCACGAACAGTACCAGCGTTTTCCATATAAATAGGTCAAAATGGGCGAAACAATAAAGATCATTGCAACCCCAGATAAGAGCATAAACAATCCTAAGTTCCCGCCTGTAAGCATATTTTTTATGTGCCAAGACTCAAAAAAGTAATAATTAAGCGGCCACATATTCTTTAAGTCTTTTGCGAAATAAGGGGTGTCTGGATGAAATAATGCCAGTAGTTCAGGAATTAAAAAGGCAAAGCCTAATTGAAAAAACATCACCGATAGGGTGCGTATAATTTGATAGCGATTGTGACGATACTTTATAATGAATTTCACTCCAAAAATTAAAATAGCCAGGGTGTAAAGTGTTCCATATACAAACCACTGCGTTGCGGGTTTTCCGTTCAAAGTCAAACTTAGAGGATCAAAAAAGGCCACTAGTCCCGTGCTACCCTTGCTGTTATAACCCAATGTTTCTGGGTAAAAATAAAGTGCGATATAGAATCCAGTCAATGCTATTCCCACAAACCAGCCTAAAAGTCCTCTTGCAGATAGTCCATCGAACCAAACACCGTTATTTTTGATTCCTGGAATTGTCCCATGATAGAGTCTTTCGCTATAAAGAATAGTTCCTAGACTAATTAAGACTAAACTACTTATAAACCCAGCAGTAGAAGAAGAAAAAGACGCGCTAAAAAAAGGATAAAATAATAGTGCAAGTCCAGTGAGGCCTATGATTAGACCTATGTTTTTTCCATGACTGCTGTTTAGACGAGTTGACTGTGCCATTGTGCTTGTATTTGAGGTTCGTATTGGGCGTAAAATTCTGGGTCAAAGTTGGCTTTTGATAGATTTTCAATAACAGTGTCGATCTTTACTTTTTCCTTTAGCCATTGATCAAACACTTCGTGTCGCATACGTATGCCAAAGGTATTGATTCCTAAAAACAAGCGACTTTTTGCATGATAGGCTAGACGTACCATGCAATTTTCTGTTTGATGCTTCCAGCAAAAGTGATTTTCTTCTAGCGTTGCACGAGGAGAAATTTGCCCATAGGTTTGATATTCAATATCAAAGAATTTTGCACTGTTAAACCAGTGACCAGGGGTATAAGCGGTGGGTTTACCCGTTAAACTTTGTGCTAAGGTTTCGCCCATCATTCGACCCACATACCAAACTGCTTCTATCGCATGGCGATGAGCAAGTGGGGAGCGCAATTCTGCACAGTCGCCTATGGCATAAACATCAGGTAAATTTGTCGCGAGATATTGATCGACTAAAATTCCTCTATTTATCTCGAGGTTGCTATCTTTTAAAAAATCAATATTAGGCCTTACCCCTGCAGTGAGTCCTACCATTTGACAAGGGATAATATCACCTTGATCTGTTAGTACACTTGCAGCCTTTCCATTTTCGTCTGAAATTATTTCTATAAGGTTAGCGTTCATTCTAAGATCGATACCATGTGCTCTAATATGTCGTTCAATCATTTCCCCTTCATGAGGAGAAATCACTTTACTCCAAAAGTGATTTTCTCTTACCAAAAAACTTGCTGTAATCCCCCTACTGTGGAGCATCTCTACTAATTCTATCCCAATTAGGCCACCTCCTACTACAACAGCTTGTTGAATATTTGGGGTATTTGCGGTAAGTTGTTCAAGGTCTTGTTTTGTGTAAAGTCCTTGAACGTTTTCAAGATCTTGCCCTTTCCAGCCAAATTTATTTGGAGTTGAACCTGTAGCTAAAACAAGAGAATCATATGAAAGGTGTTGGCCATTAGCTAAGACAACAACTTTTTCTTTTGCGTTGATATTAGTGACTTCTGCATTTAAAAGATCAATCTTGTTTTTTTGCCAAAATCCTTTTTCATAAGGTTCGAGATGCTCCCATTTTAAATGCCCCATATAAACATACATCAAGGCTGTTCTTGAGAAAAAATAATCACTTTCTTTTGAGATAATAAGAATGGCTTGTCGACTTTTTTTCCGAATATTTCTGGCAAGTGTTGTGCCTGCAATACCGTTACCAATAATGATGATGGGAGACTGGGACGTCATAATTTTGTCTTTATCCCAAGGTAAGCTATTTTCTACTTTTTGAAAAATTTGTATCTTAGAAAAACCTAATCTTACTTGAATTCGACTTAAAATGGCCAAAGGCTTATTTAGAGCGATACAAGCTTTAAAAAATACAAAATGAGAAAATCACTTTGGGCTCGACTGGAACTCCCTTTAGCAACGACCAAAGAGAACATTTGGCTGGCTTTAACTTTACCAGAATTGACAGAACAATATATGTACAATTGTCAATTGCACTGTAAGTGGGAACTAGGGAGTGATGCTTTATGGCGAGAATTCCAAGAAGATGGTTCTTTTATTACCCATGTTAGCGGAACTTTATTAGATTATCAACCGTATTCTTTATTGCGATTTAAAATCAATCACCAGCGGGACGGTCTAAACGGCCAAACCTCTGAATTGCGATTTATATTATCTCCTTCTCAAAAAGGAGTACTACTAACCGTAGAGCAAGGCGACTTTTCGACTTTTCCACAAGCCGAGGAGATTTATGCCGAGTGTGTTAGCGGGTGGAACTATGTTCAAGAAAAACTTATCGCCACCTGTCTATCTGTAAAATGATTTTTAACCCAAATCTAACCTTATGTTTACTCTTTTTGCTGGGATTACTGGCCTATTTTCTCTCTTGTTTTTAAGACATTATTACCCCTATTTTAAAGATGCAAATGATTTTTTTTCTATTGCAGGTTTTATCATTATTTATGGGGTTACAACCGCTTTAATTGCCATAATTGTATTTACCCCCTATTATTTATTAATGACATAATTGATTAAATGAACTAGGTTTTCTATCTTAAAATGATGAAAATCAAGTTTTTATTTTGCTGTTTTTTGTTGGCCTTCTCCTCTTTTTCCTTTGGACAAAAAATCTTGGGGTTAAGTTTTGTAGGGACAAAAGAGCAAGTCCTTCCAGAGCAAATTTTACCTGTTGAACAGCTGGGGGCTAATTGGGTTTCATTAATGCCTTATGGGTATTTAAACTCTGCGCAAGATAGTATCGTGGCATACGATACAGATTGGCAGTGGGTAGGAGAAAAGACGAAAGGTTTGAATGCAACAATTCCTCTTTTTAAAGCGCGGGGGATAAAAATAATGCTTAAACCTCAAATCTGGATCAGTAGGGGTGTATATACGGGAAAGATTAATCCTACAAGTCAACATTCTTGGAAAGTATTCAAAGCATCATATCGCAAATTTATTTTACACTTTGCACAGGTTGCAGAACAACACGATATTCCCTTGTACTGTATTGGGACAGAATTACCCTCGGTGGTTAAAAGAGAGGAAGAGTTTTGGCGGGAGTTAATCCTTGAGCTTAGAGCAATTTATAAAGGGGAGTTAGTTTATGCAGAAAATTGGGATCAATATGATGCGGTACCTTTTTGGGATGCATTAGACTATATAGGGCTAAATGCATATTTCCCACTAAAGGGAGAGACGCCTTTAACGCTAGAGGATATCCAGCAAAGATGGGCGAAGACTATTAAAAGGATAGGACAAGTAAATAAGGAATTTAATCGTCCAGTGCTCTTTACTGAAATGGGCTACCGCAGTATTGATGATCCTTTGCGTCGCCCATGGGATTATCGCGATAAAGTACAAAATTATAACCCCAAAATGCAAGCAATGGCATTAGAAGCCTTGTTGAAGGAATTTATACCGCTACCCTGGTGGCAGGGGGGCTTTGTTTGGAAATGGTTTCCCGATCATCCTAATGCTGGGGGAGAAAATCATACGGGCTTTACACCACAGAATAAATTAGCGGAAGAAGTTCTTCGCTCTTATTTTACAAATCGCAAATAATAGCGATAAAGTTTCTTTGGACCGATCCCTGCATACCGCATTAGATGAATTAAGCCATGGTGAAAGTGTAATCGCCAAATGCCATTTTCTATAAATCTTCTTGCAGATGTTATTATTTTCTGAGGTAATACGATAAAGTTTGTCGCCTTATATAAGCGGTCAATCAATTCTACATCTTCACAAACAGTATAGTGTTCATTAAAACCTTTAAATTGCATAAAGAGCTGCTTCTCAACAAAAAGAGATTGATCTCCACTGCGGCAAAAACGAGTGTTGTATTTTGTTGCTAAAGCCACCCATTTTAAGGCAAAGTGATCGTGATCGAATTGCAACTGAAAGCAGCCTGCTTTGTTTTCTGCATTGCATTCGTTTAATAAAATTTGATCGAATCCTTGAGGTGGGGTACAATCAACATGAATAAAATACAAGAGTTTATGGATGGCATTTTTTGCCCCAGCGTTCATCTGTAGGGCTCTTCCTTTTTTTGATTTAAGCAAACTGCAATTTGGCGAAGCCTGAATTATTTTACAGCTACCATCTTGGCTTCCTCCATCGACAAAAATGATTTGATGTTGATGGCTTTCTAGCGCGCCAAAAAGTAAAGAAATAAAGTTTGGTAACCGTTCAGCTTCGTTATAAATGGGAACAATAATAGAGATCCCAGCTTTATTCGTTGAGGCCCCAGTCATAATTTAAAAACCGAACTTTTGCATTTTTTGCAACAGGCTGTTTTGCATATTTTCTGATAAAAGCGTGTCGCTCTTTTTTTGAGCCAAAGTCTCCCGCGAACCATTGAAAAATTCTAGAAATTTCCATTTCTTTTACGCTAAGAATATTTCGCTTTTCGTCATTAATAAAATCTGTAGTTACTGCTTCCAGTTGTTTTTCCATGCTGTGAGAATAGAAAGCTTTGTTGAGTAATTTAGGACAAGAGACAGAGGCGCAATTGATCGCAAAATGAATCCTAGGTTCCTCCATCTTTCTTAAAATTTCATGCTCAATGTGATTGAGTGATACTTTTTTTCCATCGAGATTAAAGCGTTTAAAGCGCCATGGAGTGATAAGCTTACGGATGCTTTTTAAAGGGTAATTATCTAATATAAGTTTTACAGTAACTGCATTGTAGGCATTGATAAAATAAGCGAGAGAGTCGTTCTTTGACCAATATTCTGCTGGGGGGTTTTCTTCAAGACTGCTAATGTAATTATCTAATGCAATGGTGTCGTTTTTCCATTTGGCATAGTTTACATTGCCATCTTTATCCACAAAAGTTTTAAGCGCATTGGTCCACTGCTCGTGGATATTCTTTTGCCCTATTAGGGCAAAAGAAAGTAGTAAAAAAATGGAAGTTAACATTTGGCGCATATCAGTTCGATTTAGCAACAACCTCCTCCATCATAGTGATAAGTGGACTCACTGATGTAAAGGTCATCTAGGTTAATTTTTGCTAAAGCTCCAGCAGTTTTATCACAAACTGCTAGGGGTTGGTTTTGTAAAAGCATATGGCCTTTTTTATCGTCAAAAAAGTCTTTGTCTCCAAAATAGATCGCCGCTTTTCCAGTAAAGACACAAGGGCCGTCTTCTGGCATCGGGTCTTTAATGGCACATACTTCTACACTTTCAATAAAGATGGTTTCTTCTGTGGGGTAGTGTTTTTTATCCAAGATACGATAGGGTCTTTTAGCTCTTATTTCAATGGTGCCAAAACCTACATCGGTTAGCATTTTGATATATTCATTTAATGGGATAGAACCAGATAGGCATAAGGCACGAAGGCGCTCATCATCACGTAAGGTTTGATTCATGGGTTGTTCACAAATGGGGTCACTCATGACCAATCTTCCGTGAGGTTTTAAAACCCGATACATTTCTTCTAGGGCTTTTTTGAGTTCTTCTACTTTAAAAATATTAAAAAGACAATTTTGCGCGGCAACATCAATAGAGTTGTCTTCTACTGGGAGGTCAAGTGCGTCTCCTTTTTTGAGGGAAACAAAATCAGATTCAAACCAATCGTTTTGTTTTTCGGCTAGAACAAAATTTTTCCGCGAAGCGTCTAACATCTCATCTACTATATCGATTCCAATTACACCCTCTTTTTGTCTTGAAAAGTAGGAGAATTGAAGCAATTCCATCCCTCCACCCACGCCTACATATAGGATTTTAGGGTTATTGACAAGATCCCTGGGGTGAACTGTTGACCCACAACCATAATTCATTTCTTGCATTATGGTAGGAATGGATAGTCCAGGGAATTGCCAGATGGGGGTAGTGGTACAGCACAAGCCTATGTCTGGGGTTAAGGCAGCTTCTTTATAAACATCTTTTGTTACATCGAGATAACTCATTGGAATTAGATTAGAGCGTTGAAATAAGTTTCTTGACCAATACTATCAAAGATTGTTCCGCTTTTTTAGCTGCAGCCATAATATCTGGAATATCGATGGGTTTGAGGTTGTCGGGATCACATTCGTCTGTTAAAACAGAAAAAGCGATGCAGTCCATTTGTAGTTGATTTGCGACAATGACCTCTGGAACGGTCGACATACCCACTGCATCTGCTCCAATTATTTTTAGATAACGATATTCTGCTTTTGTTTCTAGCTGGGGTCCCATGACAGAAGCATAGACTCCCGCATGAAGCGAAATTTGATTTTCTTTAGCAATTGTTTTAGTGCGTTCAATTAGGGCTAGGGAATATGGGGCGCTCATATCGACAAAGCGTTCACCTAATTGACCGATGCCTTTTTCTGCTAAAGGAGAGCCACCTTGTAAATTGATGTGGTCTTCGATTAACATCACTTCTCCTTTTTTAAAGTTGAGGTTGATCGCTCCTGCGGCATTACTAATAATAAGTTGTTTTACCGCTAGGGCATGCATCAATCGAATGGGGTAGGTAATTTCAAAATAGCTCAAGCCTTCATAGGCGTGAAAACGCCCTTCAAAAACCAAGACTTTTTTTCCTTGGAAACCTCCATACAACAAACGTGCTTTATGAAATTCCATGCTGGATTTCGGAAAATGGGGGATGTCGTTATAAGGAACTTCTACTTCAATGCTTAGGTGATTTACCAGGTCGCCTAATCCGGTGCCTAAGATAATTCCTATGGCGTTGTCATTGATTCCTTTGGCTTTTAAAAAAGCCAAACTTTCATTGATTTGTTCGATCATTCTATGTGTGCTTTAAGCGTTGGGTTTTCTTCGAGATCTGAAAAAGTATCCACATCGTTTTTTTCGTTGAGTAAATGATAATTAATGTGATTTATGTCAGCTAAAGTGCTGGATAGAACTTTGTCTGTTCCCCATTCTTTTTGCTTAAAAAGGTCGGGAAAAAATTGATTGAGGCCTATTAAATAGTAGCCTCCGTCTTTTGACGGACCAATTACTGCCGCTTGTTTTTCTAAGGCCTGAAAGGCTTTTTGTATGTCTTGAGCTTCAAGGGTCCATAGATCGGTGCCAATAATGACTACTTTGTCATGAGAGATAAAGCTTTCTTGAAAAGCATTTGCCATGCGTTCTCCCAGGTGTTCACCTGCTTGTTTTTTCTTCTGGCTAGCAACAGCCGAAAAGAGGTCATTTTCCTCGATTTTATCAGAATAATATAAATGAATGTCGACTTCTAATTCTTTTAAAACTGAAGCCGTTTTTTTAAGAAGCTCTTTGTAGATTAATAGGGCTTTTCTTTCTCCGATTGTTTTGGCTAAACGCGTTTTTACTTTTCCTAATCTAGGGTTTTTACAAAAAACGAGCAAAAGAGGTTTCTTCACAGTTAAGCGGATTAAGCGATACTTCCTTGACAGCTGCTTCCTGCGCCAGCAGTACAGCCATAGCAGTGTTGCGAGAGTAAGATTTTTCTTTTTGCGAGGGCTTCAAGATTAAAGTCTCGAATGTGCTGATGCTCAATATCTACCTTTAGTTCAAGCATTTGATTAAAGTCACAATCATATAAATAGCCTTCCCAACTAACAGAAATGGTATTGGTGCACATTACATTTTCTGCCGCAGCTGGGTTAAAGGCACCAACTAAGTTATGCATGTATTCATTATAATTTTCTGAAGCGATGAGGTAATCTAAGAATCGGCTAATGGGTAAATTTGTAATGGTAAATAAATGATTAAAATCGATGTTAAAATCTTCTTTTAGCGCTGTTTTAAAATCGCTTTCAAGGGCTTGTTGATCTCCAGGTAAAAAGGCACCAGAAGGGTTGTATACTAAGTCTAACTCAAGGTTTGATACCTCTTTTCCATAACCAGCTTCATTCAGTTTTTGTAAGGCTTTGATGGATTGATCAAACACGCCAGAGCCGCGTTGTCGATCTGTTTTATTGCGTTTGTAAAAGGGTAAGGACGACACTACATGCACTTTATGTTGAGCAAAAAAGGCGGGTAAATCATGGTATTTTTTATTGGCCAAGATGATGGTGAGATTCGATCTCACAATGATTTCTTTTACAGTAGTTTGAGCGCGAATCTGCGCTACAAACCATCTAAATTTTGGGTGCATTTCTGGGGCTCCCCCAGTAAGATCTACCGTTTTAATGGAATTATGTCGCATCACATTAAGACAGTCTTCCATGGTGCTTTCTAACATCATTTCTTTTCTGTCTGGGCCAGCGTCAACGTGGCAATGTGCGCAAACTTGGTTGCACATATAGCCTAGATTGATTTGTAAAACCTGGAGTGCTTTTGGACGAATGTCTTCGAGTTGATAGTCGTTTAATTTTTCTTTAAATGTAGGTAGGGTTCCATCTTGAAAAATACCCTTCGATAGAATATCAAGTTGTCTTTGTGTGTCAGATAATTCATTCTGACGTGCTTTAAGAGATTTGGTTGCCATAGATTACATGCTCAATTGATCGTGTCGATTCATCATCTGAACACCATGAACAAGAACCGCACCACTTTTAATGGCAGCTCCCACATGTACAGCTTCCATCATTTCTTCTTTTTCAATGCCTTTTTCTAGGCCGTCTTTTGTGTAAGCATCGATACAATAAGGACAATGAACTACATGGGATACTGCTAGGGCAATTAAGGATTTTTCTCTTGCCGATAGATGACCTTCTTTAAATACACTGGTGTAGTATTCAAAAAACTTCTCGCCTAATGATTCATTCCATTCTGTAATGGAGCTAAACTTTTTTAGATCGTCTGGATTATAATATGTTTTTTTCATTTTGATTTAAGATTAACAGATCAATTGTTTACAAGTATAGGAGTTTTTTTATATTTACTAACAGTATCTACTTAAAACCCAAATCTTAAAATGTATACTAAAATAAACTTTCGTACTTTTAGGCTTCCTGCCCATATGTGGGCACTATTCTTAATTATGGTGAGTTATGGAGCTATTTGAAGGTAATGTAGCACTCCCGTTGTTTATCAGCAATGTGGTGACCATCATGCTAATTGTTTTTTTTGGCCGTGACCGTTCAAGACAACGAATGTCCTATAAAAATCAAATTGCACGACTTGAATCAAAGTCACTTAAGGCTCAAATGAATCCTCACTTTATCTATAATACTTTGAATGGAATTCAAAGTGTTATGCTGCTAAAAGGAGAAAAAGTTGCCAATGAATACATTGTTGTCTTTGCACGTATTTTAAGAAAAACATTAGAGATGTCTATCACAGAAAATTTATCCTTAGCAGAAGAATTATTTTATTTGAGAGGCTATGTTACATTGCAAAATTTAAGATTAAACTTTCCTGTGCTTTTTTTAGAGGAAGTGCCAAGCTTAGAAGATCAAGAAATCCTTATGATTCCTCCAATGTTAATACAGCCAATATTAGAAAATGCAATTTTTCACGGGCTATCACCATTAGAGGATCAAGGTCAGATACTTCTAAAAATAACGCTGCACACGAAGACAATGAAAATAATAGTAGAAGATAACGGTGTGGGAAGAAAAGAAGCAATGGTAAATAAAAAGATAAAGGAATGGAATGAGGAGTACATGTCAAAATCCATTGCCACTAAAATTCTAAAGGAACTTATTGATGCTTTAAACTACCTCTATAAGGCCAAATCAGAATTCTATTTAGAAGACGTAATCAAAGAGAATAAAATAAATGGGACAAGAGCTGTACTCATTTTGCCTAAAACCATAAAAAAGACACAGCATGAAAAGATTAAGGACGATATTAGTCGATGATGAAAAAAACAATCTAGATTTATTAGAATATTTTATCAAAAAAAATTGTCCCTCTTTAGAGATAATAGCTTGCTGTGGAACTTATGATTCTGCCAAAAGTACAATTGAAAACACAGATTTTGACTTAGTGTTTTTAGACATTCTTTTAGATCATGACAATTCTTTTCATATGCTAGAGAGAATTGATAAAACTTCTTTTCATATCATTTTCACCACGGCATATGATGAATATGCGATTAAAGCATTTCGTTATAATGCAACAGATTATTTATTAAAACCCATTGTTATTGAAGACTTAATTGAGGCGGTAAATAGGGTAGAAGAACAAATTCAAAAGAAAGAATTTGTAAATAGAGAGCAGATCAAACAATTGTCAGATACAATTTTAAAGAAAAAGCCTATAAACTATTTAACAGTTTCTGGGATGGATAGGGTTGATTTTATCCAGCCAGACGATATTGTATATTTAAAATCTGCAGGTCGATATACAGAGTTTTATTTGCGGGATAAAAAGCGAAAAATCATCTCTTCACGCCCTATAGGGCAATACGAAACTTTACTTTCTGAAGATCAATTTTATCGTATTCACAATTCTTTTTTAATCAATCTGAACGCCTTGATTAACATCAATAAAAGAGCTGGAAATTATTGTGAATTATCTAACGGAGTGTCTTTACCTATTTCTAGAAGGCGATTTGAAGGTCTTATAAAATTGATGCGATTAAAATAATTTATTTTAACAATTTAGGATTGATTCCTAGTACGTTATCTCGATAATAATCATTTAAAAATTTAGGAGAGATATATTCGTACCCTAATAAAGTGCTGTCTTTTTTAATGGTAGAAATCAACTGTTGAGTTCTATACAGATATAAAAATTCTTTAGAAAGAGGCGTATAGCTATAATGCCAAGGTTCGAATAAAAACCCCTTCCTTAAGCTATCTTGTGTGTAAACAAGATCAAAGCCATAAGAGTTAGCATTAGTTTTTAGCCATTGACTTAGTTCTCGATAAGGACCGTTGTGAAAATGTTTTTCAAGTAACGCATCTCCTTCCACCTTTTTACTTCCTTCAATGATATCAATATCTGTCCCCCAATGGTGACGTGAGGTTCCAGGTAATGTGGAGTATTCAATGATTTTCGCAATGGCTTCTGGTCCTGTTAAGCCTTCGCTTTTAAAGCGTTTATATTTTTTATTCCATATTCTTTTTTGCGAAGCATAGCTTCTAAAACTCGAGACAATTTTGATTTCAATTCCATCCTTTAATGCAGCAGTCTGCATTTTTTGAAAAGCTGTGGCAACTTCGCTTAAAAGGATATAGCCTTCGGCGGAAGGGGGGATTTCTTTTTTCCCTAACAATAAGTCTAATTCAAAAGTACTAGATGTTTGAGCCGCTAGATTGAGCCCTATTAAAAGACTTATTAAAAAGACATTATATTTTTTCATTTTAATAATTTATAAAAACAATAATGTGTGCCAATATCGTCTATTTCAAAAGCTTCACCTTTTTGATGATAGGCCAGCGAGGTGTAAAAGTCAAGCGCTGCGATTCTCGCATTGAGCCAAATTAAATCAATTTTTCTTTCCATCATTCGCTTTTCAATATCATCCATCAATTCATTCCCTATCCCCTTGCGATGAAAATCTGTTAATACTGCAACCCCTCTAATTTGATAACTTTTTAAATTATTAAAGGCGGGATGATTTTTTTTATACGCAGATAATACCCCAACTAAATTATCATCGAGATAAGCCCCTAAATGAACTGTGGTCGCTTCTTGATCTCCTGTAAATATACAATCTTCAATTGGTCGTCCTTGTCTCAATATAGGGTGGCGAACACGATGTGTTTCTTCAGCTAAAATTTCTTTTATGATGGGTTGCATACGTATATTTAAAACTAAGATTAATCTTCAAATTACCTTCTCAATTGAGCATAATTTTTTATCCTGGCATGCAATAACAATGAATAATTTTATTCTTTTTAAAAGAAATATTATATTTGGAATAATGCGGGAGTAGCTCAGTTGGTAGAGCGTCAGCCTTCCAAGCTGAATGTCGCCGGTTCGAACCCGGTCTCCCGCTCAAATCTCCTCTCCTTTTTATCAAACAATTAACGCCCTTCTCTTCTTCTTATGTGGTGATTATTGTTATTTTTATCCTATGAAATACTGGTTGACTTCCCTTTTTGTGTTAAGTTTTATATTCGTTGCCGCACAAGAAAAGCGACAATTGCTCAAGGGGAGACTCTTGTATAGAAATGCAAATGTTGTTGCTGCAAACGTAGTCAACAATACCGCTCAAACAAATACCATCACAGATGGAGAAGGTGAATTCGAGATTTTGGCAAAAGCAGGAGACGAAGTTATTTTTTCTTCGGTTCAGTTTCGTATCAAGACCTTGACTATTACTCAAGAGATTATTCGAAAAAATCGTTTAGTAGTAGAAGTTAACGAGCGTGTCAATGTTTTAGATGAAATTGTGGTAGGTCCAGAAAACACCCAAAAGTTTCTCGACCTTAAGAAAGAAGAATTTTCTAAGGTGGATTACACTCAAGATAAATCCACACAAATTGATAACACCATCATGCGTCAAGGACAATTGGTCAATGGGATAAATATAGTTAGTGTGGCTAAGTTGTTAGCCAAAGTAATTAAAGGGAATAATACTACAGAGCCTAGAACATTAATTCCTTCTAAGGTTCTACCCTTGATTTTTGAGAAGCGTTTTTTCACAGAAGATCTAGGACTGACTAAGGAAGAAACGATTGGTTTTTTAGAAAAAATGGATAAAACCCTACCCTCTGATCGACTTTTGAAAAAAGACAGAGAGTTTCAATTAATTGAGTTTTTATATCTCCAAAGTGAAGAATTTAAAAAACAAATTCGTTGAAATGTAAATCTATTTACATAATGATTTTTATGCTGTGTTGCGGAATATTAAAAGCACAGAAATACAAATTACTTAGCGGAAAAATTGACCATCCAGAATTAGCTGTTGCGGGAATACATGTTATTAATGCTGATCGGGGTCTAGCAGAAATAACAGATATTGATGGTTACTTTGAAATTTCTGTTACAATAGGAGAAAAATTAATTTTTTCTGGGGTGCAATATGAAAAAAGAGCATTAGAAATTTCTCCAGAAATATTCGCTTTAGATCAGATTACTGTTTACTTACAAGCATTTATAAATGAGTTGGACGAGGTGGTAGTAAAGCCCCACGATTTAAGTGGAAGTCTTACAAGTGATTTAAGCAATGTTAAGCCGAGACTTAATTTTGACGATGTAGGTATTCCAGGATACAAAGGAGTGCGCAAAGAGAAAATAATCTCTGGAAAAAGCTTAATCCTTTCTACATTGTTATTGCCCATTTCTGGAGGAATAAATATTGAAGCAGTTTATAAACATCTTTCTGGCTACTATAAAAAGCTTAAAAAAAGAAGAATGCTTGACGCCCAGTTTGATGCCGTTTTTAGCATCATTAAGTTTTATGGACTTTATTTTTTTGAAGAAAACTATAAGCTCGAACAAGAGGAGATTTATGATTTTGTTTTAGGCTGTTCAGAGAACAGTAAGTTGCTTGACTATTACAAGAAAGACATGCATGAACAAGTAGTGAAGTGTTTTGAAAACTATCTATCAAATCAATACAATGAAAAGTAAACTCATTTTGATTCTCTTTGTTTTTTTGTGTTCTTTCACTATAACTCACGATTATTATTTAAGTACAACTAGCATAAAATGGGTGCCATCAAAACAGCAAGTTCAATTGACAAGTCGTTTTTTCTTAGAAGATATTGAGGCATTAATGCAAAAAGAGACAAGGCAAAAAGTAGTTTTTTTACCTGACTCAAATCAAGCAAAGATCGATGCCTTTGTAAAAGATTTTTATTTGAACAACCTTACCATTAAGATAGATGGGGAGCAACAAGAAATTGCTTATTTAGGCAGAGAGTATAAAGAGAATGATCTCCTTGTCGTTTATGCAGAGGTTGTCTTTCCGGCTAAGACATTTAAGACCCTAGACGTCAATGCAAGCTTTTTAATTGACTTTTTAACTGGGCAGCAAAATATTGTTCATTTGATTACCCCTAGTAAGAAGAAAAGCTTCCTCTTAACGAACAAAAAAACCGCTTTTGATTTTACGCTTTAATATATAAAAATTAAAGTATATTTAACCACAATTTAAATTTTTGATAGAATGAAAAAGTGCCTATTTGCCTCAATCTTTATGCTTTTTTCGACCGTAGTTCTAGCACAAGACTCTACCGCGATTCAAGGGCATAAAAACAACAACAAATTCAAGCAGTTGTATGAAGAATTTGCTACGCCTAACCGTTTTAGAACAGCCTCTGGTGCGCCAGGTGTTGATTATTATCAGCAGCAAGTGGATTATAAAATGGACATCGAATTAGACGACGAAAACACTAAGTTATACGGGAACGAAACCATTACATATACCAATAATTCACCAGATGCATTGCCTTATTTATGGGTGCAGTTAGATCAAAATATCCGTAATGAAAACGATATGGAAGGGGCGAAAAACCCTTCTGGAGCACCTAGTTTTAGACGTGTAGAATCATTTGTGGATGAATTTACTGGAGAGAAATTCGTCGGTGGTTTTAATATCGAACACGTCAAAGATGCCAATGGTCGTCCATTGCGCCACACCATTAATCAAACGATGATGCGTGTTGATTTACCTTCGCCTCTAGCGAGCGGTGCGCAATACACCTTCTCGATAAAATGGTGGTATAAAATCAATAACCACGTGACAGATCGAGCCCGTTCTGGTTATGAATATTTTGCCGAAGATGATAACCGTGCCTATGTAATTGCACAGTTTTTTCCGCGTTTAGCCGTTTATAATGATGTAGAGGGTTGGCAAAACTACCAGTTTTGGGGGAATGGAGAATTCGCCTTAAACTTTGGGAATTATGAAGTAAATATCACCGTTCCAGAAGATCACATTATGGAAGCGACAGGTACTTTGCAAAACCCTAAAGAGGTGTTGTCGAGAACAGAGTACCAGCGCTATAAAAAAGCCTTAAACACCTATGATGATCCAGTGATGATCGTTACCCAAGATGAGGTGATTGAAAAGGAAAAGGTAAAAGCAACCAAAAAGAAAACATGGCGTTTTGTCGCAGAAAACGTGCGCGACTTTGGCTTTGCCTCTTCAAGAAGATTTATCTGGGATATGATGGTCGTTAAAGTAGGAGGTGAAAATAAAATTGCCTCTTCTTTATATCCTAAAGAAGGAAACCCATTGTGGGAAGAATATTCTACCCGTGTGGTTGCACACACCTTAGAAGTGTATTCTAAATACACCTTTGACTATCCTTATCCTAAGGCGGTTTCTGTGCATGCGAAAAATCAAGGAATGGAATATCCTATGATTTGCTGGAACTATGGTCGTCCTAATGAAGATGGAACTTATTCTGACCGTACAAAATACGGAATGATCAGTGTGATCATTCACGAAGTTGGACACAACTACTTCCCGATGATTGTCAACTCAGACGAGCGTCAATGGGGATGGATGGATGAAGGTCTAGATACCTTTATGCAGTATTTAACAGAGCAAGAATTCCAAGAAGATTATCCATCTAGAAGAGGTGATCCCTCTAAAATTGTACGATATATGTCCGGGGATCAAGACTTTATTAGCCCGATTATGTCTAACCCAGAAAATGTTTTCCAACTAGGGCCTAATGCCTATGGAAAACCAGCGACAGCACTCAACATTCTTCGTGAAACCATTATGGAGAAAGACTTGTTTGACTTTGCCTTTAAAACCTATTCGCAACGCTGGATGTTCAAGCACCCAACTCCCGAAGATTTCTTCCGTACCATGGAAGACGCTTCTGCAGTGGACTTAGATTGGTTCTGGAGAGGATGGTTCTATTCTACAGATGTGGTTGATATAGGGGTAAAAGAAGTGAAGCGGTACTATGTTTCGCCGACTCCTAGTAAAGAGGTGACAGATATGTTAGCCAACTATGGGATGACTGCAGATGATTTAAGTCCTTCTGTCTTTATGGTTGCAGGCGATAGTGAAGAATTTGATGCCTCTTTGGCCGAAGGTGAATTTACAAATCATTCAACCGTCTTAGCAGAGAATTTAGAGGAAGGTGAAACACTTCCTAAATATTTCTATGAAATCGAATTTGAAAAGCCTGGGGGAATTGTAATGCCCATTATTGTTGAGTACAGTTATGCAGATGGTTCAACAGAGCGCGTTACCTACCCAGTACAAGTATGGCGTAAAAACGACGCTTCTGTGCGTAAACTAGTTACTTCAGATAAAGAATTAATTAGTGTAACAATCGACCCAGATGCAGCAACTGCAGACGTTAATTTAAACAACAATGCATGGCCTAAAAAAGAGGCTGACTCTGATTTTGATCAATTCAAAAACAAAGTAAAAGGTTAAAATTTAGCTTTCTAATAAACTAAAAAGCAGCGATATTTTTTTGCTGCTTTTTTTTTGGTTTATCTTTGACAAAAACAACGTCCATGTTATTCATTAGTGGTGCAGAGATAGTCTTTATCTTTTTTATCGTCTTACTCATCTTTGGGGCAGATAAAATCCCTTCTATTGCCAAAGGCTTAGCCAAAGGGATTACCCAGGTAAAGCAAGCCACAAATGAGATTAAATCTGAGATCCAAAAGTCGGCAGACATTGATCCGACCAAAGAAATAGGGGCAGATATCAAAAAAGAAATCGATCAAGTAAAAGAAGGTTTTGATCAATTGACCAACTCTGTCAAACGCAAGGGTTAGATTTTACGACTCAAAGTTAGACCGTCTCGTAAAGGGAGCAAGACCGTTTCAAAATTGGGATGTGTAGCTAGTTTTTGATTAAATTCTTTTAATACGGCGGTGTCTCGATCGTTTTTTTGTGTTTCTTCTAAGACTTTTCCGCTCCACAACACATTGTCAGATAGCAATAAACCTCCTGGTTTTATTTTTGGGAATAATAGCTCTAGATAATTGAGATAATTCTTTTTATCTGCGTCTAGAAACACGAAATCATACTCTCCTTCAAGCGTTGGGATAATTTCAATTGCATCCCCACAGTGTTGATGAATTTGTTTCCCCCAGGGAGAACGATCAAAAAAAGACCGTTGAAAATCGACGAGTTCTTCGTTTTTATCCAGGGTATCAATTAGACCGTCTTTTGGGAGGCCTTCGGCCAAACAAAGGGTGGCATAACCGGTAAATGTTCCTACTTCCAGGATCTTTTTAGGTTGTAATAATTTGGTCAAAACACTTAAAAACCGTCCTTGCAATGGTCCACTTAACATGCGCGGTTGCAGCACTTTTAAATGTGTTTGCCGCGTTAGATCGGCTAGTAATGGTGGTTCCTCTTGAGAGTGAGCCACAACATAATCATAAAGGGCGTTTGAAATAAATTCCATGCTTATTCTTTTGGTCGGGCATAAGGAAAACGCGCGAGCAGTTGTGGTAAGGCATAGCCATCTATACCATTGACCGTTACAACTTCTCCTTTGTCTAATTGCACATAGCCATCTTCGAGCAGCATTTCGTCTTTTACAAATAAATGTTCTACGGCACCAACCACTAAAAGGGTGTCATTTTCTTTAATAAGATAATCGTTGACATAGCGACACGCAATTTGTACCGGCGCATCTTTGACAAATGGAGCAAAGCAGTCTGCTTTGTATTCCTCTTTAAGATTGGTTTGATCGAATTCAGAAACATTTTCTGGATACTTCGCCGAAGTATGGTGGGCATCTTCGATTTGGTCTTTACTAATGTGATTGATGGTAAAAACCCCCGTTTCTTTCATGTTTTGGTAGCTGTGTCTAGGGACCGTGGTAGGGCGTAAGATAAAGCCTAATAGCGCGGGATTACTCCCCAAATGAACAATGGAATTAAAGACAGCGAGATTGGTATTTCCCGCATTACCCTTGGTACCAATTAAATTAGCCGATTTATAACCAGAAATACTATTGATTAAGTTGTTTTTATAGCGTATCGCTAAAGCATCAATTGTTTCTTTTGAAAAATGCTGCATCTTTTTTCGGCAAAGATAAGGCTTATTCTTCGGCTGGGCCTTCCTTGAGTAAAATGCTTAATACAACCGCAAGACCGATTAATAGCGCAGCGATATAAATAAAATGTTTGTATTCTTCTACCCCTTTAAATTGACCGTTAAGGACATAACCGTCTACAAAGCTGATAAAAAGCCCTAAAAAGAGGACCAATAATAGCCCTTTGTATTTTTGAAATAGTTTACTCACCTATTTTTATTTTATCACCAAAAGGTACTTTATTTCTAAGAAATACTCAATATACTTGAGGTCTATTTTTTTTCAAAGAAAGTTGAGAAGTGTGATTTACATCACCGGGCTTTTTTTTATGATTTTAAACACTTCTGCTGGGATTTGTAGAATTTTATGAAGCATCAATTAATTCTATAATACAGAAGAATTCTAAACGCTTAATTTTGTAATTTTGTCAAAATTAAATTCAAAAGAATTATGGCATTTGACATTGAAATGATCAAAGCAGTTTATGCACGATTAGAAGATCGTGTCGCTGAAGCTCGAAAATTAACTGGAAAACCTTTAACTGCGTCTGAAAAGATTTTGTACTCTCACTTATGGGATGTCAAATCTGAACGTCCTTATACCAGAGGAGCAGATTATGTTGATTTTGCACCAGATAGAATTGCTTGTCAAGATGCTACTGCACAAATGGCCTTATTACAATTTATGCAGGCAGGGAAACAAAAGGTCGCTGTACCAACAACGGTTCATTGTGATCACTTAATCCAAGCTAAATCTGGAGCTGAGGTGGATTTAAAATCAGCGAATTCAACTTCTGCTGAGGTATTTGACTTTTTAGAATCAGTTTCAAATAAGTACGGAATTGGATTTTGGAAGCCAGGCGCTGGGATTATTCATCAAGTTGTTCTAGAAAATTATGCTTTCCCAGGAGGAATGATGATTGGAACAGATTCACATACCGTTAACGCAGGTGGACTAGGAATGCTGGCCATTGGCGTTGGTGGTGCAGATGCTGTAGACGTTATGGCAGATATGCCATGGGAATTAAAATTCCCAAAACTTATTGGGGTAAAACTAACTGGAAAATTAAACGGTTGGACTGCGCCAAAAGATGTTATTTTGAAAGTAGCGGGTATCCTAACGGTTAAAGGAGGTACCGGCGCAATCATAGAATATTTTGGAGAAGGTGCTGAAGCCATGTCTTGTACTGGAAAAGGAACCATCTGTAATATGGGAGCAGAAGTTGGAGCAACCACTTCTACTTTTGGATATGACGAATCAATGGAACGTTATTTGCGTTCTACTGGTCGTGATGATGTAGCTGATGCTGCCAATGCTGTCAAAGAACACCTAACAGCTGATGCAGAAGTATATGCTAACCCAGAACAATATTTTGACGAAGTAATTGAGCTTGACTTAGATACTTTAAAGCCACATATCAACGGACCATTTACGCCAGACTTAGCAACGCAAGTAAGCGATATGAGTCAAGTAGCGAAAGAAAACGATTGGCCATTGCAAGTTGAATGGGGATTAATCGGTTCTTGTACCAACTCCTCCTATGAAGATTTATCCCGTGCCGCTTCTATTGCAAAACAAGCTGTTGATAAAGGTTTAGTTACTAAAGCAGAATTTGGAATCAACCCAGGTTCAGAGCAGGTGCGATATACAGCAGAAAGAGATGGTTTGTTAAGCGTCTTTGAAGACTTAAACGCTAAAATTTTTACCAATGCTTGTGGACCCTGTATCGGTCAATGGGCAAGAGAAGGAGCAGATAAGCAAGAGAAGAACTCGATTATACATTCTTTTAATAGAAACTTTTCTAAACGTGCAGACGGAAACCCTAATACCCATGCTTTTGTCGCTTCTCCAGAAATGGTTGCAGCGGTAGCCATTGCAGGTCGCTTAGATTTCAACCCTTTAACAGATAAGTTGATTAATCAAAACGGCGAAGAAGTAAGTTTAGACCCACCTACTGGGATGGAATTACCCTCCAAAGGATTTGATGTAGAAGACAATGGTTACCTCGCTCCAGAAGAAGATGGATCTTCTGTTCAAATTAAAGTGAACGAAACTTCTGAACGCTTACAATTGTTAACTCCTTTTCAACCATGGGATGGAGAAAACCTTTCTGGCGCAAAATTATTAATCAAAGCACATGGAAAATGTACTACGGATCACATCTCTATGGCTGGGCCATGGTTGCGTTTCCGCGGGCATTTAGATAATATTTCTAACAACTGTTTGATTGGAGCAGTTAATGCATACAATCAAAAAACAAACTTTGTCAAAAATCAAATGACAGGGGAGTATGGTGGAGTACCAGACGTACAACGCGAATACAAAGCAGCTGGAATTGAAACAGTTGTTGTGGGAGACCACAACTATGGAGAAGGTTCTTCTCGTGAACACGCTGCAATGGAGCCTCGTTTCTTAGGAGTTAAAGTGGTTTTAGTAAAATCATTTGCGCGTATTCACGAAACCAACTTAAAGAAGCAAGGGATGTTAGGAATCACCTTTGCGAATGAGGCAGATTATGACCTTATTCAAGAAGACGACACCTTTAACTTTGTTGATTTAAAAGATTTTGCTCCTGGAAAGCAAATCACTGTTGAGGTAGTTCATGCCGATGGATCAAAAGATACTATTATGGCGAACCACACCTATAATGCACAACAGATTGAGTGGTTTAAAGAAGGTTCTGCATTAAACTTAATCAAGAAAGAAAACGCAGCTTAAGCAAACGCTGTTTATACTTTAAAAAAGGCCCTTGTTTGGGCCTTTTTTTATTGAATCAATTTATTCATTATTTATATCATAAATAAAACTTATTTTTGGGATATGGAACTGAAACGACTTAGCGTTTTATTAATCTTTTCTCTTGCCATTTGGATAGGCTGTGTCCCTCCCATGTATGAACCACCAGAAGCCCAGCAAAACACCTTGAATCCTAATTGGGAAAATACAGGGAATATTTCGGCTGCTTTTATCTCAACTTCTAGAACGATAGGTGTAGGGACAAACATCGGTTCACCAACTTTCAATGTGAGTTTTATCGCGTCGGCAAGTAATATTGATAGTCTTGAATGGGTTTTTCCTGGTGCAATAAAAAATGATAGTATTAGTGAAGTCACAGAGACGGTTGAATACAACGCTTTTGGGCGCTATGATGTAGGTTTAAAGGTTTATAATACAGAGGATAGCGATAGTCGTTATTATGAGAACTTCATTGAGATGTATTATAAAGATGATCTTATTTTTGGAGAAAATGACCCTTTGATTTGGTCAATAACTGGGACCGATACTGTCCTGACAGATTTTACTCAACCAACAGACGCAGAGGGTAATCCCTATTCAAATTGGATCACAGTGCCTTATAGTTCTCCGCATAAGGTGGTTGCCCGTAAATCCTTTGAAGATTTTCCACGAAACAATCTTATTTTAGAATTTGACTATAAGTTAGAGCGTCAATCGGTTATTTATATTGATGATGCGAGTATTACTGGAACCTCTTTGGCTTCGCCTTCAATGATTAGTTATGTTTCTTCTCAAGATGCCACTGCAGATGATTTGCGTATTGACTCTCCCATTGCATATCCTGGGGCTAAACGTTTTTCGATAGAATATGACAGTATCCCAATTTGGATCGCCTCTCGAATCAATGAAGAGTATTTTGAGCATGTTATTCTAGAAATGCCTTCAAAGTCAGACTTTACGATTCGCATGGTAAAAGAGCCGCAAACTATGCTGACAAGATTGGTTCCTTTTGATCTAGATTCTACCGCAACAAATACAAGTACACCGGTAGCGGATACCACTACCGCCACTCCTTCTGATGATACTGATGGGGATGGGGTGACCAATTTAGTGGATGTATTCCCTTTTGATGCTAGTGAACAATTTGACACCGATGGGGACGGTTATGGTAATAATACAGATAACGACGATGATGGCGATGGCTATTTAGATACCACAGAGACAGCAGCCAATTCTGACCCCTTAGACCGCACTAGTATTCCTAATTATGTAATCCAGCATGTGCGTTATCCTTATACCTTAAATATAAGGAACCTGACCATTAAGATTAAAGAAGAAAATTAAAGACTGATAATTCTTCCTGGGTTTAAAATCCCCTTTGGGTCTAAGGTTTTTTTGAGTAAACCCATCAAAGCAATTTCATTGGCTGTTCTTGAAGTAGATAGATAAGCTTTCTTATCTAAGCCAATTCCATGTTCTGCAGAGACAGAGCCTTTGTGTTTGGCTAATTCAGCATAAATAATAGCATTGATGGCTTCGATGATTTCTGGAGAATTGTCTTTTTTCCCAATAATGAAGTGGATGTTCCCGTCGGCTACATGGCCAAATGGGAAGATTTTTTCTACGAAGTCTAATTGCTCTAATTTTTCAATAGCACGATCCACCTCTTCGCCTATCACTGGGATGGGAAGGCTAATATCAAAGTGCTGGTCATATTGTGCTTGATCTGCCAGCACAGAAACGTCTTCTCTTATTTTCCAGATACTTTGTAATTCGCGTTCGCTTTGCGCTAAAACGCCATCTTCAACAATTTCTAATTCAAGGGCTTCGCCAATTAATGTTTCTAATCGATTAAAGTCATTGCTTGTGTCACTTCCTAAACTTTCAATAAAGACATAGTAGCGGTAGTGGTTTGGGAGTGGAGCTGTATAGCCAGAAGGGCTTTGCGTCATGGCTTTATATGTTCTCTGCCACATTAATTCAAAGCCCGTTAGGGTACCTGCTAAGCCTTTTTCCATGTGCTTGAGCATTTGAATCACTCGTTCATAGTCGTTTATTCCAACGATGGCAGAAGAACGGCTTTGCGGTTTTTCTTGAAGTCTAAAGACTACTTTGGTAACAATGCCTAAGGTGCCTTCTGCACCGATGAAAAGTTGCTTTAAATCATAGCCAGAATTGTCTTTGATGATCTTTTTCAAAGAAGAGATAATTGTTCCGTCTGGAAGGACAGCTTCTAGTCCTAGCACCATTTGGCGAGTCATCCCATAGCGAAAAACTCTTAATCCACCGGCATTGGTTGAGACTACACCGCCCACTTGAGCAGAGCCCTTTGCCCCAAAGCTTAAAGGGAGAAGTAAATTTTTATCTGCAGCTGCATCAATAGCATTTTCGAGAATAACGCCAGCTTGCACAGTGATGGTTCTACTTTTTTCGTCAATCTCTTCAATTTGATTCATCTTGTCTAAAGAAATGACAAGTTGCTTTTTCTCGGTTTGGGTAGCCCCCACAAGATTTGTTAAACCACCGTGGACGATGACCTCTTGCTTTTCTTGATTACAGAGTTTCATGACAGTAGATAATTCTTCTGTGCTTGATGGGAAAACTACGGCAAGTGCCTGCAGGGGTAAATCTGTTTTCCAGATATGCGTAAACCTGGAGGTTTCTTTTCCGTGGGCCAAAACATTGTTTTGACCGACAATCTTTTCTAGTGCTACAATCATAAGCAATTTCAATCGCTTAAAATTACGGAATCAAACGGCATTCTCATAAAAGGGTAAGGCAAAAGTGTCTGAGATGGCTTTATAGACAATTTTTCCATCGACCATATTCAGTCCTTTTGAGAGCATCTTATTTTCAGTACAAGCTTTTTTCCATCCTTTATTGGCAATCATTTCTGTGAATTGAAGGGTGACGTTGTTTAACGCATTTGTGGCTGTCATAGGAACAGCGCCGGGGATATTCGCAACACAATAATGTAAGATACCGTCTACCATATAAGTTGGAGATTCATGTGTTGTGGGCTTACAAGTTTCAAAACAGCCCCCTTGATCTACTGCTACATCGACTAAAACGGTACCTGGGCTCATTAAACTAAGCATGTCCTTATTGATGATTTTTGGGGCTTTAGCACCTGGGACTAATACTGCTCCGATCACTAGATCAACTTCTTTGAGGAGATTGACAATGGTTTCATGACTGGAGTATAAGGGAGTAACATTTGCTGGGAGCACCTCGCTTAGATAGCGCAATCGATTAAGATTGATATCTAATAAGGATACATTAGCTCCTAGACCAGCGGCCATTTTAGCGGCTTCTGTGCCCACTACACCACCGCCTATAATCATAACATTCGCTGGTTTTACTCCAGGAACCCCTCCTAGAAGAGTGCCTTTTCCGCCTTTGGGTTTTTCTAAAAATTTAGCGCCTTGTTGTATGGACATTCTGCCGGCAACTTCAGACATTGGGGTTAGTAAGGGAAGTCGCCTTAAGTCATCCTCAACAGTTTCGTAAGCGATACAAATTGCTTTTTTCTCCATCATTGCTTTTGTCAGGGATAGGGAAGAAGCAAAATGGAAATAAGTAAAGAGGATTTGTCCTTCTTGGATAAGATCGTATTCTGCCGCAAGTGGCTCTTTAACTTTTACAATCATCTCTGTAATTTGATAAACTTCTTTAGCGCTATTTAAAATAGTTGCCCCAGCGGTTTTGTAATCCTCGTCACTATATCCGCTACCTAGTCCAGCGCCTTTTTCGATGAATATTTCGTGTCCTTGTTTCGCCAAAATACTAACACTTGCTGTATTCAGACCTACACGAGATTCGTTGTTTTTGATTTCTTTTGGGGTACCTATTTTCATAACATATTTTTAACAAATGTATAGATATATGTTATAAAAATACAATTTGTATATTAATTTTTAAGCGCTATTTATTCCTTTAAATAGCCTCAATTATTTATGTGAATTTGTATCTTCGCCACACAAGGGTGTTTAGCTCAGTTGGTTTAGAGCGCTACCTTGACAGGGTAGATAAAATAACTTATTAACACCAAAAACATCCTTTAAAGCCTTATAAACGCTAATAAACAGAGAAATACTGTTGAATAATCCCTTAATATAATCAAAAGGTAGTGGGCACTATTTTGGGCACTATTTGTATTTTAGCACCAAGATGAGTTATTCAATTATATTTGATTATCGTTTGGGCACAAAGAAGCCAACTAAAGAATTAAGGATAAGAATTAGAAGCACAGCAGCTAATGTAGATGTTAGAAGAACTACGGGCATCAAGGTTAGTGAGAAGCATTTTAATTTTAAGAAGCAAACATTATCAATTGATAGTGAGCACTACGATTGGTTTAATCAGCTAAAAAAAAGGATACCTGATGAGGTTAAAGCATTGCACAATGCTGAATATTCTGTTGAAACTGCTATTAGAAATCTTCTTAATCTTGAAAAGATAGAATCAGCAGGAGATAAACTTTGGGAAAATTACGTAGCTAATACAACTAATTCTCAAAGTACTATATCAAATAGGATACATTCTGTTAATTGGGTTCACAACAATACCCCATATAAGCCATTAGCAAAGCTACATTTGTCAGATAAATCAATTGTACAAAATATAGCTAACGCTATAAAGGGAAGTCCCGATAAGTCAATTAAAGGTGCAAATAATCACTTAAAAAAACTTGATGATTTAGCTAATACCGCTTTTGGTTCAGAAAAGAATAAGTTCAGACCGTTCCAACAAAGAGGGCATTATATAGAAGGAGCAAGTTCAGGAGGTGGAGACCCAAAGTTTACAGATGCATTTGATTTTAAAAACGGAATTAAAAACATTAAAACAGGTCAAGACCTTGAAGCTACTCTAACTTTTCTTTTGAGTTATTGCCTTTGTATAGATGGTCAAGATTTAGCGAGAATCGACAAGAGTAGAATAAACCATTTAGCACCATATACTGAAATAAAAGAAGGTGTTGATTTTGCAAATAACGCCATCAAACATCAAAACGATTTTCATCTAAAGGAAGCCTACTATTTTGACAGAAAGCTGATAATGAATAGAGGTAAGCAGCAACAAATCAAAAGCACTGTTAAATTTAACATCTATCCAATACCAAGAATATTTCAGTTATTGAAGCTAATAATAGCTAAACACAGACCTAGTAGGGCTTATAATGGGGATGACCCATTTAGGTTGTATAATTTTCAAACAGATAATTTTGAAGGAAAGAAAAAATGGAAACAGATTACTAATGTCGTTACAGACAAGTTAAAGAGAATGAGTGATACGTATCTTTCATCACAAAGAGGAACTTTTAATAGTTACCTATCTGACTTAGCAGTTCCACAAGTTGTCTGTAAGGCTTTTTTAAAGCACTCCTTTAAGCAATCAACCTTTGAGAAACATTATCTCAAACATCCTCAACAAAAGTTCTTTATAATTCAACAAGCAGGGATAGATGCATTTGACGTTATTGGCACTTGGTATATACTGCTTGCTAAGGCAACGGAATTAAACTTAATCCCTCAAGAATTTCAGATAAGTGAATTTGACAAAGAGATGATAAAAAAGGGCAAGCTATTAGACAAAAGTTGGAATGAAGAATGGGAGCAATATAAAAATACCGAAAAGAGCCTTCAGAAGGAATTTAGTAAAGAGGAAACTAATAAGGCAAAAGATATACTTGGTTTTTAATTTAATGGGGCAATTATAGCCTATTTAAACGCGTTTATTTATTGGCAGAATATTACTAAATCTGATTGAGATAGTTCCGCCATTGTAGGTATTGTTATTGCCTTGTAGGTGTATCACTTTCAACCTATACCTCTACCTAATATATTTTCATGCACCATTTCATTAAAATATCACGCTAAATTTAGTACAAGTTAAAAATAGTACTTAATTAAGTGTATATTTTTGATGTTATATAAAAACGAACTATATTTGATTCAATAAATAATTATTAAGATGAATGCAGTTAAGTATATTCGTGTAAGTACCAAAGACCAGAGTATAGCAAGGCAAACGATTAAAAATACGCCCGATGGAAATACGGTTTTAGAGGTTGTGGATAAGTGTAGTGGCACAATACCATTCAACAATCGAGATAATGCACCTAAAGTCCTTAAAATGGCGAAAGAGGGCAAAATTGACACACTCTTGGTTCATTCAATTGATAGGTTGGGCAGAAACACCCTTGACATCCTACAAACAATACAAGAGTTCACAAAACTTGGTGTGAATGTTAAGTCAGAGAAAGAGGGATTGGAAACCCTAATTGAAGGCAAAGAAAACCCTATTGCCAAGTTGATGATTAATATAATGGCAACTCTTTCAGAGTTTGAGCGTGAACGTATCTTGGAACGTCAAGCAGAGGGAATACAAAAAGCAAAAGAACGTGGTGTTTATAAAACCAATGGTGGTAATAGAGTTCCACTTACCCTTCAAGCATTCTTTAACAAGGAGAAGAACTCTAGGTGTCTTAAAGAACTTCAACGTGGTGAGAGTTTAAGAAGGGCAGCAGCATTATCAGGTGTATCTCTAGGAACTGCACAGAAGGTAAGTAAGTTAGCTATTGCAGAGGGGATGCTGTAACCCCACCCCATTACAGAGCAGGGAAACAACAGAGGTTACGATGCAATTTTAGTGTAGTCAAATTTCAAACCACTCCCATCAATCTATTTGTGAATTAGGTTGTTTATGTAAACTTAACATTTAAATACAGTTTTTGTTGACGATAGTTTTTATTCAACATTTAAATTTTGATTGTTCACTACAAAATCAAAAGATAAATCTGAT
>Ga0209603_1000107_pt1 | contig 105974 bp, 100 predicted proteins | sample COGITO_mtgs_1206_FD_184812 | JGI IMG/M metagenome (GOLD analysis project Ga0209603, IMG submission 184812) | Pelagic marine microbial communities from North Sea - COGITO_mtgs_120607 (SPAdes) (version 2) | ecosystem: Environmental > Aquatic > Marine > Epipelagic ...
GACGGAGACGGGCTTTGCCCTCACACCGCGCTTGGCGGGAGACTTTCATGACCAAGAATATGCTTATCGATGCCATCCACCCGGAAGAAACACGGGTTGTTGTAACTGAACACAATCAAATCCAAGAATTCGACTTCGAGTCGGGTACCAAATCCCCCCTTCGCGGGAATATTTATCTCGCCAAAGTAACCCGCGTCGAGCCATCGCTGCAGGCGGCTTTCGTCGAATATGGCGGCAATCGTCATGGGTTCTTGGCGTTTAACGAAATCCATCCAGACTATTATCAAATTCCGGTCAGCGACCGCGAAGAATTGTTGAAAGCGCAAGCCGCCGAAGACCGCGAACATGCGGCCAGCGAAGACGATGACGCCCAAAAAGACACCAGCGCAGCCTCAGAAGACGGCAGCGAAGACGGCTCGGGCGAGAGCGTCTCGAGCCTCGGTGGCGATGCGCATGAAGAAGCCGCGCCAAGCCAAAAATCACGCGCCTCGCACCGCCGCTATAAAATTCAGGAAGTCATCAAACGCCGCCAAGTTATTTTGGTGCAAGTGATGAAAGAAGAGCGCGGCAATAAAGGCGCCGCCCTCAGCACCTATCTATCTTTGGCGGGTCGTTATTGCGTGCTCATGCCAAACACCGCGCGTGGTGGTGGCATTTCGCGCAAGATTAGCAATAGCGCCGACCGCAAAAAACTGAAAACCATCGTCGGCAAGCTCGACGTGCCAAATGGCATGGGGCTGATTGTTCGCACCGCAGGCGCCGAGCGCACGCTGGCCGAAATTCGTCGCGATTGGCAATATATGTCGACCATGTGGCAGGAAGTGCGCGACAAAACCGTCGAGTCCACTGCCCCCGCTTTGGTTTACGAAGAAGGCAATCTCATCCGCCGTTGCATTCGAGATTTATACTCGAAAGAATTCGACGAAGTGGCGATTGCTGGCGCCGATGCCTATAAAGAAGCCAAAGGCTATATGAAGCTTTTGATGCCGAGCCATGCGCGCAAAGTAAAACAACATGTCGAAAACACGCCACTATTCAAACAGCACGGCGTGGAAGATAAATTGGCCGCGATGTTTAACCCGACCGTGGTTTTGCCCTCGGGCGGCTATCTGGTTATCAACCCGACCGAAGCCTTGGTTTCGATTGATGTGAACTCGGGCAAATCGACCCGCGAGCAATCGATTGAAAAAACCGCGCTGAACACCAATCTCGAGGCCGCCGTGGAAGTGGCGCGCCAAGCGCGTCTGCGTGATTTGGCGGGTCTTCTGGTTATCGATTTCATCGACATGGATGAGAACCGCAACAATCGTGCCGTTGAACGCAAGATGAAAGAAGCGCTGAAAAGCGATCGCGCCCGTATTCAAGTGGGTCGCATCAGCTCGTTCGGCCTGATGGAAATGTCGCGCCAACGCATGCGCGCCGGCGTTCTCGAGGGCAGTAGCGAAACTTGTGTGCATTGTAATGGCTCTGGCATGGTGCGCTCGGTGGAAAGCCGCGCCCTGCATGTCTTGCGCCAAATCGACGAGAGTGCCGCGAAATTTAGCCACGGCGAATTGGTCGCGCATCTGCCGCAAGATGTAGCGATTTATCTACTCAACCAAAAGCGCGCCCAGCTCAGCGATATTGAAACCCGCACGGGCGTTACCGTGGCCATCAATATTGATGCCGAGCTGACCTCGATGGAAATGGCCATCACCTTGCCCGACCAATCGGAAAGCTCGGGAGCCTCGCGTATGGAAGGCGACCCGACCGCAGGGCTAGAAGATGGCGATGGCAATAAGAAACGCCGTCGTCGTCGCGGCGGTCGCAATCGTCGCCGCTCGGACAGCCAAGATGGCGAGACAAATGAAGGCGAGACCGCGTCGAGTTCCGACAAGTCGAACCGCCCCGTCGAGCCGCAAGACCCCGCTGACGACGAAGAAAGCAATCCGATGTCCTCGCAAACAGAAGGCGAAGCCAGCGGCGAAGATGACGACGATAAGCCAAAGCGGCGGCGTCGTCGGGGTCGTCGCGGCGGTCGCAATCGTCGCCGTCCTGAAGAAGGCTCGGCAGATGCCAGCGAAAGCTCGGAAGAAACCAGCGATGGGGATGCCAGCGAAGCGCCACAGAAAATCGTTCTAGACGTGTCAACTTCTGACGAGGCACCAGCCGAAGAGGCAGCGCCTGAAGCGCCAATGGAAGCGCCTGAAGCGCCTGAAGCTCAAGTGGAAGTGGAAGCGCCAGCAGAAACACAAACCCCTGCGGAAGAGACCGCCGAAGAAGCGGCAAAGCCAGAGAAGGCAGAGAAGGCAGAAAAGGTAGAGAAGGCAGAAAAGGTAGAGAAGGCAGAAAAGGTAGAGAAGGCAGAAAAGCCCGCCAAGAAAGCCGCTGCCAAACCGCGCAAAAAAGCGGCGCCGAAAACACCGAAGAAAACTAAAGCCGCGCTCGCCAAAGAAGAAGCTGCCGCTAAAGCCGCCGCAGAAGCAGAACCCTCGGCGGAAGCCGAACCGGCTGCCGAAAGCTCGGATGAGGATGGCGGCGAGAAACGCAAAGGCTGGTGGCGGCACTAAGCGGCCGCATTAAGGCCGCATTCGCAACGCAGGGTTGCATGATGAAACGCTGGTTCCCCTTCCCCCTCGCTCGCAGACGACAGCCTGCTGGTCTGGTTTTGACTTTGGCTTTTACTTTGGCTGTGACTTTGGCTTTGGCTCTGTGCCTGCCCTTTGGCGCGGCGCAAGCCCAAGGCGTGGTGCGCGATGGCGAAATCGAAAAACTATTGCGCGACTACAGCAAGCCCCTTTTGCACGCGGCGGGTCTGGAGCCGCAACGCATTGGCATTGCCGTTATCAACGATCGCCGCTTGAACGCTTTCGTTACCAATGGGCAAAACATGTTCATTCACACGGGGCTTATTCTCGAGGCCGAAGAACCCAATATGGTCATCGGCGTTTTGGCGCATGAGATTGGCCATATTACGGGCGGACATTTGGCGCGGGGCAGCGAGGCGCGCGCCAACTCGCAAGGCCCGGCCATCATCGGCACGATTTTGGGGCTGGGGTCTATTCTCGCGGGGGCTGGAGATATTGGCATTGCTTTGATTACTGGCAGCCAGCAAATCGCGCTGCGCAATTACCTGACCTATAACCGAGGCCAAGAGGCAGCGGCCGACAATACGGCGCTGCAATTGCTCGATGCCACCGGCCAATCGACCGAGGGCATTATTGGCATGATGGATACATTGGCCAATCAGGAAATTCTCTCCGAGGCCTATCAAGACCCTTATGCGCGCTCGCACCCGATGTCGCGCGACCGCGTCAACGCCTATCGCGCGGGCGCCGAAGGCTCGCCCTATCAAGAGGTTCGCGATAGCGATGCGCTGATATTTCGCCATCAGATGGCGCAAGGCAAAATCTATGGGTTCCTCGATAGCCCCACGGTGACGCTGCGTCGCTATCGCAATGACGAGAGCGCGCCCGCCCGCTATGGCCGCGCCATCGCCTTTTATCGCCAAGGCTTGCGCGAGGAAGCGGTGCAATTGATCGATGGGCTATTGCGCGATATGCCCGATAATCCATGGCTCTATGAGCTGAAAGGGCAGATTTATTATGAGACAGGGCAAGCCCAAAACGGCATTGCCCCGTATCAAAAATCGGTTGAACTGCAACCCGATGAGCCGCTATTGCTGATTGGTCTGGCGTCTTGCCAATTGGGCGTTGGGCAATCGGGCGGACGGGCCCATCGCGATATCAATCGACGGGCGGTGGGCAATTTGAAAAAAGCCCTGCGCCTCGACCCCAGCAATCCGACGGCCTATTTGCAAATGTCGAAAGGCTATGGGCAATTGGGCGACACGGCTTTGGCGCAATATGCTCTGGCCGAATATCACGCCGCCCTGGGCAGCCGCGAAGCCAAATATCATGCCAAACGGGCGGCAAAGGGTTTAAAAAAAGGCTCGGTCGAGTATATTCGAACGATAGATATTCTTAGCGGGCCCGATAAGCCAAACTCGCGATAAAGGAAATGACAATGACCAAGACAATGCCAATGCCAATGCCAATGCCAATGACCATGCCAATGACCATGGCCAAGACCGTGCGATTTACAAATATGATTTTACTTTTGGGCAGCCTTTTGGTGGCCGCCTCCGCGCCGGCCGCGCAGGCCGCGCCGTTTTCGCCCGAGCAAGAGCGCGCCATTGAGAAGCTGATTGCTGATTATTTTATCGCCAATCCCGAGAAATTAGGCGATGCGCTGGACAGCATGCAGGCGCATTATCAAGCGCAAGAAAAACAGCGCCTCGCGCAAACCATGGAAGAAAGCGCCGATGCGCTGTATCGCACGGCCAGCGATTTCACGCTCGGCCCGGTCGATGCGCCCATCACCATTGTCGAGTTTTTCGATTATAATTGCGGCTATTGCAAACGCGCCCTGACGCCCCTGATGCAAACCCTCGATGAAAACGATGACGTGCGCTTGGTGTTTAAAGAGCTGCCGATTCTAAGCGATAGCTCGCGCGTGGCAGCCACAACCGCGCTCGCGCTCGACGACCCGCTGACCTTCTTGAGCTATCATACAAAGCTAATGACCCATCAAGGATCGGTGACCCAGACGGTGATTGATAAAACGCTAACCGAGCTGAACCTATCGCCCAAAGCCATCGCCAAGAAAGCGCAATCGGCGGATATCGCCAAAGCCATCGAGGCCACCAGCCAATTGGCCGGACGCCTCGGCATCAATGGCACGCCGGCTTTCATTATCAATGGGGAAATTTATCCAGGCGCTCTAAAGGCAGCCGATCTGACCGCAGCCCTTGTCAAAGCCCGCAAAGAGCTAACGAATTAGGCTAAATCAGCCCTGCTAATGGCGAGCTTGGGTCGGCATACATACGCTTGCCCATGCGCCCCGCCAAATAGGCTTGGCGTCCCGCGATAACCGCGTTTTTCATCGCTTCGGCCATCAGCAGCGGGTTTTTCGCTTCGGCAATGGCTGTGTTCATCAGCACGCCATCGCAGCCCAATTCCATAGCAATGGCGGCATCTGACGCCGTGCCGACGCCCGCATCGACCAGCACAGGCACGTTTGCCTGTTCGATAATCAAGCGAATGTTCACCGGATTTTGAATGCCCAGCCCCGAGCCAATCGGCGCGGCCAAAGGCATGATGGCGCAACAGCCCATGTTTTCCAGCTCTTTCGCCATAATCGGGTCATCGCTGCAATAGACCATGACCTCAAAGCCCTCTTTGATAAGCAACTCCGCCGAGCGCAACGTCTCGACCATGTTTGGATACAGCGTTTTCTCATCGCCCAAGACTTCCAGTTTTACCAAGCTCCAATCGCCTGCCTCGCGCGCCAAACGCAAAGTGCGCACCGCGTCTTCGCCGGTAAAACAACCGGCGGTATTGGGCAAATAAGTGAATTTTTTCGGGTCGATATAATCGACCAACATGGGGGCTTGGGTATCGGTAAGGTTCACCCGGCGCACGGCCACGGTGACAATCTCGGCGCCCGCAGCTTCGGCGGCGGCGGCGTTTTCGGCATAGTCTTTATATTTGCCCGTGCCGACGATGAGGCGCGACGAAAAATGGCGCCCCGCAATGACCAAGCCATCTTCTAATTTATCTGTTGTGCTTGCGCTCATCTCACCCTCCGCCAATAAAATGGACTATTTCCACTCGGTCGCCGTCGCCAAGCTCATGAGTGTCATAAGCTGATTTCGCGACAATTTCCAGATTATGCTCAACGGCGATTTTGGTTCTCGCCAGACCCAATCGGTTGAGCAAATCGGCGACACTCAATGGCGGCTCAAAAGTTTGCGCTTCGCCATTTACAAAAATTTTCATGCGGTTCTCCAAGGCTCGGCTGATAATGCAAATCTAGCGGTCAAAGCGCAAGCCCCCTGCCCGTTTCGCCTGAATTAAGCCTGTTGAAAAACTTGCACTTTTTTGAAATCTCCGCTACCCAAAACAGAGTAATACCCTTGTTTGAAGGAACCCTAGGTCGATGGCTCAGGCAATCACGATTATCAACGGCCCGAATTTAAACCTGCTCGGCACGCGCGAGCCGGAAATTTATGGCACCACCACATTGGCCGACATCGAAGCCATGTGCGAGGCGCGTGCAAAAACCCACGGGCTAAGCGCTCATTGCTTTCAAAGCAATGATGAAGGCGAGTTGGTCAATTTCATCCAAAAAGCGCGCGAGAGTGCGGCTGGCGTGATTATCAATGCGGGCGCTTATTCGCATACTTCCGTGGCCATTCTCGATGCTTTGCAGGCGGTGACCGCGCCGATTATGGAAGTGCATTTATCCAATATTTTTGCCCGCGAAGAATTTCGCCATCACTCCTATGTTTCGGGCGTGGCGGCAGGCGTAATTTGCGGGCTGGGCGCGCAAGGCTATGAAATGGCCATCGACGCGCTGGCAGTGCGTTTAAACTCGAAGTAAATCTAGCCATAAGAGGATACCCCATGGCCAAATTACCAGATAAGAAAACAATTAAAGAACTCGCCGATTTGCTGGCCGATACAGGCCTCAGCGAGATTGAAGTCGAGACCGGCGAAGTCCGCATTCGAGTGGCGCGCCAAGGCGTTGCGGTCAATGCCGTTGTGCCGGCACCTGTTGCCGCGCCTGTTACCGCGCCCGTTGCCGCACCGGCTGCCGCCGCCGCCTCCTCCGCCTCCGCCTCCGGTGCTGGCGATCTAGCTGGCGCCTTGAAATCGCCGATGGTTGGCACGGCCTATCTGTCGCCCGAACCTGGCGCGGCGAATTTTGTGAAAGTCGGCGATAGCGTCAGCGAAGGGCAAACGCTGCTCATCGTCGAAGCGATGAAAACCATGAACCCAATCGCTGCCAATAAATCTGGCAAAATCACCCAGATTATCGTTGGCAATGAACAGCCCGTCGAATTTGACGAAGTGCTGATGATTATCGAGTAACCCATGGTTAGCAAAATCCTGATTGCCAATCGCGGCGAAATTGCTTTGCGCGTCATTCGTGCCTGCCGCGAAATGGGCATTGCCTCCGTGGCCGTGCATTCCACCGCCGATGATAACGCCATGCATGTGCGCCTCGCCGATGAGAGCGTTTGCATTGGCCCCCCGTCTGCCGCCAATAGCTATTTGAGCATTCCTGCGATTATCGCCGCTTGCGAAATCACCGGCGCCGATGCCGTGCATCCGGGCTATGGATTTTTATCCGAAAACGCCAAATTCGCTCAAATTCTCGAAGAACATAACATCACTTTCATCGGCCCAACCGCCGAACACATCAATCTGATGGGCGATAAAATCGCGGCCAAAGCCAAAGCCATTGAGCTGGGCATTCCGGTCGTGCCGGGCTCGGACGGCGAAGTGAAAACCGCCAAAGAGGCGCGCGCGGTCGGCCTTGAGATGGGCTTTCCTGTCTTGGTCAAAGCGGCCTCTGGCGGCGGCGGACGCGGCATGAAAATTGCCCTCACCGAAGACGACATCGAAGAAGCTTTCACCACCGCCCGCTCTGAGGCCAAAGCAGCCTTTGGCGATGATGCGGTCTATATTGAGAAATATCTCGGCAAGCCGCGCCATATTGAAATTCAAGTGGCCTGCGATACGCATGGCCATGCGGTGCATTTGGGCGAGCGCGATTGCTCGCTGCAACGCCGCCACCAAAAAGTTTTGGAAGAAGCCCCCTCGACGGTTTTGGACGATGCGGCGCGCGCCAAGATTGGTAAAATTGTAACCGACGCTATGCTCGGCATGAGCTATCGCGGGGTCGGCACGGTCGAGTTTCTATTCGAAAATGGCGAGTTTTATTTCATCGAGATGAACACCCGCCTGCAAGTGGAACATCCGGTTACCGAAGCCATCACGGGCATTGATTTGGTACGCGAGCAAATTCGTGTCGCCCAAGGCGAGGAGCTGAGCTTCAGCCAAGAAGATGTCAGCTTCTCTGGCCATGCCATTGAATGCCGCATCAACGCCGAAAACGCCGAAACCTTCACCCCGTCTCCCGGCACGATTCAGACCTATCATGCGCCGGGCGGATTGGGCGTGCGGATGGATAGCGCGATTTATTCTGGCTATGCCATCCCGCCCTATTACGACAGTCTTATTGGCAAATTGATTGTCCATGCCGAAACCCGCGAGGCGTGTCTCATGCGCCTAGAACGCGCCTTGGGCGAGTTTGCGATTGATGGTGTGGAGACGACAATTCCGCTGTTTGAAAAACTACTGCCGAATAAAGACTTCCGCAAAGCCGATTATGACATCCATTGGCTGGAAGTGTTTTTGGGGATGAAAGAAGCCGACTAATTGGTTCGGGTCGGCGGCAGGCTATCGCCGGTGAAAATCATCCCGTCTTCGGTTTTGCACGACAACGGCCATAGGTCATAGACGGCGTGTTCTAGCGCGTGAATGCCTGGGCTGGAAGCAAACATCCAGCCGCTAAATAGGCTGCGGTCGGCGCCATTTTTAAACTCAGACACTTGCAAGAAAGACTTGGTTTCTGGCGGCTCTTCGGGCGGCGTTGAAATGCAATCCTGCATGGTCAACGTCAGGGCGCCGATGGTGACTTCTTCGCCCGCGCGCAGGCTTATGTCGCGCACTTTGGCGGTCACTTTATGCAGCAAGGAAAACGTGCCAATCCGCATTGGCCGCGCATCACCCTCGCCTTGGGTTGGAACCTCCAGCGTCGGCACGATGAACACCGATAGGGACGGCTCGTTTTCTTCGCCTTGTTCGGCAAAGAAATTGTCGTCCGCCGCCTCCACGCTTTCCGCTTCTTCGACGGGCGGCGGCACCAAGAGGGTTGGGGGCATCATTTTATCATCGATAATTTGCGCGCGCGCCGGAGCGCCAACACAGGCCAAAGCCAACAAAGCGACACAGGCAAGCTTGAAAGCGCTACTCGTTGGCAGGAGATTTGATAAGCGATTTGGCACGCTACTTAGACGTGCCCTCGGCACTTTCGTCGTGGCCTGCGCTGAACAAGGCTTGGCTGACCAGACCGATCAAATCGACCGAGCCTTGGGTGTAGAGAATTTCATCGCCCTCGGCCAAAAAGTCTTCGCTTCCGCCCGGCGATAGCGACACATAATTGCCACCCAAAAGACCTTCGCTGGTGATTTTTGCACTGGTGTCTTCGGGCAGTTCGATGTCGCCCGAAATGCTGAATTTGGCAATCGCGTAATAGCTTTGCGGGTCGAGTGTCAGCCCCGTAACGGTGCCGACTTTAATGCCTGACATGCGCACATCGCTGCCCACGGTTAGTCCGTCGACGCGGTCGAATTGCGCGTTCAGCGCATAGCCTTCGCCGCTATCGGCTTCGGTGACGGAATAGCCATAGAGAATGAACAAAGTGGCGATAACCAAAACGGCGGCTCCGACCAGTGTTTCAACGAGATTATCTTTCATGGCGTTTCCTCTATCCGCAACCCTTTCTCGGATCGTTCTATTCTGGTTTCCAAGCATTATAGCCTTCGGCATAAGACGCGGCATCGGCGGGCCCTGCGGGCTTATGCGCGTCTTTTGTGCCGGTCATATTCATCTGATGCGGCTGCATCCAATCGCGTTGGGTCATTTGCGCCTCATCCGGCGTTTCATCGACTGTATAGTGCAGCCAGCCATGCCATTCGGCTGGCACGCGCGAGGTTTCAATGTCGCCATTGTAAATCACCCAGCGCCGCGTTTTGCCGTTAATCGAGGCGGCTTTTTTGTCGATGTAATAGCAATTGCCTTGCCCATCGACGCCCACTAATTCGCCACGCCGCCATGTGTTCAGCAAAGTTCCGAAGGTTTGGTGATGCCACCACGTAAAAATCGTTTTCAAAAAACGCAACATTAAGGTTCCCTCCATTTGGCCATAGCATAAACCAAGCCATCTCAAAAAACACGAGCAAAAAGCGCGAAGCCGACTTTGCCTTATTGGCTCTGCTCTATTGGCTGTCGTCCGATTGGCTTTCGCCGTCTGCGGTTGGCGTCGGCAAATTCAACCGAATGTGCAGCTCGCGCAATTGCGCGTTGGACACCGAGCTTGGCGCTTGCATCAGCAAATCTTCGGCCTGCTGGTTCATCGGGAAAGCCACCACTTCGCGCAAGTTTTCTTGCTCGGCCAGCATCATCACAATGCGGTCGACGCCTGGCGCAATGCCACCATGGGGCGGGGCGCCAAAGCGGAAAGCGTTCAACATGCCGCCAAATTCTTCTTCCACAACCGCATCGTCATAGCCTGCCAGCTCAAACGCTTTCAGCATAATGTCTGGCTTATGATTCCGAATGGCACCCGACGACAGCTCGATGCCATTGCACACGATGTCATATTGGTAGCCCTTGATATCCAAAGGATCCATGGTTTCCAAAACTTCCATACCGCCTTGCGGCATCGAAAACGGATTATGCGAGAAGTCCAGTTTGCCCGTCGTTTCATCGATTTCATACATCGGAAAATCGACAATCCAGCAGAAGGCGAATTGATCACGGTCGATGAGGTCTAGCTCATGGCCAACGCGGTTGCGCGCGCGGCCTGCAAATTCGGCAAACTCTCTCGGCACGCCGGCACAAAAGAACACGGCATCGCCATCTTCGAGGCCTAATTGCGTGCGAATTTGTTCGGTGCGCTCGGCACCAATGTTTTTCGCCAGCGGCCCTGCGCCTTCGCCATCGCGGAAGAAAATATAGCCAAGACCCGGTTGGCCTTCGCCTTGCGCCCAAGAGTTCATCCGGTCACAAAACGCCCGACTGCCGCCCGTCTTGGCCGGAATCGCCCAAACCCGAACCTTGTCGTTTTTCTCAATCATATTGGCGAAAATCTTGAAATCAGAGCCCGCAAAGCTTGCGGTCACATCTTCCATTTCGATGGGAATGCGCAAGTCAGGCTTATCCGAGCCATATTTTTGCATAGCTTCCGCATAGGGAATGCGCGGGAAAGTTTCGGTCACGCGCTTGCCTTTGCCGAACTCGACAAACACATCGTGCAGCACGGGCTCGACCGCTTGGAAGACATCTTCTTGCGTTACAAAGCTCATCTCGAGGTCGAGCTGATAAAACTCGCCGGGCGAGCGGTCGGCGCGCGCATCTTCATCGCGAAAGCACGGCGCGATTTGGAAATAACGGTCAAAACCCGCCACCATCAGCATTTGCTTAAATTGCTGCGGGGCTTGTGGGAGCGCATAAAACCGCCCCGGATGGGTGCGCGATGGGACGAGGAAATCGCGCGCGCCTTCGGGGCTAGAAGCGGTCAAAATAGGGGTTTGATATTCGCGAAAGCCATCGTCGGTCATGCGACGACGCAACCAAGCGATGATGTCGGAGCGCAAAACAATATTCGCGTGCAACGTATCGCGGCGCAAATCGAGGAAGCGATAGCGTAGGCGAATGTCTTCGGGGTAATCGGGTTCGCCAAATACGGGCAGCGGCAAATCGCCAGCTTCCGAAAGAACTTCCAACTCAGAGACATAAATTTCAATGTCGCCGGTTGGCAGATTTGGGTTTTTGGCCTCGCCATCGCGGGCCACCACTTTGCCCTCGGCGCGCAAAACGCTCTCGGCGCGCGCCCCCTCGGCAACGGCAAAAAACGGGCTGGAAGGCTCGATAACCAATTGCGTCAAGCCGAAGTGGTCGCGCAAATCAATAAACAGCAAGCCGCCATGGTCGCGCTTACGATGCACCCAACCCGACAGGCGGACGGTTTCCTCTAGGTTTTCAGCGCGCAAAGCGCCGCAATTATGGCTACGATACTCGTGCATGATGTCTTCCTCTTTGCCAAAAGACGCGTTGGTCTTTTTTAAGCCTGATAAGCTCATTCCTGAGCTTAAACACACCGCTTCAGCCGATTTGTCAAGATGCCACAAGCGCCAGCCCAAGGTTTCGTTTCCTAGGTTACAAATGCGGCCAACTGGCGTATAGATGTGGCATGAATTTAATTACTACAAATGACGCCCTCACGGCTCTATGTTCCAAGCTTTCCACCCAACGATATATCACTGTCGATACGGAATTCTTGCGCGAAACCACCTTTTGGCCAAAACTCTGCCTCATCCAAGCGGCCGGTGACGGCGTCGAGGCAATGATTGACCCACTCGCCGAAGGTATTGATTTACAACCTTTTTATGACCTTTTGGTTAATCCGGACGTGATTAAAGTCATGCATGGGTGCCGCCAAGATGTCGAGATTTTTCATAAATTGGCCGATATTATTCCAACCCCGCTCTTTGATACGCAAATCGCGGCCATGGTTTGTGGCTTTGGCGATGCGGTGGGCTATGAGACGCTGATTAATAAAACCTCTGGCGGCAAAATCGATAAAGGCAGTCGCTTTACCGATTGGAGCCAACGCCCGTTGAGCGATGCGCAACTTACTTATGCGCAGGCCGATGTGACGCATTTGCGCGATGCTTATGAAATTCTCGAGGCGCAATTGGCCGAAAATGGTCGGCGTGGCTGGCTGGAAGAGGAAAGCAATTTGCTCTCCGACCCCGAGATTTATACCCAACGCCCCGAGAACGCTTGGAAGCGATTGAAAATGCAAGACCGCCGCCCGCATGTTTTGGGCGTGCTGGTGGAAGTGGCGGCTTGGCGCGAAACCGAAGCGCAATCGCGCGATGTGCCGCGCAATCGGATTTTAAAAGATGACGCCATTCGCGAACTGGCCTTGCAAGGCCCGAAAGACAAAAAGGCGCTTGGCCGTTTGCGCGCTGTGCAACGCGGCTATGAAAACTCGCGCCATGCCGAGCCGCTGCTCGAAGCGGTGGCGCGCGGCAAGAAAAAGAACCCCGAAGACCTGCCCGATGTTCCAGCCCCCAGCGTTAACCGACAAGGCATTGGGCCGCTGGTCGATTTGCTGAAAGTGCTGCTCAAGCAACGCAGCGAAGAGACGGGCGTGGCGCCAAAACTCATCGCCAATGTCGCCGACCTCGAGCGCATTGCCAGCGACGCCGAGCCAGACGTTGCCGCGCTTCACGGCTGGCGGCATGATATTTTTGGTCAATATGCTTTGGATTTAAAAGCCGGAAAATTGGCGCTGGCCTCGAAAGATGACGCGGTTATTTTGGTCGCGCGCGACTAATCGCTCTCGACATCGCCAAATTGTAACTCGGCGCGCAACCCCAAAACGCTGGCCACCGCCGCCAAACGCTTTTCGATAATCGGCGCGTTCAAGTTTTTCAACGCCGGCGATAAAGTCAGGGTCACGCCATCGCGCTCGGTGGTTAATTTCGTCTGCGATAAAGCGCCCGGCAAAGACGCCGATAGCGAATGCGCCAGACGCAAACTCAGCCCCAAGGCGCGCGCCAAATCGGCATCTTTTTCCCCCAGCTTCAAACTGCCAAAATCTAAATCCGCCTCGCGCACCTCATGGCGAAACGACAAAGCCTGCGCCATGAACACGCGGGCCGGATGCGAAATACCCGCAAATGGCGCGGTCAAGACGGTTTGGCGGATGGTCGCCGCGCGAAACGACGAATGGCTCGACCAAGCCAAATCAGAGATGAGACACGCCGCCTCGCGCAATCGTTGTATCTCTTCGAGCGCCAACCCCTCGGGCGCGGCGTGGCGATAAAGCCCGTCCGTCCACACGGCCAGCTCATGCCCATAGGCTTCGGCTTTGCACAATCGGCTGGCCATTTCTTCGCACGCCATCAGCAAAGGATCGAGGCTGCGATATTTGGCCTTTAGGTCGGAGAATAAAAACCCCTCGCGCACGGCGTGAGTGGAAACGACGATACGATTGGGCTGCACGCGCGCCATGAGGTTTTGCAAAACCAGCGCGGCGGCGGGCAAATCTTTGCGCCGATTGCTCGGCGCTTGCGCCAAGAGCGCACTCTCTTGCGCCGCCAAACGACGACAAAATTCATCTGTCTCTTGCGGGGTCATTTCATATTGGTGCAGCACTTCGAGCGGGTAATCGACGCTTTGCATGTGCAGTTTCGCCATCGTCCGCCAGGTGCCCCCGACGATATAAATCGGCAAGCCCTGCCCCTCTGGCAACCAATCGAGGGTCGCAAAAGCCGCTTCAATCTGGCCTGCCATCCCCGATGTATCCTTGTCGCCAGCCCTCTCCAAGGCCGAGACGCCCAAAGCCGAGACCCCCAAGGCCAAAACGCCCAAAGGCAAGCTCGCCCAAGCCGTCACTTGCCCATCGCAAACGCGGGCGAGTTCCAAACTGCCGCCCCCCAAATCGGCCACGATGCCATCGGCGCCAGGAATGCCCAGCATCACGCCATCGGCGGAAAAAAGCGCTTCTTCTTCGCCGCTCAGCACTCGAATTTTATGCCCAAGACTAACCTCGGCTTCGGCCACGAAAGCGGCACTATTGTCCGCTTCGCGCACCGCCGCCGTGGCAAAGGCGGCGAGATTTTCAATGCCCAATTGCTCGGCAATGGCGCGGAAACGGCGAAACGTATCGAGCGCTTTTTCGCGCGGCTGGCCATCGATGGCGCCGCTGGTCGCCACCGCATCGCCCAAACGGCAAAAGGCGCGTTCATTATAAATCGGCAAGGGGGTGCGCGCCGAGCCGCTATAGCCCACGAGGCGAACCGAGTTGGAGCCAATGTCCAACACGCCTTGCGGGGCGTCGGGCGGCAGGGTGCCAAGCTTCGATAAAGCCTTGGCGTATTTCGCGGTATAGCTCCCAGTCATCGGATGAGCTTGCCTGTTTGTCGACATTTCTTCAAGCCTTGCCGCCTTCTCCTTCGACGCGGGTCTCGAATGATTTGCCGCGTCCGGATAGGCTCGGGTTGGTCATAAAATAAGCGTGCGCATTCATCGGGCTCTCGCCTTCGGCTAGGCTTTCGCGGTGATAGTCGCCATCTGCATTTAGGCTCCAGCTCTGCTGATTATCGGCCAGATTGGTCACCATAATCTGTTCGAGAATTTGGGCGTGAACGGTAGGGTTTAAAATCGGCGTGAGGATTTCGACACGGCGATTGAAATTGCGCGGCATCCAATCGGCCGAGGAAAAGAACACTTTGGCCTTTGTCGAAGGCAGGCGCTCGCCGCCGCCAAAACAGACAATCCGCGAATGCTCCAAAAACCGCCCGATGATGCTTTTCACCCGAATGTTTTCCGACAGCCCTTCGACGCCCGCGCGCAAGCAACAAATGCCGCGCACCACAAGGTCAATTTGCACCCCCGCTTGCGACGCCTGATAGAGCGCATCAATCACAAAGGGGTCGACCAGAGAATTCATCTTCGCCCAAATCATCGCCGGTCGCCCCGCGGCGGCATGGTCCATCTCGTCTTGGATGTGCGCCATCACCGTACTGCGCAAGGTCAGCGGCGACATAGCCAGTTTTTTTAAATCGGTCGGCTCGGCATAGCCGGTAAAAAAATTGAACACTTGCGAGGCATCAGCAGCAATCTCGCGGTCGCAGGTAAACAAAGATAAATCGGTATAGGTCTTTGCGTTTTGCGGATGATAATTGCCCGTTCCCAAATGCACATAAGTGCGAATGACCTCGGCCTCGCGGCGCATCACAAGGCTTACTTTGGCGTGGGTTTTGAGCTGCAAAAACCCGTAAACCACTTGCACGCCAGCGCGTTCCATATCGCGCGCCAGCCGAATATTGGCCGCCTCATCAAAGCGCGCTTTCAGCTCCACCAAGGCGGTAACAGATTTGCCCGCCTCGGCAGCCTCAATCAGCGCTTTGACAATCGGGCTGTCTTCCGTGGTGCGATACAGCGTTTGCTTAATCGCCACAACATCGGGGTCGAGCGCCGCTTGGCGCAGAAATTGCACCACCACATCAAAGCTCTCATAGGGGTGATGCACGAGAATATCTTTCTGTCCAATGGCCGAAAAACAATCGCCGCCATGCTCACGAATACGCTCGGGGAAACGCGCTGCGAAAGGTTGGAATTTATCTTTCGGCGCGCTATGGGCATATAGCTCGGCGGTTTGCGCCAATCCCACAAGCCCATCGACGACAACCATGCCGCGCGCATCGACCTGCAATTCTTTTTGCACGAGTTTTTTCAAACTATCGGGCATTTCGCTATCCAGCTTCAGGCGAATAACCGAGCCGCGCCGCCGCCGTTTTAGCGCGCTCTCAAACAATTGCACCAAGTCTTCGGCCTCTTCTTCGACCTCAATATCACTGTCGCGAATGACGCGAAACATGCCCTGCCCCAAAACTTCATAGCCCGGAAACGTGCGCTCAATAAAGGTCGAAATAAGCGTCTCGAGACGAACGAAATTTATCTCGCCCGCCTCGCTCGTGTCCCCTGCGGGCAGGCGAATGAAGCGGTCGAGTTGTTGCGGGATGAGCAGCAAAGCGTTCATCCGATTGCCATCGCTAAGCCGCGCCAATTGCAAAGCCAAGGCCATGTCAAGGTTCGGCACGAAAGGAAACGGATGGGCAGGGTCAATCGCCAGAGGCGTCAGCACGGGCAGCACATGGTCGAGGAAATAGGCCTGCAACCAGTCCAACTGCTCGGGCGATAGCTCGTCTGTGTCGCGCACAAAAAACTGTAAGTCGCGCATCTCGGCCACCAGCGTGCGCCAGACTTCTTGTTGGCGCGCCATCAGCGCATTGGCTTGTGCCGCCACTTGTTTTAATTGCTGGCCAGGCGTCAGGCCATCTTGGCTGGCGACATCGACACCGGCCTGTGTTTGCCCCACCAGACCCGCCACGCGCACCATGAAAAACTCGTCCAAATTACTGGCCGAAATCGACAAAAACCGCAGCCGCTCCATCACCGGATGATGCGGATTGCTGGCTTCCTCTAGCACTCTTTGATTGAAAGCCAACCAAGACAGCTCGCGGTTGATAAATCGCTCACCGCGCTGGAAACCCATCAGCGTCTCGGCAAGTTCGCTGGGCTGGGTGCCTAAATCTGGTAATGTTTTCAGCTTGTTGGACATATCTCAGTCTAACCGAAATTCTTCTCTAACGCCATGGCATCCAGCACACGCGCCACCAAAGGCACGGTAATCGAGCGTTTTTCCGACAAAGCCACTTGGTCGATATGCGCCACAATCGCGCCCATGGCGGTATAATTGCGCTCGATGCGCGGCAGCAAATAATCGACCACGCGCGCCTCGATGCGCAGCTGCCTGTCGGCGAATAATTTGGCCAAGAGACCGCGCATTAACGCATCATCGGGCAGATGCATGGCCACCGCAGGTATGGCTTTCAGGCGCGAACTTAAATCGGGCAAAGTCAGTTGCAATTGCGCCGCCGGTATTTGCGAGAATAAGAGCAATCGCGTTTGGCTGTTTTTCGCATGATTGAGCAAATGAAACAAAGGCTCCTCGCCCGCTTGGCGCAGGCCTTCCAGCCCCTCCACCAACATGACATCGGGCGCGGCACTTGCAGGCGCGGCCAGAAAATCGGCCACCACGGCCTCGTTCAAGGCCGCCGCTTCAAAGGCCAAGACTTCGGCTTGATTGGCCAGCACGCAAGCCAAATGGCTTTTGCCGCACCCGCTTGGCCCATAGAGCCATTGCACGGGCGCCGTCCAAGCCTCGAAACCATCGATGAGCGCCACCGCCTCCCCATTGCTGGGGCTGACCCAAAACGCCTCGCGCCCCAAGGCCGCGCGTTGCGGGAGATCGAAAACCAATTGTTCAGTCATATTGCTTAATCATATTGTTTAATCGTCTCGGCTCGAACCAGAGCTGGGCGAAACATAATCGCGCTGATATAGCGTCACCGCATAGCGGATCAAGACGCCCAGAATCGCGGCAATCGGCACGGCCAAGAGCAGTCCCAAAAAGCCGAATAAACTGCCCATGGCCAGCAAAGCGAAAATAATCCAGACCGGATGCAACTGCACTCGGTCGCCTACCCAACGCGGTGTCAGCACATTGCCTTCGATAAATTGACCGACCAGAAACACCAATCCAATTTGCCCAAGGCTTGCCCACTCAAAGCCAAATTGGCCGAGCCCCAAAGCCCCCGCCAGCAGCAGCCCAAAGGCCGCGCCGACATAAGGCACAAAGCTTACCAGCCCAGCCAAGAGGCCGACAAAAATACCGCCCTGCAAGCCCACCACCGACAGCCCCACGGCATAAATAACCCCGAGCGCCATGCAAACCATAATCTGGCCGCGCGCAAAGCCGCCCAAAATCGCATCAATCTGGCGCGCCAGCTCGCGAATGGTCTCGCTATGCTCATCGGGCAGCAGCGTATCAATGCGCGCGGTCATGCGGTCCCAATCGTTCAACATATAGACCGCCACAATCGGCGTGATGATGAGAAGGCTCAACACATTGAGCAAAGACAGGCCGGTGAACAAAAGGCTCGAGGCGGTGTCTTGCAGGCCAGCGCGAAGGCTATCGCCCAGCGAGCTGACGATTTGCGACTGCCCATCGGTGAGATTTTCCGCCATCATCCAATTTTGAATATCCGCGATATAAGACGGCAAGGCCACAATCAAGAGGCTGATTTGTGTCGCCATCAAAGGCAGGCCGAGCGTTAACGCCAGCAAAACAAGCAAGCCAACGGCCATCGTAATCGCCGCCGTGGCGAAACTGCGGCGCAGCCCCAGAGCCTCCAAACGGTCGGCCACGGGGTCGAGAAAATAAGCCAGCGCAAAGCCCAAAACAAATGGCAGCAAAATAGACGATAAAGCCGACAGCAAATAAATCGACAGACCTAGCGTTATAATCAGTAGCAGATGAGATAAACGAAGCACCATGTTACGGGGTCTCTCTTGCAGTTGGGGGCGGGGTGAAGGCTGGAAGTTGCCCCGCGCTTGGCGTGCCGCTTCCTTGCGGTGTTTCAATTTCAGGCACAGCCTCTACATCAAGCGCAGCCTCTACTTCCAGCGTAGCCGCTACATCCGGCGCCGCCTCTATATAAGCCGCCACGCCCAAAGGACTGGCGGTTTCGGCATTGGCCACTAGGCGGGCGGTCAAACTGCCACCCAGAACCAATTCATTCTGGTCGAGATTATTCGTCAGCTGTGGCACCGAGCCAATATAGGCAAGGTCGACATAGGCATAGTTTTTCGTCAGCTCGACAATCGTCACTTGGCGCACTAAATCGACGGCATTGAGACGCTCCAACAGGCGCGTCCAATCGGCGAGACTGGTGTAGCTGGCGCGCACTTGCAGCACTTGCTTTTCGTCGGACACCACAGCCGCCACAGATTTCCAGCGCGCCGCCAAAATACCCATCACTTCATCAATCGCGCGCTGACCCATTTCCGGATGCGGCGTGCCAGTGCGATAGGTTCTCACAATCACATCGCTTTCCTCGGCGCCAAAAATATACGCGGTCACGCCCAATTGGCCTTCCACATCGGCCAGCGCATGCGCCACCACCACAGTGTCGGTGCCGTAGCGCTCGTTGAGGCGTTGCAATTTCGCCGGATCTCCGATGAGAATATCTTCCGCATTGGCAATCTCGGTATCTTCCAAATCGCCCAAGGGCAGCAGCATGGGCGCCAGACTATTGTCAATATCATAGGCCGCCCATTCTTGGCGCCACCAATGCTCGCCCCAGCTTTGCAACCCCTCTAGGTCTTCCAACACCGGCAGCAAAAGCGCGGGACGGCTTTGCACTTCGGTAATGGCCACGCCGACACCGCGCAAAAGGTCGCGCAAAGGGGCTGGCTTAAACTGTACCGACAGACTGGCGAGATAGCGTCCCGGGCCGGTTTTTTCGTTGGAAATCCGCAAGCCCTCGACCAGATTTTCAAAATCCAAAGCCTGACTATCGGGCAGTTTTTCCCATTCTTCTTGCTTGGTCAAACGCCGCATCACCATCGACAGAGCCTTGGTTTGCCCCTCGCGCAAGGCGGCGGCGCGCGCCAGACTGGTGGACGCGGCACTGGCATCGACTTTGATTTTCTGCACTTCAAAAACATTGCCCGCCTGCGCCGAAAGCCCCCCGAAGGAGAGCGCGAGCAGCCCGAATAGCACAATAGAAAGGAGACGGTTTTTCATAGCGGCCAAGTTACCGCGCAGTTTCCTCCACGGCAATCACTTAAAGTTTCAATTACGGGGTTACATTAGCCACGATGCAGGCTATTTTGTGGCAAGTTTTCGATTCCGTTTGTGTGCGTTGTGCGCATTGAGGTGATTATGTCCGGCTCCAGCAAAACTCCCCTTACCTATGCCCAAGCAGGCGTGGACATTGAAGCAGGCAATGATTTGGTCAAACGCATCGGGCCGCTAGCTAAATCCACCGCGCGCCCGGGCGCTGATGTCGACCTCGGCGGCTTTGGCGGTCTGTTCGATTTGGCCGCTTGCAAATTCGACGACCCCGTGCTTGTCGCCGCCAATGATGGCGTCGGCACGAAGCTAAAAATCGCCATTGAAGCCAATAAACACGACACCGTGGGCATTGATTTGGTCGCCATGTGCGTCAATGACCTCATTGTGCAAGGCGCTGAGCCGTTGTTTTTCCTCGATTATTTCGCCTCTGGCAAATTAGATGTCGACGCCGCCACGAATGTGATTGCCGGCATCGCCGAGGGATGTCGCCAAGCCCATTGCGCGCTTATCGGCGGCGAAACCGCCGAAATGCCCGGCATGTATGCGGCCGGAGATTATGATTTGGCAGGCTTTTCGGTTGGCGCGGTAGAGCGCACGAAAGTCTTGCCGAAACAAGACATAGCCGAGGGCGATGTGATTTTAGGCCTCGCCTCCAATGGTTTGCACTCGAACGGGTTTTCTTTGGTGCGCCGCCTCGTGGAGGCCGAAGGCCTCGCGTGGGATGCCCCCTCGCCTGCCGATGACACCAAAAGCTTGGCCGAAGATTTGCTGACCCCGACGCGGATTTATGTGCGCTCGGTGCTGGCCGCCTTAAAAGCCAATGCGCCGATAAAAGGCCTCGTGCATATCACGGGCGGCGGCTTTCAAGAAAACTTGCCGCGCGTTTTAGACGATGCTTTGGCCGCCCACATTGACCTTTCGGCATGGAAATTGCCGCGCGTCTTCCAATGGCTGCAAAAAGCCGGTGCCATCGAAGAGGCCGAACTTTTGCGCACATTCAATTGCGGCATCGGCATGGCCGTGGTCGTGCCTGTAGAGGTGGCCGCAGATGTGATGGCCTTGCTGGCCAAACAAGGCGAGACGGTTCTGCCCATCGGCAGCATCACCAAACGCCAAGGCGATGCGGTGACTTTTTCTGGAACGCTATCTGCATGAAACAACAGCCGACCCAAGTCGCGGTTCTTTTCTCTGGTCGGGGCAGCAATTTAAAAACTCTGGCCGAGCATATGGCGCAAGCCCATGTGCCAGCCGAATTGACTTTGGCGGTGAGCAATCGACCCAAGGCGGGCGGGCTGGACTATTGCGCCAGCCAAGGCATTGCCCATCAAGCCATCGACCACACGCTTTTTGACAGCCGCGAAAGTTTCGACGCCGCGTTAGATGCCGCCCTTCGCGCAGCCAAGATTGAGCTGGTTTGCTGTGCGGGGTTTATGCGGCTGTTAAGCGCGGGGTTTGTGGAAGCTTGGCGCGACCGCATTATCAATATTCACCCATCGCTTTTGCCGAAATACAAAGGCCTGCACACACATGCGCGCGCCCTAGAAGCTGGCGATAAACGCCACGGCTGTAGCGTGCATTACATGCGCCCCAAAATGGATGAAGGGCCGGTGATTGTGCAAAAACAAGTACCGATTTTGCCCGAGGATACGCCAGATATATTGGCCGATCGGGTTTTGCAGCAAGAGCATATCGCCTATCCAGAAGCTTTGGATGCGGTGCTTAAAAAAATGGCGAGCCCAGCCTAAGCCGTCTCGCCATTTTCGAATTCAAGTGGATTGGGAATTAGCCAACCAGCTCATTATCCGCGAAGAAGAATTTAATTTCTTCGGCAGCGGTTTCTGGAGCGTCCGAGCCATGCACGGAATTGGCATCAATGCTTTCCGCAAAATCTTTACGGATGGTGCCGGCATCGGCTTCGGCTGGATTGGTGGCGCCCATAATTTCGCGATTTTTCGCGATGGCGTTTTCGCCTTCCAGAACTTGCACGACCACAGGGCCGGAAATCATGAAGTCTACCAAGTCATTGTAGAACGGGCGTTCTTTGTGGACGCCGTAAAACTCGCCAGCTTGCTCGCGGGTCATGTGAATACGCTTGGAAGCAACAATGCGCAGGCCATTGCTTTCGAACCGGTCAATAATTTTACCAGTCAGATTGCGCTTGGTGGCATCGGGTTTGATAATCGAAAAAGTAAGCTCAAGAGCCATGAATAAATCCCCAAATAGGTTAAGTCAGAATTAAAATTGAGTTCAATTGTCCGCTTTATAGGCGAGCTTTGGAGCCAGCGCAAGCAATGGAAAGGGAGCGCAAGCAATGGAGAAGAGAGCAAGCAAGCGCTAAGCCTTTTGTTCCCACTTGCCGTCTTCGCTCTGTTGCCAATAGGTCAGCTCATGCGCGCTGTCTTTCAACCCCGCCCATTGCTGGCGCGCTTGCGCGAGGCTTTCCTCATCGCGACCATCGAATAAAAACACACAGCGCTGGAAACCATCTAGCTCGGGACGCGCCGCGCCTTCGACGAGAAACAAAACCTCCGCCGCATTCGGCGTCTCGGCTTCATCGGTCAGCCATATCGGTTGCTCGGCCGCATTATGAGCAAAGCGCGCGTCACCCTTGGCGGCATGCGGCAGAAACGCCTCATCGCGATACGTCCATAAATGCGCGTCCAACCCCTCCAAGCGCTCTTGCGAGGTCACTTGAACAACGACCTTCCAGCCCCGCTCCAGGGTTTTCTCCAAAAGCGTTGGCAAAACCTGTTCTAGGGTCTGGCGCTCCAGATGATAGAACAGCAGCTCACTCATTATTCGTAATGCGCTTTCACCAGACGGTCGAGCAAGCGCACGCCATAGCCGGATGCCCAAGTGCGGCTGATGGAAGATTTCGGCGAGCCCATGGCCGTGCCAGCAATATCCAAATGCACCCATGGCACTTTATTGGTAAAGCGCAGCAAGAATTGCGCTGCCGTCGAAGAGCCTGCATAGCGCCCGCCGATGTTTTTCATATCGGCGTTCGGCGTGTTGATCATTTTGTCGAAATTATCGTTCATCGGCATGCGCCAGACTTTCTCGCCCTCGGCATCGCCAATCGCGCTCAGCTGCTCGGACAATTTATCGTCATTGGAAAACAGGCCGGCATAATCTTGCCCCAAGGCCACCATAATGGCGCCGGTCAGCGTGGCTAAATCAATCATGAATTTCGGCTTGAAACGCTTTTGCGTATACCAAAGCGCATCGGCCAAAACCAAACGCCCTTCCGCATCGGTGTTCAAAACCTCAATGGTTTGCCCCGACATAGATGTCACAACATCGCCCGGGCGTTGTGCGTCGCCGTCTGGCATATTTTCTACCAGACCCAAAACGCCCACTGCATTAACTTTGGCTTTGCGTGCCGCCAAAGCGTGCATCAGACCCGTCACGGCGGCGGCGCCGCCCATGTCGCCTTTCATTTCTTCCATGCCGCCCGCAGGCTTGATGGAAATTCCGCCCGTATCAAAACACACGCCCTTGCCAACAAAGGCCACGGGTTGTTTGGATTTAGCGGCGCCATTCCATTGCAGGATTACCATTTGGCTGGGTTGGCGACTGCCTTGGCCAACGCCCAATAACGACCCCATGCCGAGTTTTTTCATCTGCGCTTCGCTCAAGATTTCCACTTTCACGCCGAGCTTGCTCAGCGCTTTGGCGCGTTTGGCGAATTCTGGCGGCGTGAGAATATTGGCTGGCTCATTGACCAAATCGCGCGCCACAATCGTGCCTTCGGCCACGGCTTTCAATTCGGTAAAGCTTTTCTTGGCGGCCGCCATGGCTTTTGTCGCCACGACAAATTTCGAGGGCCCGCCTTTGGTTTTGCCTTTGGTCTTATATTTTTCGAATTTATAATCGCGCAACATCGCGCCGGTGGCGGCGCGCGCGGCGATGTCGCCATCGCTGACCGCTTTATTGCCCGCAGGCTCCAGCAGCAGCGTAATCACGCCATCGGCTTTTTCGACCGTCCCCAAAGCCGTGCCGCCCATTTTCTCGGCATCGGCGGCGCTCAGCTTTTTCGCGTCACCGAGGCCAATCACCACAATCCGGTCGAGCGTGGTTTTGGCTGGCGCCAGCAGCGCAAACATGGCGCCCGCTTTGCCGCTGAATTTTTTGATTTTCATGGCGCGGCTAATCGCACCGCCGGTTTTCTTGTCCAATTGCTTGCCCAAGTCCGACAATTTGCCGCCCTGCGTGGCCGTGAGAATAACCGAGCCTTTTGTGGGCAACGTGTCTTTGGTGAAGGAAATAGATAAAGGCATAGGTTTCTCCAATAAATGAGCGAGAGGGAAATAGGGTCGGTTAAACGCATCGCCCAAACAGCAGGCTTGAATTCATTTCTGATTGCCAACATTATGGCGTAAATTACTAGTCGTCCAGCGCCATTTAGGGTAACACTGGTTGCACCTTAATATGGCGCTCTATCGCCTGAAAACGAGTCTAAAATGAATTCTTTTGCGAGCCTTTTGCCAAAACCCATCGTCCTCGGCCTGACCCTGGCTTTCGCCATCAGCTTTGCCGCGCCCCCCGCTCAAGCGGCGCAGCAGCGTGACGTCGAAGGCATTGCCGCCATCGTCAATGATAAAGTCATCTCGCTGTTTGATGTCGACCAGCGCGTCGATTTGTTTTTTGCCACCTCGGGCATCGCCAAATCGCCCGAAATGACCGAGCGCTTGCGCGCCCAAGTCTTGCGCTCGCTGGTCGATGAGAAGCTGCAACTCGAAGAAGCCAATCGGGTGGAAATCTCTATCCCCGATAAAGACGTCGAAGACCGCATGAAGACTTTGGCCACCGAAGGCAAAATGACTTTGGATGGCATTAAGAAATTCCTCGCCGAGAAAAATATTGAAACGCAATCGCTCGAACAGCAATTGCGCGCCGAACTGGCTTGGAGCCAATTTGTCCGCCGCAGCTTTAGCGGTCGGGTGAAAGTCGGCGACCAAGAAATTGAAGAGCAATATAAAAAGGCGGTGCGCGCAGTAAATCAGACGCGGTTTTTGGTCAGCGAAATCCTACTCAATCTAGATAGTTTTTCGAGCGAACAACAAATCGCGCAGCTCTCGGGAGAGATTGTTAAACAGCTCCAATCGGGCGTCGATTTCTCGGCTGTGGCGCGCCAGTTTTCCATCGCGCCCACGGCCTCGCGCGGCGGGCAATTGGGCTGGATTACCGCCGACCAATTGGACAAACGCCTCGCCAGCACCGTGCGGCAAATGAAACCCGGGCAAGTCTCTTCGCCCATTCCCACCAATGCGGGACTGTATATTATCGCTCTGGCCGACAAGCGGGCGGGCGGCAATGACCCCAGCAAAAACCAATTCGACGTCTTGAGTTTAACTTTCGCCAAAGACACCAAGCCGAGCAAAATTGATAAATTCGTCGCTGATTTTAAAACCTGTCGTCGCGCCCAACAAAGCGCCAAGAAAGCCAAGGCTACGGCCAAGCGCACGGGCTTGCGCGCGCTCTCTAAATTGCCGCGCCAAATCGCCAATGCGGTTGGCAATCTTGAGGCGGGTCGTTTGGCCAGCCCCGTCACCACGCCCGATGGCATTGAGCTATATGCCGTGTGCGACCGCAAGGATGACCTCGGCATTGAGATTTCGCGCGATCAAATATCAGAAAATATTTTCTCTCAACGCGTGTCGATGATGGCGCGTCGGCATTTGCGCGACTTGCGCCGCGATGCCGTTGTTGAATATCGCTAGAGACACAGCCTCGCATGTCGACGCCTGCCGCTTTTGAAGACCCGCTGCCGCCCCTGCGCGAGGTTCTGCAAGCCCATGATTTGCGCGCCGATAAAAAGTTCGGCCAAAACTTTATCCTCGACCTCAATCTAACGCGGCGCATTGCGCGCGAGGCTGGCGATTTAACCCAATGCGAGGTCATCGAAGTGGGGCCTGGCCCCGGGGGGCTAACGCGCGGGTTGCTGATGGAAGGGGCGGCGCATGTCCACGTCATTGAGGCCGATGCGCGCTTTGTGCCAGCGCTCGAAGAAATTCAAGCCGCCTACCCCAATCGGGTTTCCATTCATTTGGGCGATGCGCTGAAAATCTCGCCCGAAAGCCTGACCCAAGCGCCCTATCGCATCGTCTCCAACCTGCCGTATAATGTCGCCACGCCCCTGCTGACGGGCTGGCTCGATGCGGGCTGGCAAGACGGCTCCTGGGCGCCAAAGTTTTTATCGATGACGCTGATGTTTCAAAAAGAAGTCGCCCAACGCATCACCGCCTTGGCGGGCGAGAAACATTATGGTCGCTTGGCCGTGCTGGCGGGGTGGCTAAGCGAGGCGCGCATTGCTTTTGATGTCGACCGACAAGTGTTTGTGCCGCCGCCCAAAGTGACCTCGGCCATTGTCGATTTGCGCCCGCGCGCGCAGCCCTTGGCAAAGGCCAATCCGCAAAATCTTTCCAAACTGACGGCTGCGGCATTTGGCCAGCGTCGGAAAATGTTGCGCGCCAGCTTGAAACAGATAAGCTCAGACCCACAAGCGCTTTTGGCGGCCGCAGGCATTGCGGAAACCACACGCGCCGAGCAGCTAACCATTGACCAATTCTGCGCGCTGGCTAATCTATGGAAACCAAGCGCATAGCTTTACCAACTACGAACCTCGGGAGACCCCTCATGAAAAGCCAAGCCATCACCGAATACGGATCCGCCCTGTCGCCCGTCGAAGCCGACACGCCAACCCCGAGCGGCCAAGAGGTTCTCATCGAAATTACCCATTGCGGCGTGTGCCATTCGGATGTGCATTTTCACGACGGCCATTTTGATATGGGCGATGGCCAGAAGCTAGATGTGCGCGGCGCGCGCCAAACCCCGTTTACCCTCGGCCATGAGATAGAAGGCGTTGTGAGCGCCATTGGCCCTGATGTGAAAGATGTTAAAGTCGGCACCCGCAAAGTTATTTACCCGTGGATTGGCTGTGGCGAATGCCATGAATGCGACCATGGGCGCGAGCATTTGTGCAATGGCCGCGCGCTTGGCGTTAACCTGCCGGGCGGTTTCTCGACCCATTGCTTGGTGCCGCACGAACGCTATTGCCTCGATGCCGATGGCATCGCAGAAGGCCTCGCCAGCACCTATATGTGTTCTGGCATCACCGCCTATTCGGCTTTGAAATATCTCGACACAGGCGACAAAGGCGAGCCAGCGCTCATCGTTGGCCTCGGCGGCGTGGGCATGATGGCGCTGCAATTCGCCCTCGAGATGTATGACGAAACCCCTTTGGTGGCTGACTTGGACGAGAATAAATTACAAGCCGCCATGGGCGCAGGCGCCCGCGCGGCCTATAATCCGAAAGACCCCGAAGCGCTGAAACAATTGCTTGCCGATACCAATGGCGGCGTGGCTGGCGCGGCGGATTTTGTCGGCGCGGAAGGCTCGTTGAAATTCGCAACCGGCGCTATTCGGCGCGGCGGCGGCGTGAAAATTATCGGCCTCTTTGGCGGCGGTTTCTCGCAGCCCATCCCCTATTTCCCATTCCGCGCCATGTCCGTTGGCGGCTCCATGACGGGCTCTTTGGCCGATACCATCGAGATGTTGGAAATTGTCAAAGCAGGTAAAATCAACCCAATTCCAGTGGAAACCCGCGACATGAGCGCGGCCAGCGAAACGCTGGATGATTTGCGCGAAGGCAATATCATCGGCCGCGTGGTATTGGAAAACCGCTAAAGCGAAATCGCTCCCGAGGCTTTTTATACCCTAGGACTGTTTTATAAAGAGTCTCGGAGCGTTTTTACAAAATCAGATAAATCTGTTTGGCGACCCCGTTTTAAGCGCTCGGCCATCAAAATGGCTTGCAATTGTAAGCGCGCCGTCTCGGCGTCTTCATTGACGATGACATAATTATATTCCGGATAATGGCTAATCTCATCCGAGGCTTTCGACATGCGCGCTGCCACCACTTCGGCGCTATCTTGGGCGCGTGTGTTGAGGCGTTTTTCCAGCTCGGCAGCCGAAGGCGGCAGGATAAACACTTTGACCAAATCATCCGCCGCCGCTTCCTGCAATTGCTGCGTGCCTTGCCAATCGATATCAAATAAAACGTCATGGCCTTGCGCCAAAGCGCTCTCGACGGGGGCGCGCGGCGTGCCGTAATAATTATCGAAAACTTTGGCATGTTCTAAAAGTTCGCCGCGATTGCGCATTTCGCCAAAGCTTTGCGTATCCGCGAAATGATAATCTTGGCCGTCTATTTCGCCAGGCCGCGCGGGGCGCGTGGTGACCGAGACCGACATTGAAATTTGGCTATCTGCCGCCAATAGGCTGCGCGCCAAAGTGGTTTTGCCCGCGCCCGATGGCGACGATAAAACCAGCATAAGCCCGCGACGGTGTATGGCATCAGACATGGGAGCCTCCTCGAATCACCTTCCAGCGTCTCACTATAAAGGATTATCGGTTTTTCTGTTTTTCGATTTGGCGCCAGCGTCGAACATTGCGGTTATGCTCGGCCAACGTATTGGCGAACACATGCCCGCCCGTGCCATCGGCGACAAAATAGAGCGCTTGGCTATCGGCTGGGTTCAGCACGGCGGCAATGGCGGCGCGCCCTGGATTGGCAATCGGGGTCGGCGGCAGGGCTTTTATGCGATAGGTATTATAGGGCGTGTGGCGACGAATTTCGCTGCGCCGAATGGGGCGTCCCAATTTGCCTTGCCCGCCAACCAATCCGTAAATAATCGTCGGGTCGGATTGCAAACGCATCCGCTTTTTCAATCGATTGACAAACACCGCCGCCACCAGAGGGCGCTCCTCGGCCATGGCGGTTTCGCGCTCAACAATAGAGGCCAGAATAATCGCCTCTTGCTGGCTCTTTATCGGCAAACCCGCTTGCCGCTTTGGCCAAAGCTCATCGATGACAGATTTTTGCGCGCGGCTCATTTGCGCCACCAGCTTGGCACGCGACATGCCGCGCGGCACTTTATAGGTTTCGGGCAATAGCGAGCCTTCGGCGGGAATGGCCACTTCGCCTTGCAGCAAATCAAGCCCTCGCAATTGCACGATGATGTTCTGGCTGGTCAGCCCTTCGGCAATCGTAATGGGGTGCAGCACCGCCGTGCCACGGATGAGAATTTGCAACACGGCTTCCATATTGGCGCCCGCTGGAATGCTAAATTCACCCGCCTGCAAAGCCGATGCTTGGCCGCGAGCGCGCACATAGGCGCGAAACACAAAGCCACTTCGCAAGAGGCCTTGGCTGTCTAATTCGGCCGCCACCGCGCGCAAACTACTGCCGCGCGCCAACTCGATTTGCTTGCCCTGGGCTTGCGGCCCAGGCATGAAAATCAAGCCGCCCATGGCAATGAGCGCCAGAAAAACCAATAAGGCCGAGGGCAGAAGAAAACTGCGAAACCGATTTAAAAGAAACAGGATGGGTTGCAAAACGCCTCTACTCGACCGCTTTGAATACCAGCGAAGCATTGGTGCCGCCAAAGCCAAAACTATTCGACAGAACCGCTTTCACTTTCTTTTCTTGCGCCTTTAAAGGCACTAAATTCAAACCGGTTTCTACCGATGGGTTTTCCAAATTAAGGGTCGGCGGCACAACGCCATCGCGCATCGCCAAGACCGAGAAAATAGCTTCCACAGAACCCGCCGCGCCCAATAAATGACCAATGGAGGATTTGGTCGACGACATGGTTAAGGCATCGCTGGCGCCACCGAAAAGGCGTTCGACCGCGCGCAATTCAATTTCATCGCCCTTCGGCGTCGAGGTGCCATGCGCGTTGATATAGCCAATGTCTTCGGGCGCTAAGCCAGAGCGTTTCAAGGCCGCTTGCATGGCGCGGAAACCGCCCGAGCCATCCTCGGCAGGCGAGGTGATGTGATAGGCATCGCCCGATAGGCCGTAGCCCACCACTTCGGCATAAATATTCGCACCGCGCGCTTTGGCGTGTTCATATTCTTCCAGCACCACAATGCCCGCGCCCTCGCCCATCACAAAACCATCGCGGTCTTTATCATAGGGGCGCGAGGCTTTTTCGGGCGTGTCGTTAAAACTAGTCGACATGGCGCGGCAAGCCACAAAGCCTGCCATGCCCAAGGGCGAAATCGCGCCTTCCGTGCCGCCAGCGACCATCACATCGGCATCGTCAAACATTATCAACCGCGCCGCATCGCCAATGGCATGCGCGCCGGTCGAACACGCGGTAACCACCGCATGATTGGGGCCTTTGAGGCCATGTTTAATGGAAACTTGTCCGCCCGCTAAATTGATCAGCGAGCCGGGGATAAAGAACGGGCTGATTTTGCGCGGGCCCTTGTCGCGTAAAGTATTGGTGCCAGCCTCAATGCCTTGCAGACCACCAATGCCGGCGCCAATGAGAACGCCGGTTCGGAATTGTTGTTCGTCGGTTTCTGCTTTATAGCCGCTGTCGGCCAGTGCCATATCCGAGGCGGCCATGGCGTAAACGATAAAATCATCGACCCGGCGTTGCTCTTTGGCTGGCATATAGAGGTCGGCGTTAAAGCCGTCCTCGCCCTTGTCGATTTGGCAAGCAATCTGACAAGGTAAATCCGACGCGTCGAAATAATCGATAGTCCCCGCACCTGAGTGACCATCGAGCAGCCGTTTCCAGCTTTTCTCAATCGTCTCGCCAAGCGGGTTTACAGACCCAATGCCGGTAATAACGACGCGTCGCATTTCAAGTCTTCTGCTTAAGAAGCCTGGTCGATGAATTTCACTGCGTCTGCAACTGTCAAAATTGTTTCAGCTGCATCGTCAGGAATTTCGATACCAAATTCTTCTTCAAAAGCCATCACCAGTTCCACCGTGTCTAGGCTATCGGCGCCCAGATCATCAATGAAGCTTGCGGCTTCGGTAACTTTATCGGCTTCTACACCGAGGTTTTCGACTACGATGTTTTTTACGCGTTCAACAGTATCGCTCATCTTAAGCTCCTTAAAAATGGCTGCATATTTGTAATAAAAGCAGCAAATCCCTCAAAAAACAGGCATGACTCCCATACCTGAAGATGTCTCTAACACCCTTTCCACACCATGTCTATGGGGCGGCGTCCTCGAAACAACGCCTAAATCATGGCCATGCCGCCGTTCACATGCAGGGTTTGTCCGGTGACATAAGCTGCCTCATCGCTGGCCAAATAAAGACAGGCGGCGGCGATGTCATTTCCCTCGCCCAAACGCCCGGCCGGAATGGCTTGCGTCAACGCTTGTTTTTGCGCCTCTGGCAAGTCATCGGTCATCGGTGTCGCGATAAATCCTGGCGCCACGCAATTCACCGTAATGCCGCGACTGGCGACTTCTTGCGCCAAAGATTTCGACATGCCAATCATCCCCGCTTTGGTAGCCGCATAATTGGCTTGGCCAGGATTGCCCGTCACGCCCACCAACGAGGTAATGCCAATAATGCGACCGTGGCGGCGTTTCATCATGCCGCGCAAAGCCGCACGAATGAGGCGGAAGCCGGAAGTCAAATTGACCTCCAAAACGGCATCCCAATCTTCGTCTTTCATCCGCATCGCCAAGCCATCGCGCGTAATGCCTGCATTGTTCACCAAGACATCCAAACCGCCCATCGCCTCTTCGGCTTTGGCCGTCAGCTCCGCCGCGCCTTCGGGGGTCGAGAGGTCGGCCACCAGCACATGCGCGCCATCGCCCAGCTCATCGGCCAAAGTTTGCAGCACGCTTTCGCGCGTTCCCGCCAGCCCAACATTGGCGCCAGCCGCGTGCAAACTGCGGGCAATTTGATTGCCAATGCCGCCCGAGGCGCCCGTAACCAAGGCGTTTTTTCCGCTTAAATCAAACATTCATCTCTCCCTTACTTGGTAAAATTCTCAATATCATCCGGCGCATTCAACGCCAGTGCCGACAAGCGCTCGTCGATGCGGCGCGCCATGCCAGTCAATACTTTGCCAGTGCCAATCTCGACCAATTCGGTGACCCCTTTATCGGCCGCCCAAATCATACTCTCGCGCCAACGCACCGAACCCGTCACTTGCTCAATCAGCAGTTTGCGAAGGAGCTCAGGGTCTTGGGTTGCCTCGGCCGTGACATTGGCAATCAGCGGCACGCTTGGCGCTGCGATATTTGTCTCGGCTAAAGCGGCGGCCATTTCATCGGCGGCGGGTTGCATCAGCGCGCAATGGAACGGCGCGCTGACCGGCAAATTCATGGCGCGCTTGGCGCCGCGTTCCTTGGCCAACTCAATGGCACGCGCCACCGCTTCGCCATGGCCCGAGATGACCACTTGGCCATTGGCATTATCATTGGCGGCGGCACAGACTTGGGGGTCGGAGGCGGCCTCTTGGGCAATCTCGACGACCACCGAAAACTCTAATCCCAAAAGCGCCGCCATCGCGCCCACGCCAACTGGCACGGCGCGCTGCATGGCTTGGCCGCGCAATTTCAACAACCGACTGGCATCGTCTAATTGCAAAGCCCCTGCGGCGGTTAGCGCGGTGTATTCGCCGAGGCTATGGCCTGCCACATAAGCGGCCGCGTCTGCCAGTTGCAGGCCGCGCGCTTCCAACACGCGCATCACGGCCATAGAGACGGCCATCAGCGCAGGCTGCGCGTTTTCTGTGAGGGTCAGGGTTTCTGGCTGGCCGTTCCACATAAGGTCCGAGAGGTTTTGGCCAAGTGCGGCGTCCACTTCGTCGAAGACGGCTTTGGCTTCCGGATAGGTTTGCGCCAGAACTTGCCCCATGCCAACGCTTTGGCTGCCTTGGCCTGGAAATACAAATGCTTGTGTCATCGAATTGCCCTCTCTTTATCTTGCCTTTTATATTCGGGCGATGCGCCCTTGATGTCGGAGGGCGATACGCCCTTGATGTCCCTTATACTAGGTGTTTGCGCGCTGTGGGGACAGATTTTTACCCCCCAAACCCTCTTGCCAAGCCCCGCCCGACATAGTATGACCCGTTTCATTAAGTTTCGGTCGAAGGCTGAAAGGATGAAAACCTCTGATGGTCAGAGGTTTAGGAATGGTCCGACATCCCCTGTCTTCGCTCTTGCGTAACTTGTGAGCTTCTCCCATTTATTGGTAGATAAGGGCTCGCTAGGGGCTAGGCGCCGAACCCATGAAGGAGAGAAGCTATGGCTCTTTATGAGCACGTGTTTATTGCACGCCAAGATATTTCTTCGCAGCAAGTGGAAGGTCTCATCGATATGATGCAGGCTGTGCTGGAAGAAAATGACGGCAAAATTACGAAGATCGAATATTGGGGTTTGAAATCTCTAGCGTATCGCGTGAAGAAAAACCGCAAAGGTCATTATTCCTTGCTGAACATTGATGCGAGCCATGCAGCGGTTGCTGAATTGGAACGCCGCATCAGCTTGAACGATGACATCATCCGTTCCATGACCCTGCGGGTCGATGAGCATGAAGCCGATGACTCTGTGCAAATGCGCAATAAAAATCGCGACGAACGCCGTGGTTCGCGTCGCGAAGACGGTGGCGATCGCCGCCGTGACGACCGTCCGCGTGGCGACGACCGCCCGCGGGAAGATAAACCAAGCGAAGGAGAGGCATCATGAGCCAAGGACGCCGCCCATTTGGACGCCGCAAGAAATCTTGCCCGTTTTCAGGACCCAACGCACCGGTCATCGATTATAAAGACACCCGCCTTTTGCAACGTTATGTTTCCGAACGCGGTAAAATCGTGCCTCGTCGCATCACCGCTGTTTCGTCCAAGAAACAACGCGAGCTGGCGCGCGCTATCAAGCGCTCCCGCTTTTTGTCTTTGATGCCGTATACGGTTGACCAGTAAGATTTTTAGCAGGAGCGCGCCCACCCTATGACGCAAGCCCTGCTCTTGAGAATAATTGTGGCGGCGACCAGCTCTTTTGTGCTGTTCGCCGCCATTTTTACAATGCCCCTCGCCGCCCTGCCCATGGCCTACATCGGGCTGGCCTATGGCGCCGCGCAAGCCGCAATGGTCGCCGTGGCAACGCTGATTATTTCCAGCGTCATTATGGGGCCGCCGCTGGCGATTGTTTTTTTCATCGTCTTTTTAGCGCCGACTTTCGTCTTGGTGCGCCAAGCTCTATTGTCTCGCCCGCGCGAGACAGAAGAAGTGTCGCACCCGCAAGAGACAGATGAAAAATCTGCGCCTTCTTTTGTTTTTTATCCGCTGCAAAAACTCATTCTACTGGTGTTGAGCCTAACCGGCTTGGGAACGGTTCTGGCCTTCGTCTCGCTGGGCGGCGAAGCTGGCCTGCCGCAAGCCATGGCCGATGCTTTGCGCCAATCGCCCGGCATTAGCAGCGCGCTGTTGAGCGTTTATGAAATCTCCTCGCCGGAAGATTATTTGCGCTTGGCCAATTTCATGCTCATCGCGAGTTTTGCCAGTTGGCCGCTTTTGCTGCTGGGCAATGCTCAAGCCGCCCAAGGTATCTTGGTTAAATTTGGCAATAACTTGCGCCCGGCCAGCTCTTATCAAACGCTCACCTTGCCGCCATGGCTAAGCTTCGGCTTCGCCGCCCTTTTGACCTTGGGCTTGGTTTTGCCCGGATGGGTTGCGACTTTGGCGGTCACTTTGGCGGCTTTGGTGATGAGCGCTTATTTTCTATTGGGTTTAGCGATTATTCATGCTATCTCCCGCAACTGGAGAGGGCGTGGGCCGATTTTGGCAACGCTTTATTTCCTAATTTTCGTGATGGCCTGGGTGAGTATCCCCGTTAGCCTAATGGGATTGTTGGATGCACGTTTCGATTTTCGAGGCTTGCGAAAACGCCCTGACAAGCCGTCTAATTCTACTGGGGACAAGGAGTAAATACCATGCAAGTAGTATTGCTAGAGCGTATTGCAAAACTGGGTCAAATGGGCGATGTCGTAACCGTGAAAGACGGCTATGCGCGCAATTTCCTGCTGCCGCAAGGCAAAGCCCTTCGTGCCAATAAATCTAATCTCGAACGTTTCGAACAAGACCGCGCGCAACTCGAAGCCCGCAATTTGGAACGCAAACAAGATGCTGAAGCCGTCAACACCAAGCTCGACGGAGAAACCTTTGTGGTTATCCGCTCGTCTGGCGACACCGGCCAGCTCTATGGTTCTGTTACCCCGCGTGACATTGCCGAATTGCTGAGCGGCGGTGGTTTTGATACCGCGCGCAATCAGGTCGTCTTGAGCCAGCCGATTAAAACTCTGGGTCTGCACACGGTTGCGGTTAATCTGCATCCAGAAGTGACCTCTAGTGTCATCGTCAATGTGGCGCGCACGGAAGAAGAAGCCGAGCGTCAAGCTGCCGGTGAAGATGTCACCAGCGAGGCCCAAAGCGACGAAGAAGAAGCTATGGACTTAGACGCGGTCTTCGAAGAAGGCGCCAGCGCCGATATCGCCGAAGAAGAAGCGGAAGACACAGCGGAAGCGCCCGCGGCAGAAGAGCCTGCGGAAGAAGAAGCCGCAGATGAAGCGCCTGCGGAAGAAGAGCCCGCGGAAGAGGAAGACACCTCGAAAGAATAATCTTCGAGTTTTCCCCGTAATTAACAGGCCCGCCGAAAAGTTTTTTTCGGCGGGTCTTTTTTTGGGTGTCTCTTCATTCTGGAATGTCTAATGTCACCTCTATGGAAACTTTAGATACATTCGAAAACCCCGCTCCGGTTTTAGCCGCCGTCTCTGAAAACGAGACTTTCAAATCCATGCCGCATAATATTGAAGCCGAACAAGGCCTCTTGGGCGCGCTGCTGATTAACAATGACTCGCTCGACCAAGTGGCGAATTTTCTAAAGCCCGATTATTTTTTCGACCCCGTGCATCAGCGCATTTATGAGGCCATTTCCAAGCTCATCGGCAATGGCAATCTGGCCTCTCCGGTAACGCTAAAAACCTATCTCGAAATGGACGAAGGGCTGGTGGCGCTCGGCGGGGTTGGCTATCTGGCGCGTTTGGCGTCCAATGCCACCACCATCGCCAATGCCAAACAATATGGCCAAACCATTTACGACCTCGCCATTCGCCGCCAACTGATTTTGGTCGGCCAAGAAATGGTCGCCGATGCCTATGATGGCGACATCGACCAAAACCCCAATATGCAAATCGATAAGGCCGAACAATCGCTCTATTCGATTGCCGAAAAAGGCACCCATAACGCGGGCTTTATGAATTTCGATCACTCCCTGACCGGCGCCATTGAAATGGCCGAGAAAGCCTATCAGCGCGAAGGCAATCTATCGGGCGTCTCGACTGGTTTTACCGGCATGGACGACATGTTGGGCGGCTTGCAAGACAGCGATTTGCTCATCCTCGCCGGACGCCCCGCGATGGGCAAAACCGCGCTGGCCACCAATATCGCTTTCACCATCGCGCATAATTATATGAAGGCCAAACAAAGCGGCAATGTCGAGACGCAGTCGGACGGTTCGGTGAAAGTCAATGATGGCGGCGTTGTCGGTTTCTTCTCGCTCGAGATGGCCGCCGAACAGCTCGCCACGCGGATGCTGGCCGAGCAAGCGGGCGTCTCCTCGTCGAATATTCGCAAAGGCGATATCCACGAAGATGAATATACCCGCCTCGTCAATTCGGCGCGCAATTTGCAAGATGCGCCTTTGTTCATTGACCATACGGGCGCCATTCCCATTGGCACATTGGCGGCGCGCGCGCGGCGCTTGAAACGCCAACATGGGCTGGGGCTGATTGTCATCGATTACTTGCAACTGGTGCGCGCAGGCAACCAGCGCGATGGCCGCGTGCAAGAGGTCAGCGAGATTACCCAAGGGCTGAAAGCTCTGGCGAAAGAATTAAACGTGCCCGTGCTGGCGCTCTCGCAGCTGTCGCGGCAAGTGGAATCGCGCGAAGACAAACGCCCGCAGCTATCGGATTTGCGCGAGTCGGGCTCGATTGAGCAAGACGCCGATATTGTGATGTTTGTGTATCGCGAGCCGTATTATTTGGCGCGCGAAAAACCCATGGAAGGAACCGAAGAGTTTCTTTTGTGGGATGAGCGCATGCAAGCCGTCGATGGAACGGCCGAAGTGATTATCGGGAAAAACCGTCACGGCCCCGTCGGCACAGTCAAAATGGTCTTTGAAGATAGGTTCACCCGCTTCACCGACCTGATTGAAGATGACCGCATACCGGAGCGTTTCGACTAAATGACTTATTCGGACACGGCAGTTTTAACCATCGATTTGGCGGCGCTGACGCAGAATTATCAGGCCATGAAAGCCGCTGCCAAAGGCGCGCAAACGGCGGCGGTCGTGAAAGCCAATGCCTATGGTTTGGGGCTGGCGCCTATCGTTCAAGCGCTATCGGCGGCGGGATGCAGCCATTATTTTGTTGCCTTGGCGCAAGAGGGCATAGAGCTACGAGCACTTCTGCCCGAGGCGGTGATTTACGTTTTAAGCGGCCTGCCCGAGGGCGCGGCGGCCGATTTTGCCGCGCATAAGCTGCGCCCGTGCCTAGCCCATCCTGAGCAAATTTCGCAATGGCAAGACTATTGCCAAACCCAAGCCAAAGCCGCCCTGCCCGCCTGCCTCTTTGTCGACACTGGCTTTAACCGCCTCGGCCTTAGCCCAAGCGAAGTGGCCGATTTAGCCGACACGCCCGAGGCCTTTGAGGGCTGGGAGCTATGCCTCATCGCCAGCCATTTGGCCTGCGCCGACACGCCCGAACATCCGCAAAACGCGGCGCAATTGGAAGCCTTCCGCTTTGCCCTTTCCGTGCTGCCCGACGCCCCTGCCTCGCTGGCCAATTCGGGCGGCGTGTGCATGGGCGAGGCCTATCATTTCGATATGGTTCGGGTTGGCACGATGGTCTATGGCGGCTCCGCCACTGGACGCGCCGAAGATGCTTTGGCGCCCGTTGCGTGTTTGCGCGCGCCCTTGCTGCAAATCCGTCAGCTATCGGCGGGCGATAGCATTGGCTATGGCGCCACGTTTACGGCCTCGCGCGAAATGACCCTTGGTATCGTAAGCCTTGGTTATGGCGATGGGTTGAGCCGTTATTTCAGTGGCAAAAACGGCGCGGCCAGTGCGGCGCATCTGCTGCTCCATGGCCAACCGATGCCGCTGGTGGGGCGCATTTCGATGGATAGTCTGGCCGTCGACATGACCGATTTGCCAGCCAGTTTGCGCGCCGAAGCCAAACGCGGCGATATGGTGGAAATATTTGGCCCCAATAATTCGATTGATCGGCTTGCCATGCAGGGGCAAACCATTTCATATGAGTTACTTACGGCGCTTGGAAATCGCTATAAAAGAATATACAGCGATTAGCCGAAGAAAACGGAGAGCATTTTGGCAGCACTGGCAACCATCGGACGGTTTTTCCTTGGGTTTTTTGCCCAAACAGGACAGCTTGCTTTATTCATCGGGCAGACGCTCGCCGCCCTCACCCGACCGCCGTTTTACTTTCGGATGATTGGCCAGCAAATGCTGCGCATCGGCTATTTTTCATTGCCTGTGGTGGCGCTCACGTCTTTTTTCACGGGCGGCGCTTTGGCCATTCAAATCTATTATGGCGGCAATCAATTCAACTCAGAGGCCATCGTCTCGAGCATTGTGGCGCTGGGCATCACCCGCGAGTTAGGCCCCGTCTTGGGTGGCCTGATGGTGGCAGGGCGCGTATCGGCTGCCATTGCCGCCGAGATTGGCACCATGCGCGTCACCGAACAAATCGATGCGCTGACCACCCTATCGACCAATCCGTATAAATATCTCGTCGCGCCGCGCGTCATTGCCGCTACGCTTTGCATGCCTTTGCTGGCTTTGGTGGCTGATATTTTAGGTATTTTTGGCGGCTTCGTAGTCGGCACGCAGAGCTTTGATTTCAACGCCGCGATTTACGTGCAGCGCACCTTCAGCTTTTTACAATTCGACGATGTCGCCTCTGGCCTCATCAAAGCGGCCGTGTTTGGTTTCATCATAGCCATTATGGGCTGCTATAATGGCTATCACTCCAAAGGCGGCGCGCAAGGCGTGGGACGCGCCACCACCAATGCCGTGGTTAGCGCCAGCATTCTTATTCTGGCCGCCAATTATCTGATGACAGCGCTCCTGTTCTCCGCATGACCCAAAAAATATCGCTGGCTCACGTGCATAAAACTTTTGGCACCAAACAAGTGTTGCGCGGGCTTACCTTGGATATCGAAAAAGGTCAGTCGATGGTTGTCATCGGCGGTTCGGGTAGCGGCAAATCGGTGATGTTGAAATCTATCCTTGGCCTACTGACGCCCGATAGCGGCTCGATTGTTATCGATGGGCAAGAAACCGTTGGGCTGGCGCGCGAGAAACGCACCGCCATTGACGCGCAAATTGGCATGTTGTTTCAAAATGGCGCTTTGTTTGACAGCCTCCCCGTATGGAAAAATGTTGCCTTTCGCGGCATTCAAAACGAAGGTATGAGCGAAGACGAAGCCCGCCAAATCGGCAAGCAAGCCTTGCGCCGTGTGGGGCTTGGCGACGAGCTGCTGGATTTATTTCCCGGCGCCTTATCGGGCGGCATGCATAAGCGCGTTGGGCTGGCGCGCGCCATTGCCTCTAGCCCCGAGATTATTTTCTTCGATGAGCCAACCACCGGCCTCGACCCGATAATGACCGATGTCATCAATCACCTCATTGAAGATTGTGTGCAAGATTTGGGCGCCACCACTTTGACCATCACCCACGATATGACCAGCGTGCGCGCCATCGCCGATAAAACCGCGCTTCTTTATAAAGGCGAGATTATCTGGCACGGCGACCAAGCCGCGCTCGACGCTTCCGAAGACCCGTTTCTGCATCAATTTATTCATGGCCTCGCCCATGGCCCCATTGAGGTGGAAGGCCAGCAACTCGAAGCCGCCTTGGCGGGGTTGGATAGCTAGATGGCTCGCACCAGCGCCGAATATGTATGCAATAAATGCGGCAATGTCACCAGCAAATGGTCGGGCAAATGCGAGGCCTGCAACGAGTGGAATTGCATCGTCGAAGGCTCAGGCTCCAGCGCGCCGCCCATTGGGCGCGGCGCCAAAAAAACCAAAGGCCAATCCATCACCTTGTCGTCGCTGGCCGGACAAGAAGACCAGCCCGAGCGCAGCACGTCTGGCATTGCCGAGCTGGACCGCGTTTTAGGCGGCGGTCTAGTGCCAGGCTCGGCCACGCTTATCGGCGGCGACCCGGGCATTGGCAAATCGACTTTATTGCTGCAAGCCGCCGCCGCCATCGGCAAGCAGAGCGCCCAAAAAGACGCCAAAGTGGTTTACATCTCGGGCGAGGAAGCCTTGGCGCAATTGCGGATGCGCGCCGCCCGTCTGGGGCTGTCGGATGCGCCCGTCGAGCTGGCCTCGGAAACCAATGTGGCGGACATCTGCAAGACGCTGGAAAAAGAAGGTAAATTGGCGCTCGTGGTTATCGATTCCATTCAGACCATGTGGTCGCCCGCCATTGAGGCCGCGCCCGGCACGGTCAGCCAAGTGCGCGTGGCAGGCCAAGAGCTTATCCATTTTGCCAAACGCACCGATACACCGGTTATTCTGGTAGGCCATGTCACCAAAGACGGGCAAATCGCGGGGCCTCGCGTGTTGGAGCATATGGTCGATACGGTGGTTTATTTCGAGGGCGATCGCGGCGACCAATATCGCATTTTGCGCTCCATCAAAAACCGCTTCGGCCCCGCCCATGAAATGGGCGTATTTGAAATGCAAGGCGCCGGCCTGATGGAAGTGCAAAACCCATCGGCGTTATTTCTAGAAGGGCGCGATGAAGACGTGCCAGGCGCAGCCGTGTTTGCTGGCCTTGAAGGCACGCGTCCGCTGTTGGTGGAAATTCAGGCTTTGGCCGCGCCGTCTTCTTTGGCGACGCCGCGTCGTGCCGTGGTGGGCTGGGACAACAACCGCCTATCGATGGTGCTGGCGGTTTTGGAAGCGCGCTGCGGCATGTCTTTTGCCGGACGCGATGTGTTTTTAAATGTCGCAGGCGGTATGCGAATTAACGAACCTGCCGCCGATTTAGCGGTGGCGGCGGCGCTCATTTCGTCGCTGAGCGGCAAGCCGATTGCCAAAGACAGTGTGGTATTTGGCGAGATAAGCCTATCGGGGGCTGTGCGGCCTGTGTCGCAAAGCGGCGTGCGGCTGAAGGAAGCCGAAAAACTGGGCTTTAAATTGGCCTATGCGCCCAAGACCGGAAATGCCGAATTGCCCAAGGGCGTAAAAATAAAACAAATCGACGACTTGGGCGCGCTGATTGCCGCCTTCGGCGTCACCCCGAACGAAGCGTAAGCGCCATCGGGGCGCCAAACCCGACTCATGATAAGAATTTGCTATGGACTTATTAGCTCTCGATTACCTGATCATTGGCGTGCTGCTCATCTCGGCATCGCTGTCTTTGATGCGCGGGTTTACCAAAGAGGTTTTGTCTATCTTGGGCTGGGCGGCGGCGGGCTATGCGGCGATTTTCTTCGGCCCCTCGCTAAAACCGGTTTTGGCCAATTACATTAAAATCGATTGGGTGGTCAACGGCGGCGCCATGTTGGTGACCTTTCTCGCCACTTTGATTGTGTTTTCATTCGCCAGCTCGATGATTGCCAAACAAATGAAGGGCAGCTCGCTCGGCCCCCTCGACCGCTCGATGGGCGTGTTATTTGGTGCCGCACGCGGCGGCTTTATTATTTGCATGGCCTATCTGGGCATTAGCGCGGTGTTTCCCGAAGACGAACACCCCGATTTCATCACCCAAGCCAAATTGCGCCCGATGTTGCAAACCGGCAGTAAAGCCTTTGTGACACTGGTGCCGCTGGAGCGCTTGCCGCTAAACCTGATAAATATTGGCGCCAGCTCCTCGGCCAATGACGTCGAAGCTTTGCAAGAATTTGGCCAAGACGTGCTGCTAGATGCGGCAAAAGAACAGGTCGATAAAATTGTTGAGGAAACGCAAGACAGCTTCCAAGACACGGGCTATAAACAAGGCCAGAGATCGAATATTGAGCGGCTTATCCGGAACACGGAAGGGGTCAAGTAATGACACTCCCACACGCATATCACTATGACGAGACAACCGATAAATTACGCGACGAATGCGGTGTTTTTGGAATTTTTGGCCACCCCGATGCCGCCGCTCTGACCACTCTGGGACTGCACGCCTTGCAACATCGCGGCCAAGAGGCGGCGGGTATTGTCAGCTTCGATGGCAAAAATTTCTTCGCCGAACGCCGCATGGGACTGGTCTCTGACCATTTCACCAAGCCGCGCGTTTTGGACACTCTTTTGGGCCCTTCGGCGGTTGGCCATGTGCGCTATTCGACCACGGGCGAGACGATTTTGCGCAATGTGCAGCCGCTCTTCGCCGACCTGACGGGCGGTGGCTTTGCTATTGCCCATAATGGCAATCTCACCAATGCGCTGACTTTGCGCGAGGAATTGGTCAAAAACGGCTCGATTTTCCAGTCTACATCGGACACGGAAACCATTTTGCAATTGGTGGCGCGCTCCAAGCGGGTCAACACGCTGTCGCGCTTTACCGATGCGCTATTTCAAATTGAGGGCGCTTATGCGCTGGTGGTGCTGACCAATAAAAAACTCATCGGCGCGCGCGACCCCTTGGGCATTCGCCCCTTGGTAATTGGCAAGCTGGATAACGCCTATATTTTGGCCTCCGAGACTTGCGCGCTGGATATCATTGGCGCCAGCTTTGTGCGCGAAGTCGAGAACGGCGAGATTGTGGTTATCACCGATAGCGGCATTGAGAGCATTAAGCCTTTCCCGCCCATCGAGCCGCGCCCGTGCATTTTCGAATATATTTATTTCTCGCGCCCCGACAGCCTGATTAACGGCAAAAGCGTTTACGATTGCCGCAAAGCTTTCGGGCGGAAGCTGGCCGAGGAAAGCGGCGTCGAGGCCGATGTGGTTATTCCCGTGCCAGACAGCGGCGTGCCGTCGGCGATTGGCTATGGCGAAGCGTCCAAAATTCCGTTTGAGCTGGGCATCATCCGCAATCATTACGTTGGCCGCACCTTCATTGAGCCGACGCAATCCATTCGCGCCTTTTCGGTGAAGCTGAAACATAATGCCAATCGCGCGCAAGTCGATGGCAAGCGCGTCATCCTCATCGACGACAGCATTGTGCGCGGCACGACTTCGGTGAAAATCGTACAAATGATGCGCGAAGCCGGCGCCACAGAAGTGCATATGCGCATCGCCTCGCCGCCCATCACGCACCCCGATTTTTACGGCATTGATACGCCGAGCCAAGAGCATCTGCTGGCCGCCAATCATTCGCTGGATGCCATGTGCAAATATATCGGCGCCGACAGTCTGGCCTTCCTAAGCGTCGACGGCCTGTATCAAGCCATGGGCTATCCCGATGGCCGCAACGCCGAGCGCCCGCAATTTACCGACCATTGCTTCACTGGCGAATATCCGACCGGCCTTGCAGACCAAAACGGCGGCGACCATTTGCACCAGCTTTCTCTTCTTTCTGAACAAGGTTAACCATGACCGACACAATGGCGCCCGCCTCCGCGCATGGGCATGATTTCGCAGGTAAATTAGCCCTCGTGACGGGCGCAGGGCGTGGCATTGGCTGGGCGGTAGCGCAAAGTCTGGCGGCGGCTGGCGCGCATGTTTTGCTGCTGTCGCGCACGCAAGGCGCGCTGGAAGAGCTATATGACACGATTTCCAAAAGCGGCGGCGAAGCCACCGGCGTGCCGATGGATGTGACCGATGGCGACGCGCTCGACCGATTGGGCGCCAGCTTAAACGAGCGCTTTGGCAAATTAGATATGCTGGTTGGCAATGCGGGCGTTTTGGGGCCGATGACGCCCAGCTCGCACATTGACCCGAAAGAATTCGACAAAGCCATGGCGGTAAATGTGACCGCCAATACGCGCCTCATCCGCGCGATGGAGCCGCTTTTGCTGCAAGCCGAAGTGCCGCGCGCGGTGTTTACCACCTCGGGGGCGGCGCATAAATGCCGCCCGTTTTGGGGAACCTATGCGACCACCAAAGCGGCCTTAGATGCGCTGGTGAAAACTTGGGCGAACGAACATGCGAACGACGCCTTGCGCGCCAATCTGCTGTCGCCCGGCCCCATTCGCACGGCGATGCGCGCGCAAGCCATGCCGGGCGAAGACCCCGAAACTTTGCCCACGCCGGCCGATGTGGCGCCGCTTTTCTTGCAGTTATTGTCGCCGAGTGAGACGCGCACCGGCGAGATTATCGACTTTCAAAAATAACCTGCTGGCCTTTGCCGACTTTGGGTGGCAAGCTTTCCTCCAATAACAAAAAGAGGAAACGCCATGTCATTTTATTACATCAATCCAAAACCGTTAGAAGACGGCGCCTATGAAGTGCATCAAGAAGGCTGCGGCCTGCTGGTGCAAGACCCAGACCGCATCGACCTAGGCAGCCACGTCACCCCAGACACGGCGCTGAAAAGCGCCGCGAGATATTACGAAAAAGTCGTCGCTTGCGTGCATTGTGGAAAGGATGAGTGACTACTGCCGAATTAAATAAAAATAAAAAAATGAGGAAAAAATGACTACAGACGAAAACTGGTGCCCGAAGCACCGAGGAAAAGTTAACGAGCTAAGTCGACGAAACCTAAAAGCTAAAATCGAAGAAATTCCCAAATACGAGGGGTCAAATTGGTATCGTCATAAATGCCCATTTTGTGCCTATGAAATGGGGTTTTCAGAAGGAAAGAAGGCGGCGGCTCAAAAGATTTCACAACCCATCACGAGTTAAATACCGCCGTTATTTCCCCAACGGACAAAACCCGCAAGATCATGGACAGACAGTTTCGCATGTTTTTCCTCTTGCGCCTTCAGCCATGCCTTCGCGCCAGGTTTATAACCGCCGCCATCCAGCACAACCAAAGATGTTTCTTTCGTCTTCAAAAGGTTTTGCACTAGGTAAGGGTATTTTTCGTCTATTGAGCCGCCTGACTGCTGCCACTTGCACTCAATGATCAGTCCTTTTTTATGCTTTGTAGGTGAATAGACAAAGAAATCGACATTCAAACTCGTGTCATAGATTGTTTGACCAATATTTAGCTGTCGAAAGTAAACTGGCTTTTTTTCTACCGTGTGAATGCCGTAATTTCTATTTGGGGACTTTTCGTAACCGTGGGATACGAGAAGCGCCTCAACCATCTGTTCTAGTGTATTGCCAGATTTATTGGCGCGCCCTCCCCCCGTTTTAGACATCAGTCATAGCTCCTGATAACTAGCTCGGTAACGGCACCGCGACCATTAGGGTTGGAATTGATCATGCGAGGCGCTTTGGCTTCGGTGATATTCCATATTGGATCGCTATAAAGCTCCCGAATGTTTTGGGTATTCGAGTTCGATATCATTACCCGAACCCCGTTCTTCGCCCATGCAAGAGCATGGTCACGAAGCTCACATTGATCACTTTGATGAAATCCACCCGCTTTATAATTTGTAAATGTGTCGTCGTAGGGTGGATCGAGATATGCGAAGTCCGTATCGAGAAGATCAAGATTGGCAAAAGTCGCGCAGTGAATATCCGCTTTTTCTAAGGCTATTTGGCAACTTCGAATATTCTCCACATCAACGATACGCGGATTACTGTATTTCCCCATTGGCACATTGAATTTATTTCGCGAATTCACACGGTAAAGTCCATTGAAACATGTCTTATTGAGATAGATCAGTCGCGCCGCAAAACCGCACGCGGGGCGAGGTTTAAAGCGATCGCGGACATGGTAATAGTATTCCTCGCAATGGCTTTTCTCATGTTGACGCAAAAGCCGAAGCAAGCGATCTGGGGTATCGCGAACCGCTAGCCAAGCCCTCACCAAATCTTCGTTTATGTCGGCTAATATGGCTTTGTCTAGAAGCCTTCCCTTAAAAAAATGAAAAAACATGGCTCCACCGCCCGCAAAAGGCTCTAAGTAGGTGCCAATATCTTGAGGCAAGAGCAGGTCAAGCTGTGGTAATAAAGATCGCTTTCCGCCTACCCATTTCAAAAAGGGTTTCGGCGGATCAAGCTTATCCTCAAGTTCGAAAACATTATCTTCGGGTTTTTTATCTACCCACAATGAAACAGGCTTCTGGCGCATCTCTTGTTTCCATTCTTATTATTACAGAAACCGTAGTGTGATCCGTCCATGCCTAAAAGTGGGTTAATTTCCGTAATTTTAATGGAAACACCTATTCTCAATTACCGGGAATAAGTTCAAGAAGTGGCAGAAAATTCTAGCTACTTAAGCCTTGGCGCTCGAGATATCTAAAGCCGCCCAAACCGAACGCCCACGCCGGCTTCGCAGTCTTGGCAGCGGAAATTATGGCCGCTCGTGCTGGGGCGAAACGAGCCGTCGGCGCTTTGTTTTAGCTCTGGTTGCGTCACCCGCCATGTCTGCGAATTGGCGTGCCAAAGACACACGCCATCTAACGTAATGGCAGAGGAAGCGCACACGGCGCAGCGAGGGCGTTGGCGATTTCTTACGATTTCCATCGGCTGTCTTTTCTGAGTTTCTAGTTTCATAAAACATAGAAGACAGCAATCCCCCCTAAAAGAGGGTTAATTTTAGATATTTTTTGTAATTAACTTATCGCCAACCGAAAACCCTAGCGGTCTTCATAAGGGTTTTTGCCCTTGCGAACAAAAATACGCAATGGCACGCCGTCCAAAGAAAACGTCTCGCGCAGACTATTCGCCAGATACCGCTGATAGCTCTCTGGCACCGCATGGCCGCGACTGGAAAACGTCACAAAAGTGGGCGGGCGCGCTTTGGCTTGCGTGATATAGCGCAGACGCACAGGCCGACCCTTATCGGCAGGCGGCGGATGGCGGTCGATGACATCGCCCAGCCATTTGTTCAATTTCGCCGTGCCAATGCGCGCGTTCCAAATCTCATATTGCTTTTGCACCGCTGGCATCAATTGCTCGACGCCCTTGCCCGTTTGCGCCGACATCATAATCACCGGCACCCCGCGCAGGCGCGGCATGGTGCGCAGCAGCGCATCATTAATGGTTTGGCGCACTTCTTTGCGGTCGAGTTTCAAATCCCATTTATTGATACCCACCACCAGCGCACGGCCTTCGCGCTCAATCAAATCGGCCAGCTGAATATCTTGCTTATCAAATGGCGTCGTCGCATCGACCAAAAGCACCACCACTTCGGCAAATTTCACCGCGCGCAAGCCATCCGCCACAGAAAGCTTTTCCAGCTTCTCGGTAACCCGAGATTTGCGCCGCACACCAGCCGTATCCCACAGCGTAATCGGGCGCGCGCCATTGGGCGCATGGTCGCTTTCCCATGTCCAATTGACCGAAATACTATCGCGCGTAATGCCCGCCTCTGGCCCCGTCAGCAGACGGTCTTGGCCTAGAATATAGTTAATTAAAGTCGATTTACCCGCATTCGGACGCCCCAAAATAGCCACCCTTAGCGGCTTGTCGGGGTCATCTTCAAACGGCATATCGGGGTCGAAATCGGCGTCCTCGTCTTCGTCTTCCGCATCGACATAGTCGCCTTTATGCGCTTCGGCATGGGCGTCCATCGCATCGCGCACTTTGGTATATAAATCATCCGTGCCGTGGCCGTGTTCGGCCGAGAGCGCAATCGGCTCGCCTAGCCCCAAACTATACATCTCGTTCAGCCCCGTCTCGGCCGCTTTGCTCTCCGATTTATTGCCGGCCAAAATAACCGGCACATCGGCCTTGCGCAAAAGCCGCGCGAACAGCTCGTCTTCGGGCAGCAGGCCAACGCGGGCATCGGTGAGCATCAGCACCATATCGACCTCGCCAATGGCGGCCTCGGTTTGGGCGCGCATACGCGCTTCTAGCGAGCCGGTTTTACCCTCTTCAAAACCCGCCGTGTCGACAATTTGAAACCGCAAATCGCCGAGCCGCGCATCGCCAAAACGGCGGTCGCGCGTAACCCCTGGCTGGTCATCGACCAAGGCCAATTTGCGCCCGACGAGGCGGTTGAACAGGGTCGATTTACCCACATTGGGTCGCCCCACAATGGCGAGAACAAATGGCGCGATCATAGCGCGCTCCTATTTACGGGCAATGAGGCTGCCCTCATCGCTCAACACATACAAAATACCGTCGGCAATCACGGGCGGCATACTCACCGGCTCGTCAATGTCGAGAAACTCGTTCACTTCCCCATTGGTCGGGTCGACGCTGACCAAGCGGCCATCGGAGGAAGCGAGAATAATTTTTCCGCTGCCCAAAACCGGCCCCGCCCACCGAATGCGGTCAGAGCGTTTGTCTGCATTTTTATAGGCTGGCAAATTAGCAATCCAACGCACCCGCCCCTGCTCGCGCGAGAGGCTGACCAATTCGCCGTCCAGCGACATAATCAAAACATAATCGCCCATAGCCCAAGGCGTCTCAATGGAGCCGACATCGGCCGTCCACACGCGCTCGCCACTGCGTAAATCAATCGCTGCCGTGCGGCCACCATGGCTGGTCACATAAACCCGGTCGCGGTCGATGACGGGGCGTCCCACAATGGCGTTCAATTGCGACAGCGGCGTAATTTGCGTGGCGCGGCTGGTCAGCGTTTCGCTCCACGCCTCTTGCCCGTTCACCGGGCTGAGCGCCACCACTTCGCCAGAGTTAAAGCCTGCCACAACCACTTGCTCATTCACCGCAACGCTGGTCGCGCCGACAATCGTCGCGGCTTCTTTAATCGCCAAATGTTCCCAAATACGCGTGCCGTCCTCGGCATTGAAAGCTTGCAGACGGCTGTCTTGCGAGGCCACATAAATGCGCCCATTGCTATAGGTCGGCGCATTGGAAAACGGCACGAGGTTTTGCACCCGCCAAATAATGTCGCCGGTCGTCGCATTCAATGACACCACTTCGCCAAAACCTGTGGTGACGAAAAGGCGCCCCCCCGCATAAGCCACGCCGCCGCCAAACCCATCGCGCACGCGGGCGGGTTTTTCTTTGCGGCTGAAAAACCGGGTCAGGCTAAAATTGCGTTCGGTAAATTGCGCCAGCACAGATTGCGTCCACACGGGCGCGCCGGTTTTGGCATCTACGGCCACCACATTTAAATCGGTTCCCAGCGCAAACACTTTGCCATCGGCCACCACGGGCGGCGCTTTTAAGACGCTCAGGCTGGCCTTGCCGCGCACCATATCGACTTTAAAGCCCTCGCCCAAGCCATCTAGCTCGAGGTGATAGGCGGCATTGCTGGCAAAACCGCCCGCATTGGCCCAAGCGGAATTGCGAAAGGCCGGCACAATACGCACCTCTTGGTCGCGCAGGCGCGGGTCTTCGCGCAACGTGGTCTCAAAGTTTAAAACCGAAATGCGGTCGCCGTCGAATTTCGCTTTCTCGCCATCGCCGCCACACGCCACCAGCGCACTGGCCAAAACAGTGGAAAAGAATACAGAGCGGAGAGAGCGCAACGGCATGAGAAAATACCCTATTTCTTGGCTTTGGAGGCAGCTGGTATATTGGCGACAGGCGGGGTCAGCGCGCCGGATAGGGTTTCCAGCATAATGCTGGCGCGTTCGCGTGTCAGCGAGGTCACCCGCGCATCGCCGATTTGCGCTTTAAACAATTCGCGCGCCTTGAGCGGTTTATCATAGCTCATATAGGCCAGCGCCATCGTCTCGCGCGCCATCGGTTGCAGACCATTGTCATCATCGAGCAAATCTTCCAAGCGCAATTCGATGGTTTCGAGGCCAGCTTGGCTATCCAGCAAAACAATCGCCGCCTGCAATTTTGCCAAATCGCGCAGGCTGTCTGGCAGGCTCGAATTCGTCGCCAGCCCATCAAAACCCGCCACAGCCGCCTCGGCCGAAGCCGAATTGGTTTGGCTTTGCTCGGCATGCGCCAAAGCGGCGGTGAATTGTGCCAAAGCGCCATAGCCATTGTCTTCGGCGGCGGCAAAAGCCACCAGCGGCGCGATTTTTTCTTGCGTGTCCAATTCGGCCAAGCTTTCCAGCAGCGCGTCATAGCGTTGGGAGGCGGCTTCTTCGAGGCCGCGCACATAATTAGATCCGATAATCACCGTGGCAACCAGCAGCACAATGGCCACAGCCGCACCGATGACATAGCGGCCATATTTGCTCCAGGCTGCGCCCATATTATCGCGGCGCAATTCGGCGCTTACTTCGTCAAAAATGTCACTCACTGTGTGTCTCCGGCTGGCGTTTGGGTCATGGACGTTGCGTCCTAATCTTTATTGGTAACTTTCATAGCATAAGTATGCTGCGCTTCGGGAAATTTCCGCTCGCGAACATCATTGGCATAGCTCTCCGCCGCCGTGGCGATTTGCTGGCCGAGAGTGGCGAACTCTTTGACGAATTTCGGCACGCTTGGCGATAGTCCCAACATATCTTCGGTCACGAGAATCTGCCCATCGCAGCCCGCCGAAGCCCCAATGCCAATGGTTGGCGTATCGATGGCGGCTGAAATCTTATCGGCCAACTCGGCGGCGATGCCCTCCAAAACGATGGAAAAAGCGCCGGCCTCGGCCAGAGCTTTGGCGTCTCTTTCGAGCTGTGGCCATTGGTCTTTGGTGCGGCCTTGGGTTTTAAACCCGCCCATGACGTTCACATTTTGCGGTGTCAGGCCGATATGCCCCATCACCGGAATGCCGCGTTGGGTGAGATGCGCCACGGTTTCTGCCATGCGCTCGCCGCCCTCTAGTTTGACCGCTTGGCAGCCGGTTTCTTTCATCGTGCGGGCGGCATTGTGAAACGCTTGTGCTGGGCTTTCCTCATAGGTGCCAAATGGCAAATCGACCACCACAAGGGCTTGCGACGAGCCGCGCACCACGGCGGCGCCATGGGCAATCATCATATCCAGCGTCACGCCCAGCGTGTTTTCCATGCCATACATAACCATGCCGAGGCTATCGCCGACCAAAAGCAAATCAACATGCGGGTCGATGAGCGCCGCCGTATGGGCGTGATAAGAGGTCAGGCAGACAATCGGCTGCTGTTTTTTGCGCGCCATAAGCTCGGGCACGGTGATGCGTTGGATGCGCTTTTGAACAGACATAAGGTTCTCTATAAATCAGGGTCAAATGGCTTTAACTGTCGCGGAAACTAGCCGAAATAAAGCCAAAGCGCAATTGCGTTTGAGGCCACAAAATTTGCCCTAATCATCGTTGTGCAGCGCCATCCATCAAAACAAGGGACAGAGTGGCAGCGTCATGCGATTTCATCCGCTTGAATGCCCAGAAACCCTTGCCAGACGGCATCCATTTGCGGCAACCATTTGGTCAGCAAAGGCGTGGTGGCCTCTGCCTCGCTCGCCCCTTTTGTCAGGGTTAAATATTGAAACATAAAAGCCGAAACCCGCGCGTTGACTTGGCAATGCACCAGAATTTTACGACCCTCCAGCGCCTCCATCAGACGACAAAATTGGCGCAAATGCTCGGCTGTGGGCGCGTCAAACGGGACCGGCATATGCAGATAGCTCATGCCCTGCGCGCTGACCAATTGGCCTTCCTCGGCAATCGCATCGTCGCTATCGGCCATCGCCAGATTGACCACCACCTCATAACCCTCGCCTGCCAGAAGCGCGAAATCTTCCGCCCTCGGCTGGCCAGACGTGCCAATCATCGGCGTCAGGAGATGGAAATTTTTCAACGGCATGAGACCCCTTTTGGTTTTTATTGGAGACAATCAGCGCCCTCAAGCGCGCAGCCTCTAGTCTTGCGTCAGCACGTAAGTGAGCAGTTCCACCACTTGCTCGGGCGTTGTCGCCCAAGCCATGGCGGCGGCGTCGACTTCTTTTAACGGATGGATGATGTCCTCATCGTGCAGCGTGATGTAAGGCGTGCCGAGCGCGGCGCAATAGCCCGCATCGAAGGCGGCGTTCCACTGTTTGTATTTATCGCCAAAGCGCACCACCGCGACATCGCATTGCTCGAGATGGGTTTTAATGCGGATGGCATTTACTTTGGCCGATTTATGGTCGCGCCAAAATTGAATATCTTCGGCGCCCAAAAAGTCGCCCGCCGCATCGCTGGCTTCATGGTTGGTAACCGCAGAGGTAAAGGTCACATCGAGATTTTGCTTGGCACAGCCTTGCTCAATCTGGTCGCGCCAGTCGGTGTGAATTTCGCCCGATAGATAAACAGTCATCGTCATAAATAAGTCCCACTTTGTTGGCGAGCCGCCTGAAACCAAGCGGACGAACAGCTGATAAATTCGCTTAAAACATAAATCAGCCAGCCCGCCGGCGCAAGGCTAGCGAGAGGCTGGCGAGAGGCGTCTAGCGCAAATACGTGCAGCAATAATGGGTGATGCTATGGACTTTCAACTTAAAGCTGGCCTCGGCTGGCACGTGAAATACGCAAGCGCCCGTGAAGCTTACCCAGTCATCGGCATCGGGCAGAAGCACGTCTAAGTCGCCGGACGAAATATCCATTTCCTCGGCGGCTTGGGTGCCAAATTCATACTCGCCCGGCAGCATGACGCCGAGCGTCTTCTGGCTGCCATCGGGCATGGTAATCGTGCGGCTGGTGACTTTGCCGTCAAAATAAACATTGGCCTCGCGGGCAACGCAGACGTTTTGAAACTCAAGCTCATTAGACATCGGGGACTTTCTATTCTGTAAAAATTATCGGGCTATACTGTAAAAATTATCGGGTTATTTAGAAGAATTATCGGGCGGCGCAGAACACGCAAACAGCGTTCGGTATACCAAACCCGCCTTGCGATGCACAATAGCCTCTTGATAGGCGGGGCTGTGAAACATGTCGAGATAGGCCTGGCGCGAGGGATAGTGAATGATAATCACCTCATCGGCTGGCTGCTCGCCCACGAAGCCCAATTCCACCTCTTGGCGAAACGCCACCGAGCCTCCCAGAGCAAAAATAAGCGGGCCCACAATGGCTGCATATTCCCCATAGGCCTCGCGCCCCGTGCGCGCGGGCGCGTCCATGTCCGCCGGATAGTCGGCTTGGGGTTTATACTGGATAATATTGACCATTTGAAACGGGCCATCGTCGCCGCGCGCCACAATCTGCGCCAGCGCGTGCAATTGCTGTTTTGAGGGTTCGGTTTCTTGGAATGTGGCGGTGGTCATCCGCTTCTCCCTTCGTGTTTCAATAGCATTATTTAGCGCGACACCGCTCGTCGCAAGCGGCGCAAGCGGTCGATGGAGATGAAGCGCGTGGCGAGGTAAAATAAAATGCGATAGCCAAGCTTCATTTGCAGCGAATGGTCGTTATAGCCGCCGTTTATCAGCGACGGCATGACGTATAATTTGGCCGTTTTTTCCATCTCAAGATGAACCGAGACATGCTCACAAACCTCATCGCCTTGCGCATCCAAACCGACGTAGTCAGCAGCCTCGAACAAGTGTTTTTTGTAGATGCCCAAACCGCCAAAAGCCGATTGAACGCGGATCGGGCTTTGCTTCGGGTCAATTGTAATCATTCGATCGAAAATTGCGGTTTTTCGAGCCACGTAATCGCCGGCGCCTTGCGCGCGCAAAACTGTTTCTTTTTCAAAACAATCATCGGGACTCCAGACCGGATGACGCAAAGCCCAAATGTCATAATAAGGCTCCGATTGATTGGCAAAACAAGCATCCCAATCCGCTCCCTCAAACCAACAACTCTGCACCGCTTCGGGGGTTAGCTGTCGGTTCACGCCGTCCAAATCTGCGACGATGACATAATCAATATCGCGATAGGCGTCTTGCTGGCGAAGGCATTTGAGATATTCATTCCGACAAATCGCAATCCGCTGCGTTCGACTTGGATAGCTCGCGCGCAACGTGCCGAGAGAGCGTGCCTGAAGGTTCATCTCCGATTGCATGGCCTCCAGCTTTGCCAGCGTTTCATCCTCGCTATCGGACTCGATGACGAGAAACGCGACGCTGTTAAAACCAGTCAGAGCCTTGTGGAGGGTGCGAATTTCATCTTGGATGACATCGGCGCAATCGCGCGCCAATCCGACAACCAAAACATTTGCTCGCTCGACAGCTATGTGCTCTTTCACTTGCTCGCCTCCCTCGTAGAGCCTTTTGGTTCCCAAACCTTAGAACATCCACCCGCAGGCGAGCGATATAAAATCAGGCCTCAAAGCTCAAGTTAACTTCAGGCGCCGCAACATCATTTGGCATATCGAGGTCATGCGGCAGGTAAGCTTCGTCTGCAAGATCGCCATGTTTGCTGAAGGTTATTTCCAAGACAACCGGCAAACCATCCTCGCGCCGAATGGGTGCATAATTATTGGCGTGAACATGTACTAGGTTTAAGTCTAGCTTTTCCACGAAATCTTTAATCTTATCGAGATGAAGGTCGCAATCATGCAGCTCCATGGCTAGGCCGCTGATTTTATTTTGATAGGCCACCAAAGTGTCCAACAGGCGGTATTCCGAACTCTCAATATCAATTTTCAGAAAAATATTCTCCGAGTCAAAATCGTCCAATATCGATGACAGAGTGCAGTAAATCTCGTCGCGTGTATCCAAGCCAACAAATTTCTTAATGTGCTTATTCTGGCCTTTAAAAAAACTTTTGTAAGAGAAGAATTTTCTAAAAGCATAAAAACCAAGTGGATTTTTTAGCGTTTCCGCCAGCGTCCGTTTGAGCCAAAACCTGAAATTAACCGATGCGTCATAAGCGTGAACGGCAACGTTATTTCTTTTGGTAAAATCAGTTTCAAAGCTCCAGTCGTCGCAAATGCCGAGGCTAATCAAAACCTCCGATTTCATGACATCGGATTGGCAAACCAGATATCCACCGTCATTGTCTCTACCCATACGAATTAAATCATTGGCGGATTTAAACTTCAAAAAACTGGGTAACTTGGCTTGCACGTAACTATTCCAATGCTCTGGGTCAGACGGGGTAGAGGGGCAAGTTTACAGCCATCGACACACGATAAGCAACCAAAAAGAGTTGGCGCCAAACCATCAGAGGGCGAATAAATTTATATACATCAATGACTTGCGCGAATACCTCAAAGCGCGCCATGCGACAATAATAAGCCTCTTGAATACTTAGAGAAGCGCGACGTCGCATAAGGAACTAGACTTTCGATAAAATCATCCGGCGTATCTATGCCAACCTTTATCTCCATTACCCGCTCGGCATCTTCGAACTTGAGAGCCGAGCGAACCCTGTAATCTTGGTAGGTAATCGAAGAATCGAAAGTGACCCGCATATCCTCGAGCGAGAAATATTCCCTTTGATAAGAGATCAACAACGAAGGGGTCAGCGGCCCATAATAGAGGTCGTCCATGACTTTGGGGAAATCGGTAGGGGCATCTAGCGGCAACGAGCGGGTGGTCTTAAACCGGCCTTCAATGCTCGAGACTTTCGTCTCCACATTGGCGTTCGCCATCGCGTCATACCATCTTACTCGGATTTTTTTGCGGGGCAGAACGCCCTCCTCCGAGTTTTCAAACATGTCGAGACTTTGCGTATCATAATACAGACTGTTGATGGTTCGCGGCTCGAATAATTGGTTCATCCCATTTTCATGCAGCACGTTTTTGACGGCGTTGAAATCAGATATCGTCAGTCGGAATTTTTTCTCTTTGCGAAAACTCATAGCGCGCCGCCTGAAAATTTGGACTCTGCGTCCACATCCACGGGAGACGAACAGGTAAACGCATCGACCCGCATTTCAGCTCCACCAAATTCTTGTTTCTTGCGCTTGGCCTCTGCGCAAATGACGACATCCGCAACCTCTAATTTTGAAATTTTCACTTTCGACATATCCTTTGCCGAGACACCAATATTCGCTTGGCGAACGAAAACTTGCTTGGCAAGAAACTTGGATTTCTCGCCGACGGAAATCGCTTTGTCTTGGCAAGTTTCCAAGACAGCTACATCAACGAAATAATCGCCGCCACTCACGTCAAAGCAATCGTTTCCGGCGTTTTTTATCTCCAACCGAGGGATGGAGAGAACCGAGAAATCGGAATCCACAGCGTCCGCATAAGCGTCTTTCACAACCAAAGATACGCCCTCCCCCGTGGAGCTGACGATATTCAGGCTGTCTTCGCACGCCCCGCCCGAGACAGAAAAAGAAGCCTTATGCAGGAGGCTTTGATACAGCGTTAAACATCCGGTGAGGCCATAGCTGTTAAACCGCTGCTCGGGCTTATCGGCTTCCTCTATCACAGCCGATAAGCCGTCAAACACAACGTTCCATCCGCTGAAATCACCCCCCGAAATCAATGCCCATTGAAATGGGTTTGACTGCGTGAATGTCAGCTGCTTGGCCGCCCTGTCGATTTCAATGGCCAAGCCTTTCGACATTTTTACAACGCTCGCGCCAATCGTTACGTGGCGAACGTCGCCATCCACGCGGGCTGTTTGAGGGGTGGGGACATAGACAGCTCTTTCCTTTTGCCATTGGTTTTTGGCCAAAATTTTAGCGACAACTTTGGAAGAGACATTATGGCGGCTCGCGCCGTTCACTTCGACCACATGGGTGACGTCACCCAAGGTGATTTTGGAGATACGTTTTTGAGTTACTTTTTTATTCTTCTGAAAATCTTCATACCAAGCCTCGTCCAAAGCGGGTGCTTGGGCTTGCGGCGGAGCTTGTTTGCTCCGGCTCTTCCCATATGTTTCGATGGCACGAAGGTTGTCTTTAAACTGCTGAAGGCTCGTGTTGAAAAACCTCTCTTTTTGTTCTTTTTTCAGCATACGTTGCAAAAATGCTTGCGCCAAATCATCGTCCTGCCCCAGAGATAGAGCTTTGTTTACGAAGCCAGGCGTCGGCCCGTAAGGCAGAAGGCTTTCTATTTCCTCAAATCTCGACGTCGAGCCAAACTCGACATTTCCGTCGTAGTAAATCGGCTCAAATGATGAGTCCAGCGCGTTATAATAATATTTGCGATTGTGGGGTCGCAGCGCATGAGCGGCTCTCATGGCAAGCAAAGCCGCGTGATAATTTATAAATAAATCGTCTTTTTCCGTATTTGGAAAAATTGCATATTTATCGCCTTTGGTATGGCGCGTGTGAGCATATTTCAAATAGGCTTGCTGCAACTCTGCCGCCGCTTGCAAAACAATCGCTCTCGAGCTGGCGCCTTTTTTAAACCAATTATCATTGGTCAGGCGCGCCAGCGCTAGCGGCTCCAGCTCAAAGTTCTCGAAGCCCTCGTAAGACCAAATGAGGCTTTCATCGCCTTCAAAAATGGGCCCCTCTCGGCGCAAATTTCTTTCTAAGAGTTCTTTCTCGGATCTTTCTTGAAACAGCATCACGGCGTTAATGCCGTTCACCGTGGTTTGCACCTCAAAGGTTTCTGGCGAGATGAAGCCAAGTTTTCGCAAGATTAAACTCGCCAAAACCTCATTCTGCCCGAACCGCGTTTCCGGAATTAAGAGTTTAAAACGCACCGCATTGACGATGTTTCCGTCTTTGAGCTTCACATCCAAAGACCGAATAAATTGCCCATCGCTAACGCCAATATGGTCTTTCCAATCGCCGTTTTGTCGGATGACGGCTGCGTAATCACAAACCCCGAAAGAATAGTGAACGGACACGATGGCTTTGAATTTCTTCTTGAGTTTGGGCGGTATATTTTCCGTCCGCGAAGATACTATTTTATAAATATTGCGCGCATATTTTGAGCTTTTGGGAACCTCGACATTCATTCGCATTATCTGCGACGGGTTCGACATCTCGTCGATATAGTCTCCGGTCGAAAAACTGCATGCCGCTCTCGCCTCACTGGAAAGCAAGAAGAAAAACAGTGCCACAAGCCTTTTCATGTTTAGCGCCTCAGCTCAGAACCGCGAGCTGCCGCTTGAATCCACTCGCTTGCCTCAAGGGCTTGCAACTTCGAAAAATCGGCCGACGCGAAAGAATAGGTGATCATCTCAGGCGTCACAATTTTCGATTGAAGCATATCGTTTCGTTCGCACCCTGCAACTGGGGCGGCGGCATGGATGGTCAGCGTGGAGAGCGTATTGCCTTCCGAAAACGACGCCATAAACATCGGGCGTTTCAATAGTTTCGTGCTTAGAACATCGGCAATAATCATCACAACCACCGCAAATGTGACCGAGGCGATTAAGAATACAAGCCACTTAATCGACACCGAAGCGGCAATGCCCATGGTAATGGCGCCGAAATAAGTCGACAGCTCCAAAGGCGATCTCACGGGATTTCTAAAGCGCACAATCGAGAGCGCGCCGACCATGCCCAACGACAGGGAGATATTGCCCGCAATGACATTGGTGATGACGTAGGTAACAATAGGCAAAATCAGCAAGGTAGCCGTATGGGCTTTCGTTCTGATCCATGTTTGCCCAAAAGCTTGCAGCAAAAACCGAAGGAAGAAACCTGCGGCCACCAGCATTGAAATGGCGATTATGGCATCCAAGTTATTCGCTACTTGGTAAAACATTAACTCAATCATTGTACTAAATTCCTCCTTTACTCGGCCCTCAACAGAAAACCTTTTCGCAGTCCAGTCGTAAGGCTAAACTCCTTCACTAACCCTCACATGTTTAAACCTGTTTGAAGCCAGTCTTTCAAATTAATTGTTGTTTACAGGCTCCTAAAGCTTCTTTCCCCATGTACTTTAAACCAGCAACGACCGGAAACCGAAATTGAGTGAAAAGAAACTAACATGCGTCACCATATGGGCGACCATCGAACACTCCAAGCCCTTCTTCCAATATAAATATCCAGAAATCAGAACGATAGCGATAAACTAACTATATATATCGCCTCTCCACGCCCATCACCCATTCTGTTCAACAGAAAAAACGTGCGATTTTCACTCGCTTTGCCACATCACATTCGACATAACCGCATTTACATCAAGCGGCTTTACTCCCACTCAATCGTCCCTGGTGGTTTCGACGTGATGTCATAGACCACCCGATTGATGCCGCGCACTTCGTTGATGATGCGCGTCGACACACGGCCTAGAAACTCATGCGTGAACGGATAATAATCGGCCGTCATTCCATCTGTCGAGGTTACGGCGCGCAGCGCGCAGACGTAGTCATAAGTGCGGCTATCGCCCATCACGCCAACCGTGCGAACCGGAAGCAGCACGGCGAAAGCTTGCCAAATCTCGTCATACAGACCTTGCTTGCGAATTTCATCGAGATAGACCGTGTCGGCCTTGCGCAAAATATCCAGCTTCTCGCCCGTAATCTCACCCGGAATGCGAATGGCCAAACCTGGCCCCGGGAAAGGATGACGCCCAACAAACGCTTCCGGCAAACCCAATTCTTGCCCCAGCGCCCGCACTTCGTCTTTGAACAATTCGCGCACTGGCTCCACCAAGCTCATATTCATCCGCTCCGGAAGCCCCCCCACATTGTGGTGGCTTTTAATCGTCACACTCGGCCCGCCCGTGAACGAGACGCTTTCAATCACATCTGGATACAGCGTGCCTTGCGCCAAAAAGTCGGCGCCGCCTGCGGCTTTGGCCTCTTTCTCAAACACATCGACAAACGTACCGCCGATGATTTTGCGCTTCTGCTCGGGGTCAGAGACGCCCTCTAACTTGCCACGGAAAAGCTCGGCCGCATTATTATGCACCAGCTTAATGTTGAAATGATCGCGGAAAAGCGTCACCACTTCTTCGCTTTCGCCAGCCCGCATCATGCCCGTATCGACGTAGACGCATGTCAATTGCTCACCGATGGCCTCGTGCAGAAGCACCGCCACAACCGAGCTATCAACGCCGCCCGACAGGCCGCAAATCACCCGACCCTCGCCCACTTGGGCGCGAATATCGGCAATGGCTTTTTCGCGAAACGCCGCCATCGTCCAATCGCCGTGGCAACCAGCAATCTTATGCGTGAAGTTTTGCAGCAGTTTCGCGCCGTCTGGCGTATGCACCACTTCGGGGTGAAACTGCACGGCGTAAATTTTCTTCGCTTCATTGGCAATCGCCGCATAGGGCGCGTTTTCGGAAGTGCCGATAATCTCAAAACCCTCCGGCAATTGACTGACGCGGTCGCCGTGGCTCATCCAGACTTGCACACTGTCGCCCGCCTGCCCAACGCCATCAAACAGCGGCGAGGCGGTTTTAATATCCAACATGGCGCGGCCAAATTCTTGCTCGTCGGATTTTTCAACCGAGCCGCCCAATTGCGCGCAAAGCGTCTGCTGGCCATAGCAAATGCCCAAAATCGGCAGCCCCGAAGCGAGCAGGCTCTCGGGCGCGCGCGGCGTATCTATGTCGGCCACAGAGTTCGGCCCGCCCGATAGAATAATTGCGCTTGGGTTCATTGCCGCAAAAGCTTTTTCGGCCGCATTGAAAGGCGCAATCTCGCAATAAACGCCGCTCTCTCGAACGCGTCGCGCAATCAGCTGCGTGACTTGCGAACCAAAATCTACAATTAAAATACGATCCATTATTTGTCCTTTTTGGCGCTATTTAACTCGGCAATCGAAGCCGCCAACTCATTGGCCGATTGACACGGCGCCGCACATAGACGGCGCAAAACAGAGAGTGATTTTTCAGCTTGCTCGATATCCTCCATCGCCAAAGCCGCATCGCCTTGCAACCGCAAGGCTGCCAAATCGCCCGGCTCAATATCCAAGCCAACGCTGATGAGGCGAAGCGCTTCTTCTTTATTGTCGAGCTGGCCTTGGGCTTGGCCCTTCACAACATAAGCGCGCGCATTGCCGGGGTTTGCGGTCAAAGCCAAGCTCAGCAATTCATCCGCTGCCGAGGCTCTTTTGGCCGCCAATTCCTGTTCGGCTTGGCTCACAAGAAGCGCCGATAGGTTACGATAGCTATCCGAAATAGCCGCCGCCGGACTTAAGCTCGGGCTTAAGATTGCAAGCCCAAGGGTCAGCCCGAGGGTCAGCCCGAGGGTCATGGTGAAGAGGGAAAAAGATTTCGTCATAAACTGTCTCATAGAATTTCGAAGGTGTTTTATCTTAGCTCAACTTGGCTCAACTGGTGGAAACATTTTGCAGCACTGCACAATATAGACCATCCGTATCGCTGTTCATCGGATGCACTTGCATTTGCCCCTTGTCGCCAAATGGCAAAACCGTTTCCGACAATTCAAACCCAGGGGTTTCTTGCAAAAAATTATCAATCTGCTGGCGGTTTTCCGAGGCCAAAATGGAGCAGGTAATATAGACCAAACGCCCACCCGGCTGCACCAGCAAGGCCGCTTCGGTCAAAATATCCGCCTGCACTTGATGTAGTTCGGCCAAATCTTCGGGCGTCATCCGCCATTTGGTTTCGGGCGAGCGGCGCCAGCGACCCGTGCCACTGCACGGCACATCGGCCACCACTAAATCGCAGCTCTCGGTAAATTCCAAACTTTGCGCAGGCTTTACAATTTGCAAAATATCGACGCCTGCGCGCTTGGCTCTGGGGCGCTGGCCGTTCATCCGTCCGGCAATCGCGTCATGCACCAGCAGCAGACCTTGGTTTTCCATTTGCGCCGCCAGCGCCAAAGCTTTGCCGCCCGCGCCGGCACAAAAATCCATCACGGTTTGGCCGGGCTGTGCCTCACACACTTGCGCCACCAATTGCGCGCCCGCGTCTTGCACTTCGATGAGGCCTTGCTGAAACGCCTCGCTATCGACCAAACGCGGCGCGCCTTCAAAACGCAAAGCCGTCTCTACATGGGCGTGCGGCGTGGGGGCAAACCCCTCTTCTTGCAAATCCGCCATCGCGCTCGCGCGATCGGTTTTCAGCGTGTTGACCCGAACATCAACCGGCGCGCGCTCTAGCATGGCCAGCAACACGCCTTGCGTGTCCTCGCCCAAATGCGCTTCCATATCGCCCAGCAACCACTCTGGCACCGACCAAGAACCCGCTTTGTCTTGCGACACATCACGGGCTAGGGCTTGGGTTAATTTTTCAACGCTGGTCGCCTCCAAGGGCTCGGGCGAATGGGCGCTGCCATCGGCGAGGCGCAAAGCATCCTCCAGCGTTTCGCCTTCCAGCATAATCGTCGCCAACAGGCAGACCAGCAAAGCATCGTCGTCTTGCAGCCGCGCGGTGAGCGCGCCGTAGTGACGCAAAATCGCGAACAGCCGATTGGAGATATCGCGGCGGTCTTTTGACCCCGCATAGCGGTTTTGCCGCCCCCAATTTTGCATAATGCGGTCGGCCGGCGTTGCATCCGCCAAAACGGTGTTGAGCAAATCAGTTAACGCCTGCAGGCGTGCGGCGGGGCGCACTAGTTTTTACCCGACCCCGGATAATTGGGTGCCTCACGCGTAATCGTTACATCGTGAACATGGCTTTCCACCAGCGAGGCCGAACTCATCCGCACAAATTGCGCCCGCGCATGCAAGTCGGTAATCGTGGCCGAGCCTGTGTAGCCCATGGCAGCCCGAAGCCCGCCAACCAATTGGTGAATGACTTGCTCGACCGGCCCTTTGAACGGAATTTGCCCTTCAATGCCTTCTGGCACCAGCTTATGGCTGTCAGAGATATCTTGCTGGAAGTAGCGGTCTGCCGAGCCGCGCGCCATGGCGCCAACCGAGCCCATGCCGCGATAGGCCTTATACGAGCGCCCTTGATAGAGAAATACTTCGCCGGGGCTTTCGGCCGTGCCAGCCAAAAGCGAGCCAACCATGACACAGCTTGCGCCCGCTGCCATGGCTTTGGCGAGGTCGCCCGAATATTTAATGCCGCCATCGGCAATCACCGGAACTTGGGCTTTCTTGGCCGCTTCCACTGCATCCATAATGGCGGTGAGCTGAGGCACGCCGACGCCTGCCACCACGCGCGTGGTGCAAATGGAGCCTGGGCCAATGCCCACTTTAATCGCATCAGCGCCCGCATCGATGAGCGATTGCGCGCCATCTTTGGTGGCCACATTGCCAGCCATCACTTGAATGCTGGGGGAGAGTTTTTTAATCCGCGCCACCGCTTCGCCAACCATCGCCGAATGGCCATGGGCGGTGTCGACCACCACCAAATCAACGCCCGCATCGACCAAAGCCTCGGTGCGCGCAAAGCCATCGTCGCCCACGGTCGAAGCCGCCGCGACGCGCAAACGTCCGCGTTCATCTTTGGCCGCATTGGGGTGCAATTGGGCTTTTTCCATATCCTTGACGGTAATCAATCCAATGCAGCAATAGGCATCATCGACCACCAGAAGTTTTTCAATGCGGTGCTGATGCAGCAGCCGTTTGGCTTCATCATGGTCGACTTCTTCATTTACCGTGATGAGGTTTTCATGGGTCATCAACTCCGAGACTTTTTGGTTCGGGTTGGAAGCAAAGCGCACATCGCGATTGGTCAAAATGCCGACCAATTTGCCATTGGCTTCGGTGACGGGAACGCCCGAGATTTTATTGGCGGTCATCAGCTCCAAAGCTTCGGCTAATTTCGCGTCGGGGCCGATGGTCAAAGGATTGACCACCATGCCGCTTTCAAATTTCTTCACTTTCACCACTTCCGCCGCTTGTTCGGCGGGGGTCAGATTGCGGTGCAAAACACCAATGCCACCGGCTTGCGCCATAGCAATCGCCATTTCGCTTTCGGTAACCGTATCCATCGCGGCGGCCAGCAAAGGGATGCCAAGTTGAATGGTTTTGGTAATCTGGGTGGTGGTGTCTGCCTGGCTGGGCATGATGTTAGACGCAGCCGGCTCGAGCAGCACGTCGTCAAATGTCAGGGCTTCGCGGAACATAGTCAAATCCTCTCGGGTCTGGAGGTGCATTTGACGAGTTCATGTATCACTTATTTAGGGCTTGTGGCAAAAAATATCTCGCCCCCTCGAAAATCAGCCATTTTCCGGTGGATAAGCCTCCACTGGCTCGCCCTTGAAATCCATCGCGATGACATAGAGTTCTACCGATTCTTTGCGGCTGGCTTTTGGCTTCATATGATAGACTTGGCGAAAGCGCTTTTTCAGCTCGTCCAACAGCTCGCGCGACGCCCCGCCTTGGAACACTTTGGCACAAAAAGCGCCGCCCGGTTTCAGCGCTTCAAAAGCAAACCAAGCCGCCGTTTCGGCCAAAGCCATCGTGCGCAAATGGTCGGTTTGGCGATGGCCCGTCACGGCAGCCGCCATATCCGATATCACCACATCGGCGCGCCGTCCGGCTAGCTCGCGAACTTTTTTGGGGGCGCTATCTTCGAGGAAATCGAGCTTTAAAAACTCAACCCCTTGCAGCGGCTCCATATCTTGCAAATCAATGGCGGCGACAAAGCCTTTGTTTTTCAACGCGCCCACGCGTTGCGCAGCCACTTGCGCCCAACCGCCTGGCGCACAGCCGAGGTCGATGACACAAGCGCCCGGTTTGAAAAACTTAAACCGATCGTCCATTTCGATAATTTTATACGCCGCGCGCGAGCGATAGCCGTCTGATTTAGCGGCCGCCACATAGGGGTCATTGAGTTGGCGTTCCAGCCAGCGCGTCGAAGAAAGCTTGCGCCCTCTCGCGGTTTTCACCCGCTCGCGCATACGGTCGCCGCGTCTTTGCCCGTCGCCTACGCCTGGCCCTTTTTTATCGCTCATGTGTCTTGTCCTTTGGGCGCAGGATTATTGGTAGCGCCAGTTTCGTGGCCAGTTTCGTGGCCAGTTTCGTGGCTTGTCCGTCGCCGTCCTCGATTGCGACGATTGCGGCGCATATCTTTCTTTATCATACGCAGCAGAAGGCCTTCGCGTAACCCACGATCTGCGACCGAAACTTTGGCCACCGGCCAGCGCGTATGAATGGCTTCTAACACCGCACAGCCCGACAAAACCAAATCGGCGCGCTGCGCGCCAATGCACGGGTTTTCAGCCAATTGATCGCGGCTCATCTGGCGCAAATCTCCGATGACCTCGGTCACATTTTCGGCCGAAATCGTGCAGCCATCGACGACATTACGATCATAGCGTGCCAATCCCAATTGCACCGCCGCCAGCGTTGTTACCGTACCGGAAGTGCCAATGATTTGCACGCGGCTCATATCGACCATATCGGCTTGGCGATCCATAAACGCCTTCAAGCGGGTTTCGCTTTCTTGCAACATGCCCTCATAGCCATGCTCATGGGGGCCAGGCCCCGCGTGGCGCTCGGACAGGCGCACCACGCCCAGTGGCACGCTGTCGCTATCGACCAATTTGAAAAAATCTTGGTTCTGCGGCGCGTCCGATGTCTGGCGCGACATGCGGCTTATCTCGGTGCTGCCGCCGCCAATGTCATAGAGAATAATATCATCGACGTTTTCATCGAACAAAGACCCACAGCCAATCGCGGCCAATTCGGCTTCGGCTTGACCGTCGATAATTTCCATCCGCAAGCCGGTTTCTTTGCGCACGCGCTGAATAAACTCGGCACCATTGCTGGCGCCTCGACACGCCTCGGTGGCGACACAACGCAGGCGCACGACATTGGCGCGGCGAATTTTACTGGCCGCAATTCGCAAAGCCGCCAGCGTGCGCTCCATCGCGTCTTCGGATAATTTACCGCTCGCCTCTAACCCTTCGCCAAGGCGCACAATGCGCGAGAAACTATCGCGCACCCGAAAGCCAAGCCCACCAGAGCGCTCGACAATTAGCAGGCGGCAATTATTCGTGCCTAAATCGACCGCCGCATAAAGCCGCGTCTTGTGAGGTCTTTGGCTAGATTTGTTTTTGCCAGATTTATGTTCGGAAACCGATTTAGACCTCGAACCAGAGGCAGGTTTTGAAGACCTTGCGCCTTCGGGGCCAGAGCCATGGGGGCCAGCGCTATGGGGCTCAGACGAAGAGGCGGCACTATTTTTGGGGTTGCCGTTTTGGCTATCGGTATCTTGCATGTCTATTTCCTGTGCTGGCAAAACCTCTGCCAGATCGTCACGCCAAGACGTGCGGTTACCAAAAGAATAGAGTATTTGCCAAGACGCTAGCAAGCGAATTGCGCTTCGAGTGTTAAATTTTTACTTCTGTATACCTCCAAAAGTTTCTATAGTACGGGGAGAGCCTGTGTGGTGCCCTGCAAGCTTCGCTTGCCTTTTCATGAAAACATGATATGGTTTCACATAGTTAAATTTAACGTCACGATTGGTGAGAATTTATGTCAGATATGAAAACAGAAACTTTGGTCTTGCACGCGGGCTGGAGAGCCGACCCAACCACTGGCTCCGTCGCGGTGCCGATACACCAAACCACCAGCTATCAGTTTCACGATACCGACCATGCGGCCAGCCTGTTTTCCTTGTCTGAATTAGGCAATATTTACACCCGCCTGCAAAACCCCACCACCGATGTCCTCGAGCAACGCATTGCCGCGCTCGAAGGCGGGGCTGCGGCCTTGGGCGTCGCTTCGGGGCAGACCGCCTCGACCATGGCGGTGCAAAATCTGGCGCGCGCTGGCGATAACATCGTCTCCTCGACCGACCTCTATGGTGGCACATGGAACTTGTTCGCCAACACCATGAAAGACATGGGCATTGAAGTGCGCTTTGCCGACCCGAGCGACCCGCAATCTTTCGCCGATGCCGTGGATGATAAAACCCGCGCCTTTTATGCGGAAACTTTGCCCAACCCGAAACTCAACGTGTTTCCCATTCAGCAAGTGGCCGACATTGGCCGCGCGCATGGCATTCCGCTGATTATGGATAATACGGCCGCGCCAACTCTGTGTCGCCCGTTCGACCATGGCGCCGCTGTGGTGGTTTATTCGACAACCAAATATATCGGCGGCCATGGCACTTCCATTGGCGGCGTGATTGTCGATGGCGGGAATTTCGATTGGGAAGCGGCCGGCGATCGCCAACCGACTTTGAACTCGCCCGACCCATCTTATCATGGCGCGGTATGGAGCGAAGCGGCCAAACCTTTGGGGCCGATTGCTTATATTTTGAAAGCCCGTACCACATTGCTGCGCGATATGGGCGCCGCGATGTCGCCGTTTAATGCGTTTATGTTCCTGCAAGGTATGGAAACTTTGGCGCTGCGGATGAAGGCGCATTGCGAAAATGCCAATCAAGTCGCGGCTTGGCTAGGGGACCAAAAAGGCGTCACCAAAGTCATTCACCCATCGCTCATGGATGGCGAAATGCGGGCCCGTGCCGATGCTGTGATGAACGGTGGCTATGGCGCCCTGATGGGCTTTGAGCTGGAAGGCGGCATGGAAGCTGGCAAAAAATTCATCGATAATTTGGAGCTTTTGTATCACGTGGCCAATATTGGCGATGCGCGCTCGCTGGCCATTCATCCGGCTAGCACCACGCATAGTCAGCTCTCGGCCGAAGACCAAATGGCCTCGGGCGTGACCCCGGGCTATGTGCGCTTGTCTATCGGCATCGAACATATCGATGATATTATCGCCGATATTTCGCAAGCGCTCTTGAAAGTTTAAGCGCATGGCTTTTATTGAAAAACTTCTCGACCTCCTGCCCGTTTGGTTCGGTATTGGATTTTTGGGGCCGGTTTTGGCCGAGATTTATTTTCGCACGCCGCTAAATAGCTACTTGCCCCTGCCCGCCACCACCGAGGTCAGCCACGTCTATGGAGCCTGCATGGTGTTTGGGGGGCTTTACGGGCTGGTGGCTTGGAAAAAAGGAAGATGGATATGAGTTCTCAAGATTTGACCCAATTAAGCGAAGCCGAACTTATTCGGATGGAGCGCGATATTGCGCGCAAATATATCGATAAATTGTCCATTCCCATGGTGATTTGGCCGATTTTAAATATCAGCTGCTGGCTAGCGCTATGGCCTTTGGTTATGACTGGCACGCTATCGCTTTGGGTGGCGTTTCCCATCGCCCTTCTCAACATCATCTTGTCGTATTTGCCAAGCCATGAAGCGCAACATGATATTTATGCGCGCCCTGGCCAAAAACTGCGTTGGCTCAACGAAGCCATTGGCCATATTTCTGTGCTGCCGCTGGCCTATGGCTATCGCGCCTTGCGCCTGACGCATTTGGAACACCATAAACACACCAATAAACCGGGCCTCGACCCCGACCAGGTTTTTAACAATAGCAAAACTTTGCTCGGCAATATTTGGACCAATATCCAGTCTTATCAGCCGGGCTCTGAAGGCGCGGCCAGCTATCGCAGCTGCTTAGCACGCCTTGGCACGCCAGAAACCGAACGGGCTTTATTGGAGCAAGTAGGTATTACGGTGGCGCATTTCGGCGTGCTGTTTTTCTGCGCCTATCATGGCAAAGCTTTGGAAGCTCTGCTGTTGTGGTGGTTGCCGCTGAAAATGGCGGTGATTTATATTCGCGTTTATCTGTCGTGGTTGCCGCATTTTCCCGGCCATCAAGTGGGTCGATATAAAGACACACGCGCGTTTCGCAGCTGGGGCGGGGTTTGGAGTTCGCTGGGCATGACGGCGCATATCGCGCATCATTTGCACCCGCGTATTCCTCTCGATAAAACGCCTGCGGCTTTGCGCGAGCTTTATCCCATTTTGAAAGCGCGCAAAAGCACGCTTGTATAAATCGGCTTTTTGCACATTTTCATCTTGCGCTGGCAGCGCAAGCTAGGCACTCTTCTATCTGTAATTTGATTATGCAGATTGGGAGAGACGCATGAGCCAAGCTATCAAAATAGATGAAATTCCGCTCGACGAAATCAATCCAGCTCGTCCAGAGCTATATACCGATGAAAACGTCTTAGAGCTGTTCAAACGTTTGCGCGAAAAGGATCCGGTGCATTATTCCGAAGACCCGACCTTTGGCCCCATGTGGTCTATCACCCGCTATGAAGATTGCATCGCCGTGGACACTGACCACAAACGCTTCTCGTCTTCCGACCAATTCGGCGGCATTCAAATTGATAATAACGTCGTTCGCCCGCCCGTTGAGGGGGTCGAAATTTCGGCTTTCATTACCAAAGACCAACCCGAACATGCTCCCATTCGCAAATCGGTTCAGCCCATCGCCTCGCCCCCCGCGCTCGATAGCTTTAAAGATATCATCACCCAGCGCACCAGTGACATTCTGGATAGTTTGCCAGAAGGCGAAGAATTTAATTGGGTCGATACGGTTTCCATCGAGCTGACCACGCAAATGCTGGCCACGCTTTTTGACTTCCCCTTTGAAGACCGTCACTTGCTGACCTATTGGTCTGACCTCACCACATCGACCGAAGGCTCTGACCATTTCCCCGGCCATGAAAAGCGCGTGGAAGGCCTGATGGAGTGCCTCGAATATTTCACTAAATTGCGCGAAAACCGTGCTAATGGCGCGCCAAGTTTCGACCTGGTTTCCATGCTGGCGCGCGACCCCAATACCAAAGATATGGATGGCATGAATTTCCTCGGCAATTTGCTTTTGCTGATTGTCGGCGGCAATGACACGACCCGTAATTCCATGTCGGCCAGCATTAACGCCTTGAACCAATTCCCCGATGAGTTCGCCAAATTGCGCGAAGATCCATCGCTGATTGACAATATGGTGGCCGAAGTTATTCGCTGGCAAACGCCGCTATCGCATATGCGTCGCACCGCTTTGGAAGACGTCGAGATGCACGGTAAAACCATTAAAAAAGGCGATAAAGTCGTCATGTGGTATTACTCGGGCAATCATGATGAAGATGTGTTTGAGAACCCGCGCGAAGTGAAATTCGACCGCCCCAATGGCAAAAGCCACCTATCGTTTGGCTTTGGCATTCACCGGTGCATGGGACTGCGCGTGGCCGAACTTCAGCTGCGCATTCTGTGGCAACAAATTCTCGAGAAATTTGAGAAGATTGAAATTGTCAAAGACCCCGTTCGCGTCAGCTCACATTTTGTTAACGGCTATTCAGAAATGATTGTAAAAGTAACTCGTCGTTAATCGAAGGAGTTCCCCGTGTCATCATCGAAAACCCGCTGGGGCATTCTTGCCACTGGCAGTATTGCTGCGCAATTCGCCACTGATTTACTCCATAGCCACACGGGCACCCTTGTGGGCGTGGCCAGCCGCGATGCGGCCAAAGCGCAGGCGTTTTGCGACACCCACGGCGGCACAGCTTGCGATTATGAGACGCTTTTGGCGCGCGACGACATTGACGCCATCTACATTGCCACCCCCCATGACAGCCATTTGGCATGGAGCCATAAGGCGCTGGCCGCGGGCAAAGCCGTGCTATGCGAAAAGCCACTGGGGTTAAACCAAGGCGAAGTTCTAAACATTTACGGCGAAGCCGCGCGCAAAGACACGCTCTTGGTCGAGGCGCTGATGTATCTCATGCATCCGCGTATGCATTTGGCCAAAGAGCTTATCGAAGATGGCGCGATTGGCACCATCACGGGGTTCCGATCGTCGTTTGGATTTGCTTTCCCGTTCACGCCCGAGCATCGCCTCTATGATATCGAGCGCGCGGGCGGCGGCATTCTCGACATTGGTATTTATCCGTTAACGGCGGCGCGCTATTTCCTCGGCGAGCCGAACAGGCTGACGGGCAACGCACGATTGGCGCCCAGTGGCGCCGATGCCGAAGCCAAAGCAACCCTTGCCTATGACGGGTTTGACGCGCATCTCCATTGCGCCATCGACACAGATTTAGACTGGCACATCACGGTAGAAGGTGACGCAGGGGTTTTGAAAATCACCCAGCCTTGGCATCCTGGGCCTGAGAACAATCACATTTCCATCACCGATGCGGCAGGCGCAGAAACCCTTCACACCCACGACGACCCTCGCCCGCTCTATGCCATTGAAGCCGACCATATCGGCGAGCTGCTGGCGCGCCATGCCAAAAGCTCTGATTTGGTGACGCCAGATTTCAGCATTAACACCGCCTATTGGATGGACCGCTGGCGCGACGCGGGCGGCGTGGTTTATGCCGCCGACACGCTGAGCGACATCGGTTTTCACGGACAGCGCGTGCGCGTGGGCGCGCACAGCAAAATGGAAACCGCGCCTTTAAGCAATCTGGCCAAACCGGTTTCCAAACTCGTGCTTGGCACGGACAATCAAATCGACGCCCCAACCATGGCCGCCATGGCCGATGCTTTCGTCGAATCTGGCGGCACCTGTTTCGATACGGCCTTCATTTATTCCGACGGACGTTCCGAAGCCCTGCTGGGCGAATGGATGGCCGCGCGCGGCCTGCGCGATGATTTGGTGGTTCTCTCGAAAGGCGCGCATACGCCCGATTGCTCGCCCGAGGCCGTGTCGCAGCAATTAGACATCTCGCTGGAGCGGCTGCAAACCTCTTATCTCGACCTCTATTGCTTGCACCGCGATGACCCCAATGTGCCAGTGTCGGAATGGATAGATGCGCTGAACCGCGAGATTCGCGCTGGACGCATCCATCAATTCGGCGGCTCCAATTGGACGGCCGAGCGCGTCGATGAAGCCAATGCCTATGCGGCGGCAAATGGCTTGCAGGGCTTCTCGCTCCTGTCGAATAATTTCTCGCTGGCGCGCATGGAGACGCCCGTCTGGCCGGGCTGTTTGGCCAGCTCCACCGATGCGTTTCGCGATTGGCACACAAAAACCAATATGGCGTTACTGCCTTGGTCGGCACAAGCGCGCGGATTTTTTCTCAATTGGGAAGGCACAGGCCTCGCCGCCAGCCGCCATGGCGCCGACCCGAGCGATGAAGAAATGAACCGCGTTTGGGGTTCCTCCGAAAATCTAGAACGCCGCCGCCGCGCGTTTGAACTGGGTGAAAAACTTGGCGTCAGCGCGCTGCAAATCGCGTTGGCCTATGTGTTGCGCCAGCCCTTTCCGTGCTTTGCCATCATCGGGCCCCGCACGCCGATGCAACTGCACGACAGCTTGCGCGCCGTCGAAATTCAGCTAACGCCCGAGCAAGTGGCTTGGTTAGATTTGCGTGATTAGGCGTGATTAGGCCTGATTAGGCCCTGATTAGGATCGCGTCAGGCGCCACAAAAGGCGCAGCCAACGATTGTTTAACGCGAGCAATAACAACTCGAAACGTTTGCCCGCCAAGGCTCCGGCCGACATATTGCTGACCGTAATCAAGCGCATCGACATAATCATTTCTTCGCGCATTTTCACCGCCACGGGGGTGTCTTTGCCCTGCCCGAGCGCGGCGCTGGTCATCTCCATCGCCGCGGCTACCACGCGCTTGCCCAGCCAATGATAGCGAATATCGGCCAAAGTAGAATTGGCATGATAGGGTTTTATCGGGTCGGGCGTCGGCACTTGCACGCCCAAGGCGGCGAGCTGCGCGTCCCCCATCACCACATAGGGCGCTTCGGCCAAGGGCTTCGAATTGCGCTGCGAGCTGGCCGGTAATTCGACTTGCAGGGTCTCGCGAATATCGCTGGCCGAGGCGGCAAACAGAATATCAAAAGCACCCGGCTCGACATCGAAATCATCTAGCTGCGTATCGAAATAAGCAAACGCGCGTCGGTCGAGCGTGAACGCCACCACTTGGCTCTCGCCCGCTTGCAGGGTAATTTTTTGAAAAGCTTTTAGCTCGCGGTCGGGGCGATAGGGCGTGCTTTCCACATCGCGCACATAGACTTGCACCACTTCAGACCCAGCCACAGCGCCGCTATTGGTAACCCGCACACACACGCTTATCTGCTCGTCTTGCACCGACCAAGGCGCGCTGATTTGCGCCTCGCTATAGCTAAAGCTCGTGTAGCTAAGCCCGTGGCCAAACGCAAAAAGCACGGGCACATCATGGCTGGTGAAATGGCGATAGCCGACATTCAGGCCTTCGCGATAGACCAATTGGCGCGGATGCGTGGCGAAATTTTGCTGGCTCGGAGTATCCGCCAAATGCAAAGGAAACGTTTCGGCCAGCTTCCCGCTCGGGTTTATATCGCCATATAGCAAATCAATCAGCGCGCCCGCGCCAGCCTGTCCCGCCAGATAGATTTCCAAAACGGCTGGCGTGGCATCGAGCCAAGGCATTTCAATCGGCGCGCCATTCGACAAAACAACCACTGTGTTGGGGTTCACGGCAGCGACCGCCTCGATGAGGTTTTCAATCTGGGCGGGCTGGCGCAAATGCTCGCGGTCAAAACCTTCCGCTTCAAACAGCGGCGGCAGGCCAGCCATCACAATCGCGACTTTGGCCTGCTTTGCTTGCGCCACAGCTTGTTCGATAAGCGCGTCATCTTGCGCCGCCAATTCCGCGTCAAACCCGGGCGCGAAAGACACGTTGGCCTCGCCGAGTTTTTCGCGCCATAGCGCCAAAGGTGTATCGATTTGCGTGGCGTTCACTTGCGAGCTGCCCGCGCCTTGATAGCGCGGCGTTTCGGCAAAAGCCCCGATGAGCGCAATCGTATCGCGCGGCGACAATGGCAGGAGGTTGGCCTGGTTTTTCAGCAAAACCGCGCCTTCGCCCGCCGCTTTGCGCGCCAATGCGTGATGCGCTTTGAAATCAACTTTTCTGGCCACGGCATTTTCTTGCGCCGCCAACATCAGCTCGGTAACGCGAGACGCGGCGCGGTCGAGATGCGCTTCGTCGAGGCGTCCCTCGTGAACCGCCGCCGCCACTTGGGCGTCATTGACGCCGCCCGTGCTTGGCATTTCCAGCTCTAAGCCCGCCGCCACGCCGCGCACGCGGTCGTTCACGGCACCCCAATCGGTGACCACCAGACCTTTAAAGCCCCAGCGGTCGCGCAAAATCTCGCTCAGCAAAGTCTCATTCTCCGAGCAATACGCCCCGTTGAAGCGATTATAGGCGCACATCAGGGTCCATGGCTGAACCTGTTTTACGGTGGTTTCAAAAGCTGGCAGATAAATTTCAAACAGGCTGCGCGCATCGACCAAAGTGTCGACCACCATGCGCTGCGCCTCTTGGTTGTTGACGGCAAAATGCTTCAAGCTGGTGCCGACCCCCGTCGATTGCACGCCGCTAACAAAAGCCGTCGCCATCTCGCCAGCCTGATATGGGTCTTCGGAGTAATATTCAAAATTGCGTCCACATAGGGGGCTGCGCTTAATATTCACCCCAGGCGCCAGCAAAACCGAGACGTCTTCGGCCATGGATTCGCAGCCAATGGCAGCACCGACTTCGGCCATCAGTTCGCGGTTCCAGCTCGAGGCCAAAGTAACCCCCGTGGGAAAACACGTGGCGGGAACGGCGGCACTTAGCCCCATATGGTCGGATTTGGCGCCTTGTTTGCGCAGCCCATGCGGGCCGTCGGACACCATGACTTTGCCAAGGCCAAATTCTTCGATTGGCTGCAAATCCCAAAAGCTAGAGCCAGACATCAGCGACGCTTTGACTTCAATCGACATTTGCCCGACGAGCTTGGCTGCCTCGTCTGCCATTTCCCACGGTTGTTTCATGTCGCACCCCTAAATCACTTGAAAAGCCCATCAATTGAGGCCAGTTTAGGCGAGGCTTATATGAGACACAAGCGGCGCCTTGCCGTCAGCTATTATGCTGGCGATGGGCATCGCTAGGAGACCCCGAATGCGAGATATTCTGCGCAATTATGCAACCCATGCCAGCGTGCAAATGCTGTTTTTGGCGGCGGCCATCTGCCTCTATGCGGTGGCCAGCCAAGCGCTTTGGAGCTATTGGCCTTGGGCGATTTTGGTGATTGTCTCGGCGCCGTTTTTTGAATGGATCACGCATAAATATACGCTGCACCGCGATCTCACACCAAAGCCGGGTTTCTGGCGCGACTATCAAATTCGGCTGCACCACGGCCATCATCTATATCCCGAACGCCGCGACCTGCAATTTGCGCCCAGCAGCGCCATCGTGATTATGTTTGCCCAACTTTATGCCAGCTATGCGCTGATGATTTATCTGGTTGGCCAAAAGCACGAGGCCGTTTGGATGCCCCTGCTCGCCTCTGTGGCTTATTATTTGGTTTATGAATGGACGCATTTGGCGCATCACACGCAAACCTATAAGCCGATGACCAAATGGGGCTTGGCTCTGCGCGAGGCGCATATGCGACACCATTTTCATAATGAAAATTATAATTGGGGCATCACCAATGGGCTGGGCGATGTGCTGCTCGGCACTTGGAAATCCACCCAGGATGTCGGCAAAAGCGCGACGGCCAAAAACCTCTCTGGCTTTGATGGAGCTTAATTTATGGACGAGCTAAACATCGGCCTCATCGGCGCCGGACAAATGGGGCATGAGCATATTCAAAATTTCAATTTGCTGGACGGCGCGCGCATTGCCGCCATCGCCGACACCCATGCCCCCATGCTGGCCAAAGCCCTCGAGCTAAGCGACACTCACGCGCGCACCAGCGACGATTATGAAACCCTACTCAGCGACGACAGCCTCGATGCGCTGGTCATTGCGACACCGAATTTTCATCACATCGATGTCTTGCGCGCCGCCCTTAGCACCGGAAAACCGATATTATGCGAGAAGCCGCTTTGCACCACTTTGGCCGATACCACAGAGGTGATGCAGCAAGTGGCGCGCGATAATTTGACCTTTCAAGTGGGCATGGAATATCGCTTCAAACCCGCTTTGGCCGAGATGATTGCCCGCGTCGAGCGTGGCGACATTGGCCAAACCCATATGCTTTCCATCCGCGAGCATCGGTTTCCCTTCCTGCCCAAAGTCGACGATTGGAACCGCTTTAACGCCAATTCAGGCGGCACTTTGGTGGAGAAATGTTGCCATTTCTTCGACCTCATGCGGCTGATTATTGGCAGCGAGCCGGTCGGCGTGGTGGCCTCTGCGGGGCAGAGCGTCAACCATTTGGACGAGCGCTATGATGGCCATACGCCCGATATTTGGGACAATGGCTATGTGGTGTTCGATTTTGAAAACGGCGCCCGCGCCATGCTCGATCTATGTATGTTCGCCGAAGGCTCGCGCCATTCCGAAGAGCTGGCCGCCATGGGCGATAAAGCCAAAGTCGAATGCCTGTTGCCGCAAAACATCGTCACCCACGGCCATCGAGATACATGGGTCGTCGATAAAACGCAGGTTCATGTGCCAGAAGAAATTTTAAACGCGGGCTATCACTCGGGCGCCACTTACCATCAAAACCAAGCCTTTTTAGCTTCGGTGCGCGGCGAGGCCGAGGTGGTGGTAACCGCCGAAGACGGCCATCGCGCCGTGGCCATGGGCGTGGCGGCACAAATGGCGGCGCACGAAAAACGCCGCGTAGACATGACGGAGCTAGGATTATGAACACAAGCGGTGCAGACGAAAACTTAGTCGATGGCTCGGCGCGCCTATTGGGCGATAAGCCAGTCGGCGCGCTCGGCTTTGGCTGTTGGCGCTTGGTCGGCGACAATGTGGCCGAGGCCACGACCCGCATTGAAACGGCGCTCGAATGCGGCATGACACTCATCGATAATGCCGATGTCTATGGCCTCGATTGGGGCGGCAAAGCCTTTGGCGAAAGCGAGACGCTCTTGGGCAAAGTGCTGGCCGCATCGCCCGAATTGCGCCCGCGCATGGTGCTGGCCAGCAAGGGCAGCATTATCCCCGGCGTGCCATATGCCGCCAATGCCCTTTATTTAAACGCGGCCGTCGATGCCTCTTTGGCGCGCTTGCAGAGCGAGCATATCGACCTCTATCAAATTCACCGTCCCGACATGTTTACCCATCCAGCCCAGACCGCCGCCGCGCTCGATGGTTTGGTGCAAGCTGGCAAGATTGGCAGGGTAGGCGTGTCGAATTATACCCGCGCGCAGAGCGATGCCTTGCGCCATTTCTTGAAAGCGCCACTGGTTAGCGTGCAGTCGGAATATTCGCTGAACCATTTAGAGCCTTTGCGCGATGGCACTTTAGACGACTGCATGCGCCACGACACCGCGTTTTTGGCATGGTCGCCGCTTGGCGGGGGCGCCCTTTTGGGACAAGACCTGCCACCAGCTTTGAGCAAATTGCTGGACGCTTTGGCCGAGCGCGAAAGCACCGACCGCGCCGGCATCGCCTTGGCATTTGTTTTGGCGCATCCCGCCAAACCCGTGGCATTGCTTGGCTCGCAATCGGTGGCACGGATGAAAGCGGCGCAAAAGGCCACGCAGCTTACATTGACACGCAGCGACATATACGCCCTGATAGAAGCCGCTGAAGGCGTGCCCCTTCCCTAATTAAGGATTTCAAATGACCGCCCTGCCTCAAGCCGAAATCAGTTGGTTTTCTGCCCTTTGCGACGATGATTATCAATTTCTCGGCGTCGAGGATACCAGCCTCAAAGCCAGTTGGCCGCATTGCCGCGATATCGCCCAGACGGCAGATAAAAACGGCTTTGACAATATTTTGCTGCCCTCCGGCTATAGTTTGGGCATGGATAGTATTGCTTTCGCGGGCGGCATTGCCCCGCTGCTGGAGCAAATGCGCTTGCTGGTCGCTGTGCGCTGCGGCGAAATGTGGGTGCCGCAATTGGCGCGCCAACTCGCCACGCTCGACCAAATGCTGAACGGACGGTTGACGATAAATATTATTTCCTCCGACCTGCCCGGCCAAACGTTAGACGGGGGCCCGCGCTACCAACGCACCCGCGAGACTATGCAAGCCTTGCGCCAATTTTTGAACGGCCAAGCCGTGAAAATGGATGGCGAGTTCGTCAAACTCGATTTAGCCCCCCCGCGTATGGGAACGGTGTCGGGCAAAAGCCCGCCGTTTTATTTCGGCGGTCTGTCGCCGCCAGCTTGCGATGTGGCGGCGGCTGAAGCGGATGTGTTTCTCATGTGGCCAGACACGATGGACAAAGTAAAAGCCGTGTTGGACGACATGAAAGCGCGCGCCGAAGGCTATCATCGGACGTTGAAATATGGCTATCGCGCGCATGTGATTGTGCGCGAAACCGAGGCCGAAGCGCGCGAGGCCGCCGACTTATTGATCAGCCGCCTCGACGATAAAATTGGCGAAGACATCCGCAATCGTTCGCTCGATAGCGCCTCTGTGGGCGTGCGCCGCCAAGCCGAAATGCGCGAGGCGGCCAATGCCTCGGGCAGCGGCGATTATGTCGAGGACAATCTGTGGACGGGCGTGGGGCGCGCGCGCTCGGGCTGTGGCGCGGCCATTGTCGGCGACCCCGACCAAGTCTTGGCCAAGCTCAATGCCTATCGCGAACTGGGCATTGAAAGTTTTATTCTGTCGGGCTATCCGCACCGCGACGAATGCGATTTATTCGCCAAATATGTTTTGCCGCAAATCAATCACGGCCCCTTAAGTTTCGAGCCATCGGAGGGCTAAATGCGATTTGGATTAGACCTCGGCGGCACGAAAATGGAAGCCATTGTGATGGATGGCGCAGGCGAGATACGCTGGCGCCAACGCGCCCCGACCCCGGCCGAAGACTATCCCAACATCGTGCAAACCATCGCGGAACTGGTGGAGGCAGGCGAAGCCGCCATCGGCGCGCGCGTCAGCGTCGGCATTGGGATGCCCGGCTCGCTGTCGCCCAAGACGGGTCTGGTGCGCAATTCCAACACCCAAAGCTTGAACGGCCAACCCTTGCGCCAAGACTTAGAAGCCCGCTTGGCTCGCGAGGTGCGACTGGCCAATGATGCCAATTGCTTCGCCCTATCCGAGGCCGCCGATGGCGCCGGACAAGGCGCGCAATCGGTCTTTGGGGTCATTTTAGGCACTGGCTGTGGCGGCGGTTTGGTTATCTCGGGCGCGCTTCAAAACGGCGTTAATGGCGTCGGCGGCGAATGGGGGCATAACCCTTTGGCGGCGCCCACACAAGAAGAAGTGCCGGGCCCGGCGTGCTATTGCGGCCGCTATGGCTGCAATGAAGTTTGGTTGTCGGGCTCTGGTTTTGCGCGCGACCACAATCAAGTAACCGGACAAAATCTGACCAGCGAGCAAATTATCGCCAGCGACAGCCGCGAAGCGCAAGCCAGTTTCGAGCGTCTGTGCGATCGGCTGGCGCGCGCCTTGGGCGCGGTGATTAACTTGCTGGACCCCGAGACGATTGTCTTGGGCGGCGGGCTATCGAATGTCGATGCGCTATACCAAAGATTGCCGCAAATCTGGGATGCGTATATATTCTCAGATGTGATTGAAACGAAACTGCTGAAAAACCAGCATGGCGACAGCAGCGGCGTAAGAGGGGCGGCTTGGCTTTGGCCGAATAAAGCGTAAACCGATTTCGCCAAAACCGAACCCTGAGGACGAGAGATTATGTTTGAAGAAATTCTGCCAAGTGCCGCTTATGAAGCGCTGAAAAAAGATGCCGATGCGCAGCTTATCGACTGTCGCTCGATGGCCGAATGGAACCTCATCGGCGCGCCTGATTTAAGCCCCATCGACAAGCAAGTGGCTTGCCTCGAATGGCAGAGCGTCGACGGCCAGCGGAACGAAAGTTTCTGCGATAAAATCAGCGAGCATATCGACAAAGAAACGGCGATTTACATTATCTGCCGCTCTGGCGCGCGCTCAGCCGCGGCCTGCCAAGCCTTGGCCGCCGCAGGGTTTACCACTCTGTTTAACGTGAGCGGCGGCTTTGAAGGCAATACAGATGCCCAAGGCCACCGCGCCACCCAAGAGGGCTGGAAATTCGAAGGACTTCCCTGGCGTCAGCCCTAAAGGGGAGGCGCCAGCCATAAGTAAGGAAAGAGATACCGACTTAAAGTCGAATATCCCCTTTATCCACTTGCGCTTGCAAATCGGCTGTCATCGGCACGGCACTGTCGCCATCGCGCGCCAGAAGATATAAATCATCTTCCACTTCCGCGACCGAATAGGCGGCGTTTTTCAGTTTCGATTTCTGAAACTTAAACGTGCCAGTCACATCGACTTTCTGGCCAATGCGCAAGAACCTTGGCACGGCATAGGCCGGCAGATTTTCCCGCATATGTTTGGCCAAACCATCGAGGTCCAGCTTGCCGTCTTGTTTTTGCGTTAAATACAACATGCCACAACGGCCATCGCGGCCCGGCACGGTGACGCCGTAAACCACGGCATCTTCAATCTCTGGCCATTTCATAATCACGCTCTCGACTTCCGTCGTCGCAACATTCTCGCCTTGCCAGCGGAATGTGTCGCCAATGCGGTCGCCGAATTGAATGTGACCGTGTTTTTGCAAGACCACCAAATCGCCCGAGTTAAACCACGCATCGCCTTTTTCGAAGGCATCGCGCAGAATTTTCTTTTCGCTGGCTTGCGCATCCGTATAGCCATCGAACGGGTTCTGCTCGTCAATGCGCACAATCAAAAGTCCGGTATTGCCGGGCTTTACTTTTTGCAAAAACGCATCGGCGTCGGCTGTCGGCATGTCGGCGTCCACATCATAGCCGACCACTTCCCAAGCCTTGCCGTAGCTCGGCGACCAACCAACGGTTTTGTCGAAATTGAAAATATTCACAAACCCCGTATTGCCTTCCGAGGCGCCATAAAATTCATGGACGCGCGCAATGCCGAAGCGCTCCTTAAATTCCATCCAAATATCGGGACGCAAACCATTGCCCAAAACTTTTTCAATGCCATGGTCTTTATCGTTCGCCTTCTCGGGTTGCGCCAAAAGATAGCGCAAGAGTTCGCCGATATAGATAAACGCCGTGGCGTTAAATTTGCGGCAATCGTCGAAGAAATTACTGGCCGAGAACTTGCGGCGCATGGCCAAAGTCGCCCCGCCTGCCAAACACGAGCCAAGCCCCACCACCAAAGCGTTGGAATGGTAAAAAGGCAGCGAGCAGTAATAGGTATCTTTCGGCGTCAGCGTCATCACATTGACCCCGAATTGCATGCCTGCGCGGAAAATTTTCATATGCGTGGTGATACTGGCTTTCGGCAAACCCGTGGTGCCAGAGGTGAAAATATAATAGGTCTGGGTTCCCAAAGTCAGCACTTGGTCTGGCACGATATTATGGCTCGGTTGAGCCGAAACTGGCGCCATCATCTCTTCATACCCAGCGGCGGCTGTCTTATTGTCGCCATCGCCAATATACAAAAGCTTGCCCGCATGATTGGCTTCCAGCACATCGGCAACGCTTTCCATATTGGCCATACATTCCGAGCCGACAATGACCAAAGAAGGCTCGATGAGGCGCAGACTATGCGCCAAAGCTTCATGGGTTTGACCCGTGTTAACCATGCCCGCCACAGCGCCCAGCTTCAGGCAGCCGAGAACGCTAAACAGCAGCTCGGGTCGGTTTTCGACGTTAATCGCAATGCGGTCGCCATATTTAATGCCGCGCGCGCGATAATAATGCGCCGCTTGGTTGGCCTTGGCATTTAGCTCTGCCCAGCTGAAACGCTGGTCTTCAAACAGCAGCGCCGTATCGTCGGGGCGTTCGGCTGCATGGCGTTCTAGAAATTCCACCATCGATATCTCATCGCCAGAGCGCGAGCTTATCAAAGTCTTTAAATTAGCAATCGCGCCTTTGCGACTTAAGAATTTCAGCAAGCGGAAAATATATTTTCCCGTGGTAATTTTTTGCTCTTTAAACGCCATCATCTACTCCCTGACAGTCTTTACATTTCAAATTCAAAAGCTTTTTTCAACGCCGGACGCGCTTGCAGTCGGGCGGAATAAGCTTTCAGATTAGGATGATCGTGGCTGACAATCCCCATACGCTCGGCCATCATAATCGAATGCCCCAGCATGGTATCGGCGGCGCTAAACTCGCCGGCCAAATAATCTTTGCCGTGCAAGGCGTCTTCAACCGGCTGCAAGGCGCGCGCCAGCAAGCGCTGCGCTTGCCCCAAAACCGTCGCGTCGCGGCGCTCTTCGGGCAGTAAAATCGTATGCACGACAATCGTGTTGATGGGCGGCATCACCATGCCTTCGCAATAGTGAAACCATTGCAAATAATCGGGAAAATTTGGCGCATCGGCGGCCGGTTTCAGCCCGCCATTTTTATGCCGCTCGAGAATATACTCGGCAATCGCACCACTTTCGTAAATCATCACATCGCCATCTTCCAAAACCGGAATGCGCCCCAAGGGGTGGCGCGCTTTATGGTCGTCAGATTTTAAGTCTTTGGGATGAAAATCCATCCGGTTCAGCTCATAGTCCAGACCCAATTCTTCCAGCAGCCATAGCGACCGCACGGCGCGCGAGTTGGGGGCAAAATGCAAAGTCAACATCGGTATTTCCTCCGTTTTTAGCAGGTTATTCGGCTCAGACTGTGCCACTGCCTCGCCAGAAAGTCTATAGAAACCGCGCCAAAATCCCAATAAATCGAGACGCCTTAAGCGGCATAAGCACGAAACGTCAGATTGATACGCTGCCCCTTCACCCGCCGCATGGGCGGCAGGCTATGCTGCCAATGCTCTTGGGTCGGAGGGCGCATAATCAGCAGACTGCCATGCCCCAATTCGACTTCGCATTTTTGCTTATCCTGCTTATGGCGGAACAAAAACCGACGCGGCTCGCCCAAAGACAGCGAGGCAATGGCGCCCCTCGGGTTCAGCTCTTTTTCATCGTCGCTATGCCACGCCATGCCCTCTTCGCCCGAGTGATAGAGGTTTAACAAACAGCAGTTGAACGTGGCTTGGCTGGCGGCTTCGACGCGCGCTTTAAGCTCGGCCAAGGCGGGCGTCCACGGCGCGGCAATTTTGGTGTTATGCGAATAAGTATAGCGATACGGCGCATCGCCATGCCAGGCCACGGCACGCTTGGTGACGATATCGCGGCCATAGAGTTTCACGCGGTCGCGTTGCCAATCAATCTCATCTTGCAACCGCTGATAAAACCCATCCGCCTCGCTGCCCCCCAAAAGGCTCTCGACATAGCGGCACTCGCCGTCGCGCGGCAGCAGGTTTGGCGATATTGGGTCGGCGAATAAATCCATTAGTCAGATTTAGCGCGCGCCCCATAAATAGCAATCACGCTCAGGGCCAAAAGGACAGCCGCGGCATAAATCCCGGGCGGCGTGTGGCCCGTATTGGTTGGCTTGACCAGCACGCCCAAGATAATCAGCGATTTTTCGAGACATAAAAGAGATAGGATAGGCAAAGTGAAATTGCGATAGCGCAAAGCCACCAGAGCCAAAACACTGCCCCAAGCGATTTGCGTCGCGCCCACCCAAGCGGCCAAGCCAATCATCAGCAAGCCGCCTTCATGCGCCAAATTAAGATTGGCAATCACGCCAAGCCCGCTGTCGGGCAAAATAACGTGCAAGGCTCCGCCGATGAGGCTCTGAAGACTGCCCAGCCCCAAAACATAGGGCGCCCAGCTGGCCCCTGTATATTGATCATTGGTGGTTTCCGGTAAAAAAGCCATTTCCACTTCTCCTTTTTATATATCCAAGTCGACTTGATGGTTGAACCAAGCCAAATCGGAGAACGAGCGTAAATCCATTTCATGCGTCCACACCGAACGATGCTGATGCGCGACATGGAAATAAGTCTCGGCGATTTTTGCGGGCAAAAGCAAGCCGTCTTTATCTTTGCCGCGCGCCTCGCGCAGTTTTTGGAAGTTTTCTTCGCCCAACATTTTGCCCAACGTATCGGGCGCATCCACCGCCCCATCGATAATAATATGGGCCACATGAATGCCTTGCGAGGCATATTCGGCCATCAGGCTTTGGCACAACATGCGCCGTCCGCCCATGGCTGCTGCATGGCTGTGCTGGCCGGCATTGCCGCGCACCGCAGAGGTCGCCGAGGTGACCAATAAAGTGCCGCTGCCGCGCTGTGCCATCAACGGAAACAAAGCCTTGGCAACGCGGAACAGCGCAAAAGTTGCCATGCGCCAGCCCAGCTCGAATTGCTTATGCGTGGTGACCTCCAGCGCGCGATTGCCGATTTGCGCGCCCAAATTAAACACCACGGTTTCAATCGGGCCGGTGTCGCTCTCGATATCCCCAATCAGGTCCTCAATGGCATTGTCCTCGGCCGCATTGAGCAAGCGTCCGCTGGCCTTGCCGCCGTCGGCCTGCACGGCCTCGACGAGTTTTTGCAAGCCAGCTTCATCGCTGCGCCGAGCCAAAACCACGTGATAGCCTTCTTGGGCAAATCGTTTTCCGACATGGCCACCAATGCCCGCACCTGCACCTAAAACCAAAACCACTGGGGTCATTTTTTCATCCCTTTATTGTTGCCCCCAAAGCTTATCGGTTTTTAACTATCCCCCAAGCTCTTTTTTTCCTAGTCTTTAGGCATCTAATCGAGGGAGAAACTTATGCCTTTAACCGTTACCCCTACGGGGTCTAGCTGTGGCGCCTTTGTTACGGGCGTCACCCTATCGCAACCCCTATCCGCTGATTTGGTCGCCGAGCTGCGCGCCCATTGGGTGACGCATAAAGTTCTGGCTTTCCCCGAGCAGAAAATGTCCGACACCGACCTCGAGCGCTTTACGCTCAACTTCGGCGAATTTGGCGAAGACCCGTTTTTCGGCCATATCGACGGCCATGAAAACATTGCCGCCATTCAGCGCAATGCCGATGAGACCACACCGATTTTTGCCGAAAGCTTGCATTCCGATTGGAGCTTCTTGGACGTGCCGCCCGCTGGCACAGTTTTATATAGTCTGGTCATCCCCCCGCATGGCGGCAATACGCTCTATGCCGACCAAGTGGCCGCCTATGAACGCCTGCCCGATGCTTTGCGCGACAAAGCCGACAGCCTCACCGCCATTCATTCGGCCGAGCTTGGCTATTCCCCGCACGGCGTATATGGCGACGATGATGAGGGACGCAGCATGAAAATTTTGCCCAGCGAAAAAGCGCTGGAGAAAAACCAACATCCTTTCGTGCGCACCCATCGCGAGACGGGCAAGAAAGCGCTATATAGCTCGCCCGCTTATATTTTGGGCTTTGAAGGCTATGACAAACAAGAAAGCGACGCTTTGATGCTGGAGTTTTATGGCCACCAAAGCGCGCCCGAGATTATGTATTCGCACCCATGGCAAAAAGACATGCTGGTGATGTGGGACAATCGCTCGCTGTTACATGCCGCCACCGGCGGCTATGACGGCTACGACCGCCTGCTGCACCGCACCACGATTGCTGACACTTCCTTTTAAGGCCCGAGACCTATGACCGAGACCATTCAAGCCATTGAATTGCGCGAATTTGGCGCGCCCGAAAACATGCAGCTCATCACCAAGCCTGTGCCCGAGCCGAACGCGGGCGAAATACGCATTCGCCTAAAAGCCGTGGGGCTGAATATGGCCGACACTTATCAACGCACGGGGCTGTATCCCTTGCCCCTGCCCACCGGATTGGGCGCCGAGGGAGCCGGGATTGTTGAGGCCGTGGGCGCGGGCGTCGATATGGCCATTGGCACGCGGGTGGCTTTTTCCATGGCCTTTGGCGCCTATGCCGAAGCCATTGTTTTGCCGGCCAGCGCCGTGGTGCTTTTGCCCGACAGCGTGGGCGACGAGCCAGCCGCCGCGATTATGCTGAAAGGCATGACGGTGGATTATTTGTTCAATGACACATTTGTCTTGCACGGCGGCGAGACGGTTTTATTTCACGCGGCCGCCGGCGGCGTTGGCCTGATTGCCTGCCAATGGGCGAGACATTTGGGCGTCCGCCTCATCGGCACCGCCAGCACCAAAGCCAAATGCGAGCGGGCCATCGCCCATGGCGCGGCCGAATGCTATTTATCCGATGACCCCGATTTGGCCGAGACCTTAAAACAAGCTTCGGGCGGACAAGGCTTCCCTGTGGTTTATGACAGCGTCGGCCATTCGACCTATCGCTTGAGCTTGGAGGCTTTGGCGCCTTTCGGCACTTTCGCCAGTTTCGGCAATGCCTCGGGGCCCATTGCCTCTATCGTGCCAGCCGAATTGGCCACGCATGGCTCGTTGAAATTCACCCGACCGACTTTGGCTACCTATCTTTTCACGCCGGGGTGGATGCAAGCCTCGGCCGAGCGAATTTTTGCTTTGATGGAAGCCGGTGCTTTGGCGCCCGAGATTAACCAACGCTATCGGCTCACCGAAGTGGTGCAAGCGCATCGCGATTTGGAAAACCGCGCCACAACGGGGTGCAGCGTTATTCTGCCTTAAAGCTTGCGGCCCGAAACCGCGAAAGGCGCGGGCGCAATTTCAGGCGCCGCGCCAGTCATTAAATCTGCCAAAAGCCGCGCCGAGCCAACCGCCATCGTCCAGCCCAAATGACCATGGCCGCAATTGAGCCACAGCCCCTCGATGGGGGTGGCGCCAATGAACGGGCGCCCATCCGACGACATAGGCCGCAAGCCCGCCCAAGCCTCGCCAGCCGACCAATCCAATTGCGCCGCCATATCGGGCAAGAGACGCTCGAAGAATTGTTGCAACAGCCGCAAGCGGCGCGGCTCAATGGCGCGGTCATGGCCGATGAATTCAGCCATGCCGAGAATGCGAAGTCTATCCGGCAGGGGCGTCACCGAAATATGCAACCGCGGGTCTACCAACGGATGCGCCAAAACTGTGCCCTCTAGCGACGCCGTCGACAGGGTAAGCGAATAGCCTTTGGCAGGCTGCACTGGCAGGTTTATGCCGAGCGGCGCCAAAAGCGCGCGCGCGCCAACCCCAGCCGAGACAACCACTTGCCCAAGCAAAGCCTCGCCATCGACTTCCACGCCAACCACGCGCCCGCTCTCGCGCAGCAGCTTGGTAGCCCGCGCGCCCAAGCGAAGCTCGCCGCCAAGCTTTTGACCCTGCGCCAGCAATTGCTCGCAAAACACGCGCGCATTGCCAACTCTATCATTGGGAAAATACAAAGCCCCCATCGGGGGGTCGCCCGCTTGCGCGAGGCTCGGCTCGCGCGCCAAAAGCGCATCGGCATCTAATTTTTCATAGACCAGACCTTGCGGCGCCAAAAGCTCGGCCATCGCCAAGGCGGCGGCACGTTCGGCGGACGTATGGAAAAGCTTCAAAGTGCCTGGCTCAGACGCCTCGAATTGCAAGCCGAGCGATTGGCGCAAGGCATCTGTCTGGCGGGTTGAATATTGCGCCAGACTATAATTGGCTTGGGTGATGGCGCGGTGGCGCGCGGGCGCTGAATTGCGCAAGAAGCTGGCGCCCCAGCCGAGCAGTTTCGGCACTTGCCCCAAATGCAATTTCATCGGCGCCAGCGGATTAAAAACCGAAGCCAATAGCGGCACGCCAATGCCAGGATTATTCCATGGGTCGGGCAGGCTTGGATGCAAAACGGCGCCATTGGCAAAGCTGGCACCTTGGGCAATTTGCGTTTCGCCATCTATCAAAACAGTGGGAAGGCCGCGCGCTGCCAGCTCGTAAAAACTGGTAACCCCCGCCAATCCAGCCCCGATAAGGATGATTGGGTTTTGCGTCATCGCGCCTCGTCTTTTCATACCTAAACCGTCTTACAAGCTGGGAAAATAGCAATATTTGGCGCAATTACCAGCCCTTTCCAGCGCGCCAGCTTGACACAGGGCGGGCGCCTCGGTTTACTTTTTTAAAAGGCTTTGGGAGATAAACATGCCAGAAACCATCGAACTCATGGGCGCGCCAGGCTCGCCCTATACGCGCAAAATGCTGGCGCTGCTGCGCTATCGCCAAATTCCGTATAAAGTTTTCTGGCAAGGCAATATGGCGACGATAAATGCCGCGAATGCCAAATACCCCAAACCGAAAGTCTCGCTTTTGCCAACGTTTTATTTTCCCGATGACACGGGCGCGCTGCAAGCCGTCACCGATTCTAGCCCCATCTTGAGACGCTTCGAGACAAGCCATTCTGGCCGCAGCGTCATCCCAAACGACCCGATTATGGCGTTTCTAAATTGGCTCGTCGAAGATTATGCCGATGAATGGCTAACCAAATCGATGTTTCACTATCGCTGGCACTATGCGACGGATATCGAAAAAGCCGCCTCCATTCTGCCCCGCTGGTATGCGACCGGCGCCAGCGATGCAGAAATCGCGCCCCTATCCAAGATGGTCAGCGAGCGGCAAATCTCGCGCCTGTCTTATGTCGGCTCGAATGAGATAACCAAAGAAACCATTGAAAGCAGCTTTCATCGATTTTTAACTGGCCTCAACGCGCATCTGCAAACCGCCACCTATATGTTTGGCGGCCGTCCCGCTTCGGCCGATTTCGCCATCTATGGCCAATTGACCCAATTGGCTTTATTCGACCCAACGCCCGCAAAAATGATTATCGAGCGCTTCCCCCGCATCTATGCGTGGACCGAATCCATGGAAGACCTATCGGGCTTGCCCGTGGCCGAAGACGATAGCGATTGGTTGCGCAACGAAGATATTGGCGAGACGCTGGTTAACCTCTTGGCCGAGATTGCCAATCTTTATATGCCCTATTTGAAAGCCAATGCGCACGCCGTGAAGAATGGCGATGAGCTGATGCAAACCGAATTAGATGGCCGCCCTTGGACGCAAAACCCGTTCCCGTATCAGGCCAAATGTTTGGCATGGATTGGCGAAGAATATGCGGCGTTAAGCGATAGCGATAAAGCCCGACTGGCCGATGCTGTCAGCGGCAGTGGCCTCATCGAAGCCTTGCAAGGCTAAGATAAAGTCAGCCCGCCATCGGCGATAATGGTTTGTCCGGTCACATAAGACGCCAAAGGCGAAGCGAGGAATAACACCACGCCTGCCATGTCTTCGGGCGTGCCAGCGCGGCCTTGGGGAATGGCGCGCAAAGCCCCTGCCAAGCGTTTTTCATTATCTGTCGTCACGGCGGTTAATTTGGTCGGCACGAGGCCGGGCGCCAATCCATTAACCCGAATGCCGTCTTGCGCCCACGCCTCGCCCAAGGTTTTGGTCAGGCTAATGGCCGCCGCTTTCGAGGCCGCATAGGCGGGATTGCCGCGATTGGATTGCAGACCCGAAACCGAGCTGACAATGATGATGGAGCCTTGGGCTTGCGACAAGAGCGGCTTGAACTTATTGGCGCAATGCATCACCGAGTCGATGTTGACGCCCATCACTTCATCCCAGCCGGTTTTTTCAAATTCCTCGCGCCCATAGCGCACCGTGCCTTGGCACAGCACCAGCACATCAAGGCTAGCGAAAGGCGCTTCATAGGCGCTCAAGGCGTCGAAGTCGGCGGCGTTTAATTGGTCGTATTGCAAGCCTTGCAAATCCGAGCCATCGGCGGCGCTATAATCGTCGCGACTGGCACGTGTTCCCCAGACGAAAACATTGGCACCGCGCGCGCGAAACCCGTGCGCCACGCCATTGCCAATGCCGCTGGAGCCACCGACCACCAAAACGGTTTTTCCGGAAAAATCTAACTCGCTCATAATTGGCTCCTAGATTAAGCGTTTTCAAACTTTGGCAGGCTCAGAGAAATCAGCACCACAGGCACCATTAAGACGGCCGCCATAATCAGTGCGATATCGTAATTGCCCGTGACATCCCAAATATAGCCCGTGTAAATGGGGCTGACGCCTGCGCCAAAAATAAAGATCGAATATTGCAGGCCATAAATCGCGCCATAATTGGCCAGACCAAAATAGCGCGCCGTGTAATAGCCGATGAGATCGACCTCGGCACCGACAGCAAAGCCAAGCGCAATGGCCGCGGCCATAGCATAGCCAATACCGCCGACACCCAACAAAACGCAGCCCAAACCAACGCCCGTGAAAACCACCGCCGTCAGATAAGGCGCGAAAATGCGGTCGATGAGAAAACCAACCAATAGCCGCCCGAACATGACCGAAAGCCCTAGCGTCGCGCCCAGCCCACCCGCTTGCGCGGGGCTAAGTCCGGCGTCTTGCAACATCGGGATGAAGGCCGGAATAAGCCCCAAAATGGCCACGGAGATAAGGAAGAATATCGCCGCCACTTTCCAAAAAGTCGGATGGCGCACGGCCTCGCCAAAGCTCAATCCGCTTTGCGCTTGGCTAACCGCCGCATCTTCGCCTTCCTGCGCGTCGGGCGCATCTTTAATCAAAAAATAGACAATCGGCAAAGCCGCCATGACGATGAGGAACATCACCACATAGCCTGCACGCCAACCGTTTTCGGCCACATAGGGCGTCATAAATTTGGGCAATGCATAGGCCATCACCCCCGTCGAGGTAAGGCTAATGCCCAGCGCCAGCCCACGATGTTTGACGAAAAACGCGTTCACTGCGCGGGTGAACGCCAGCCCCGTGGAGGCCACGCCAAACACCGCATAGGCCGCCGATAGCAAATATAATTGCCAAATCGGGCCGTTCATCAGCGTGAAACCCAGCAGCAAAACGCCATAGCCCGCCAGCGAAATCGTGGTGACGCGGCGCAAGCCATAGCGGTCGATGAGCCGGCCTGCGAAAGTGGCAAGCAACATCATCACCAAAACAGAGATTGTCTGTTGCGCGCCAATTTCCGCGCGCGACCAGCCAAATTCTTCCTGCCATGGGCGCACCCAAATGCCCGACGAATAATAAACCATGGAGGCGAGATTGACGCCAATCCCGACAAAAGCGGCAAACAAAACCGTGCCGCCACGAGCAAATTCATTCACCGAAGTCGATGGGGTTTGCATAATTTACGCCTCCAAAATTGGCTAGTTAACTTGGCGCTCTTTGCCTTCCCAATAGGGAATACGCAAATCGCGTTTCAACACTTTGCCCGCTCCAGATACCGGAAGCGTCTCGTCGCGCAAGGCCACCGAACGGGGTAATTTATAATTCGCAATCAGGGGACGACAATGTTCGACAATCTCGTCAATCGTCGGCGCAAAGCCTTCTTTGGGAACGATAATTGCATGCACAGCCTCGCCCCATTTATCGTCAGGAATGCCAATCACAGCCACTTCGGCCACGCTTTCATGCGTGGAAATGGCGCTTTCAACTTCGGCCGAGAACACGTTCTCGCCGCCCGTAACAATCATGTCTTTGATGCGGTCGGCGATGAACACAAAGCCTTCGTCATCCATATAGCCGCCATCGCCTGTATGCACCCAACCGTCTTTTAGCGTAGTTGCGGTTTGCTCTTCCAGCTTCCAATAACCTTGCATCACGCCCATGCCACGCGCGGCAATCTCGCCTACCTCACCAGGCGCGACCGGATTATTATCCGCATCGACGATTTTGATTTCCGTGCCGGGCGCGGCGCGTCCAGCCGAGCGTAATTTGGAATTATTGCCACCCAGAACATGAAACTCAGGTTGCAAGGTGGTGACAATCGGCGCCAATTCCGTTTGGCCATAGCCTTGCATGATTTTCAAATGCGGCATGCGTGTGATTAAATCGGTCAGCAGACCTTCGGGCATCGGCGAGGCGCCATACAGCATAGAGCCGAGCGAGCTTAACCGTTGCGGGTCAAAACTCTCCGAGTTCAGCAACATGCCAATCATTGTCGGCACCAAGAGCGTGTGGCTCACGCCATGTTTTTCCACCGCGCTCATCACCCCTTCAATGTCAAACATTGGGATATAAACATGGGTCGCACCGACAGCCGTCAGACCGCCACTGGCCGCACCATCGGCCAGATGGAACATGGGGGCCGTGTGCAGATAGCTCGACTCGGGGCGCGCATCGAGCATTTTCGACATCACCAAATTATTATACCAAATCGCGCGATGCGGCAGCATCACGCCCTTTGGAAAACCTGTCGTGCCGCCCGTGTAATACAGTCCCGCAAGGTCTTCGCCACCGCGCATGGCGTCATCGCAAAGGCTGCCATTGGAGACCAAATCTTCATAGGCCAACATGTCTTCTGGCACATCGCCATCATCGAGATAAATGACGTGTTCTAAGTGCGGGCATTGTTTGCGAATTTCTGGCATCGCGCCCGAGAAGGCTTTATCGACGAACAGAATTTTCGCTTCCGAGTCATTCAAGGAATAAGCGTTTTCCACGGCAGTCCAGCGAATGTTCATCGGCACCACGGCGGCACCCGACCACCAGACGGCGTGATAATATTCGGTATAGCGGTCGGAGTTCAGCGCCAGAATAGCCACGCGATCGCTGGGTTCTGCCCCGAGTTTGCGCAAGCTATCGGCGAGGCGTGCCACGCGTTGGCGATGCTCTTCCCAGGTAAACTGGCGCTCTCCCATAATGGTAGCGGTCGCGCTTGGGCGCGTGTCGGCGGCGGAATTCATAAATTGGGTAATGTTTAACATGCTCGTCTCTCTTTAAAAAATATACATAAATCAGCGACCCGCCAGGCCCTTCAAACCGTCGAATCTGAATAGAAAGCGTGTCATAAACCAAGCGGTTTTGACAAGCGAAATTGACCCGCGCCTTGCCTAGAAGGTAAAATTAAGCCCCGAGGTAAGTTTGCGGTTCTCGCGCCCCACCCCGACAAAAGGGCGCCCGTTATACCGATACGAATAGCCAGAAGTGAACATCAGCCGTTTCGATAATGGGAACGATAAAGCCAGTTCGGCCGTCACGCGTCGGTCGGCGGCCTCGCCATTTGCATTGGGTTGCCAATAGCTCACGCCATCCAATGTCCAGCCATAGGGCGAGCTATATTTGCCCTGCAAGGAGAGCGAGGCGCGGGTCTCGCTGCGGTCTTGCGCGCGGTCGCTGCTGTGTTCTTCGCGCTCGCGCATGGCGCCCAAAAGCGCCAGCACCCGCCAGCTCTTATCGCGCGACAGCCATCGACTGACCCCGCCGCCCAAAATATCGCGCTGACCCAGCTCGGCAAACGCATCTTTTTCGGTTTGCGCAAATGTCTCCCAACGCCAATCGCCAAACGCCTCGTGTTGCACATGGCGCACATGCAGCATTTGTTCATCTTCGTCTTCGACATCGTTCACTTCGCCATAGGCCACGGAAGCGAAACTGCGCCATTCTTGCGTGTGGTTTTTATGCACGACAGAAAACGAGCCATCATAGCTTTGCTTCTGCGTGGTCGCGACGGTTTCTTCAAACGCCGCCGACACGCTGCCCGACCAGCCTTCGCGCACCTCGTCCAATTGGCGCACAATCACCGTGGCTTGCGCCGGAAGCGACATCCCGCTCAAAAGCGCACCGCAGAGCAGGGTTCGCGCACGTTTGGAAAAGGTCATAATTTAGTCTCCACTTGGGGTGAAGGCGTCATAAGCATAAAGCCTATCCATCGCCCGTTGCCCCGCCCAGGGGGCGATTTGATTGCGCATAAACCCGGCCATCCCGCGCAAATGAAACACGCGCGCGTTTCGCCGCGACAGGTTTTGCACAAAATTCGTGCGCGGTTTGCGCATGGCCTCATAGCGCTGCAGCGCCGCCGCGATATCGCGCGCACCCACCAAGCATTTTGCCAATACCGCGCCATCCTCTATCGCCATGGCCGAGCCTTGCGCCATGAAAGGCAACATCGGGTGGCAGGCATCGCCCAAAAGCGAGATGCGCCCCTTGCCCCATTGGCGCATGGGGGGGCGGTCAAACAGCGCCCATTTAAAAAGACTGTCAGGGTCGGCGGCGGCGAGAAGCTGCTGAATATCGCCATGCCATCCGGCAAAATCAGCGGCCAGTTCTGACGCCTCGCCCCGATGCGTCCAAGATTCCAACTGCCAGCCAGATTTTTCGACCACGCACACGCAATTTACTAGGTCGCCGCCACGCACGTCATAGTGCACGAAATGCTTACCGGGCCCCCACCAGACATTGGCCTTGCGGGCCATCCAATCGGCGGGCAGTTTTTCGCGCGGCACCAAGGCGCGCCAAGCGACATTGCCTGTAAAACGCGGCGCTTGCTCGCCCCATAAATGGTTGCGCACGCGCGAATAAAGGCCATCCGCCCCGATAAGCGCCTCGCCCTCATAACGCGCGTGGCTGGTCGATAGCGAGACACCAGACGGGCTTTGCGATATGGCGTCGACGGGCGCGCCCAAATGCAGAGATATCTTTGGCGAGCGCTCGGCCGCTTCGGCCAAGACGCGCATTAAATCGGCACGATGGATATGATAATAAGGCGCGCCATATTTGGCCTGCGCGGCGGCGCCCAGAGGCGTTTCGGCAATGGTTTTCCCGTGCCGCCAATGGCGTATTTGCGCCGCTTCTGGCAAAACCACATAGGGGCGAAGCGGCTTTTCCAGACCCAACGCCTGCAAAACCCGCGCGCTATTGGGCGATATTTGAAGCCCCGCGCCAATCTCTTCGAAAGCTGTCGCCTGCTCTAAAACTTGGGCTTCGAGGCCTTGATGGGCAAGCGCCAGCGCGGCCGTAAGCCCGCCAATTCCGCCACCTGCTATCAATATTGCCAAATTGCCCTCCCAACGACACCGCATCCCCGATGCACAACATAACCGCATCCCCGATGCACAACATAAAGGTCGGGGATGCAAAACTTAAACCATGGCAAACATGAAAGAAAGAGCCGAGCCAGCAAGTGCCGTGTGTTTGGGCGAGCAAGCGGTCGCCATGCCGCGCTTCGGCTGTGGATAAACCGCAATATGCCAACTCAAGCAAACAAATGCGAAATCGTAATTGGCTGAAAAATATAAGCAATTGGTTTTACTTGACATAACAAAACTCAAAACTTAGAACTATTCTAATAATAATAAAAATGGGAGGTTAGCGTAGCACTCTCTGAACATAGATATAGCCCGATTAAAAAATCGCGATGGCTCGTCTCCGGTTTTGACGCCGCGATGATGCTATTGGTAGCCGCCTGTGGTGGCGGCGGCGGGGGAGATGAGACGCCCGCGGATACCACCCCCGTTGTGCCGGCCAAAGCAACGACCTCCGAAACGAGCCCAGAAACGCCCACCCAAAAGCCCATGGAAAAGGGGTCAGTTTCTCCCGAAACCCCGACACCTCCCCCCTCGCCTCTGGTTCCGCTTCAGCTGAAAGCCACCGGCCCTCGCCTGATGTTTTTGGGGACGACCAACACCGATGACCGAGCTTCCTTCGAGCCCTCGCCAAAACCGGTCTACGTCGACTTGACCAAAAAAACCTCGCGCGGCGGCTATGCCGAAAAGGCCGTCTTGGACGAGATTGAGCATCTGGTTGGCTCGCCGCATGATGACAGCCTCATTGGCGATGAAAAACCCAATGTCTTAGAAGGCGGTGCGGGCGCCGACGATTTGGACGGGCGTCAAAATCGCGACACGGCGTCTTATGCTGGCTCAACGCACGGGGTGGATGTGAATTTGGAAACGGGTTTCGCCACCGGCGGCCATGCCGATGGCGACATGCTGACGGATATTGAAAATCTCATTGGCTCTGATTTTAACGATTTTCTGACGGGCAATGCAGGGCCCAATCGATTGGACGGCGGAGCTGGCGTCAACAGCACCGATTATGTCCGCTCTGTCGGCGGCGCGCTGATGAACTTGGAGTGTTGCTCTAGCACTACTTATTCCCAAGTGTTATGCTCACCGGATCAAACATGCCTTTGGCGTCGGGATTGTGAGCGACGCCCAAAAAGTTATCGACGAACGTTTGGCCACTATGACGGCTGCGTGATTTCGACACTTTCTATACTGGTCATCCCAGTCGCATACGCCGGGATGACTTTGATACCATTTGGCTTAATGACTTTAAGCAACAGCAATTAGGAAATAAAATGAACGGTGCACAAAGCCTGATCGGTACTTTGGTTAAATCTGAAGTAGACGTCTGTTTCACAAACCCTGGCACTTCAGAAATGCATTTCGTTGCGGCCTTAGATCACGTGCCGGAGATGCGTGCTATATTGGTTTTGTTTGAAGGCGTCGCCACAGGGGCGGCCGATGGCTATGCCCGTATGATGGACAAACCTGCCGCCACTCTATTGCATTTGGGTCCGGGCCTTGCCAACGGATTGGCCAATTTACACAATGCGAAAAAAGCCCGCAGCCCTGTGGTGAATATCGTTGGGGATCACGCAACATATCATCAACAATGGGAAGCGCCGCTGACGTCCGATGTTAAAGCTTTTGCAACACCTGTATCTCATTGGATAAAGTCCAGCCCTAATGCCACCGCCGTGGGCCAAGATACAGCAGACGCTGTTCAAGCCGCAAACACCAGCCCCGGTCAAGTGGCCACACTTTTGCTTCCGGCAGATACAGCGTGGGAGGATGCGGCTGACTATGGGGTTTACCAAGCACCAAAAGCACCATCGCGACCTGACAATGAGGCTGTCTCAAAAGCGATTGAACTGTTGAGTAACGGCAAGAAAACTGTCATTTTGATTGCGGGGAAAGCATTACGCGCACCGGGCCTTAAAGCAGCGAACCGCATCACTGAGAAAACAGATGCAAGGGCCATGAGCGATACATTTTACGCACGGATGCAACGGGGCGCTGGTATCCATGGCATTGAGCGTATGCCGTATTTTGCCGAACAAATGGAGGAGACTTTGAAAGGTGTCGAGCAATTGATCATTGTTGGATCACAAGCACCCGTATCCTTTTTTGCCTATCCAAATATTCCAAATGTCCTAACGCCCGAAGGGGCAATCGTTCATACTTTGGCAACACCTGATGAAGATGGCACCCAAGCTTTAGAAGCTGTCGCTGACGCTTTGAATTGCCCAGCTGAGGGTGGGGCAACGCCTGAACTTGTCCGTCCTGAACTGGCGACAGGAGACGCCAACCCATTTGCCGTTTGGGCAGCGATTGCTCATTTCATGCCGGAAAACTCCATACTGATTGACGAAGCCGCGACTTCTGGCATGGGGTCTGAAACCTATTTGGCGAATGCTCCAGCCCATGACCTGTTGGCTCTTACGGGTGGATCAATTGGCATTGGGCTGCCGCTCGCATTAGGGGCATCGATTGCATGCCCTGAGCGCAAAGTTATTTCCGCCAATGGTGATGGTAGCGCCATGTATACCTTGCAAGCGTTATGGTCTCAAGTTCGTGAAGGTTGCGACATCGTCAATATCATCTTCTCAAACAGGAAATATATGATCCTACAAGTAGAGATCATGCGTGTTGGCGCTGAAAATGTTGGTCCAAAGGCTTTGGATATGTTCGATATTGGTAAACCGGAATTGGATTGGGTAAAATTGGCTCAAGGTATGGGTATGAATGCCATGCGCGCCAGTAACGCGGATGATATCAATCGTGCTGTTGAAGAATGTATGAAAACCAAAGGCCCGCATCTCATAGAAGTGCTCATCTGACCTTTGTGGAAAGGTGATGGTAAAAAAACGAAATAAACAATGATGTGATTAGAACGAAATCAATCAGGGTGGAACGAATTATGAAAACAACGACACATACAAGACGGAAAATATTGGGATTGATAGGCGCGGCACCTTTCGTGTTTAACGCCTCTCCTCTTTTTGCCATGGAGGTGTTTATGAAAGATCGAATTGCAAAGATTATTCAGGAATATTCTGAACAAGGTATTCATCGCACAGGTACAGATGTGGACTCGGCGAGCGCTGATTGGTTTAGCGCGCAAATCAAATCATTTGGTTTACGTCCGCAGTTGGAAAGATTCCTATTTAAACGCGTGCGACCACTGGACAATAGATTAGTCATAGGGGGAGAGGCCATTGAAGGTGTTCCGATCTATGATTGTACCTATACCAATGATAAAGGCGTTACTGGAACAATCGGTGAGATTGGCAGCGATGCTGATATTGGGGTTGTTTCTTCTTTTCCTCACTTTTCGACGCCCGGTGGGAAGGCGCTTTATAAGGCACGACATGAAAATCGGCATAAGGCGATTATTGTAATTACGCGCAAACCCTTGCCGGAAGGTATCGCTACATTCAATGCGGAGCATTTCAAAGAGCCCTTTGGACCGCCAGTTCTGCAAGTATCAAACGCGGCAGAAACCCGCATTCGCAATGCTATGGAAACAAAGCAAAAGGCGACAGCAATTGTTCATTGTGATTATGCCGATGCAACAGCGATCAACGTAGGCGCGACTATAAAAGGACGTAACCCTGAGTTGGCACCTTTGGTAATTATGACACCGCGTAGTGGCTGGTGGTATAATGCGGCCGAGCGCGGAGGTGGCATCGCCTGTTGGCTTGAAATGATGCGCGCTTTGGCTGACGTGGGGTCTGATCGAGACGTGATTTTTACAGCAAACACAGGTCATGAACTTGGCCATATTGGTCTTGATCATTTTCTTGAAAACAATCGCCATCTTATCAAAGACGCGCATATGTGGATACACCTTGGTGCGAATTTTGCGGCAGCTGGGCCAAATGGAATACGACTGCAATTCTCAGATACACAAGCACGCGAATTGACGTTTAGCCATCTTGAAAAGTCTAACCTGACCCCCAAAGTTGAAACACCGTTAATCAATCGTCCAATGGGTGAAGCGCGCAACGTCTATGATGGCAAGGGACGATACATCTCACTTCTGGGTAACAACAATCTGTTCCATCATCCCCTTGATCAGTGGCCCAATGCTGTCAATTTACAGCGGACGCATGATTGGGTTAACGCGTTTGCAGAATTGTCTATCTCCCTGTCAAAAGGGTGAATCAAAACGGAAGATGACTTCCCTTTTGATTGAATAAGGAATGAGAAATAAAAATATCTAGACGAACGACACTTGGGCTCTTGCTGGCGGGCGTTGCGGGGGCTGGATATCCCTTTGCACCTTGGCGAACAAAAAGCGGTGCGCGACATATTCTACCGAGTGTAACATCGAATTCTATTTCTCTATCTGTATCCCTTCATCAGCCGAGCGAGGGCCTTGTATTGAAGGTGGATGGCGTTCCTCATCAAGGACGTCAAACAGACACAGAGGGGCGTTTCTGGTCTTTCGCTGTAGATGGTTTGGCCGCTGATACACAGCATGCACTACAATTGGTTGAGGGGGGTGAGGTTATTGAAGACAACTGGCCCCTTAAGACCTTTCCTGAATGGGATGCCTTGCCTACCTCCTTCCGCCTTATGGCTTATACGTGTGCGGGGGGGGGCCGGATGGCTTCAGCGTCGGTAAAAAACAATTTTTTAAACCCCACAAGTTTCGTCAAACATTGTTTGATGAAGGCCTTAAGCAAAAACCAGACGCCGCCGTCGCCATTGGAGATCATATCTATTACGATTTAAAAGGCCAAAGCCTTCCAGCAGCAGGCAAAGGTATTATTAAAGTTATAGCGGGCTGGTACCTTCGTTTTAGATATGGCGCCTTTGATCGTTCCAAAGATATTATTGGCACACCAAACGAAGCGGTTATTAAAACGATTTGCGATGAGCAAATTGCAGACCTTTATGGTACGCGATTTAAATCTGTTCCTATGTTCTTTGTCTCAGATGACCATGATTACTTCGAAAATGATGATGCAACAAAAGACATTGTCACTTTCCCACCGGATGATTTCAGCCGCCGAGGATTTGAAGCAATCGCGGACTTGTATTATCCCAAGTTACCCCATGCACCGTCACCTGAGGTAAACAGACAATTTGGCATTTTACGCTATGGCAAGTTATTTGAAGCGCCGCTTTTTGACTGTGCAGGTCTAATGTCTTTTGAAGGCGAACATAAAGGTCTTATCCCAAAGGATATCGAAGGTTGGATTATAGACCGCATTTCAAAATCAGATGCTCGCCATTTAGCCCTTGTCCCATCGCATCCATTAGGGTGGACTGCTGGCAAGTGGAGAGAATGGTATCCAGACGTGGTTGCGCCAAAAGGTTTCACAGGCGTCGTTTCAAATGATCATCTCGCTGAATTAGACGGTGAACTCACCACCAATGCCACGAAATATTTATGGCAAAAAGACTGGTGGGAGCAACATCAACGCTTGTTAAAGGCACTTTCAAATCGCGCAGGAAGTAAATTTATGTTCTCTGGTGACGTCCACGCTCAAGGTGCCATAGAAATTCAAACAAGCGGCGACATGTCGCTGAAAGAAAGCCCGGTCACCTCTATTCTGGTAGGGCCGGTTGGCACGTCAGACGCCACATGGCCTTCTTCTGCCCGTAGCATCGGGGCAGCAACACCAGAATGGCTCGACGTGCGAAGCCTGGTCGATACCAAAGAAATCAACGGCTTTATCATGGTAAATATTGATCAAACCAAGGCAACCATACGCCTTCATGATTGCGGTGGATATGATCGTTCCCTGAATGAAACCGGCATCACGCAAAGAGTTGAAGAATTATCGCTGAAAGCTTAATTGTTCTCGCCTATTTGATGGAATTTTGGGAATTTGCATCGTGTGGAGTATTGTTGATCCTCTATATGGATACCTAGAGAAACATATCATTTCAGTCTCTTGAACTTGTAAAGTAATTCCAGTTGGTTGCCAGCCCCCCCCACCATAAATGCGGATACCAATTCACATGCATGCGCAGAAGTTTTAGGGCAAATGACTGGCAGAAGCTTAATAAGTTACCGTGATTATTTTTATACGCATCGAAGTGCAGGAGGAAATCAACAAAGATTTAAAGGTAAAACTGTTGCCCCCGTGTTGCCCCGGGCGCAAAGCAACCATTTAACGAAAGGCCGTCGGCACCGCATCGTATTGAAATGTATAGAGAAAAATGGTGCCGGCTGAGAGACTTGAACTCCCGACCCTCTGATTACAAATCAGCTAACGCTATGTTTTCATGGCATGTCATACAAACCATAAGTGATAATTATATCAAATATTATCATATACTTATTGAGTTTCAATGCACCATTGATTATCATATGGATTATGAGTATTCGCGTGAAATGTATCCCCGGTGTATCCCCAGATGGCCAATCAAGTTAAGTTTACTGATAGCTGGTTGAAGGCAGTCAGACCAGAAGCAGGCACACGTGTTGAGTATAGAGACACGGATTGCCCTGGCCTTATTCTGCGCGTCACTGAGAAAGGCGCTAAGACATTTTCCTTCGGCTATCGCTTTGGTGTTCGGTATAAGCGCCAAACGCTGGGTAAGTATCCGAGCCTATCTTTGAAAAATGCGCGTATACAGATCATCCAATCAAAAGCGCAACTGGCACAAGACATTGACCCGTTGAGCGAGAAGAAAGAAAACAAGAAAGCAAAAGACCTGACCGTCTCCGCTCTGGTGGATGACTATATCGAGCTGCACCAAAGGCCTAAAAACAAAACTTGGAAGCAAGCAGACGACAACCTGAGGCTGCACGTCCTGCCCCATATTGGCCATCACCCCATCCGCCAAGTTGAACGCGCTGACATTCATCGCATACTCGACAGACTGACGGCAGAAGGAAAGAACACAACAGCCAATCGGGTGTTAGCGCATGCGCGTAAGTTCTTTAATTGGCTGGTCGAGCGGGACTATCTGGAGTTCGCACCAACCGATAGGATTAAACAGCCCCATAAAGAAAAGAAGAAAGACCGGGTGCTGAGTGAAGACGAACTGCGCAGTATCGTGAAGGCTCTACCCACCATGCGCCCTGCCCATGCTGATTTTATCCGTATGCTGCTATTCACAGCCCAAAGGCGCAATGAGGTCGCAGCCATGCGATATGCCTCTGTGCGAGACTCTGTGTGGCATTTAGGGGGCGATGAAACAAAAAATGAGAAAGCAACGCTTGTGCCTCTATCAAGCCAAGCACAAGCGATCATCTCCCAGAATAATAACCCCGAAGCGGTATATGTTTTTTCTACTCAGGCAGACAATGCGACCCACGTCCAAAGCTACAGTAAAATCAAGAAGACGCTGGATGATGCCTCAGGTGTGAAAGACTGGACGCTGCATGACATTCGCCGAACGGTTGCCAGCAAACTAGCCGAGCAAGGCGTGAGCGATGATCTCATCAAACGCATCCTTAACCACACCGATAATAGCGTAACAGCCATCTATAACCGCCACCGCTATATCGAAGAACGACGCGAAGCATTGCAGATATGGAGTGATCGGTTAGCGGGGCTAATTGAGCACCTTGATTCGCCCCTAAACACATGATTATGCGCACCTGTGGAAAAGTTGTGTATAAATATCAATGCTTTAGGAGCGTTTCAGAACACTAATTCCCCCTCTGTTTCAATAGGTTAATTTTTCTAGGGGGATAACTCGTACGTTTCTTTATTGCCTTTTCATAAACATCCATAAGTTGAATGAGCTGCATGGCGGTCATGCTGCGCAGTTGTATCAACGAAATGGATTTAGATATGAATGAAAACCTAAAAAAGAAAACCAAACTATTGGCTATGCGAGATGTCACCGACTTAACCTCTCTCAGCGCTTCCTCCATCAGACGACTGAGTCAGGAAAAGAAATTCCCCCAACCAGTAAGAGTGACCGACAGTCGCGTAGCGTGGCTTGAATCGGACGTCACTAAATGGATCGACAACGTATGCATGAAGGGACAAGCATCAAATGACAACTAATCCTGAAAAGAAAAGTCCCGAAGGCGGCGAGGCCAATCGGGACTATGTAACGGCAGACTTGCAATCCGCATCACATGAGGAGAATACGGCTGCCAATGATAATGGGCAAGTCGAATTCAGTCAGAGCAATGAAGATATTGTTCCTAAGTTCGAAATCTTTGAACATGGCAAACGAATATCGCGACCTAAAGTTCAGGCATTTGTTGAGGGATTCCTTTTTCCCGGCCAGTTTTCCATTCTTTATGGACCTAGCGGGGTTGGGAAATCTGCTCTTGCGGTGGACATGATGGTTAGGGCGTCGCTCGGACTTACCTGGGCTAGCAAGCAAACAAAACTAGTCGATGTATTATGGCTGCCAACAGAGAATCCGGCGGAACTTCAATACCGCCTTGATGCTTGCTTGAGTGACCACTCTTCCCTCAGCAAAGGCAACCAAAAACACTGGTTCACTGAAGCACAGTTTCATTTAGCGAACGAACAGACAGCGTCGAGGATGGAACTGATTGCTGAACATCTGAAGCAAAATGAAAGGGACAGACAGCAAGTGATAGTGATCGACACATTGTCGCAAAGCTTGCCTGGCCTGGATGAGAACGCAGCAAGTGTTATGACCCAGGTTGTCTTTAATATTCGCTACCTCTTAAGCATATTGCCAGATGCTCATGTGATGTTGGTTCACCACAGTGGCAAACACAAAGAACGAGGTGCGAGAGGACACAGTTCTTTAACTGCTGCTGCGGATACTGAGATTGCTATGTTCGGGTCTACCATCCACGTCACGAACCAGAGAAGTGGCCCTAAGGATACGAAGGTCAAATTCAAACTTAGAGAAATAGAATATACTGATGAATATGGAGAGGTTCACTCTTCAGTTGGTGTTGATTACGTCTGACCCCATCCCCTCTCCCCCCTATAGGGGGAGAGGAAGGATGTCAGGTGGATATATAGAAACGTAGTCTCAGAACTTCGCATTAAACATTGTATTGGCTGTCATGTTCGTTTTATGCGCCCTATCATTGGCTACGCTGTTGCTTGCCAGGAAGGAGGAAAGGAGGAAATGCGTAAAGCCCCAAGACTGCATTGGTAGCCAGAGTGATCAAAAATTAGCCTATACGTTCGACGTAATCAGCAAAGTTAACGACACAGGGTCGCCTGGTTATCACTGGACGATCCAAGAAAATAATCTTCTATATTTCAATGTTTCTTTTATTTGACATAGGAAAGATGAAAATAATTTATTCCTAGGAAGTTTGGCTAAGATGACAAGTCGGGAAATTGAAGCCGACTTTCATCGTCGCTTGTTTCTAGATCTGCAGCATCTTTAATCCATTCTTTCATTAAAGACTCTACTGCCTGATTAGTGAAATGCAATTCAGGGTTTTGGGTGTCTAGCCTTTCAACGTCTTTTCGTTCCTCCTCAATTAAAGTGGAAAGTGACGATATGGCTGCCATTCGCCGGATGTCTGCTGCGAAATCTAGAACAATTACTTTTTCCTTATTGGGTGCAAGACGCAAACCGCGGCCGAGTTGTTGAACAAAAATCTTACGAGAATGAGTAACCCGGGCAAAGCAAACGATGTTGACGTTGGGGACGTCCACGCCTTCATTTAAAATATCAACAGATATGAGTATCGGGCAATCTTTTGATCGAAATCGAATGAGGGCCTGACGCCTACTTTTCTTGTCCAACTCAGAGTGAATAACCTCGGCACTTTTCCATTGATCGTATCGACGCAGGATTGAAACTATCTCATTTGCGTGAGCAATTGATTGGCAGAATATAATGCCTTTTGGATCCGAGACCTCATTCCAAGTTTTAAGAAGCTCACTTATTAATTTGTCATCTCGCTCCGGCAAAAACAATCGACGGTTTAATTCTTTAATCGAGTATTCGTTTTCGCTCAAACTAGGAATTTCATCCCAATTTATGTTATCGCAGAAAAGTCTGTAATCCACAGGAGCCAAGTGACCCTTTGCCATGCCGGTTTCGATCCCGCAAACATAACTTGGTTCGCCAAATCTGTTTGATATTGAGAAACTATCACCTCTCCAAGGCGTGGCGGTAACCCCCAACAAAGGAACATCGCCCAGATGGTCTAAAATTTTTGAATATAAATTAGACGCACCGACATGGTGACATTCATCGATTATTACGAGATCCGGCTGATAACCATCAAAAACATATTCAGATATGCTTTTCTCAACACCCACAAGAAGGCCGTCTAGAAGTTCAGGTTTATTTTGTCCGTCTACAATTTGAGAGGGAAAAGAATTGGGAATATCTTGCCAAAATGCTGTGTGCAATTGCTCAACTAAATCAATCATATGGGCCATTACAAGAATTTTAGCATCAGGCTTGCTCTGCAGAAATTCTCTTACAATCGCACCCGCTACTACGGTTTTTCCCATTCCGGTTGCTAAGTATATTGAAGCACGGTTATTTTCCTTAAGATCCTGATTAATGTGGGTCACAGCCTCCGCTTGGTATAAGCGAAGCTCCTTGGCAGGCATCCATTGGTCCAATTGGGAAGAGAATTCCTTCAGCGAGTAGGTGTCCCAAAGGTGTATTTCGACTCCAGTTTTTCTTAATCTTTCGATTTCAGAGCGAACTTGTTTGGAGACATTGCCATTTGTAGCGATTATGGCTGTGTGAGCGTTATAAGCTCTGTAGGCGTTAAGCGTTTCATCAATTACCGATCGAGATATTGCCCCGGTCTTTTTCCACTTGCATTGAATTATAACTCTTTCCCCATCTCGCTCGCAGTATAAGTCTCCGCCCTCATCTCCCGGGCCATCAACGGAGAATACTTCGTAGTGCCACTGGACCATTAGGCGCTGTACAAGTCGCCTGAATCCATGTGGACCAGCATCTATAAGCCTTTTGCTCTCAAATAAACTCATCGATTATTCATCAGAGATCAGGCTACTGTCTATGAATCTGAGGGCGGTTTTAGCAGTCTCAATCTCAAACTCATTTAGATTTACCTTTAGCTTGCTAATCATAACCAAATCTCGAATCGCTCTCACGATGTACCCGACGGACCTCTCTCTTGCACTTTCTGCATGAGCGGTAGCATAGTGCTGCTGAAACAAATTGCCGTCGAAAAAAAGCTCCGGTTTTTCTTTAAGCAGTATTTCGAAAGCACTCAAACGTAAATACCTGGAAAAACCTCCGCGTTTAACAACCTCGTCCCAGACCACCTCTCGTTTGCCAGAGAAATAGTTCTCTTCAGTCAGGCTTCGTTCATCATCTGGAAGGCTATCCCAAATTTCCGTTGACCGACCTGTAATTATTTTATGGGACTTTGCTCCGATCCGTTCACTAATTTCTGTAATTCGGTTTCTAATTGTTTTCTCAGAGCTTTCTTCGTCAGGATAATTTTCTAACAATTCGGTAAAAATTTGGCCGATTGCTAGAGGACTGCCGGTTGTTGATTTGATATAGGCTGCAGCTTCCATCAACATAAGATCAGCAATCGAACGTCCGTATTTTGTCAATGCTTCAGCATCAGTGTAACCAAAAATTTGAAGATGGTTGCCGCTTAATGTAATACACAAAGTAGAGCTATTACTATTTCCTTCCGAATTGAAACTACTTGTAGTCTCCCAAAACTCCAGCTGGTATTTATTCGACATAGATTTGAACGAAACTTCTTTCGAGAGGTCATACCGTTTAATGCCACCTGCCGTAAGCCGCCCTGCCCGTTCATTTGTAGTTTCTTTCTTTTCTGTGGTCTTCGTGAGACTTGGAACCGTCGGTTTTTCACCAGAAGGAACTGGGCTGAAGGTAGGAGTAGTGTCGCTGCCGCCCTTTTTTCCTTCATCTAAAAGATCGTTGTCACCCCGTTTCTTTTTGTCCTCGTGACTTTTGACTGCGTCATACCAATACTGGTCAGTAAAATATTCTTCATTACCAGCATAAAAAAGGTCGCCCCAATTTTTGGCAGCACCAAAGTTTGCTTTATCGCCATTGCCCGGCGTTAAGTATCTAAAGCCTGGGTCATTTCTTCTGAACGTACTGTAAATTATTGCTAGAGGGGATTCGTTTTTTTCTCTCCCCCCTCTTCCTCTTGGTTTAAGAGCTGTTTCACCCCTTACTATCTTAATGGCTCCGTCCCATTGTCTACCATCAACAAAATTAGTCTTAACTAGGTCCACTGAGACGTGATCGCAATGCACCTCGCCAACTATACGTCCTCTCTCAGCGGGCATTTCAATTGGGTATTCCCTGTCGACCGCACCGCTATCAGGATCTTCAAACTCAAATATATTTTTATCTGATTGTTTAATCGTCCGCCCGTTCCTTATAAAATCCAAGCCAAATTTATTGGTGTCTAAAAACCGTTGCACACCTACCCATCCCCAAACGCTTCTTGAAGTGATTTGCAATTCTCTGGATCCGCATATTTCACAGGAATCACTGGATGCATTTTCCCAGCTGCCGCAGTTTTCACAAACTGAGGCATCACCGAGTGGCACGTCAAAATATTGGACTGCCTCAACC